>Ga0136615_10000460_pt1 | contig 18545 bp, 19 predicted proteins | sample AntDrymUQ2882206_2_FD_106647 | JGI IMG/M metagenome (GOLD analysis project Ga0136615, IMG submission 106647) | Polar desert sand microbial communities from Dry Valleys, Antarctica - metaG UQ288 (22.06) | ecosystem: Environmental > Terrestrial > Soil > Desert | place: Antarctica: Dry Valley...
ATCCGCAGCGAGGCCAGATCGGTCAGCTTCCCGCGCTCGGCGTACCGACGTGGGTAATGGCCGAGCAGGTCGTCGACCGTGTGCAGGCTCAGTTGCTCGGCGAGCACCGTCGCGGTCTTGCCTCCGAGCAGCCCGCGAAGCGGACTGTCCCTGGTCACCGCGAGCGTCATTCGACCCCGATAAGTACAGGTTGGTGTGGTTGGTCACCCCGGTAGTCCATGACGTCCACGCCGGGATGTGCGCGCCGCAGATGTACCCGAACCTCGTCGGTGAACCCGCTCGGGACGTCCGCGCCGATCACCAGCGTGACGAGTTCACCGCCTGCCGACAGCAACCGATCGAGTAAGTCGCAGGTGACTGTGACCTGGTCGTCGCCGATCAGCACGACATCGCCCTCGGCCAGGCCGAGGACGTCTCCGGCCGCACACCGGCCGGCCATGGTCATCGCCGCTTGTACGGCGACGGTGATCTCGGCCCATCGGGTGGCCGCGGCTGCCTCAGCCATGGCGATGACGACATCGGCGAAGCGCCGGGTGGGATCGGCGACGGCGACGGCGGCCAGTCCCTGGACCGGGGACTTGGTCGGCACGACGGCTACGTCCTGTCCCCCGTCCCGGGCTTGCGCGGCAGCCAGGTCGGCAATCGCCGTCACCGAGGAGTGGTTCGGCAGGACGACGACTTCGGCTGCGCCGGTACGGCGAATCGCGGCCAGCACATCAGCGGCGGAAGGGTACTGCGTCGCTCGGCCGTTGTGCATGGCTGTGCCGTCCTGTATGGCTGTGCCGTTCTGCGTCGCCGCACCGCTCAGCAGGGCTGCGCCGTCGACGACCTCAACCCCCTCCCCGGCGAACAGGCCGGCCAGTCCGGGGCCCGGTGCGACGGCGACCAGGCCGCGGCCGGACCCGTGTCCGCTCAGCACCGCGTGGCCGGGGTGTGCCCCGCATACCGGTGTCGCGGCCGCATGGTCGGCGAACCGGGTCACGCTGATCGAGTGTGGCCGTCCCGCGCGTACGCCGGCCTCGATCGCGGCGCCGACATCGTCGACGTGGACGTGGACCTTCCACAGCGGCGACAACTCGGCCGGCGGCGACAGCTGGGACGGGGTGCCGGAGCCGACGATCACCAGCGAGTCACCGAGGGCAGCGAGGTCGATCCGCATGGCATCGACAGCGTCGTCGTTGGCCTCGTCCAGAAGAAACTGCACCTCGTACCCGAACGAGATCTCGCGCCCCGTTGGCCCGGACTCGAGCCCCTGCGGGCGATCCAGCGCGGGGGCGTTGGGCACGGGCACTGACCGAGCGGCAGGTCCCGGTCGCCCCGAGGCCATCGGTGGTTGCCTGCTCGGTAACTCCCCGCCTGGGGCATCGTGGCCGACGACGGTGGTGAGCAGGGTGTCCAGCAGGACACAGAGCCCGCGACCCCCAGCATCGACGACGCCCGCGTGCGCAAGTACGGGCAACTGCGATGGGGTGCGGGCCAGAGCGTGCGCACCGGCCTCCGCGGCGGCACGGGTCACGTTCGCCAGCCGCGGCCGACCCTCGGTGCAGGCCGCGGCCGTCGCCGCATCAGCAGCCGCTCGTGCCACGGTCAGGATGGTGCCCTCGACGGGTACGGCCACCGCCACATAGGCAAGGTCGGTGGCATGCGACAGCGCAGCGGCGAGGGCGGCACCGTCGGCCGCACCCCCGCGCCCGAGGCGGTCTGCGATTCCACGCAGCAATTGCGAGACGATCACCCCGGAGTTGCCGCGTGCGCCGAGCAGCGCGCCGCGGGCCATCAGATCCAAGGCGGCGCCCAGACCGGCCTGCTGATCGCCGTGCTCGAGCGCATCGACGGCCGAGCGCAGCGTCAGGTGCAGGTTCGTGCCAGTGTCCCGATCCGGCACCGGGTAGACATTCATGGCGTCGATCTCGGCAGCCGCCAGAGCCAGCGCGTCGCAGGCCATTCGTGCCCATCGACGTACGGCGCAAGCGTCGAAGACCTCCAACGCTCCACCTCCGTCATCTCGACCGACTCCCGACGGTGCCCATCGGTGGGCAGCGAGCCTAATCACCACCGCCGACGGCTTGCGATACCGGCGAGAAGCGGCGATCGTCGCCCCGTGTGGCCGGAACAAGCCGGGGTCGGTTATCCTTGGCTGCGCTGCCGTGTCCGAAACCGGTGTGCCGTACGTGCCTTTTATCTCGAGGAGTGATCATCCGTGGCTGCGGTCTGCGACGTCTGTGGCAAAGGCCCTGGCTTCGGTAAGTCGGTGTCACATTCCCATCGGCGCACCTCGCGTCGGTGGAATCCGAACATCCAGACCGTACGGGCCAAGGTCGGCCCTAGCTCGCGCAAGCGGCTCAACGTGTGCACGTCCTGCATCAAGGCGGGCAAGGTCGTCCGCGGCTAGTCCACCGACTCTCGGTTGTCTCCGAGGGCCTGCGCCGCATCGGTGATCACGGAGATGACCGTGGACATCGGCAGCCGTACCGAGTCGATGATCAGGTGATAATGCCGAGCCTCGTTCATCTTGCACCGGTAGAAGTGCCGGACGTAGGCCTCGCGTGCCGAATCGTTGTCCCGGATCAGGCGTTCAGCTCGCTGCCGCGTCAGGCCGTGCTCGCGCTGAATGTGGGCCAACCGCGCCGCGACCGGCGCATCCAACCGCACGTGTAGTGCCCCCGGCACCTCGCCAAGGACGAGCGCGGCGGCCCGACCGAGGATCACTGCGCCGCTGCCTTCGGCGATCTCGTGCAGGACCTTCTCGGTCTGCTCCCGAAAGATCCGCTCGTCCGGCACGGGGTTGTACTCGATCGGTCCAGCGCCGGCTGCCAGGTCCGGAACCAGCGCCATCGTGGAGATCAGCCGAGTCAACCCCGTGCTGATGGTCTCGTCCTTGGCCTCGGCGTCGGCAATCGAGACGCCCAGTTTCTCCGCGACTCGCATGGGGATCGCGCGATCGACGAACGGCAACCCCAGCGCATCGGCGACAGCCGGTCCGACCTCGCTTCCGCCGGCTCCGAACGTCGCAGAGATGGTCACGACGGTCATCTGGCTCGCCTCCTCGTGCCGCACGTCCGGCCGGCGGCTCTCAACCCCAGTGCGCGAAACCTGAGCCTGCCAGTTCCCGACCCTCATCGGGCAGACCGGCCACGCGGACGCCGGTTCCTGCCTCGACCCAACCGACCTCACGCCAGGGTGCGGGCAGTTCGACGTGCGGCGGGAAACAGGCCAGCAGAGCGTGATCGTCACCTCCGGTCAAGATCCAGCGCAGCGGGTCTGTGTTCATCGCCGTACCGACGTCACGCAGGACGTCCGGGACCATGAACTTGGCCACATCGAGGACGATCCGGACGCTGCTGCCCGCAGCCACGGTTCCCGCATCACGAAGCAGCCCGTCGCTGACGTCACACATGGCACTGGCGCCGAGTGCCGCCGCCTGCGGCCCGGCCGCATAGGGCACCTCCGGACGCCGGTAGGCAGCCACGACCGATCCGGGTGACCGGAATCCTCGGCCTAGGACCGCCAACCCGGCCGCTGCGTACCCCAGCCGCCCGGCGACTGCGACCCGATGGCCGACGAGAGCCCCGTCTCGCGTGACCGGTCTGGCCCCCTTCATGTCCCCGAGCGCGCTCACCGCGAGGATCAGCGTCTTGCTCTCGACCACGTCCCCACCGAGCACTGCGGCTCCGAAGGGCTGGCACTCCTCGCGCAACCCCTCGTACAGGTCATCGAGCCACGCGATCGGTAGGTCGCCGGGCATGGCAAGGCCAACAAGTAGCCCGGTGGGCCGGGCACCCATCGCGGCGATGTCGGCCAGGTTTGCAGCGGCTGCTCGGTGCCCGATGTCCTTGGCCGGAGCCCAGTCCCGGCGGAAGTGCCGGCCCTCGACGAGTAGGTCGGTGCTGGCCACGAGCAGACCGCCCCCGAGGTTGAGGACAGCGGCGTCATCGCCTGGTCCGACGACGGTCGTATGGGCCAGCCCGGACCGGGCGATCACGCGCTCGACGGTGCCGAACTCCCCGAGTTCGCTGACGGTGATGGCTGCCTCCTCGGTGGGCGATACCGGGAGTGGAGACAGTACGGCCTGAAGGCAGCAGCGCATCCTGTGGGCAGGGGCGCGACGGGAGACCGGGTCACCGGGTAGGTTCCTCCCGAATGAGCGAAGCACCAGTTGCCCACAGGGGCAGCTTCGGTGGCTCGACTCGGCCCTCGACGTGGAGGTCTACCCATGGTCCATGCCTACATCTTGATCCAGACCGAGGTCGGCAAGGCTGCAGCGGTGGCCCGGGCGATCACCGAACTCGACGGCGTGGCCACTGCAGAGGACGTGACCGGGCCCTACGACGTCATCGTCCGGGCCGAGGCGCGCAGCGTCGATGAGCTCGGCAAGCTCGTCGTCGCCAAGGTCCAGGCGGTCGACGGAATCACGCGCACGTTGACCTGCCCCGTCGTCAACCTCTAGGGCCGCTCCGCTGGCCGACGACGAGCCCGCTGCCGCCGTCCGATGCCAGGGTCGACGTCGGCTGAGCGTTCGCCTGACAGCCCACAGTTCCGACGAGCAGCCCTGCTCGCGACCGCAGTCACGGTCCCGGTGGTAGTAGCCCTGTTGCTGGTCATCCAGTTCTCGTTGCGCGACATCAGGGACCTCGCCCCGCTGCCAATCCTCGGGCAGCCGGCGTTGGCAGCTGTCGATGTCGACACCCCGCCGGTGACCCCTGAGACAGAGGCGGCCTGTACGGCGTTGATCACAACGCTGCCCTTCAGCCTCGACGGTCAACCCTCTCGCCCGGTCCGCTCGACTCGGCCGACGGCGTATGCCTGGGGCGAGGCTCCGACCATCCTGCGATGCGGAATCTCCCGCCCGGCGGGGTATGTGGTTGGGGCCAGCACGCTGGCCATCAGTGAGGTCGAGTGGTTCTTCGAAACGGCGGCGGCAGGAACGACGTACACAGCCGTCGATCGGGGAATCTATCTGGAAGTGTTCGTACCGTCCTCTGCCGACGGAGGGGCGATCCTGGCGATTCTGGCCCCCCTCATCATTCAGACACTCCCCTACTTCGCTCCTACCCCGGGTTGAGTGCCCTTGCCGTGCACGCTCGCAAGGCACACAGGGATCGGAGTCAGTCGGCGATGGCGGAGCGGATGAGTCGGTCGATCAGCTCGGGGTAGGAGACACCGCTGGCCGCCCACATCCGGGGGTACATCGAGATCGGGGTGAATCCAGGCATTGTGTTGACCTCGTTGATGATCACCTCGCCGCTCTCGGTCACGAAAAAGTCCACCCGAGCCAGTCCCCGTCCGTCCAGGGCGCGAAACGCTCGTACGGCGTAGTCCTGGACCTGCGCGGTGACCTCCTCGGGCAGGTCAGCGGGGACGTCGAACTCGCAGGCGTCGTCGAGATACTTGGCCTCGAAGTCGTACCACTCGTGCCCGTGCAAGACCTTGATCTCGGCGGGGACGCTGGCCCGGATCTCCACCGGCTCCCCCGGCGCTCGGACCTCGGCCAGGATTCCGCACTCGATCTCTCGACCGGAGATCCCGGCCTCGATGAGGACCTTCGAGTCGACCCCGCGCGCCGTTGCGACCGCCTCTGGAAGTTCGGACCAGTCGGAGATTTTCGTGATCCCGATGCTTGACCCGGCGCGGGCCGGTTTCACGAAGGCCGGCAACGAGATCCGAGCCTGCTGGTGGGCATCGAGCTCGGTACTGTCCCCCCGCCGGAGCACGAGGTATTCACCGCCCGGAAGTCCTTCTGCTACAAGCAGTTTCTTGGCGAACTCCTTGTCCATGGCGGCGGCGCTGGCGAAGACCCCGGCCCCGACGTACGGGAGCCCGACCATCTCGAGCAGGCCCTGGATAGTGCCGTCCTCCCCTTGCTCGCCGTGCAGGACCGGAAAGACGACGTCGACTTGGGCCAGCTGGCCGATTCCGCTGGCGGCACCATCGAAGACCCGAAGTCCGCGCTGGGCGGGGTCGTTGTTCAGGGCGACGGACTGGCCGGTGGTCACCTCCGGAAGCTCGCGGCCATGGATCTGCAGCGCCACGGGGTCATCGGGTAGCAGGAGCCAGCGACCGTCTCGGGCGATGCCGACCGCCAGTACGTCATAGACCTCGCGATCGATGGCGCCCAGGATGCTGCCGGCGGACACGCAGGAGATCGCGTGTTCGGGACTACGGCCCCCGAAGACGACCGCTACGCGGGTCTTTCCAGGCCTCCCCGACATGCGCGCGACCTTATCGGCACGCGACCGAGCGTCGAGGTCGACGCAGCTCAGCCACCCACGACGGCGCGCAAGGCGGAGGTCACGTCTCGGACCAGGTCGATGGTGTCCTCACATCCGCAGGAGATACGTACGAAGCCCTCCGCCACCGAATCCCCGCCGAACTGAGCGCGCCGATCCACCGTCGTATGCAACCCCCCGAAACTCGTCGCCGCGGTGAGCAGTTCCGATCCGGCCAGCAGTCGGCGTACGGCGTCAGCCGAGGGGAACGAGGCTGACACAACGCCCATTGGCCGCAACATCTGCCGACTCGCGAGCGGGTACGACGGATCGTCGGTCCGCCATGGCCAGCGGACGTTCGTGACCTGTGGGGCACCGGCCAACAAGTCGGCCAGGGCAGCCGCATTCTCCGCCTGACGAGCCAATCGCAGGTCCAGGGTGCCGATGCTGCGGTGGGCCAGCCAGGTCTCGAACGGACCTGGCACAGCTCCCGTATGGTTCCGCCAGCCCTTGATCCTCGCGAGAAGCTCGTCGTCGCGCACCGAGACGTGCCCCATCAGCAGATCGCTGTGACCGGACAGGGCCTTTGTGTCACTGGCGAGCACCATGTCCGCGCCCAACGCCAGCGGCCGTTGACCAAGCGGCGTTGCGGTCGTGTTGTCCACTGCCAGTAAGGCACCCTGCCGGTGCGCGAGCTCGGCCACGGCGGCGATGTCACAGACGTCCAGTCCCGGGTTGCTCGGCGTCTCCACCAAGATCAGCCTCGCTCCGGGAAAGTCGCCGGCCCGCAACCTTTGCTCGACGTCCGCGGTGGCCACGCTCGCCATCTGGACACCGAATCGTCGCAGGTGCGCATCGGCCAGCAGCCGACCGGTGAAGTAGCCGTCGGCCGGAATCAGCAGCCGTTGCCCCGTAGACACGACGCTGTAGAAAGCCGCGGTCATCGCAGCCATCCCGGAGGCGAAGGCGAGACTGCGACCTCCGTCCAGGCCACCGAGCGAGAATTCGAAATCACGCAGGGTCGGATTGTCATAACGCGCATAGACATCCGCACCGTCCGCGCCTGGCTCGGCGTCGCCCAGATGGAAAGTTGCGGCGAAGACCGGTCCGTGGTGCAACGGCATTCCCGGGATCGGAGGGGTGCTGCCGGATCGGACGACCCGGGTGCCGTCGCCATAGCCGTCGGAGCTCATCTCACCGCTCATTCTGCTTTGGCCTCCCTGGCCATCATCGCCCGGACGATGGATGCGGCAGAGGCACCTTCATGGCAGATCTGCACGACGGCTGCGGTGATCGGCATGTACACCCCGGCCTGATGACCCAGATCCAGTACCGAACGGCAGGTCTTCACGCCTTCGGCGATCTGCCTGGTCTCGTCCAACACCTGCCTCAGGGTCTGCCCGCGTCCAAGCCGCTCGCCGAAGGTCCGGTTCCGGGACAGCGGGGAGGAACATGTGGCCACCAGATCACCGAGACCGGCCAGGCCGGCGAAGGTTCCCGGTTCGGCGCCGAGACTGACCCCCAGGCGGGCCATCTCGGTCAGCCCACGGGTGATCAAGCTGGCCCGGGTGTTGTCCCCGAACCCCATACCTCCTGCGATGCCGACAGCCAGGGCGATCACGTTCTTGATCGCTCCACCCAACTCGCAGCCCACGACGTCGCTATTCGTGTACGGCCGAAGATAAGCCGTGCGGCAGGTCTGCTGGACCATGACCGCTCGGTCGTGGTCGGAACAGGCGACCACGGTCGCGGAAGGTTGCTCCTGGGCGATCTCGTGAGCCAGATTCGGCCCGCTGACCACCGCCACCTGGTCAGCGTCCACCCCGACGACTTCGGCGATGACCTCGCTCATGCGTTTGGCGGTCCCGAGTTCTATCCCTTTCATCAGACTCACGAACGTCGCAGTGCGCGGAAGATGCGGCCGCCAGGACACAAGGTTCTCCCGCAGCGTCTGCGACGGTACGGCGATCACCACGAACTCCGCGCCGGACAACGCCTCTCGCACATCGTGGGTAGCTCGGACCCCATCGGGCAGTCGCAGACCCGGCAGATAGTCCGGGTTCACCCGCTGCTCCTGAATGGTGGCGGCGAGTTCTGGCCGACGAGTCCAGAGCACGACGTCGGCCCCGGCGTCGGCGACGACCTTGCTGAAGGTCGTCCCCCAACTACCGGCCGGCAACACGGCTACCCGGCGAGTCCCGCTCACTCCTCGGCTCCGGTCTCGGCATCCCGGTAGAACTCCGCCGGCGGCTGCTCCCGACGGATCTCGGCCAGCTCTCGGCGCACGCTGAACATGATCTCGTCGGTGATCTCCCGCAACAGGCCCGCCGTGACCGGCCGGCCACGGAAGGCCGAGACGTCGACCGGTTCGCCGACATTGCAGACCGTCCTCTTCCGGGGCAAGACCGACCATCTCTTGGTGTGGTAGTCGTGGGTCAACTGCGGACCCCATTGGCCTACCGGGATGACCGGTGCATCGACGGCGAGCACCAATCTGGCGATCCCGTTCTTGGCCACCATCGGCCACCAGTCGGGATCTCGGGTGACGGTGCCCTCCGGGTAGATGCAGACCACCTCTCCACGCTGCAGGGCCGCCACGGCCGCGCGCAAGGAGTCCTGCGCTGCGCTGGTCGAACGATAGACCGGGATCTGCCCCGCACTACGCAGGACAACTCCGAAAATCCCGCGGTAGAGGGTGTTCTTGGCGAGGAACTGTGGGATCCGTCCGGCATCCCACACCGCTCGTGCGAAGGAGACCGGATCGGCGATGGAGATGTGATTGGCCACGATGATGACCGGTCCGCTGGCCGGGATCCGCTCGCCGTGCCAGACGTCGCGGCGAAAGACGAGGTCGGCCATGGGATGAAAGACGATCAGCATCAGCCAGAGCCCCCAGCTGATGTGTCCACGGCTGTGCCGACCGCGTTCCACGGTGCCAGCCGACTCCTCCCGATCGCTCATCGGCAAGGTGCCATGCTGGAAGGCGTGATGTGGTCGATCGTGATCCCGGTCAAGCGCCTGTCGCTGGCCAAGACGCGACTTTCCGCGGCCTTGGTTGACCACACGGCCGACCCGCTCCTCACCGAAAGTCCATCCTCCGCCGACCCGCCGCCTGACGCGGCCCTGCTTCCGGCCAACGGCCGGATCGCTCTCGCTATGGCCAGCGACACCGTCTGTGCCGCACTGGCCTCGGCAACCGTTTCGGTCGTCGTTGTGGTCACCGACGACCGGCTTGCCGCCGACACGCTGTCCGCGCTCGGAGCCCGGGTCGTTCCGGATGCGCCTGACGACGGCCTCAACGCAGCCTTACGTTACGGCGCCGCCATGGTGGCCGCGCAGCGGCCAGACTCTGGGGTGGCGGCGCTGTCGGCGGACCTCGCAGCCCTGCGCGAAGGGGAATTGACCGACGCCCTGGATCAGGCCGCCAGGCACGCCCGCGCCTTTGTCACCGACGTCGAGGGCACTGGTACGACTCTGCTGACTGCGCTGCCCGGACATGACCTCGATCCGCGGTTCGGAATCAAGTCTGCGCAGGCACATCACCGGTCGGGCGCGTTCGGTCTTGGTGGCGGGTGGCCGAGTCTGCGCCGCGATCTGGATACTCCGGCTGATCTCGCAGTAGCCTCCCGGATGGGCTTGGGGCCAGCCACTGCTGCCCAACTGGCCCTATTGGCACCGGCGTTGGCTGCCTGTGCCTGTTGAGCCGCCGGTGGGAGAGAGGTCCTCCGAACCCGACCGTCCGCGATCCCGGCAAGCAACCGTCGCCGAATTCGACCCGGACACCGGAGCCGGCGCCGTCCTGCACGACAACGGTCAGCGAGAGGACTTCCCTGGCTCGGCCTTTGGCGCTGGTGGCCTGCGGCTGCTGAGGCTGGGACAGCGCGTACGGCTCGACTACGACGCGCTTGGCCCCTGCCGGGTCACCTTGATCACCCTGGCCTGAGCCGGGCGGTGGGCGGCGCCGATCAATCGTGAATGCCGCGTCGCCGAACGTCATTGACCTGCGTTCACGTTGGTGCGCCATCATGAGGGGATGCCCGATCCCGTAGCGGTCACCTCCGCAAGCAGGTCGGCCGGTGATGCAGAGTTCGACGATGCACTGCCCACCGCCGACGTCGCCTTGCCGGCCGATCGATATCTCAACCGGGAGCTGTCCTGGCTGGACTTCAACGCTCGAGTCCTGTCCCTGGCCCAGGATCAGAGCCTGCCGCTGCTGGAACGTACGAAGTTCCTGGCCATCTTCGCCTCGAACCTGGATGAGTTCTACATGGTCCGCGTCGCCGGACTGAAGCGACGTCAAAGCACCGGCCTGTCGATGCGCTCGCTCGACGGACTGTCCTCCCGCGATCAGTTGGAGCGGATCAACGCCCGTACTCAGGATCTGTCCACCCAGCACGCCGCCTGCTTCGCCAAGGACATCGCGCCTGCACTGGAGGCCGAAGGCATCCGCATCGTCCACTGGGACGAACTCGAGCGAGGCGAGGCGGCCCGGCTTCGGGAGTACTTCCGCGACCACGTCTTTCCGGTGCTCACGCCTCTGGCCGTCGATCCAGCGCACCCCTTTCCGTACATCAGCGGCCTGTCCCTGAACCTGGCCGTGCTGATCCGCGACCATGGCGGCGGGCCTTCAAGATTCGCCCGGGTCAAAGTGCCCAACAACGTTCCACGGTTCGTGACGCTCGCTGACGGCCAGAGCTTCCTGCCACTGGAAGATCTCATCTCGGCCCACCTCCAGCAGCTGTTCCCCGGCAACGAGGTGATCGCTCAGCACGTCTTCCGAGTGACGCGAAACGCCGACTTCGACGTGGAGGACGATCGCGACGAGGACCTCCTGCAGGCCCTGGAACGCGAACTCGCCCGGCGTCGGTTCGGTCCAGCCGTTCGGCTCGAGGTCACCGACAGCATGGATCCCGAAGTGCTCGGCTTCCTGCTCACGGAACTGGGGATCACCGAGTCTGATGTGGTTGGAGTCCCTGGGTTACTGGACCTTTCGGCACTGATGGCCCTCTACCGGTTGGACCGTCCAGAACTCAAGGACGAGACCTTCGTTCCGGCCACGCATCCTCGGTTGTCCGAAGGGGAGACTCCGAAGAGCGTCTTCGCCACGCTGCGCGAAGGTGACGTGCTGGTGCACCACCCGTACGACTCCTTCGCCACCAGCGTCCAGCGGTTCATCGAGCAGGCCGCCGAGGACCCGCATGTCCTGGCCATCAAACAGACCCTCTACCGGACGTCCGGTGACTCGCCGATCGTGGAGGCGCTCAGTGACGCGGCGATGGCCGGCAAGCAGGTCGTCGTCCTGGTCGAGATCAAGGCGCGTTTCGACGAAGCCGCCAACATCAGTTGGGCCCGGCAGTTGGAACAGGCGGGCTGTCACGTCGTCTACGGACTGGTCGGACTCAAGACGCACTGCAAGACCGCGCTGGTGGTGCGCAGCGAGAACGGTGTGATCCGGCGCTACTGTCATCTCGGGACCGGCAACTACAACCCCAAGACCGCGCGCCTGTACGAGGACTTCGGCATCCTGACCGCCGACTCCCGAGTGGGGGCCGACCTGACCGACTTGTTCAACGCCCTGACCGGCTACTCGCGTCAAACCAATTACCGCACGCTCCTGGTCTCGCCACGTGGCATCCGCCAGGGGCTGCTCGACCGGATCGAACGGGAGATCGACCATGCCCGGGAAGGCCGTCCGGCGAGTGTGATGTTCAAGATCAACTCTCTGGTGGACGAAGGCATCATCGACGGGCTGTACCGCGCCTCCCAGTCCGGAGTGCAGGTCCGGCTCCTGGTTCGCGGCATCTGCGCCCTGCGGCCCGGGGTACCCGGACTCTCGGACAACATCGAGGTCCGTTCGATCGTCGGACGCTTCCTCGAGCACTCCCGGGTCATCAGTTTCCGCAACGGCGAGGAGCAGGAATGGTGGCTGGGAAGCGCAGACATGATGCACCGCAACCTCGATCGCCGGATCGAGGTCATGCTCCAAGTAACCGACCGGGTGGCCAGGTCACAGCTCTCAGACGTCACCGACTCGGCATGGGGAGCCTCCATCCGGTGCTGGAACCTCACCTCAGACGGTAGCTGGGTCCGGTCCGGGGACGTGGACCACCAGGCTGGCCTGATCGCCAGGCTTGCCGACCGGGTCGGCTAGGCCGCCTTCGTGCGCAATCCGGTCCTCGCCGCCGGAGGCATCATCTGGCGGCCGACCGTGGAGTCGAACGAGATCGAGGTACTGCTCGTCCACCGTCCTCGGTACCGCGACTGGACCTTTCCAAAAGGCAAACTGCACAAAGGGGAGTCGCTGCTCGCCGGGGCGATCCGGGAGGTCGCGGAGGAGACCGGCCTGTCTGTCATCGTCGGGCATCGCATGCCGGCAGTCCGCTATCGCACGATCGATGGACCCAAAGAAGTCACCTACTGGGTGATGTGCCCCCGCGGTGGCGAGTTCACCGCCAACCGTGAGGTCGACGAGGTCCGCTGGGTTCCGTTGTCCCGCGCCCGTAAGAAACTCAGCTACGCCCACGACCGGCGGCTGGCCGACGAATTGGACGATCTCCCACCGAGTGTTGTTCGGGTGGTGCTCGTACGCCACGCAGATGCCGGGCATCGCAGCGACTTCGACGGGCCGGACGTCGCCAGACCGCTGGTTGATCGAGGTATGCGACAGGCACAGGGACTGACGCCACTGTTGACTGGCTTCGCCCCGACCCGGGTGCTTGCCGCACCGGCGCTGCGATGCGTACAGACCGTGCAACCACTTGCCCGAGCGCTCGGGCTGGACGTCGAAGCGGCGCCGATGTTCGGTGAGGACGAGTTCACCGCGGACCCTCGACCGGCGGCGCAACGCCTGCTGGCCGACCTCGACTCCACCGAGCAGGTGACGGTCATCGCCAGTCAGGGCGGGGTGATTCCGACTTTGATGAGCTGGGTGTCTGCACCCGAAGCGCCGGAACCCATGCGCCAGGTGGCGGCGAAGGCCGGCGTATGGGCGTTGGCGGTCAACGGGAGTCGGGTACGCGCCGACTACTATCCGCCGCCCAAGAAAGTGGCCGTAGCCGACACCGAACAATCGGCTTGCGTTACGGAATAGGTCCCCAGAGCACCGTCTGAGGGGACCTATCCCGTAAAGAAGTACGGCTGCCGTGGCCGAGGTTGAAGCTACTTCTCGCGCTTCGTTGCCTTCTTTGCCGGCTTTCTGGCAAGAGTCTTGGCGGCTGCTCTCTTGGTGGCCGCCTTCTTCGCGGGAGCCTTCTTCGCGGGAGCCTTCTTCGCCAAAGTCTTGGCCGCAGCACGCTTGCCCGACGTGGCCATCTTTGTGGCGGTTTCCCGCTTGGCCGGCGCCGCCTTCTTGGCGGTGCCCTTGGCCGCGGTGGTCCTGTTGGCGGATGCGGCAGACGTGCGCTTCGCCGTCGTCGTCTTGGTCAGGCGCTTGGCACCGCTGACGACATCCTTGAAACCCTGTCCCGGACGGAACGCCGGTACCGAGGTCTTCTTGAGCCGGATCGCGACCCCGGTTCGTGGGTTTCGTGCTGTACGGGCTGCCCGCGCCCGCTTCTCGAACACCCCGAAACCGGTGATGGCCACGCGCTCTCCGCTGGCAACGGCGCGTAGGACCGTATCGACCATCGCCTCGACGACGGCGCCAGTGGATTTCTTGTCGACGGCGGTCTTGTCCGCCACCGCGTCGATCAGTTCAGCTTTGTTCACGTGTCCTCCCGGACGTTGCGGAGCTGCACCGTTGCGGTGCTCTCGGTGTAGATGGGTACATCACTCCGACATCGAAACTAGGCCCTTGGCGGCTCAGACTCAACCATCCGCCCGGCGTTTCGGCGTATCTGGCAACAGCTTTCGTACGGTAGTCGGCTACCTGATGCTGGGAAGTCGCTCCGGACGGCCGTTTTCGAACTCGCTGATGAGGTCCCTGTGCCGCTCGGTCAGAGCGATGTCGTCGAGTCCCTCCAGCAGCCGCCAGCGCGCGTAGGGGTCGACGCCGAAGGAGGTGGTGGCGTTCCCGTACCGGATCTCGTTTGCCACCAAGTCGACGTCGACCGGCTGATCAGGATGCGATTCCGCGTGTTGCCACAGCCTCTCGACTTCTGCGACCGGCTGCTCGACGACCAGCAAACCCGTCTTGAGGGCATTGTTCTGGAAGATGTCGCCGAAGCGCGGGGCTATGACGACCCGGAAGCCGTAGTCCATGAGCGCCCACACTGCGTGCTCTCTTGACGAGCCGGTACCGAAGTCGTTGTCTGCCACCAGAATGGAGGACGCGGCATAGTGCGGCTTGTTCAGGACGAAATCCGCTTCGTTGGCTCTCCATGCGGCGAAGAGACCATCCTCGAATCCGGTACGGGTGACCCGCTTGAGGTAGCTCGCCGGGATGATCTGATCGGTGTCGACGTTGGTCCGGCGCAGGGGAGCAACGATGCCGCGGTGCACGGTGAACGCGTTCACGATGAGGCTTCCAAGTCAGCCGGTGCGGCCAGGTGCCCGGTCACTGCAGTCGCGGCAGCCACTCCCGGGGAGACCAGATGGGTGCGGCCGCCCCTGCCCTGGCGACCCTCGAAGTTGCGGTTGGACGTCGACGCCGACCGCTCGCCCGGGGCCAACTGATCCGGGTTCATGCCCAGACACATGGAACAACCAGCACTGCGCCATTCGGCCCCGGCGTCGAGGAAGATCTGGTCAAGACCTTCTGCCTCTGCGGCGGCCTTGACCCGCATCGAGCCGGGCACGACCAACATTCGTACCGAAGGAGCGATCCTTCTGCCCCGCAACAGGTCCGCGGCGATCCGGAGGTCCTCGATCCGGCCATTGGTGCAGGAGCCCACGAAGACCGTGTCCACGGTGACCTCTCGCAACGGAGTCCCCGGCTCGAGGTTCATGTACGCCAACGCCTTCTGGGCTGATACCCGATCTCCCGGGTCCGCGAAATCGTCCGGGTTCGGCACGGAGTCGCTCAGCGGTGCCCCCTGCCCAGGGTTCGTCCCCCAGGTCACGAACGGGGACAGCGCGCTGGCATCGAGGCGCACCTCGGTGTCGAAACGTGCGTCGTCGTCGGATCTCAGGGTCCGCCAATCGGCCACGGCCTCGTCCCACGCAGCTCCCTTCGGCGCATGCGGCCGGCCCGACAGGTACTCGAAGGTGGTGTCGTCCGGTGCGATCATGCCGGCCCGGGCACCGGCCTCGATCGACATGTTGCAGATCGTCATCCGGCCCTCCATGGACAGCGCCTCGATAGCGGCGCCGCGGTACTCGATCACATATCCCTGTCCCCCACCGGTTCCGATCTGGGTGATCAGCGCGAGGATCAGGTCCTTGGCGCTGACCCCTGCCGGAAGCTCGCCGTCGACGTTCACGGCCATCGTCTTCGGACGGGCGCCGGTCAGTGTCTGGGTCGCGAGCACGTGCTCGACCTCGCTCGTGCCGATCCCGAAGGCCAGCGCACCGAAGGCCCCATGAGTGGAGGTGTGACTGTCTCCGCAAACGATGGTCAGCCCGGGCTGAGTCAGTCCGAGCTGCGGCCCGATCACATGCACGATCCCCTGCTCCTCGTCCCCCATGGCGTGCAGGCGAATCCCGAACTCCGCGCAGTTGCGACGCAGCGTCTCGATCTGGGTGCGGGAGACCAGGTCGGCGATCGGCTTGTCGATATCCAGCGTCGGAACGTTGTGGTCCTCGGTCGCCAGGGTGAGATCCGGCCGACGAACTCCACGACCGGCAGTCCGCAGCGCGTCGAACGCTTGTGGACTCGTGACCTCATGAACCAGATGCATATCGATGAAGAGCAGGTCGGGTTCACCGTCAGCGTGTCGTACGACGTGACTTTCCCAGACCTTCTCCGCCAGGGTGCCGGCCATTGTGTCCACCTTTGTCCGAAGTGCGTCGTCTCATATCGCGAGACGCTAGTATCGCTTCGTGGGACAGAATAGCGGTATCGGCGTTCTGGACAAAGCAGTGCTGGTCCTTCGTCAGGCAGCGCAGTCCCCCGTAACGCTCGCCGAGCTCATCGAGCACGTCGATCTACCGAAGGCCACGGCGCACCGCATCGCCGTCGCCCTGGAAATCCACGGCTTCCTGCGACGCAACGAGTCCGGCGCGTGGCTGCTGGGCCCGCTGCTAGCCGATCTGGCCGACGCTGCCGGACCGGACCTCCCTACGCGGGCCCGGCCGATCCTCGAGCAACTGTGCCGCGAGACCGGCGAGAGCGCTCAGCTGTTCGAGCGGGAGGCCGACGTACGGGTGTGTACTGCAGCGGCCGATCGGGAGAGCGGCCTGCGGGACACCGTTCCACTGGGCGCCCGGCTACCGATGACGGCTGGGTCGGCGGCGCACGTGCTGCTGGCCTGGTCCGCCGGCGATGACACCGATGCTGAGTTGCTCGGCCGGGCCTCGTTCCCGGTCAAGACGCTGGCCGAGGTTCGCCGACTCGGCTACGCACACAGCAGCGCCGAACGCGAGGCCGGTGTCGGGTCGATCTCAGCGCCGGTACGCGGCCGCGGCGGCGACGTGATCGCAGCGGTATCGGTCTCCGGGCCGGTCGGGCGCCTGGGCCGCCGACCGGAGCCGGCTTTGGTGTCGGCGGTACTCAGAGCGGCGGCTTCGCTGACGGGTTGAGCGCGACCCACCGACTTTCACCAACGGATCAAGCCGACGGCGATGCAACGCCGATCAGCTCACTGAAGCCGGACAACGCCTCTATGGCGGTGCGGCGCTTGAGATCACGCGCCCGTTGCCCGTGGGCATCGGGCTTCCAGTCCAGGGTGAGGTACTCCTGGACCAGCAGCCCCCCGTACACCGCCAACAGCGGCAGCATCTCCAGTCCCGGAGGGAGAACACGTACGCCGGCCATCCGCAGCCAGATGGCGGCTTCCAGTACGTCGGTACTCGGATCACCCACGTGCGCCCCCGACCAGTCCACGGCCACGACGTATCCGTCACGCAGGCACAGGTTCGCTCCCTTGAAGTCGCCATGGACCAGGACACTGACCGTGAAGTCGTGCTGAGCCGCGGCCTGGGTCAGCAGTGGTCCGGTCTGCCTCCACCACGCCTGGTCGATACCCATCGGCGCGAGATCGAGGTCGCCGACTCGATCCCAGACCGTGGACAGGCCAGCGTGGCCCGCGGGCAGCCCCGGCGGAATCGGCATGGCCCGGATCGCCTCCGCCGTCCGCCAGATCGATTCTGCCGCTGCCTGGGCTGGGACCGGCCAGTCCCCGTCGCTTCCATGGGGCAGCCAACCGACCGTCCCGAGGTCCTCGATGACACATGCGCCCATCGCGTCGTCGGCAACCAGCAGCTGGGGCACGAAGGGGGCGGCCAGGCAGCTGAGCACGCGCGCCTCGACCCGTAGACCGGCCAGTACCTGCTCGCGTTCGGCGCTCCAGGGGGCCACCTTGGCGACCGCACTGCGCCCCCCGGCCAGGGAGAGGCGATACACCAGTGCGGCGGTGAAGCCACTCGAGATCGGAGCACAGGCAAGGATCGGCTCACCGAGGAGCGCGGCGAGAACGGTCCGGGACTGCTCGTCGGCATCACAGCTCACGACACCATCTTTGCGGTTTGGTACGCGCCGCTTGCGGATGAAGCCCCGCCGTATTCGAACCGGCGGTCGTCACTTGGTTCGTCAAGCGGGCAGCGCGAGTTCCAGATCGAGCCAGTGAGCCAGATCCTTGATCTCGCGCTGCACTGCGGAGGTCATCGTCTTGGTGTGCGACAGATCCCAGTGGATCGCGTTGACCTGCAGCACGCCGGCTTTACGCTCGGCGGTGGCATCGAGTTTGCCCACCAGCCGGTCCCCGTACAGGATCGGCAGCGCGAAGTAGCCCCAACGACGTTTCGCCGCCGGCTTGAACATCTCCAATTGGTAGTCGAACTGGAAGAGCTCCATCGTGCGCTTCCGGTCGTAGACCAGGCGGTCGAGCGGTGACAACAACACCGCACGTCCCTTGAATGGTTGACCGAACAATGCCGGGTCGACGCGCCACGCACCCTTGACCCCATCAACCACTGCGGGCTCGCCGGCCTCGCCCACGTCCATCGGCTCCACGGGGCACTCCGGCCCACGAGCGCGAGCGATGCCAAGAGCGCGAAGCCGACGCTCGTTGCGCAGCCGGAGAGCCTCGCCCGCAGGTATCACCGCGTCATCCGGATAGATCCGCGTCGCGAGGTCCCACAACCTGTCGCGTCCGCGACGGCCGGCCGTTGACACCTCACCGCGCAGCACCATGCACTCGAGCATCATGGGGACGTTGCGGTTGTTGTTCCATCCCGACGACCTCCACGGGACGGCTGCTGTATCGGGAAGATCGCGGGATGTGAGCGGCCCGTCGCACCTCA
>Ga0136615_10000461_pt1 | contig 18525 bp, 13 predicted proteins | sample AntDrymUQ2882206_2_FD_106647 | JGI IMG/M metagenome (GOLD analysis project Ga0136615, IMG submission 106647) | Polar desert sand microbial communities from Dry Valleys, Antarctica - metaG UQ288 (22.06) | ecosystem: Environmental > Terrestrial > Soil > Desert | place: Antarctica: Dry Valley...
ACGCCTCGTCGAGCAGCGCTCCGCGCTTCGCCGGATCCCCTCTCTGGAAAGCTCGAGCGAGGCAGAGCTGAGGCGCGCCAAGCGGCTCGGCCTCTCCGACGCAGAGATCGCCTCGTGCCTGTCCTGCTCCGAGGCAGAGGTCAGGGCGCGCCGCAAGGCTCTCGGGGTGCTCCCGAGCTATAAGACCGTCGACACCTGCGCCGCCGAGTTCGAGGCGCTGACGCCCTATCTGTACTCGGCCTACGAAGACGAGGACGAGGGGCTACCGAGTGCCGCCCCCAAGATCATGATCCTGGGGGCGGGGCCCAACCGCATCGGCCAGGGCATCGAGTTCGACTATTGCTGCGTGCACGCGGCCCTCGCCTTGAGGGAGGCCGGCTACGAGACCATCATGGTCAATTGCAACCCCGAGACGGTCTCGACCGACCCCGAAACCTCCGACCGCCTCTACTTCGAGCCGCTGACCTTCGAGGACGTCATGAACGTGGTCGAGCGAGAGCGTCCCGACGGCGTGATCCTGACCCTGGGTGGACAGACGCCCTTGAAGCTGGCCGCTGCGCTCGACGACGCCGGCGTGAGCATCCTCGGCACCCCGGTCGAGGCCATCGACAGGGCCGAGGACCGGGAGCGCTTTTCCGCGCTCCTCGCCGACCTCCGCCTCCCGCACCCGCCCGGTGGCGTCGCCCGTTCGCTCGAGGAAGCCGTCGCCACGGCAACCACCATCGGTTATCCGGTCCTGGCGCGGCCGTCCTACGTGCTCGGGGGACGAGCGATGGAGATCGTCTACTCGGAGCCCGAGCTGAAGCGCTACCTGTCCTCTCACAAGGGGGCCGCAGCGGTTTGGGCCGAGCATCCGGTGTTGGTCGACCGCTTTCTGGAGGGCGCCATCGAGGTCGATTGCGACGCCGTATTCGACGGCGTGGAGATGCTCGTGGGCGGTGTGCTCGAGCACATCGAAGAGGCAGGCATCCACTCCGGCGACTCGGCCTGCACTCTGCCGCCCATCACATTGAGCGAACGTCAGATCCAGCTCGTCTCCGAGCACACCGAGGCGCTCGCCGGGGGTCTGGGTGTGCGGGGGCTCGTGAACGTCCAGTACGCGCTGAAGGACGAGACCGTCTACGTGCTCGAGGCTAACCCGCGTGCCTCGCGCACGGTGCCGTTCGTGTCCAAGGCGACCGGCGTCCCGTTGGCCAAGGTGGCGGCACGGGTGATGGCAGGCGCCTCCCTGGCACAATTGCGGGACGAGGGGCTGGTGCCTCGGGCAGCGGGGCAACAGAGGAGAGGGCACATCGCGGTCAAGGAGGCGGTGATGCCGTTCGACCGCTTCCCCGGCACCGATACCGTGCTGGGCCCCGAGATGCGCTCGACCGGGGAGGTCATGGGCATAGACGACAGCTTCGGGCGAGCATTCGGGAAGGCCGAGATAGCCGCCGGAGTAAAGCTCCCGGCCAAGGGCACAGTGTTCATCTCCGTGGCCGACCGGGACAAGCGCGCGGTGGTGTGGCCGGCGAAGAGGCTCGGCGAGCTCGGCTTCGAGATCCTCGCCACCAAGGGAACCGCCGAGGTGCTGCGGCGCTGGGGTGTGGACGCGGCGGTGGTGCCGAAGGCGTCGGCGGCTAATGGGGCGGGCGGAGGGCAAGAGGCCGCGAGCGCGGACGGGGCGGGTGGCCGGGGTGGCCGGGACAATGTGGTCGAGCGGCTGCGCCGGGGCGAGATCGACCTCGTCCTCAACACTCCGTGGGGGCCGCGCGCCCGCAGCGACGGTTACTTCATCCGCACCGCGGCGGTCGAGGCGGGGGTGCCGTCGATCACGACCGTGGCCGGAATGGCGGCTGCGGTGCAGGCAATCGAGTCGCTCGCGGGGCAGCCGGCGCGCGTACGGTCACTGCAGGACTACCTTCTTTCGCCGAGTGGTCGTTAATTTCGCTATATGACATCTGATGACCACTCGGCGATCGGTGCGCGCGTACGGTCGCCGCAGGACTACCTTACATAGCCATGCTGATCGCCTCGGGGGAGGTCCTGACTCACAAGAAATACGGCGAGCACTTCCACTCGCTCACCCTCGTTGCGCCCCGGATCGGCGAGCAGGTGGCGCCCGGCCAGTTCGTCAACGTCTCTTGCGATGGGAACCGCTCGTTCATTCTGCGCCGCCCCTTCTCCGTCTACCGAGTACACAAGCGCGGCGGTTGGGCGGCAACCATCGAGATCGTCTTCGACATCAGGGGGCCGGGGACCAAGCACCTGGCAGAGCTGCGTGCCCACTCCACAGTGAAGTTGTTGGGGCCGTGCGGTCAGGGCTTCAAGCTGCCCGCTGCCCGCTCGCACTGCCTGCTCATAGGAGGCGGGATAGGAGCCGCGCCCTTGTTCTTTTTGGCAGACGAGCTGCGTAACGAGGGCCACCGGGTCGACGTGATCATGGGGGCCCGCTCGATCCATCGCCTGCTCAACGCCATCGACGTCAGACGGCTGGCGTCTGTGTCGCGCATCACCACCGAGGACGGCAGCATGGGCCAGCAGGGAGTGGTCACCGACGTGATCGATGACATGGTCGAGCGCTGCTCCTCCGACATCGTCTTCGCCTGCGGCCCCCATCCCATGCTGGCCGCAGTGGCGCAGATGTGCAACGAGCGGGCCCTGCCCCTTCAGGTCGCGGTCGAGGAGCTGATGGCCTGCGGCTACGGGGTCTGTATGACCTGCGTGATACCCGTACTTACCGGCTCGAGCCGCTCCGGTTCCGAAGAGCGCGTCTACGCGCGCGTCTGCACCGAGGGCCCCGTGTTCGACGGCGCCACCGTGTGCTGGTTCGAGAGCGAGGGCCGGGTGACGCCCGAGCGGGCCGAGCCGTCGTCGAGTGGCAGCCCGTCCCGCGCAGGGGCGGACGCTCCTCAAGCAGAGCTAGCCCCTCCGGGGAACTGATGGCGTCACTGGCGGCCGAGCTAGGCCCGGTGGCACTCCGGACCCCGGTGTTGCTTGCCTCCGGCACCTTCGGAGCGGGCCGGGAAGGGGCGCAATTCGTGGAACTGTCACAGCTTGGCGGCATCATCGTCAAGTCGATGACTGCCTCGCCGTGGAAGGGCAAGCCCACCCCGCGAATGTGCGAGACACCCTCGGGAATGCTCAACGCAATCGGCATCCAGAACAAGGGCGTCGACTTCTTCCTCGCCGAAGACCTCCCCTGGCTGAGGCGGCAGGATGCGACCGTGTTCGCCTCCATCGCCGGAAACAGCGTGGGAGAGTTCGTGAAGGTCGCCGACAAACTGCGCACCGGGGGCCGCGGGATCGCCGCGGTCGAGCTCAATATCTCCTGCCCCAACCTCGAGGACCAGAGCAATATGTTCGCCCATTCCGCGGAGTCGACCGCAGCCGTGACCTCGGCGGCGGTCCGGGCGCTGCCGCGGATTCCGGTGTTCGCCAAGCTATCGCCCAACGTCACCTCACTGGTCGAGATTGCGGGCGCCGCCCTCGGTGCAGGGGCCGCGGGTTTGTCGCTCATCAACACGGTCTTCGGAATGGCGATCGATGTGGAAGACCGCGTCCCCAGGCTCGCCGGCACGATCGGGGGCTTGTCGGGACCCGCCATCCGCCCCGTTGCGGTGCGCGCCGTTCACGAGGTCCACCGCGCCTTTCCCGAGGCCCCCATCATCGGGCAGGGCGGCATCGCCTCGGCGAGTGACGCCCTCGAGCTGATCCTCGCAGGCGCCACCGCCGTGGCCGTCGGCACCGCCAACTTCATCAACCCGCGGGTTGCGCTCGAGATCACGCAGGGCATCGAGGCCTATATGGAGCGCCACGGGGTGGCCTCGGTGGGAGAGCTCGTGGGGGCAGTCAAGCTTGCCTCCTGACGGCCTGCTCTCGTCCGGCGCCACGGTGGCTGATGTGCGACAGTCTCACGCTACCCACCCAATTCGGTGGCTGATGTGCGACAGTCCCACGTTACCCATCGCCCCCGCCGGCCTGAGCCTGCCGTGAACCCGCTGTGCGTCGCGCTCGACACCACCGAGAGGGCAGAGCTGGAGCGCCTCGCCTCGCTGACCCTCCCCAGCGCCGGCATCTTCAAGGTGGGCCTCGCGTCCTTCTGTTCCCTGGGCCCCGACCTAGTCGTCGAGCTTTCGAGGCAACGACCGGTCTTTCTGGACCTCAAGTTTCACGACATCCCGGGCCAGGTTGCCGAAGCCGCGAGGGCCGCGCAAGATATCGGCGCTACCTACATCACCGTCCACGCCGCAGGCGGCCCCGAGATGCTGGCGGCCGCGGTCTGCGCCGCTCCCGAGTGTGCTGTGCTGGGAGTCACGGTGCTCACGAGCCTCGACCAGTCCCTGCTCACCCGCCTCGGCGTCTCGTTTCCGATGGGGGAGCAGGTCGTTCGTCTCGCCGAGATCGCGCTGGAGGGGGGTGCCGCGGGCCTGGTGTGCTCCCCCCTCGAGGCCGCCGAGCTGCGATCCCGCTTCGGCCCCCGTGACGCCGGGGGACCCCTGCTCGTGACCCCGGGCATCCGCGGGCCTCAGGAGGAAGCCGGAGACCAGCGCAGGACGCTGTCGGCCCCCGAGGCCCGTGCTGCGGGCGCCGATGTCGTCGTCGTGGGGCGACCAATCACCGAAGCCCCCGACCCTGCGGCGGCGGCCCGGGCGTTGCGGGCGCAGCTCGCCCCGTGACCCCGAACGGTGGTTCCCGCGCCAGGCCCGCCGGCGGGGGCGAGAAGCCGTGACCCCGGAGCAGGTGAGGGCCCTTCTGGAGGACTCGGGAGCCCTCCAGAAGGGACATTTCCGGCTCTCGTCGGGCCGCCATTCCGACCTATATGTGCAGAAGTTTCGCGTCTTCGAGCGGCCCGACGCCACCCGGGCCCTCGGCGCCGCCCTCGCCGATCTGTTCGATTTCGCCGCGGTGGTGAGCCCCGCCGTGGGAGCAGTCGTGCTGGGCTTCTCGGTGGCGCTCGCCCGGGGGGCGCGCAGCGTCTTCGCCGAGCGCGTCCACGGCGAGCTGAAGTTACGCCGCGGCTTCACGCTCGGGGCCGGCGAGCGGGTGCTCGTGGTTGAGGACGTCGTCACGACGGGGGCCTCGGCCCGTGAGGTGGTCGAGCTGGCCAAGGGGTGGGGAGCCGATGTCGTGGGAGTCGGCGCGCTCCTCGATCGCTCGGAAGGCGAAGTCGAGCTGGGGGCGCCGCTGAGCTCTCTGCTTCGGCTCGAAGCCACGTCGTGGGAACCGGAGGCATGCCCCCTGTGCGCCGCCGGGACGCCGCTCGAAGACCCAGGCAGTCGCCGACTCTGACGCTCTCCGGCCCCCGCAGCGCAGCCTGCGACGTGCCTGCGGTGGCAAATGTCCTCGGTCCGCCCCTGCCCACGATTTCTTGTGGGTAAAAGTCCTCGGTTTGCGTTTGCAACCTCGCGTCGAGGTCCCCAAGCTGCCAGATCCGGCTCGATCTCCTATACTGCCGACCGCCGGAGGGGCGGGGACGCGGAACCTCCGGACGACCCAAACGAGTAGCACTGCCAAGGAGGTCCGTTTTTTATGCCCTTGCCACCACCTCTCACCCAGGAACAACGCCGGGAAGCACTTGCCAAAGCCGCCGACGCCAGGCGGCGCCGGGCCGAGCTCAAGGATCAGCTCAAGAGCGGGAGCACGACCCTGAGAGAGTTGCTGGACCGCAGTGAAGACAACGTCGTGGCCAAGATGAAGGTGACATCGGTGCTCGAGTCCCTTCCGGGAGTGGGCCGCGTGCGGGCTCGTCAGATCATGGAGCGACTCGACATCTCCGAGACCCGGCGCATGAAGGGCCTCGGGACGAAGCAGAGACAGAACCTGCTCGGAGAGTTTCCACGGCGTTAGGGCGCGCGATCAACCCGAAGTTGTGAGCGCTCCGCCCCCGGGGAGGCTGGTGGTCGTGTCCGGCCCCTCCGGAGCGGGCAAGGGGACGGTGGTGGTGGGAGTGCTCGCCCGCCGGCCCGAGACGATCCTATCGGTGTCGGCCACGACACGCACTCCTCGCCCCGAGGAGCGAGATGGGACCGACTACCGCTTTTTGAGCCAGGAGAGCTTCCGGGCGCTTGCCGAGATCGGTGAGCTGCTCGAGTGGGCGGAGGTCTACGGGCACCTATACGGCACCCCCCGCCGCCCCGTGGAGGACGCCCTGGCCGCGGGTCACGACGTGGTTCTGGAGGTCGACGTCCAGGGAGCGCTGCAGGTGAGGGAGTCTCTCCCCGATGCCGTGCTGGTGTTTATCAAGCCCCCCTCCCTCGAAGAGCTCGAAGCTCGCCTCACGGGGAGGGGAACCGAGAATGCGGGGACCCTCGCCCGGCGGACGGAAGCGGCCCGTGGCGAGCTCGAACACGTCGATCGTTACGACCACGTCATCGTCAACGACCGGGCCGATGACGCCGTGACGGAGTTGCTCCGTATACTGGACGGGTAAGAAAAGTACGCAACCGCCGAACTCCGCCACCCAGCTTGTGATCAGGAAGGATTCCCCCAAATGATGATCGAGCCGAAGATAGAGAAACTGCTCGAAGACGTCGACTCCAAGTACACGTTGGTCATCCTGGCGGCCAAGCGCAGCCGCCAGATCAACTCCTATTTCTCCCAGCTTGGCGAAGGCATTGCCGAGTTCACGCCGCCCCAGGTGCCCCTGCGCGCCGACCGGGCGCCCAAGTCCCTGTCCATCGCGCTTCAGGAATTGGCAGAGGGCAAGATCAGCTACGAGCGGACCGCCGACGGCATCAAGTAGCCGTCGCGGCCGGTGCCGCTCGCCGCGAAGCGAACCGCCCTCGGTAGCCGGCGCCACCCCCGCTTCATGAGTGCGCGGGTCCGAGTACTGCTCTGCGTCACCGGAGGTATCGCCGCCTACAAGGTGGTTGAGGTCGCCCGCAGCCTGTCGGAGCTGGGGTGCGACGTCACCGTGGTGATGACTCGCTCGGCGGAGCTTTTCGTGGGCCGCCAGACGTTCGCATCCGTGACCGGCCGGGAGGTCGTCACAGAGATCTTCGCCGACTCCGGGGAGGTGGCGCACGTGGAGCTCGCCCGGACCACCGATCTCGTGGTCTTGGCTCCGGCGACTGCCCACACCCTCTCCCGGCTCGCCATCGGCGCCGCCGACGACCTCCTCTCCGCCACGCTGCTGATGGTTCGCTCCCCCCTGCTCATCGTGCCGGCAATGCACACCGAGATGTGGGAGCATCCCGCCACCCAAGCCAACTGCGCCCTGCTGTCCGCACGGGGCGCTCGCTTTCTGGGGCCCGCATCCGGGCCGTTGCTATCCGGCGATAGTGGCGCCGGGAGGATGGTCGAGCCCTCCGAGGTGGTGAACGCGGCACTCGATCTGCTGAAGGCGCCCTCAGAGCTCGCTGGGTTGCGGGTGCTGGTGACCGCCGGCGGGACCCAAGAACCGATCGATCCGGTCCGCTTCATCGGCAACCGCTCTTCGGGCCTCATGGGTTTTGCGCTCGCTTCCGAGGCCGCCCGGCGAGGGGCGAAGGTCACCCTGGTTGTGGGCGACACCTCCTTGCGGCCGCCTTCCGGAGTCGACCTCTTGCAAGTCAGGACCGCCGAGGACATGAGAACCGCCGTCCTGGAGGCTGCCTCGGATGCAGACGTGATCGTCAAGGCGGCCGCGGTGGCCGACTTCAGGCCGAGCCGAGCCGCTACCAAGAAGCTCAAGAAGGCGGCGGGAGCGCCTTCAGTCGAGCTGGTGCCCACTCCAGATATCCTCAAAGAGCTCGGCCACAACCCCCGGCTGAGGAAGGCCGGCTCCCTGCTGGTCGGTTTTGCGGCCGAGACCGAGAGCGACCCCCAGGAGCTGGCCCGCCTGGCGGCCGATAAGCGCACCTCCAAAGGCGCCGATCTGCTCGTCGCCAACGACGTGTCGAGCTCCGACTCCGGGTTCGGGGCTCGCACGAACCGTGCCGTGATAGCGGGCCCCGACGGGAGCGTGGATGCCGGACTGGTGACCAAGACGAACCTGGCCGAGGCAGTGATGGATGAAGTGGTGCGACTATTGAAGGGGCGAGCAGATGCCTAAGGACGCCAAGATGACCGTGGCCGATCTAATGAGCAGCCCGGTCGTTACCGCCTCGGAATCGGACACCATCGCAGAGGTCGGCAAGCGCATGATGGAGGTCGGGGTCGGATCCGTGGTCGTGGTCGAGTCCGGCCGGGTCACGGGGATCCTGACCGAGCGCGATCTCGTTCGGTTCGCGGCTAAGGGAGGCGAGGCGGCTACCGCAACCGTGACTCAGTGGATGACCGAGGACCCCTATACGGTGTCGCCCGACGAGGACTCGGTCGAAGCATTCAAGAGCCTTTCTCAGGCCTCCTACCGCCACATCCCGGTAGTCAAGGACTCCGAGCTGGTCGGCATCGTCTCGATGCGCGACATGATGCGTATCGCCCGGATCGCTCCCGTCGACTTCCACGACGTCGAAATTCCAGAGGGGCTCGAGGGAGTGCATGTGGCGCACACCGACCTGGGCGACGTGCGCGGGAGCGAGGGCTTCTACCACTACCGTCAGTACAGCGCGGTCGAGCTCGCCGAGAAGAGGACCCTCGAGGACGTCTGGTTCATGATGTTCGAGGGCCATCTCCCCGATCACGGCGAGCGGAAGGCGTTCGAGGAGGAGATTCGGCCGCTGCGGGTTATCCCCGACGAGGTCAAGCGGCACATGGCTTCGATTGCAACGCTTGGCGACCGCTTCGTGCCCCTCGAAGCGCTGCGGGCCGCCTACGGTTTGTATGCGTCGTCGCAGGACTTCAAGCCGAACCTGGACACGGAGCGAGCTCAGCTACGCTCCGAGGCGCTGAGAACCTGCGCCGTGTTCCCGATCCTCATCATGGCGCTCTACCGGCTTCACAACGGCGACGAAACGGTCGAGCCGAGGGATGATCTCTCACACGCGTCCAACTACCTCTACATGCTGACCGGCGAGGTCCCCTCCCCCGAGCACGCCCGCGCCATGGAGCAGTACCTCATCGCCACGATCGATCACGGCTTCAACGCTTCGACCTTCACCGCCCGGGTAATCACCTCGACCGGCGCCGACCTCGGCTCGGCGGTGCTCGGGGCCCTCGGCGCGTTGTCGGGACCGCTCCACGGCGGCGCCCCCAGCCGCGCACTCGACATGCTGCGGGAGATTGGTTCGGAGGAGAACGCCGAGCCGTGGTTGCGAGATGCCGTCGAGCACGGCAAGCGGCTCATGGGCTTTGGGCATCGCGTCTACAAGACGGACGACCCTCGGTCGGTGCTCTTGCGGGGTGTGGCGGAGAGGCTTGAGCCCGGCAGTCCCAAAGTCGAGCTGGCCAAGTACGTCGAGAAGAAGGCCGTCGAAATCCTCAAGGAGCTCAAGCCCGGCCGCATGCTCTATCCAAACGTCGAGTTCTACTCGGGCGTGGTGATGGAGATGATCGGCATGCCCCCCGAGCTGTTCACGCCCACGTTCGGCTGCAGCCGGGTCATCGGCTGGACTGCGCACATCCTCGAGCAGGCGTCGGACAACCGTCTCATCCGGCCGGCAGCCAGCTACACGGGGCCGGAGCCGCCGCAGGACGTGCCCGAGCTCGACTGAGGGCCCGCTGGGCTGGGCCGAGCCCTGACCCGCCGGCACCGGCAAATGTCCTCGGTTCGCGTTTACCCACAGTTTCTTGTGGGCAGCTGTCCGCGGTTCGCTTCTCCCACCCGCGTCGTCCACCACGATCGGTCGAGCGTCGGCGGGTGGGGCTAGGATCGGCAACACATGAGCCGACCCTTGCACCTGTTCACTTCCGAGTCCGTTACCGAGGGGCACCCCGACAAGATGGCGGACCAGATTTCCGACGCCGTCCTCGACGAGATCCTCAAAGACGACCCCGACGGCCGGGTGGCGTGCGAGACCATGGTTACGACTGGGTGGGCGGTGGTGGCCGGGGAGATCACAACCTCGACCTACGTCGACATCCCCGTGGTGGTGCGGCGCACGATCACCGACATCGGTTACACCAGCTCCAAGATCGGCTTCGACGGAGCCACCTGTGGGGTGACCGTTGCCCTGCAGGAGCAATCGCGCGACATCGAGGAAGGCGTTAGTCACAGCCACGAGGAGCGCGCCGGCTCGGGAACCTCGGACCCGCTCGACGCGCAGGGGGCCGGCGACCAGGGCATGATGTTCGGCTACGCCTGCCGGGACAACGACGACCTCATGCCGATGCCCGTGTGGCTGGCGCATCGGGTGGCGGCGCGGCTGGCCGAAGTCCGCAAGTCCGGCTTGCTCCCCTACTTGCGCCCCGACGGCAAGGTGCAGGTCACTATCGGCTACGACGGTGCGGTTCCCCGCACTCTCGAGACCGTGGTGTGCTCGATCCAGCACCAGCCCAACGTCGACATCGAGACGCTTCTCGAGCCCGACCTCATGCAACACGTCATCGAGCCGCTGATACCCGAGTCACTCGACGCAAGCAGGGCGAGAGTGCTGATCAACCCAACAGGCCGGTTCGAAGTGGGTGGGCCGCGCGCCGACACGGGCCTCACGGGGCGCAAGATCATCGTCGACACCTACGGAGGCATGGCACGGCACGGTGGGGGCGCCTTCTCGGGCAAGGACCCCACCAAGGTCGACCGCTCCGCCGCCTACGCGGTCCGCCACGCGGCCAAGAACGTGGTCGCCGCCGGGCTCGCCGATCGCTTCGAGCTGCAGGTCGCCTACGCCATTGGCGTGGCTCATCCCGTGTCCCTGGCGATGGATTCGTTCGGCACGAACAAGGTTGCGCCGGAGAAGATCGAGGCGGCCGTGCGAGCGTGCTTCGATTTGCGCCCGGCGGCCATCATCCGAGACCTCGACCTGAAGCGGCCGATCTACCAGGCAACCGCTTCCTACGGCCACTTCGGGCGGCCCCCGGACGAGTCCGGAGGTTTTACTTGGGAGCGAACGGATCGCGCCGACGACCTCCGCCGCCTCGCCGGTTAGCCATCTTCCGGCCGCGCTGATGCGGCCCCCCGCTCTCCAGCAAGTCGCGGTGGTCCCGCTGGTGCCGGCGTGGCGCCTCGACCGCAGCTTCGACTACTCCGTCCCGGTAGGGATCGCGGAGTCGATCGAAGTGGGCTCCGTCGTCAGGGTGCGCCTGGGTCACCGCAACGTACGCGGTGTAGTGGTAGCGGGAAGCGAAAGCCCGGCCCCCTCAAGCCTCGAGCCGGTGTTAGCCGTGATCGTGACGCCGGCGCCGGCGCGCCCCCCGATCACCGACCTCCTGAACTGGATGGCCCGGCGCTACGTGGCTCCCCGTGGTGCCGCCTTCGCCCGCGCGGTACCTCCCAGAGTGCGGGTAAAGGTCCGTCCCCCCGAGCCCCTGGCGGCGGCCGCCGCTCCGGCGCGGCTGCTGCCGGCGTACCGCGGCGGGGAGGAATTGTTGGCCGCGCTGAGATCGGGGGCCGGGGGCGCATGGAGTCTGCAGAGCGCCTGGGCAGAGGACCGAGGCACCCTCATCGCCGAGCTGGTAGCTGCGGCCTCCCCTCGGGCGGCGCTGGTGGCTGCACCCGAGGTGCGCCACGGCTCCCTGCTCCTCGAGGAGCTGGCGCGGCGATGGCCGGAGATTGAGCGCGTCGATAGCTCCCGATCTGAGGGCGACCGCTCTCGAGCATGGCTGCGCCTGGCCGCGGGCCACGGCGGGGGAGCGGGCGGGCGCGCCACGGTGCTTGCCCCGGCTCCCGATCTGGGGCTCATCGTGATCGACGACGAGCACAATCCCAGCTACAAGGAGGATCGCGCTCCTCGCTTCGACGCCCGGCGCGTGGCCCTTCAGCGGGCCGCACTGCAGGACGCCGTGTGCGTGCTGGCGAGTGCGTCACCATCGTTGGACTGGTTTGGACCCTCTGGGCTGCGCACGGTCGAGCCCGGCCACGCGCGCCGCAGGGCCATGCGGCCGGTGATTGAGTTGCTCGAGCCGGCGGGCGAGCGCGCCTTCTCGCACGCCTTTCACGAACGTGTCGCCGCCGCGCTGGGACGTCGTGAGAAAGTTGGGCTCCTCACCCCCCGGCGCGGCTACGCGCGGACGATGTGGTGCGCCTCCTGCCGGGCGTCCCTTCGCTGCCCGGTGTGTGAGGCGGGATTGGCCTACGACCGAGCCCCTCAGCGGGTGCGCTGCCCCCGCTGCGACTACCAGGCTCCGGTGCCGCCGCGCTGCCCCCGCTGCTCGGCCACAGAGCTGCGCGCGCTGGGGGCAGGGTCCGAACGCCTCGCCGAGCAGCTGGCGCGCTCGTTCCCGCGCGCAACCGTGGGCCGCCTCGACCCCGACACCCTCGAGAACTCCCAGTCTGGGGAGCTCCAGCCTTGTGACATCTACGTCTCGACTTGGGTCGGAACCAAGCCCGAGTTGCGTCCCGAGGTCTCAGTGGTGGGCATCCTCGACGTCGACGGCCTTGTGCGGAGGCCCGACTTCAGGGCCGCAGAGAACGCCTATCAGGCGTTGGTGGCCATGGCCGAGTGGGCCGGCCCCGCGTCCGAGGGGGGAAGGCTCCTGATCGAGACCTCGGAGCCCACTCACCACGCCATACAGGGCCTCATGCGGGCCGACCACGGCTTCTTCGTCGAGCGCGAGCTCGCTCAGCGCGCCGAGCTCGGCTACCCCCCCTACTCGGAGCTCGTCGTGGTAAAGGCCTCCGGGCCGGAGGCATCGGAGCTCGCAGATAAGGCCGCAGCCGCCTGCCGGGATGCGGGCGCAGAGGTATTGGGGCCAATCGTTCGTAGGCCACAAGGGGGTCCCGAGGAGCGGCAGCTCCTCGCCAAGTGCCGGCTCGGAGCGCACCCGGTCGCCGAAGCCCTACGCCCCCTGATGCTCGCGACTCCCAGGGACAGCCGCCTGTGGGTCGACGTCGACCCCCGCTGACCCCCACCCCCCCGCTGAAAGGGCTTCCGGTGCAAGTTACACGGACGTGGTTTAGCATCCAGTGATGCCCAACGAACCCAGGCCGACGGCTTCCGGCGACCTCGTCATAAGAGGGGCCCGCGAGCACAACCTCCGGAACGTCAGTCTGGAGCTGCCGCGCGATGCGCTGATCGTTTTCACCGGCATCTCCGGCTCGGGGAAGTCGTCGTTGGCCTTCGACACGATCTACGCAGAAGGGCAGCGGCGCTACGTCGAGTCGCTGTCGGCCTACGCTCGCCAGTTTCTCGGCCAGATGGACAAGCCCGATGTCGACTTCATCGAGGGTCTGTCTCCGGCGATCTCGATTGACCAGAAGTCTGCGCCGCGCAGCCCCCGGTCCACGGTCGGGACCATCACCGAGATCTACGATTACCTGCGTCTGCTCTATGCGCGCATCGGGCGGCCGCATTGCCACCAGTGCGGGCGACCCATCGCGCGACAGACGCCCGAACAGATCGTCGACCAAGTTCTTCAGCTTCCCGAGGGCACGCGCTTTCAGGTGCTGGCTCCGGTTGTGCGTGGCCGCAAAGGCGAGTTCGCCGCCCTCTTCGAGGACCTCATGCGGCGCGGCTTCGTGCGCGCCCGGGTCGACGGCGAGGTCAATGAGCTGTCCGACAAGCTGAAGCTCGACCGCTATTACACCCACAACATCGACGTCATCGTCGACCGTCTCGTGATCAAGCCCGGCATCGATTCCCGGCTCGCCGACTCGTTCGAGACCGCGCTCAAGCTGGCCGAGGGAGTGGCAGCGGTGGACCTCGTCGACGACGTCTCGGAGGACGTCATGTTCTCCGAGCACTTCGCCTGCATCGACTGCGGGATCAGCTTCGACGAGCTTGCGCCGAGAAACTTCTCCTTCAACTCGCCCTACGGCGCGTGCGAACGCTGCGACGGGCTCGGGACCCACCTCGAAGTAGACCCCGACCTCATAATCCCCAATCCGGAACTGTCTCTGGACGAGGGTGCCATTGCGCCGTGGTCTCACAAGACTCTCGAGTACTTCGATCGGCTCATGGACTCTGCGGCCAAGACGTTCGGGTTCAAGACCACCGTGCCCTTCAAGAGACTGTCCAAGAAGGCGCGCGATGTCCTGCTCCATGGGTCCGATGAGGAGGTTCACGTCCGCTACAAGAACCGTTTCGGGCGGGTCCGCTCCTACTGGAGCCCGTTCGAAGGCGTCATTCCGTGGCTCGAGCGGCGGCGTTCGCAGACCGACTCGGAATGGGCCCGCGAGCGCTACGAGCAGTACTTCCGCCAGGTGCCTTGCCCTCTCTGCAACGGCGCTCGCTTGCGGCCGGAGTCGCTTGCGGTCACGGTTGCAGACAAGAACATCTTCGAGCTGTGTGAGCTGTGCATCTCGGATTCCGACGACTTCCTGCGCAAGCTCGAGCTGTCCGATCGCGAGGCGACGATTGCCGAGCGATTGCTGAAGGAGATTCACGCCCGGTTGGGCTTTCTGCTGGACGTCGGGCTCGACTACCTGAGCCTCTCGCGCGGCTCGGCGACATTGGCCGGCGGGGAAGCCCAGCGCATACGGCTGGCGACCCAGATCGGATCAGGACTCGTCGGCGTGCTCTACGTTCTCGACGAACCCTCGATCGGCCTGCACCAGCGTGACAACAGGCGCCTTATTGATACGCTGGTGCGCCTTCGAGACCTCGGCAACACGTTAATCGTTGTCGAGCACGATGAAGAAACGATTCGCGCTTCAGACCACATCGTTGACATCGGCCCCGGGGCAGGGGACCATGGCGGCAAGATCGTGTACTCGGGGCCCTTGCAGGGCCTGAAGAAACAGGCGGATTCTCTTACCGGCGACTACCTCAGCGGTAAGCGCGCCATCCCCATCCCCACAAAGCGCCGGCGTCTATCAGAGACTCAGGACATCGTCGTGCGAGGGGCACGCCAGCACAACCTCAACAACATCGATGTTGCCTTCCCGCTCGGCCGCTTCGTTGCGGTGACCGGCGTGTCCGGGTCGGGGAAGTCCACGCTCGTCAACGATGTGCTTTACAGGGCGGTACACCAGAGGTTGAACCGCAACGCGCGCCTGGTGGCAGGTCGACACAGGTCGATCGAAGGGCTCGAGCAAATCGACAAGGTCATCGATATCGACCAGTCCCCGATCGGGCGCACGCCGCGCTCGAACCCGGCCACCTACACCGGCGTATTCGACCATGTTCGCAAGCTCTTCGCCAAGACGATCGACGCGCGGCGGCGCGGCTATCAGCCCGGCCGCTTTTCGTTCAACGTGCGCGGCGGGCGTTGCGAGGCGTGCGCGGGGGACGGCAACATCAAGATCGAGATGCACTTCCTGCCCGATGTGTATGTCCCCTGCGAGGTGTGCAAGGGCAAGCGCTATAACCGCGAGACCCTGCAAGTTCAGTACAAGGGCAAGAACATCTTCGAGGTGCTCAGCATGAGCGTCGAGGAAGCGTGCGAGTTCTTTGCCCCCATCCCCCCGATCGCCCGCCATATGACCACGCTGCGAGATGTGGGTTTGGGCTACGTCAAGCTGGGCCAACCGGCGACGACACTGTCGGGAGGAGAGGCGCAGCGAGTCAAGCTGGCCTCGGAGCTGTCGAAGCGTGCCACCGGCAGGACGCTCTACATCCTCGATGAGCCCACCACCGGGCTGCACTTCGACGACGTCGCCAAGCTGTTGGGGGTGCTGCACCGGCTCGTCGACGCCGGCAACACCGTGGTCGTGATCGAGCACAACCTCGACGTCATCAAGACCGCCGACCACATCATCGACTTGGGCCCCGAGGGCGGTGGCGGCGGGGGCCGGGTCGTCGCAATGGGGACGCCGGAGGAGGTCGCCGCCAGCCCCGACTCCTACACCGGCCACTACCTGCGCTCGCTCGTCCGGCCCGCGCCGCGACGCCGTGCGGCGGCGGCCAAGAAGCCGCGCCGTCAGGCGACGGCCCGCCGCTGAATTCAACTTTTTCGCCACAGCCCGCCGTCAGCGCGGGTTACGGTGAAAAGATCGCTATCGGCGCGGGCGGTTGGCTCAGCGGTAGAGCGCTGCCTTCACAAGTTAGGGTGGCTCAGCGGGAGAGCGCTGCCTTCACAAGTTAGGGTGGGTCACTGGTTCGGCGCGCGGGCGGTTGGCTCAGCGGTAGAGCGCTGCCTTCACACGGCAGAGGTCACTGGTTCGATCCCAGTACCGCCCACGTTTAAAAGGGCAGGTTAGGGCCCTCTTTACGGCCCGAACCTATGTTCGTCGTTCGTCCGCGTGTAGCAAATATGCAGCAGAATTCGGAGACAGCGCCGCGTTCCGGGCAGCGTCAAGGCCCTTGGCGAGCTCTTCGTCAAGCGCCGGGAGCAAGTGCCCGTAGACATCGAATGTTCACCTGAATCGAGCTGTGCCCGAGCCCGACCTGAATGAGTTTGGGGTGCGCCCCTTGGGCAATCATCAGCCCCGCCGCCGTGTGCCTCAAGTCGTGGAAGCGCAGAGGAGTCAGCCCAGCTGACTCGACTGCCGGTGACGAGGAGCCGTGAATGCCTTCTGACGTGCAGCGCTTTATATCCCCCTCCCCGCCCACCGACGTTTTCGGGGTTACTAATTGTCCTTGGCCATGTGAAAGTCCCCATCTATGGCCACCCGAAAGTCTCCACTCCCTGATCTGACGTAATCCGCATGGGCGACCCCCGGGGTCGCGATGGTGCTGGTGACGAAACCACACCAGCGACCACCGGAGGTGCCCACTGAAGTCTGAGAGGGATTGCATGGACATTGTCAACACCTATCTGGAGCTCGGCAGCTATCGAGGAGCGGCCGAGCTCTGCGGCGTCCACCACAAGACCGTGAAACGGGTGGTGCAGCGCTGGCGAGCAGGGATGATCGCGGAGACGAGGAAGACCCCGCGACGCGGACTCAACACCGACTGCGTCGATGACCTCATCTGGGAGAAGGTGAGAAAGACGCGCGGCCGCATAACCGCCAAGCGCCTCCTGCCCCAAGCCCGGGCCGCCGGCTACCAGGGCTCGGCGAGGAACTTCCGCCGTGCCGTGGCGCGCGTCAAGGCTCGCTGGGCGCGCTCGGAGCACAGCCGGCGCCCCTGGGTGCCCAGCCCCGGCGAGCACCTGGTCATCGATTGGGGCGAAGAGGGCAGGCTCAAGATCTTCTGCGCGGTGCTGGCGTGGAGCCGCTATCGCTTCGTGCGCTTCGCCACCGACATGAAGAGGGAGACGACCCTGGCTCTGCTGGCCGAGTGCATCGAGGAGCTCGGCGCAGTCCCAGCCGTGGTGCTGTCCGATCGCATGGGATGCCTGCGGGCCCAGACCGTCGCCAACGTCGTCGTCCCGCATCCCGACTACGTGCGCTTCGCCACTCACTTCTCGTTCCGTCCCGACTTCTGTGAGGCAGGCGATCCCCAGTCCAAAGGGATCGTGGAGTCGCTCGTCGGCTACGCCAAATCCGATCTCGTCGTCCCGGCCGAGGGGTGGGACGACCTCGACCTCGCCAACACGGACGCGAAGCTGTGGTGCCAAGAGGTCAACGACAGGATGCACCGCGAGATCTGTGCGATCCCGGCCCAGCGGCTGTTCGAAGAACGCCGAGTGATGCGAGCGCTGCCGAGCCTGAGGCCGCCGCTGCGACGCGGTGAGATCCGCAAGGTCGATCGTCTCTCGACCGTGCGCTTCGGTTCGGCACGCTATTCGGTCCCCTCGGAGCTGATCGGGGAGCGAGTCGAGGTCACCGCCGGAGCACGCGAGGTGGTGATCTATCGCGGTGACGGTGAGCTCTGTCGTCATCCACTGGTGGCGCCCGGCGAGGTCTCCATCTCAGACGATCACTATGGCAAGCCCGCGGCCAGAGCGCGCCGGGCGATCAGACCGAGGAGCAACGTCGAGCGCGCCTTCGTCTCGCTCGGAGAGACCGCCGAGGACTTCCTTAGGGCCGCGGCCGCCGCTGGCACCCAGCGTCTGGCGACGGAGCTCGCAGACATCGTGACGCTGGAGGCTTCGTGGGGTCGAGCTGCTCTGGTCGCGGCGCTCGAGCGAGCGACCACGTTCCGCCGCTTCAAGGCGCACGACGTCCGTTCGATCCTTGCGTCGGGAACGGCTCCCACCGTGGTGCCGCCGGGCAATGTGCTCAAGGTCGCTGCGCCTGAAGTCACATCCCGTCCACTCGGTGACTATGCCCTGGAACGGTTGTCGTGAGCGCGCCGGCGAAGGCATTGTCACCCGATCTCACGGAGGCACTCAAGCGCCTCAAGCTGAGGACGTTCCGCCAGCTCGCGCCCGAGATTCTGCACACCGCCAAGACGCAGCGCTGGGCGCCCGAGGAGGTCCTGCGTACCCTCGTCGAAGCCGAGATTGCGGCGCGCGACGATTCCAACCTCCGCAACCGCCTCAAGGGGGCCGGTTTCCCGGTCGTCAAGGGCTTCGATGACTTCAAGGTCGCACAGTCGTCGGTGCCGCAGGCGACCTTCGACTACATCGCTTCGCTCGAATGGGTCACAGCTAAGGAGAACCTTTGCCTGATCGGCCCCGCGGGTACCGGCAAGAGCCATGTCTTGGTGGCGGCGGGTCACGCTGCGGTGAGAGACGGCATGCGGGTGCGCTATCTCAGCGCCGCAGAGCTGATCGAGTCCCTCTATCGTGGCCTCGCCGACAACTCGGTCGGCAAGATCA
>Ga0136615_10000462_pt1 | contig 18515 bp, 14 predicted proteins | sample AntDrymUQ2882206_2_FD_106647 | JGI IMG/M metagenome (GOLD analysis project Ga0136615, IMG submission 106647) | Polar desert sand microbial communities from Dry Valleys, Antarctica - metaG UQ288 (22.06) | ecosystem: Environmental > Terrestrial > Soil > Desert | place: Antarctica: Dry Valley...
AGCCATCCGAGACGGGCGGTCGGTGCCGCCACCGACGACAGCACCCCGCAGGCCACGAAGGCAGCGACGCCGGCGACCGCCGCGACACCAAGGCGCCCGTTCGGTCCCCACCAGGTGTCGGCGGCAAGGCCGGCCGCCAACAGGACCAGTCCCGCGAGCTGCAGCGGCAGCGAGGAAGCCGGAGCGCGCACCCCGGTAGCGACGGCCACCAGCGGCCCGTCGTCACGGTGCACCCGGCCGGCGTCGGCTAGACCCACGAGCGCAGCACGCGTCCCGTTGTCGTGTAGACGGCGGCCAGGCCACCCCAGACCAGCAGCGCGGTGAAGGTGACGCGCGGGCTGAACACCGCCGCCGTGATGGCGATGAGGGCGAAGCGTTCACCGATGGGCAGCACCAGGATCCGTTTCAGCCACTTCAGCCCCTGACGCTCCAGCGCCACCGAGGCGCGGACGCCGGCCAACCCGACGGTGTGGCGGGCAGCGTTGTCGGTAGCTGGGACCTTGTGCGGGCCGGGCGAGCCAGACGCCGGCGGCTCCGCCGCAGTGGGCGCTTGCCCGGCCACCACGTCGACCAGCGCGTCTTCCTCGTCGGCCAGCGCCCCGGCGACCGTGCTGTTGGTCAGCGTCGCCCGCCACCGCGCACGGTCTCCCGGGGGCCGCTCGTCGGGTTGCAGCAACGCCACCGCCGGGACGTCGACCACGTCGCTGCGCACCTGCGAGGCGTAGGCGAAGTCGATGCTGTGCCGGCTGATCTGCACCGCAAGCGCAGCGGTCGCCAGCGCCCACAAGCTCACGTCGTCGCCGGCGCGGACACCGCCGATGGCCAGCCCGGCGTAGGCCAGGAACTCCTTGCCCCGGTCGAACGTCGAGTCCAACCAGCTACCCAGCGTGGAGTACTGGTGGCGGTAGCGGGCCAGCTGCCCGTCGACGCAGTCGGTGACGAACGCGACGAGCAGCAGCGCCGCCCCGGCGACCAGGCCCGCGCGGCTGCCGGTGGCGAACGCCAACGCCGCGACGATCCCCAGCAGCAGCGAGGCCACGGTGACCTGATTGGGCGTCATGCCACGGCGCGCGGCCCAGCGCACCAGGTACGGCGAGTAGGGACTGACGAAGTAGGTGGTGAAGAAGCCGTCCTGCGCCTTGACCGATGACGCCAGCCGCACACCGTCCTCGTCAACGCGATCCAGTGCGGCATCCACCTCGGCCACGGCTGCCGCCGTCAAGGGGCGCGCCCACACGAGGGCTCGCAGGTCCACCGTCCCCACCTTCTCACCGCCGCGGACCAGGCCGACCAGCAGCAGTGCCACCGCGTCGTCTGGCGCCGCCTCGCCTGCCAGCTCGGCCGCCTGGTCGCCGTGGAAGCGGGCTGCCTTGCTGGCAAGCTCCGATGCCCAAGCACCCGGGAGGCCGTCGGCCAGCAGTGCGGTGAGCTGGCGACCTACCTCCGCCACCGCCCGGCTGCCGGCAGGCCCGGCCTTGACCAGGCCGAGGAAAGCTGCGGTCGGTTGCACGACGAGGTGGTAGGGCGACTCCGCCGCGACGACCTGCCCTCGGACCAACCGCACCCCCCACGCGGATGGTCCGCTCACGTCTGGCGCTACCAGGACCCCGGTGGCGACCCGGGGATCGAACAGCAGGCCCTCCAGCGCGGCACCGTGCAGCGCCACCTCGCCGTTGGCCAGCAACAGGCCGTCCTCGGCGCGAGCGGCCAGGTCACCGATCATCGCCAGCGTGGCGCGCAGGTCGGCAGCAGCATGCACCTGGGTGGTCCCGGCGTGCCGGGCGACCTGCGGCGTCCAGGCTGACCGGGTGATCACGTGGACCGTGTCGACGCCGGCCGCTTGCAGCTGGCCAAGCAGGTGGCTCAGCAGAGTCTGCGAACGGAAGGCCAGCAACGCCGCCGGGCGCCCATCAGCGGTCGCCGCAGTGGCGACCACAACGGCGGTGGTTCCGGCGCTGGGCTGGTTGGGCACCACGGCGCTCCTGCGCACACAGGCGCGTTCCGGTGGCTGGGCACGGCGAGTGTAACGGGAGCCCGCAGCCACCCCGGCGCTCAAGTAGCCGGCGGTGGCGGCGCATCCCCTAGCTATGATCGCCCTGCCCAACGCCCCGTCGGAGAAGGCTTGCAATCGTGATCGTCCGGTTCCTCATCTCCAACGCCTACGCCAGCGGCGGCACCGTTCGCACCACGCTGAACATGGCCAGCGAGCTTGCCAACCGGCATTCGGTCGAGGTGGTCAGCATCTTCCACCGCCACGAGCAGACCCTCTACCCCGTCGACCCGAGGGTGCGCCTGCGGCCGTTGGCCACCCCCTTGCAGCCGACCGGCGAGGGGTTCGTCGGCGACGCCCGCCGGCGGGCTCAGGAGTGGGCGCGCGGGCAGCCCAGCCGGGTCGTCCACGTGCAGGACGCGCGCCATGCCCTGTACAACGGCCTGGACGACGTCCATCTCGTGCGGTTCCTGCGATCGGTGCGCGACGGCGTCCTCATCGCCACCCGCCCGGGCCTCAACCTGGCGATGGCGCGCTACACCCGACGCTCGGTCGTGCGCATCGCCCAGGAGCACCTGCACCTGGGCCGTCACCGGCCCGGGCTGCGCACCGCGATCCAGCGCCAGTATCCGAAGCTGGACGCGGTGACCACGCTGACCGAGGACGACGCCGGCGACTACCGACGACTGCTGGAAGACAGGGTGCGGGTCGCTTGCGTGCCCAACGCCGTGCCGGACCTGGGACCCGGCCGGGCGACGCTGGACAACAAGGTGGTCATCGCGGCTGGCCGGCTGACCGGCCAGAAGGGTTTCGACCGATTGATCCGGGCCTTCGCCAAGGTCGCCCGCAAGCATCCGGACTGGCAGCTGCGGATCTTCGGGCAGGGCAAGCGCGAAGAACAGCTACAGCATCAGATCAAGCGGTTGGACGTCGGTGCGAATGTGGCGCTGATGGGCTACACCCACGAGCTGCCCGCCGAGATGGCCGACGCCTCGATCTATGCCATGAGCTCACGCTTCGAAGGCTTTCCCATGGTGATGCTGGAGGCGATGAGCCGGGGCCTGCCGGTCGTCACGTTCGACTTCCCCACCGGAGCCAGGGACCTCGTCGACGATGGCGTCCACGGTGTGCTCGTGCCCAATGGCGACGTGAACGGCCTAGCCGCGGGGATCACACAGCTGATCGAAGACGACACGCGCCGCAAGACCTGCGGCGCCGCGGCGGTGGCGAAGGCGGCGCAGTACGACACGCCTGCCCTTGGCCGGCGGTGGGACGTGCTGCTCGACGAGCTGGTGACCGCCAAGTCGGCAGCGCGACGCGGGGCGGGATGATTCGGCGGCAAGGAGGGTGGGAGTAGAGTTGCGCCGTGCCAGTCTCGCAGGGTCAACGCCTTGAACGCCCGTTGCTCACCCGGCTCAGCAGCCTTGGCCAGCAGAACGATCGTCCGATCTTCATGGGGGGATGTCCCCGTTCCGGGACGACCCTGCTGACAGCGATGCTGCACGCGCATCCGGAGCTGGCGATGCCGCCCGAGACGCGCTTCGTCGTGGAGAGCTACCAACGGCGGGTGCAGTTCGGGAACCTGCGCGACGAGGCCAACCGCCGCGAGGTCGGCGAGTGGATCGTCGGCACCAAGAAGACGCGGTTCGCCGATCTCCAGCTGGACCCCAAACGAACCGCGGCGCTGGTCGCGGCGGCTCCTCCCACCATCGGCTCGTTGTCAGGTGCGGTGCTGCGCGAGTTCGCCGTGCGCAACGGTAAACAGCGCTGGGGCGACAAGCGGCCCAAGCACGTCCAGCACCTCGGCCTGATCTTCCGCCTGTTCCCGGACGCCCAGTTCATCCACCTGATCCGTGACGCCCGCGGCTGCACCGCCTCGCTGAAGAAGCTCGGCTGGTGGGGGTATGAGGCACCGGACGCGGTGGCGCTGTGGCGCCGCGCCGTGGAGAGCGGGATCCGGGCCCGCAAGCTCCTGCGGCCCGACCAGTATCTCGAGTTGCGCTACGAGGATCTGGTGGCCGACCCCGTTGGCCAGCTGCAGCGCGTCTGCGCGTTCCTCGGCACCCCGTTCTCCCCGCTGATGCTGCAACACCACGAGGCCGACGAGAAGCTCATCGACAAGCCGTACCACGAGCGGGTCTACCGGCCGGTGGACACCGCGTCGTTGCAGACCTGGCAGGACGCCTTGGAACCGGCCGAGCTGGCGCTGGTCGAAAAGAAGGTCGGCCACCTCCTCGACGAGTTCGGCTACCCACGCCTGGAAGGCCTGCCCAAGGTCGGCAAGAGCCTGGAGCGGCGGTACGCCGCCCGGGTCAAGCGGCGGACGAAGGCGGTGCACAAGTCCAGGCGGCGCAACACCAAGCACAGCGAGGTCTTCACCCAACCCGTGGCGGCACGACTGACCTCGGGGCAGCGACGGCAGTACTGGCTACGGCGCCTGACCCGGCGGAGCGCTTAGCCGGTTGGCTTGAAGCTTTCCACCGACTTGCCGCCGCCGGCGGCGGTGAAGGTGAACGCGTTGCGCACGCGGCTCAGGTCGTGGCCGGCGCGCTCGTGCAGCCGCTCGACGTTGGCGGCAAATGCCCTCAGCGGGCCCTGCGGAAGGTCGCCGTGCAAGTACGTCTTCATGGCCTGGCGCTGGGCAAACATGGGGTCGTCGGTCAGCGCGCGGTCCAGCAGGTCCAGCAGCGCGGCACCGTCGCGATCGAGCACGTAGGAGCCCTGCTGGCTCGGGAACATCTCCAGGAAGCCGTCGTGCGGCAGCATCTTGGGGTTGGACACGACCACGGGGCGGTCGGTGTACAGGAAGTCGGTGACGACGCTGGAGATGTCGGAGACGCAGACGTCGGCGAAGTCGAACCAGTCGTAGACGGAGCGCTCGGGGATGTCGCGGGCGACGATGTGGCGCTCGGCGTTGGGCGCCGTGCGCAGCAGCTGCTCGATCTGTTTGCGGGCGTCGGTCATCGTCCGCCGCTGCCGGCCTGACGCGGGGTGCGGCTTGAAGATGATGCCCCACTCCGGTCGCTCGGCGATGAGGCGCCGCACCATCTCGGGTCCCATCAGCTCCAGGGAACTGTAGTTGGACTCCTCGTAGTAGCCCTCCCAGGTGGGGGCGTACAGCAGCCGCACCCCGTCGCAGGACCGGCGGGGGCCGACGATGGCGGCGTCCACCTGCGGCCTGCCGATGATGGCGAAGCGGTTGCGCGCAATCTCGATGCCAGCCGCTTCGTAGCGGTCCACGGCGCACGGGCCCGCCACCCACAACTCGTCGTACACGCGCGCCACCGGGTTCGCGCTGGTGCTCTTGTCGCTGTCGCCGTGGTTGAGGAACACGTGCTTGACGCTGGCCTCGCGCAGCAGTTGCACATTTTTGCCCGAGTTGGCCGAGTAGAAGGCCAACCGCACCGTCGGCAGCACGCAGCGCTCCACGTCCCGGGTCCGGGGTGCGTAGATGACCGGCCACGGCGTCTCCGCCAGGTTCGGCAGGTGAGTGGCCTCGCGCACCACCACGATCAGCCGCTTGGGGGAGGCGTTGAACGCGCTCATCCACTGGTTGAACATGTAGGCCTGCCCGCGCCCGGCCGCCACGTAGACGATGCCCTGCGGGGCGAAGGCCTCCAGCTCGGCCAGCAGCTGTTGTTCGTAGCGCTCCACCCGGCCGCTGTTGACGAAGCGGGCGGACCAGCGGTTGGCGAAGCCAGCGAAGGCCACCATGGCTGCGATCCCGAGCACCCCCACCAGCGAGACCAGAGCCGGCGGCGCCGAGCTGGCAAGGACGGCCGCCAGTCCCACCACGACCCCTGCCTCGATCCCGACGATGATGGCGGGACCGACCGCCGCTCGGCGCCGAGCGCGGGTATGGAACGTCCGCAGCTCCAAGTCCTGTCCGACGTTGCGCACGCCGAGCAGCGGCCGCAGGGCGATCGCGCGTGACATGGCCCTGCTGAACTCGTTCCAGCACAGTTGCGCGACCACGATGGTGACGGCATAGGTGGTCAGCACGACCGGCGATCCGCCTGTGGCGACGCCGAGCACCACCACCACACCGACGCCGCGCAGCATCGCGCGCGTGCGCGAGCCGAGTCCTCGGCGGCTGAGTGTGGCGCTGCCTCGGGTCGTCGGGTATGCGGCCAGCCACTCGGCGATGGCGGCGACGACCATCGCCGCCGCCGCCAACCACGGCGATCGCAACAGCCCGGCCAGCGCCAGGACCAGGGCGGTCAGCAGCGTGATCAGCACGAACGCCTTGCGCAGCACCCGGCGCAGCGCTGTCGCCGGTCCCGGCCGCTCCGCCGAAGGGTCTTCCAGGTCGGCGCCGGCCACCTCCTCGGCGACTTCGAGCTGCGACGCGCTCTCGTCGTCGGCGCCCGACTCCTCGCTGGGGCGTTGCTCGTCGGTGCTCTCGTCAGCCACCAGTCTCCTTAACCTCGTGGCGAATAGTAGTTCGGCAACCTCCTACCGTCCGACGAGAAAGCCCCATCCCCACGCGTGGTGCATCGTGGCGAAGATCAGCGGCAGGCGCGCCACCTGCCGGCGGTCTCCTCCCGCCACCGCGGAGGCTGCCACCGCCGCCGCCAGATAGGCGCACGGCACCAGCAGGAACCGGCGGCGGCCGGCACCGGCCAGGAGCAGGCTGGTTGCGTTGGCGATCAAGGTCGCCGGCGCGGCCAGCTGGCGGGCGCGCAGCGACCGCGGGTGCTGTCGGACCACCGCGCGCTTGTACCGGCCGTAGTCGCGATATTGACGCGCAAGAGCCGCCAAACTAGAGCGGGGTCGGTAGTCCACCACCAGCTGGGGGTCGAACCAGACCACCCCCCCGCTGTCACGGATGCGCCAGTTCAGCTCATAGTCCTGGTTACGCCGCAGGCGCTCGTCGAAGCCGCCCACCCGCTCCAGCGCCGCGCGGCGGAACACCCCCAGGTAGACGGTGTCGGTCGGTCCCGGCTGCCCGCCGTAGTGAAAGTTCGCGTTGCCAACGCCGAAGCGGGAGGTCATGGCCGCTGCGACAGCCTGCTCGAACGGCGTCTGGCCGCAGGCGTGCTGGATGCCGCCCACGTTGTCTGCAGCGGTGACCTGCAACGTGTGCACGGCGCGGCGCAGGTAGCCCGCCGGCAGCACGGCGTGGCTGTCGACGCGGGCCACCACCGCGCCGCCACTGGCGGCGATGGCGACGTTCAATGCCGACGGGGTCGTACCGGCCGGATTGTCGACCACCGTGATCCGGTCGTCGGCGTCGGCGAGGTGGCGGGCCAGCGCCTCGCTGTCGTCGTCGGACGGGCCGACGGCGATGACCAGCTCGAGGTGGCCCGGGTAATCCTGCGACAGGACAGCGCCCACCGAGCGCCCCAGATCACGCGCGCCGTTGCGCAGCGGCATGACGACGGAGATGTCCGGCCAGTCAGGGACCACGGCGAACCAGCCGGCGAAGGGCCGACGAGCGGGCACGGTTGGCCAGACCGCGCAGCTGGGGGGCCACCGAATCGGGCAGGCGGCTGGCGACCGCGCGAGCCGCCCGGCGGGTGACCACCTGCCCTCGCGAGGAGGCAGGCTTGTTCCTGCGGGTCCGGCGAGGCTGCGCCTTGCCAGGCTTGACCCGCGCCACCGCCAGCCACCTCGGATCCAGGGTGCGGTCGACCAGCCCCAGCCGAGGACGTGCGCTCCAGTTCACCTCGTCGCCGAACTGTTCGCGTCGCTGCGCCAGCTCAGTGCCGGTGACGACGCTGCGGCGGGAAGAGCCGCCAGGAGGCACCAACGCATCGAAGCGGGTGGCGTCGTCGAAGTGGTAGCCGAAGAAGTGCGCTAACGCCGCGGTCTTGTCGTGCAGCAACCCTGCGGCCTCCGGGTCCAATGACGTTGCCCAAAAAGCCACCCGAGCCACATCGATCGGGTCGGTCGAGCGGGTGCGCCCCTCCACCACGGTCGGTGCCGGCCGGTCGCCGTGCACCACATGGTGCGCCAAGACGTTGGCCGACCACGGCTCGCCGAGCCAGTCCAGCAGCTCACGCATGGTGGACTCCGGCTCGAGCACCAGATCCTCGTACCGGCACAGCAGGAAGCGGTCCCCCAGCGCTGCCGCGCGTTCCACCATCCCCATGTTGAGCCGCCGCCAGTTGGTGACGGCCCGGGGCCACGAGAACTTGAAGCGGTTGTGCAACGATGTCGTTGCGCCGCCGGGATGGCGGACCATGCCGATGAAGACCGCGTCCGGGAAAAGCCGGGCGATCTCGGTCATGTGCCAGGTGTGATACGGCGTCTTCTCGCCCCAACGCTGCTTGCCCTGTTGCTGTGCGAAGCGTTCGAACATGCCGCCGTACAGCCGCCGCAGCTCAGCGTTCAGCTCCTCCTTGCTGATCCCCAGCTGGTCGTACCAATCACCGCCGGGCCGCCAGAACGGGATGGATCGGTTGGCTGCCACCGCGCGCATGAACCCGGTTTCGGGTGGGATCGCGATGCGCTCGTGGCTGTCGAGCATCAGCCTGATCAGCGTGGTGCCCGACCCCATGGAGCCCACGAGAAAGATCGGGCCGCCGCGCGCTCCCGCGGCGGCAGCGGCACGACTGGCGCGCTGACGTGGTACCGCCCATTTGCGGGGTGGCCGGCCGGCAGCGTGGACCTTGACGACGGTGACCCGTTTGGGGTTGAGCGGCTGATCGGCGGTCGGGGGACGCGGCCGCACGCTCCAGTCGACGGAGTCTGTGCGGTCCGCTTGCGCGGCCAGGTCGTCGCCGGTCAACACGACACGCGAGGTAGCCGGGTCCTTCGTCAGCGGCCCCAACCACGACGGGTCTTGGATGTCGTAGCCGAAGAAGCTCGCCAACGCCGCCACGCGCCGGCGTGGCCGGGCGGAACCGGCCGACTGCAGTGGTTGGGTTTGGGAGGCTTGCTCGAGCCCTCCGGCGGCATCGAGCACCGCCGGTGACCACGGCTCGCGCAACTCGGCGAGCAGCTCGCGCAGCGTGCGCTCGGGGTCGGCCAGCAGATCCTCGGAGCGGCACAGCAAGAAGCGCCCCGACAGCTCACGGGCGCAGTGCACCAACTCGAGGTTGGTCTGGGTCCACACGCGCAACGAGCGCTTCCGGGTGTAGCCGCAGCGCTCCTGCAGCGAGGCAGCGACGGCTGCGGGATGGCGCACGGTCGCCACAAAGGTCGCGTTCCCAAACAACTGCGCCGCTTCCCGGACATGCCAGGCATGCAACGGAGTCTCGTCGCCCCAACGGCGCTTGCCCTGTCGCTCGGCGAATTCGGCGAACAGTCCCCCGTAGAAGCCTCGCAGCTGCTCGTACAGCTGTTCCTGGCTGAGCCCGAGCCTGCCGTACCAAAGGCCGCCGAACTTCCAGAAGGGAATCCACTCGGCGGCGGAAACGGCACGGAGGAAGCCGGTCTCGGCGGCGATGGCGAGGTGAGGATGCCGGTTGAGTGCTGACCGCAGCACCGCCGATCCCGACTCCGGGGCACCGATGAGGATCACGGGACCTGTCGGGGCCGGATCCAACTGTCCTGTTACCACGTCCTGCACGCTGTCTCCTGCTTCGGGGTTCCGGCGCCGTGGGCACCGGCTGACAGCGTAGGCGCCGATGCCTGAGGGTCGCTCAGCAGTCCCGGTTGGGTGCCGGGACGGCGCCGCTGTAGGTCGGTTCCGGCTCTGGCTCCATCGCGGAGGCGGGCGCAGGCCGACTGGCCACCCGCTGGAGCCGGGCGACGTCGGCGTCGGCGCCCATCAGCACCGTCAATCGCTCGCCCGGCCCGGCCTGCACCAGTCGAGCGCCGCCCAACGGCTTGACCACAAGTCGGGCCTCCTCACGTCGCTGCTGCGGGTAACGGACGAGGGTGCGGCGCAGGTCGTCCCGAGGAGCGTTGTCGATGCTGGTGACCGTGAACCCCCGCGAGCGCAAGGCGTCTGCGGCCGTCGCGGCCAGACCGGTGCGGTTCGTGCCGTTGCGCACCACCAGACTGGGCACGTCGGCGATCCGAACATCTGCGGCGCTCCGGCGACCGAGTGCCGCCGGGGCCGCCACCGCCTCACGGAAGGCCGCGAACAGCGCTTCGGATTGCTCCGGATCGGCGACCACGTAGGCGGCGCCGCCGATGATGCGGTTGAACGCCGGCACGGTGCGAGTGTCGATGCGGTCCGAGGTCAGATCCCGGAAGCTGAAGGCCAGCTGGCGCATGACGCCCAGCGTCAGGCCGCGGTCAGCGTCGATGGCCTCGCCGACCGCGTCCACCAACCGGAACAGCCGTGGAACATCAAGGGCGATGCGCGCGCTGGTCAGCTGGCCGACGACCTCGCGCAGGAACCGCTGCTGGCGGGCGATGCGCCCGAAGTCGTCGTCGATCTTTCGCACGCGGACGAACCCAAGCGCCTGTCGTCCGTCAAGGGTGACGCAGCCCGCCGGCAGATCGATGTTGGCGTCATCGTCTTGGATCGGCTCGTCGAGGTACAGCCGGACTCCCCCCAGCGTGTCGACCATGTCGACGAAGCCCTGGAAGTCGATCGAGGCGTAGTGGTTGATCTCGATGCCGGTGAGATCGGTGACGGTTTCCACCAGACAGGACGGGCCGCCGTCACCGTTGGCCTCGCCGACCTGGAACGCGCCGTTGATCCGGCCCTGTGTCCCGTCGCAGCGGGTCACCAGCAGATCACGCGGGAACGACAGCATCGCGGCCCCGTCCCGCAGGGGATCCAGCTGCAGCAAGATGATCGTGTCGGTGCGCGTCCCTTCGAAGCTGCCCGTGCTCAGGTTCTGGCGAGCCTTGCGGTCAAGGCCCGCGCGACTGTCGGATCCCACGAGTAGCACATTGCGCACCTCGCGGACCTCATCGACCTGCACCGCTTCCTCAGCCCGGGCCTGCGCCTGGCGGAGCTCGACGGGGGTGATGCCCTCCACGTCGACCCGGTCGATCTGGTTGTTGCCGTACCACAGGAGGGCGGCACCCGTCCCGGTGGCGGCGAGCCCGCACAGGGCCAGCACCGCGGCCAACCCGACGCCCAAACGGCGCCAGTCCAGCGCACCGTGCTGACGGTGACGGCCGCCGGGCGCAGTCGGTCCGAACTGCCCGGTTCGCAGGTGTGGAGCCCCCCCAGGCAACGTGGTTCGTCAACCCCTTCGACGGCAGAGACGTTCCAAACGACGTTAGCAGTCCACGACGCTGCTGCTCATCGCGGAACCTGGCCGCAACGGCGGTGCCTGTGGGGCGTGCGGCGGCTCCTGTGCCAGAATGACGCCCGTCGTGACGGCAGCGGTCATCAGGCGAGAGAGGAGTCAGCATGACGAGGCAATACGCGAAGGTCGCCGGCGTGGTGATCGTGCTGATCGGCGTCGTCGGGCTCATCGCTGGCGAACGGTCGCTGGGCGGGGTCCTCAACATCGACATCGCCGAGGACATCATTCACTTGGTCACCGGTGGGTTGATGGCCTACGTCGGCTTCTCGACACGCGATGCGGACCTTTTGCGAAAGGTCGTCGGCGGCCTTGGAGTCGTCTACCTGGTGGTCGGACTGCTCGGCTTCGTGGTGCCAACACTGTTCGGTCTGCTGCCCAGCGGTTACAGCGTCGTGGACAACCTGATCCACCTGCTGCTCGGGGTCGCGGGCATCTACCTGGGCTTCTTCGCAACGGAGCAGCACGCAACCACCAGCTAAGGTCAGGCATCGACAACATCGCCGCGCTGTGCCGCGCACGCGTCGCCGACCGCGGCCATGCCCCCTTCCTGACCTACTACGACGACGCCGGAGGCGAGCGCACGGAGCTGTCCTACGCCACCTTCGACAACTGGGCATCCAAGACCGCCAATCTGCTCAACGAAGAGCTCGGCGCCGGCCGCGGTACGGACGTCTGGCTGACCGTGACCGATCACTGGACCGCCGCGGTCATCATGGTGGCCGGCTGGAAGCTGGGCGCGGTGGTGCACCCGGCTCGGATCCCCGATGCTCGCGCCGACGGGGTCGTGGTGGTCGACGAAGCCGGCGCCACCACCACATCGCATCCGGTGGCCCGGCTGCTCACTCTGGGACGTGGGATGGGGGGGCGCACCCGCGCCCAGGTGCCCGGGCTCGCGTTCGGCGAGGAGGTATCCGCCTTCGCCGACGACTACGACGACCCCGACGTCACGCTCGACGACCTCGCGCTGGTGGTCGAAGGCTCAACGTTGCGGCAAGGCGAGCTTCTGGCGGCCGCGGCAGCCGCTGGATCGCTGCACCGCGACGACCGACTGCTGGCAACCCGCCCGCTGGAGTCCGCCGCAGCAATCCTGGATGGCCTCGTTGCTCCGCTGGTGGCCGGCGCCTCGGTGGTGTGGTCGGTCGCGACGGCCCCCGACGCGCTGGGGCGGCGAGTCGACGAAGAACGGGTGAACGTGCTGCCGAAGCAGGACCGCTGATCTTGCTCGGCGTCTAGAGTGCCGCCATGACATTGATTCGCAAATTGAACGCCGCGCTGGCACGGATGACCGGGTACGAGATCACCCGCGCCGGCACCGCCGCCACGGTGCAAGAGCTGCAGCTGGTCCAGCGCAAGGAGCGCCAGCGCGCGGCCCGCGAGGCCGAGCGCAGCAGCAAGCGGAACGCCCAACGCAAGGCCAAGCGTGCCGCCGCGCGGAGGGCCAAGCGCGTGGCAGCACGACAGAGCCAGCAGACGGCCGAGCGCAAGGCCGCGCAGGCGGCGCAGCGTCAACAGCAGCGGGCGACCGACGCCACCTTCCCCGACGACTTCGACGAGGAGGCCCGCGAGGTCATCCGCGCGGTGAAGCCATGGACGATGACGTCCAAGGAGAAGCTGTACGGCCTCGTCCTGGCCACCCGCTACATCACCCGGCATCAAGTCCCCGGTGACATCGTTGAGTGCGGCGTCTGGCGGGGCGGCAGTATGCAGGCCGCGGCCCGGACGCTGCTCACCCTCGGGGACACCCAGCGGCACCTGCACCTGTTCGACACCTTCGAGGGAATGCCGCCTCCGGGTGACATGGATATGCGCAAGGATGGCCGCCTCGCCGAGGAACTGCTCGCGGAGAACGACAAGCAGCACAAGGTCTGGGCGGTCGCCACCCTTGACGATGTGCAGGCTGGCATGGCGCAGATCGAGTATCCACAGACGCAGGTGCACTACCACCAGGGGATGGTCGAGGAGACGATCCCCGACAAGGCCCCTGAGCAGATCGCGATCCTGCGCCTCGACACCGACTGGTACGAGTCCACCCGGCACGAGCTGACGCATCTGTACTCGCGACTGTCGTCCGGCGGCGTGCTGATCTTGGACGACTACGGTCACTGGGAGGGGGCACGTCGCGCCGTCGACGAGTTCCTCGAGGAGACCGGTGCCCGGCTGCTGCTGCTGCGCGCCTCTTCCGGGCGGATCGCCGTCAAGCCTTGACCGCCGGCCGTCCGGTGGTCGGGCGGCGGTCCGCGGCTACAGCTTGCCGAGTAGCTGGCGGGCGATCACCACGCGCTGGATCTGCTGCGTGCCCTCGTAGATCTGCGTGATCTTGGCGTCGCGCATGTAGCGCTCGACCGGGTAGTCCTTGACGTAGCCGTAACCGCCCAGGATCTGCACCGCGTCGGTCGTCACCTTCATCGCGACGTCGCCGGCCTTGCACTTGGCGTAGGCGCTGAACAGCGTCAGATCGGCGTCGCCTCGGTCGGCCTTGGCGGCGGCGGCGTAGACCAGCTGGCGGGCGGCCTCGGTCTCCATCGCCATGTCGGCCAGCATGAACTGCAGCCCCTGGAACGAGCCGATCGGCTTGCCGAACTGCTCGCGCTCCCTCATGTAGCCGGTAGCGAAGTCGATCGCGCCCTGAGCGATCCCGACGGCCTGAGCGCCGACGATGAGGCGGGTGTGGTCGAAGGCCTGCATCGCGTAGGTGAAACCCTTGCCCTCCTCGCCCACGAGACGGTCGGCGGGAATGCGGCAGTCGTCGAAGTGCACCTGGCAGGTCGGCGAGCCCTTGATGCCCAGCTTGTCCTCGGACTTGCCCACCGAGAAACCAGGGTCGTCGGCACGCACCAGGAACGCCGAGACCCCGCGGGCGCCGGCATCGGGGTCAGTCTTGGCCAAGACGGTGTACAGCCGCGAGACGCCGGCCATGGAGATCCACACCTTGGTGCCGTTGAGCACGTAGGCGTCGCCGTCGCGCCTGGCGGTCGTCAGCATGCTGGCGGGATCTGAGCCTGCTCCGGCCTCCGAGATGCAGTAGGAGATGAGGTCCTCGCCGGAGGCGATGCGGGGGAACCAGGCCTGCTTCTGCTCCTCGCTCGCGCCCACCAGCAGCGGCACGCTGCCCAGCTTTTGCACCAGGGGGATGACCGACGACGACGCGCAGACGCGGGCGACCTCCTCCACCAGCAGCGCGAACGTCAGCGTGTCGGCCCCTGCGCCGCCGTAGGCCTCGGGAACGTGCAGGCCGAGCAGACCGTTGGAGGCCAGGACCTCCTTGACGTCCCAGGGAAACTCGGCCTTCTCGTCGATCTCGGCCGCGCGGGGAGCGATCCGGTCCACGGCGATCTGGCGCACCACGTCGCGGAAGGACTGCTGATCGGCGTCGAGGGCGAAGGTGGTCACAGCGGCCTACCCGGTCAACGGAATGGGGACCGCGCAGTCTAACGGACTCTGGGATTCCTCCCGAGGGTAGCCTTTGACGCGTGACCAGCGCCACGGCGGCGGGACCCTCCGAGCGGCACGCCGCCTCGTGGATGGCCGTCGGCACCCTGCTGTCGCGGCTGACGGGGTTCGCACGCACGGCAGCACTGCTGGCCGTCATGGGGGTCACGCAGCTGGGCAACGCCTACAACACGGCGAACACCGTGCCGAACTTGCTGTTATTCCTGGTCACCGGCGGGACCCTCAGCGCGGTCTTCATCCCGATGCTGGCTCGCGAGGAGGACATCGACCGGCGCCGGCACGTCGCCGAGACGATCGGCGGCCTGATCCTGCTGCTCACGGTTCTTGCTTCGCTGCTGATGCTGGCCACCGCACCCCTGCTCGCCCGGCTGTTCGCGTTGCGGGTCACCGGCGACGCGGCCGCATTCGTCTCGGTGACCACACAGTGGCTGGTGCTGTTCGCTCCTCAGATCGCCTGCTACGGCGTGTCGGTCTACGCCGTCGCGGTCCTCAACGCCCATGGCCGGCTGGCGCTGGCCGGCTTCACACCGGTGGCGACCAACCTGGTGGCGATCGCGGCGGCCGTCGGCTACGTGCTCACTGGAGGACCCCGCTCGGGTGACATCACCGAACTGACCACGCTGCCGCTGGTGGTCCTTGGGGTGGGCACCACCTTGTCCGTCGCGGCCATGGCGGTGCCACAGCTGCTGGGCGCCAGGCGGGTGCTGCCGGGGCTGCGGTTGCGGCCGAGGGCGCGCTTCCGCGACCCCGCCGCCCGGCGGCTTTGGGTGTTGGGACGTTGGACGCTGCTGTACGTGGCCGTCAACCAGGCCGGGTTGTTCGTGGTCGTGACGCTGGCCAACGGCGTCGACGGCGGCACGGTGGCCTACCAGACGGCCTTCGCGATCATGCAGTTGCCCTTCGCCATCATCGCCGTGTCGTTGTTCTCGGCCATCTATCCCCGGCTGTCGCGGGCGGCCGGACAGACCGGCAGGCTGTTCGGCGCCACGGTCTCTGGTGGGTTGCGACTGTCCAACGCCCTGCTGATCCCCTCGGCGGTCGGGCTCGGTGTCCTGGCCGAGCCGATCGCCGACCTGCTGGTGGGCTACGGCGTCGCACGTGGTTCCGGCGCAGAGTTCGTCGCCGTTGCGCTGCGCGTGTTCGCGGTGGCGTTGGTCCCTTTCACCGTGTTCCAATTACTCACCCGCGGCTACTATGCGCTGCCCGACACGCGCGTCCCCGCACTGGTCAACATCGTCGTCAACCTCGTCAACGTTGTCGCCGCCTTCGCGGCGTTTACCGCCTTTACCCAGCCCCGCACTCAGATCGCCGGCCTGGTCGGCTCCTTCGCCCTGTCCTACGTCGCGGGGTGCGTGCTGCTGGCCGTCGGGCTGGCGCGGCGACGGTCCGGGTGCTTCGCCGGCGCCGCCCGCGCCACGGCCACCGCCGTCGTGGCCTCGGTGGTCATGGCCGTGGCGCTATCCATCTCCGCGGCGGCCTGGCCGCCGTCGCAACAGGTGCTGGCCGGGTTCGGGCGCACCGGCGTGCTGGTGGCGCTGGGCGGGGTGGTCTACCTGGGCGTGGCCTGGGCGCTGCGCAGTCCTGAGCTCGGCGAGCTGCTCAAGATCCGCCGCGCCTGACCCGGCAGACGGCACAGCTGCACACGGTTGCTGGCCGTGGCGGGTCAGCTGCGGGGCAGGCCGAGGTCGCGAGCGATCAGCATGCGCTGCACCTCAGAGGTGCCCTCGCCGATCTCGAGGATCTTCGCGTCGGAGTAGAAGCGGCCCACCGGATACTCGGTGGTGAACCCGTAGCCGCCGAAGATCTGGCAGGCCTGTCGGGCGGCGTCCACCGCCGCCTCCGAGGAGTACAGCTTGGCCACGGACGCCGCACGCTTGAACGGCTTGCCCTGTTCCAGCAGCCACGCGGCCCGGTAGTAGGCGTCACGCGACAGCTGCGCGGCCACCTGCATGTCGGCGATCTTGAAGGCCACGGCCTGGTAACTGCCGATCGGCTTGCCGAAGGCCTCCCGCTCCGAGGCGTAGCGCAGGCACTCGTCGATGCAGCCCTGGATGGAACCGGCGGCCAGCGCCGAGATGGCGATGCGTCCCTCGTCGAGGATCGCCAGAAAGTTGGCGAAGCCCCTGCCTTCGGCACCCAGCTGGTTGGCGGCGGGAACGCGGCAGTCGTCGAAGTACAGATCGCGGGTGTCCGAGGCCTGCCAGCCGACCTTGGCATATCCCGACCCGATCGTGTAGCCGGGCGTGCCGGTCGGGACGATGAAGTTGGTCACCGCACGGGGATCCGCCTCGGTGACGGCCGTGATGGTCACGAAGGCCGAGATGTCGGTGCCGACGTTAGTGATGAACTGCTTGGAACCGTTGATGACCCACTCGTCGCCGTCGCGGCGCGCGGTCGTGCGCAACCCGCCGGCGTCGGACCCGCCACCCGGCTCGGTGAGACCGAAACCCGCGAGCGCAGCGCCTTCGGCCAGCCCCGGCAGCCATTGCCGCTTCTGTTCCTCGGTGCCGAACTTCCAGATCGGCATGGCGCCCAGCCCTACCGCGGCCTCCAGCGTGATCCCGAGCGACTGGTCGACGCGGCCGATCTCTTCGATGGCCAGGCACAGATCGAGGTAGCTGCCGCCGGAGCCGCCGTACTCGACGGGAAACGGCAGCCCGAACAGGCCCATCGCGCCCATTTCCTGCACCAGGTCGAGGGGAAACTCGCGGCGGGCGTTCATCTCCTGCGCTCGTGGCGCCACCTTGTCGGTGGCGAACTGCCGGACGACGCGCCGCAGCTCCTCCTGCTCGTCGGTCAGCTGGAACGAGATCGCCATGGCGCGCCAACCCTTCGTCGAGGAGTTCAACGAGTTTACGGCCGGCTGGGCCAGCCCAGCGGCAACGACTCAGCGGCGGCGCAGCACGTCGCGAGCCAGCAGCACCAGCAAGACGACGAGGATGCTGAGCAGGACCACCTTGAAGACTCCAGCCACGGTGCGCACCACCAGGTAGGCCACGAACACACCCACGGCGAGGAACAGCACTCCACCCGAGCGCCCGGCGCCGCGCGGCTCAGGCATCGCCGTCGCCGGCCAGGGCCTGCACGACACGCGAGGGGCTTGGTCGCCCCAGCGCAGCGGCCATCCAGACCGAGGTCGCCACCAGTCGCTGCAGGTCGACGCCGGTGGTGATGCCGAGGCCGTGCAGCAGCCACACCAGGTCCTCGGTGGCCAGGTTGCCCGTGGCCGACTCCGCATAGGGGCAGCCGCCGAGCCCACCGGCCGAAGCGTCGACCACGGTGACCCCCCGGCGCAGCGCGGCCACGGTGTTGGCCAGGGCCTGGCCGTAGGTGTCATGGAAATGCACCGCCAGGCGGTCAGGGCCGATCCCAGCCGCCTCGAAGGTGTCCAGCAGCGCGGTCACCTGCCCCGCCGTGGCCACGCCGATCGTGTCGCCCAGGCTCACCTCGGCGCACCCCATCTCCAGCAGCCGGCCGCTGACGTCCACCACCGACCCGGGGTCGACCGCACCCTCCCAGGGGTCGCCGAAGCACATGGACAGGTAGCCGCGCACCCGCAGACCGGACGCCAACGCCTGCGCGGCGACGGGAGCGAACATCGACAGCGACTCGGCGATGCCGCGGTTGAGGTTGCGCCGCGCGAACGACTCGGTGGCGCTGGCGAAGATGGCGATCTCCTCCACGCCCGCTTCCAGCGCGCGGACCAGACCTCGCTCGTTGGGCACCAGCACCGGGTAGCGGACACCTGGGCGATGCCGTAACCCGGCCAACACGTCGCCGGCATCGGCCAGCTGGGGCACCCGCTCCGGCCGCACGAAGCTCGTGGTCTCCACGACCGCAAGGCCGGCGTCGACCAGGCGGTGCACGAACTCGATCTTGGTGGCGGTCGGCACGGGCCGGGCCTCGTTCTGCAG
>Ga0136615_10000463_pt1 | contig 18465 bp, 16 predicted proteins | sample AntDrymUQ2882206_2_FD_106647 | JGI IMG/M metagenome (GOLD analysis project Ga0136615, IMG submission 106647) | Polar desert sand microbial communities from Dry Valleys, Antarctica - metaG UQ288 (22.06) | ecosystem: Environmental > Terrestrial > Soil > Desert | place: Antarctica: Dry Valley...
CGCTGGCCGTAGCGCTGCTCGAAGATCTCGGCGACGGCGTGCGAGTCGGTGATCGCCGTGTCCGACCAGCGCGGCGCGTTGCGCTCGGCGAAGCGCAGGTAGGCCTTGGCGAGCGCCGGCCACTTCGAGCGGTCCGAGTCCAGGCCGTCGACGTTGATGACCGTCGGGATCCCGGCGCCGCGCGTGACGAGGCACATCGGGCTGTTGCCGGCGATGAAGAACAGCGCGACGTCCGGCCGCAGGCGCCGCGCGGCGTGCAGCGAGGACAGGAAGGTGTGCGTGAACGTGTCGAGGTACTTGTTGCGCACCGCCGGGATGTGCACGAGGCGCGCGCCCTTGTGCTCCTTCAGGCGCCGGTCGACGACGTGCGGACGGCAGTAGACGACGACCTCGTGGCCGCGCTCGGTCAGCCGGCTGGCGAGCTGCTCGGCGGCCGTCTCAAAGCCGCTGTAGGACGCGGGGATGCCGCGCGTGCCGAGGATCGCGACCCTCATCGGGCCGGTGGGGGGATCTGGCGGGTCTCTGGCTCAGGCATCCTGAGCCAGCGTATAAGCCTCGATGTGCGCGCGCGCCGAGGCTCGCCAGGAGAACGCCGCGGCGCGGTCGCGGCCGCGCGCGGCGAGCGCGGTGCGCAGCGCCGGCTCGGCGGCCACGCGGCCCAGCTCGTGCGCCAGTGCGCCCGCGTCGTAGGGATCGACGTAGAGCACCGCGTCGGCGCAGGTCTCCGCCAGTCCCGGCGAGCGCGCGGCGATCACGGGGACACCGGCATGCATCGCCTCCAGCGCGGTCAGGCCGAAGCCCTCGTGCAGCGCCGGGTGCACGAGCGCCGCCGCCCCGCCGAGCAGCCGCGCGAGGTCGGGCGCGGGCTCACAGCGCACGCCGGGCTGCGCCGCCGGGCGCGCTCGTCCCGCGAGCACGAGATCCAGCGCGGCGTCGCCGGCCGCGGCGCGGTAGCGCGCGTGGGCGGCGAGCAGGAGCGCGAGGTTCTTGCGCGGCTCGTCGTCGCCGACGTAGAGGAAGTGCTGTGCGCGCACGCGCGGCACGGCGAGCTCCTGGCCGGGACCGTGCGGCGCGACGACGAGCCGCGTGCCGTCCACGCCCCAGCGCGCCATCGCGTCGCGGCGCGTCGTCTGCGAGACGCAGACGACCGCGTCCGCGCCGCGGGCCGCGCGCCGGTGGGTGATCGAGGCCCAGCGCCGGAAGGCGGGAGCGAAGTGCTCGGGCAGGCGCTCGAAGGCGAGATCGTGGACGGTGACGACCTGCGCGCAGCCGGCGCTGCGGGCAAGCGCCGGCAGCGGGTGATGCAGCACGTCGGCGCCGGCCTCGCGCGCGCACCGCGGCAGCGCGACCTGCGTCCACCAGGTGTCGCGGGCGAGGTTGCGCACGCTGCCCGCGCCGCCGCCGGCGGGCGCCGGCCGGCGCCGATCGGCGGCCGCGACGACGTCGACGCCCTCGGCGCCCAGCGCCGCGCTCAGGCGCTCGAGGTACACGCCCGTGCCGCTGTGGCCGCGCAGCGCGTAGGTCATGTCGAGCAGGACGCGCATCGGCGCGCCACGATACGCCCCCGGCGGCCCGCTCAGGCGCGGATCGCCCGCGCCAGGATCGTGCTGCGGGCGAGCACGCGGCCGCCGGCGACGCGGAGCTCGGCGACATCGAAGCCAAGGTCGTCGAGCAGCCGCCCGAGCGTGGCCGGCGAGAAGAAGCGCACGTGGTCTGAGCGCGGATCGAAGTGGCGCTGGAAGGCGCGCGGGCTGAGCGCGAGCCGCAGCATGGTCAGGGGTCCGTGGTGCGGCGTGGTGACGAGCAGCGAGCCGCGCGGCTTGAGCACGCGGCGCACCTCCGACAACCACGGCGCGACGTCGGCGACGTGCTCGATGACCTCGCCGGCCCAGACGACGTCGACGGCGTTGTCGTCGACCGGCAGCGGCGCGCCGTGGCCCCACAGGCGCGCATCGAGCCCCGGCACGCGCTCGCGCGCGCGCCGCCGCGCCTCGGCGGCGACGTCGACGGCGATCACCTCCGCGCCTGCCTTCGTCAGTGCGGCGCTGAACTCGCCGGCGCCGCAGCCGAGATCGAGCACCGTCACGCCGCGGCGGGCGTGCGCGAGCAGGTACGACAGCCGCAGCGTGAGCACCTCCGGCACCGCGTCGTATGGCACGGCCGCCCAGATCGCGTCGTGCAGGTCGATCGCAGGTTGCACCGCCACGCTACCGCGGCGAGAGGGAATACCGGCTGCGCGAGGTCACTCAGGCACCGCCGTCACCGCGACAGCCGGCGTCACTGATCGTCCCGCGTCGTGGTGGAGAGGGTCGCGATCATGCCGAGCCCTCCGCGCCACCAATCTGCGAACGGATCGCTCGGGATCTCGTCGCCTGGGATCCCATACAGGTTCGCCACTGCCCTGCCGTGCTCACGTAGCAAGCTGGCGAGACTCCCCTCATATCGAGCTGTCGCGGTGAACAAACGGTACCGGACCCCGCGATAGTCGAACGGGATGTCGACTTCGAGCAGCAGCCGACCGCGCTCGACGTCGTGATCGGTCGCCTTGACGACCGCCCGACGCGCCGCATCCCCCGGCTCAGCGGCAAGTTCCCACGGCTCGGAGACCTCCAAGAGGAGCTCCCGATTCAACAACGACCCAAACGTCATCCGTACTCCCATACCTTGATCACGCGGGCCGGCACCGCACCGGTCGCCGATCGCTCCATGCCGCCGCCAGGCATATTAAAATCACGCGTCACGCGGGTCGGCGAGCTGAAGACTCCTGTGGGGACTTCCAGGTCCACGCGTACCTCTGGCGTTTGAGGCAGGGCAAGCCGCTGGCGGGCACGATTGGCGTTGGTGTTGACCGCGTCACTGACGAAATGCTCCCCCCCTCGTCCGCCTCGGACAAGCCCTGTGTCGACCGTCGCGTCGAGCTCGGCTCGTGACATCGCTCTCTGAACGACCTCCGTTCCGCCCCTTGCTGCATCGACGGCCTCGTCGCCGTGCCTGGCGAGCAGTTCGGCGCCGTTCCTAGCCAGTCTGGCGCCCGCTGCGACGTCGCCGACGCCCGGTACGGCCGCCGCCATGGCAAAGGCGGCCTCCCCGTAGTTGCCTTCTGCGAGATAGATGCCGGCGTTGAGAACGTCGGCGGCCGCGCCGAGCCCAGGGATGAAGCCGGCCACGTCGAGCGCGCCGTGGACGATGGCCATCGGGTTCCACGGGGAGGTGTTGTCCGCGATCTGCCGCTCGCGGATCGCGTTGATCTCGGCGTCGGTGATCGGGCGCAGGCCAAGGGGGTCGGAGAGGCCGATCGGGTTGTCGGCGGCGTAGCTGTAGGGATTGGCGGCCCACGGTGTCCCGGCGATGGGGGGCAGCGGATCGGGCGTCAGGAACGCGCGGCTTGCCGGCTCGTAGACGCGGGCGCGCAGCCAGACGTCGCCGGCGAGCTCGAGCTCGCCGCGATAGCCGAGCTGCGGGCCACGTATGGCTCCGGCGTCGGCTGCGCCAAGCGCTCCCCACGGATCGCGGGGCTCTCCGATCGTGCCCTGCCAGTCGGGCGCCAGCCACGTCGCCGCACCGTCGCCGCCGGCCAGCGCCCACGGCGCACCGGCCCCGACGACCGCCTGCTTGTCGAGCCACGCCAGCGGCGCCAGCGGGTCGGCGCTGTCCCACAACAGCGGCCTGCCGTCGACCTCGGCAAGCTCGCCGAGGGCGTCGACGACGACGCTCGTGGTCTGCTCGCCGCCGCCGGCCGGCTGGGAGCGGATGGCGCGCAGTCGCCCCTGCTCGTCCCACTCCCAGCAGCGGCTGAGTTCCGAGGCGTTCTCGCGGACGCGGCGACCGGCCCCGTCATAGGCGTACTCCGTCGTGGCGCCGTCCGGGTCGCTGCGCCGGGTCAGCTGCGCGGCGGCGTCGTGCTCGTAGGCGACCGTCCCGGAGGGCGACGTCTCGCGCTCGAGTCGCCCGCAGGCGTCGTAGGCGAATGAGAACGCTTCGGTCGGCGAGTAGGCCGCGACCAGCTGGCCGGCCGGGTCGTAGTCGTACCTGCGGCGATCGCCGTCGACGGTGGCCGCGACGACGCGGCCGACCGCGTCGCGCTCCAGCAGCGCCGAACGCCGCGCGACACCCGTGTCGAAGTCGTACTCGGCGAGGTCGCCGTCCTGGAAGCGCCAGTTGGCGTGCATCCCGTCTGCCCGCGCCGCGAGCAGCCGCCCGGCCGGATCGCGCTCGAGCTCCACCGCGCCGAGCGACGGGTGGCGCAGCGCGGACAGCACGCCGCCGGCGTCGTAGCCGTAGCTCAGCGACGTGCCGTCGGGAAAGCCCAGCCCGGTGCGCTGACCATCGCCGTCGTAGCTCCAGCGCATCGCGAGGTCGTCGCGGCGGCGCTCGACGAGCCGGCCGACGCGATCCCACTCCAGGGCGATCGCGGGCAGCCCCGGCTCGTCGACCGCCACCTCGCGCCCGAGCACGTCGCGCTCGATCGTGACCGGGTCGCGGCCGACGGGGCCGAAGGTGCTCGTCCGCCCGGCCGCGTCATAGGCCCAGCGCAGAGGCCTTTCCGAGCCGTCGTCGTGCTCGACGAGCCGACCGGCCGGGTCATACGCGAAGCTCGTCGTCCGGCCGAGCGGGTCGACGATCCGCGTCAGCTGCCCCGCGGCGTCGTACTCCCGGCGCGTCACCGCGCCGAGCGGATCGACGACTTTCAGGAGGCGGCCAGCGGCATCGTAGGCGTAGCTCGTCGTAGCGCCGTTGGCGTCGATGGCAGCGACGAGCCGCCCGCCGGCGTCGTACTCGAAGCGGCGCACGCCGCTGTCGCGATCCTCGATCAGCGTCGTGCGCCCGACGGCGTCATAGCCGTAGCGCGTGGTGCCATAGCCCGGGGCAGACAACTCGAGCAGCCGCCCGCCCGCGTCATAGACCAAGCGTGTCGTCTCACCGTTCGGCGCGATGCGCGCGACGAGCGCGCCATCGGCGTCGTAGCGCAGGCGCCAGCGTCGCCCGGCGCCGTCGGTGAACGCCGCCGGTCGGCCGCAGCGGTCGTACTCGTAGTGCTCCTCGCGGCCGCTCGGCATCAGCACCCTCAGCAACCGGCCACCGGGGCTGTACTCCGAGCGCCAGCGCCCTCCGAGCGCGTCCTCGACCAGCGTCCGCAGGCCGCGGTGGTCGTACTCGCAGCGCACGATGGCGCCGTCGGGACGGTGCTGCTCGACGGCGCGACCGAGCTCGTCCAGCACGAAGCCGGTCGATGCCAGCCCGTCGTGGACGGCGGTGACCTTGCCGGCTGCGTTCACGGTCCTGCTCCTGCGCGTTCCGGCGGGATCGATCGTCGCGACGAGGTTGCCGTCGGCGTCGTGCTCCCGGCGCCAGCTTCCCCCGAGCGGGTCGACGATCGTCGCCAGGCGCATCAGCGCGTCGTACTCGTAGTGCGTCGTGGCGCCCTCGGGGCCGGTCGCCGAGACGGCGTTGCCGAAGATGTCGTAGCGCTGCACCGTCGTGTGGCCGAGCGGATCGACGATCTCGACGGGCTGCCCGTGCTCGCCGTAGCGGATCTCCTCGCGCGCGCCGCCGGGGTCGACTACGGCACGTAGGCGCCCGCCGATCGTGTGCTCGTAGCGCCACGCCGCACCGCTCGGCTCGCGGCGCTCGACGATCCGGCCATGGTCGTCGTAGTCCAGCTCGGTCCGGCGCCCCAGCGGGCTGATCGTCGCGATCACGCGCCCGGCCGCGTCACGCTCCAAGCGCGTCGCGTTGCCGTCGCCGTCGATCGCCGCGACGAGCGCGCCGTCGGCGTCGTGCTCGAAGCGCAGCCGCACGCCATCGGGATCGACGATCGCCGTCACGAGGCCGTCCTCGACGGCGAACGTGGTTATGCCGCCCTCGGGATCGACGACCTCGACCGGGATCCGCTCCGCGCCGGCGTAGCGCATCCGCGTGACCGCGCCGGTCGAGGATGCGTTCTCGACCATGCGGTCGGCGTCGTCGTAGGCGTAGGTCAGCGTCGCGCCCGTCGGCAGGACGCGGCGCAGCAGTCGCGAGCGCTCGTCCCATTCCTGGATTGTCACTCCGCCGCCGCGCTCGGTGATCGCGACGAGGTTGCCCCACTGGTCGTAGTTGCACGAGGTGCGCTGGTCGTCGCCGTCGACGATCGCCAGCAGCCGTCCCTCCTCGTCGTGGATGTACGTGTTCGCCGGCCCGCCCTGGTCGTCGCTCGTCACCGTCACGCGGCCCGGCAGATAGGCCAGGCGAGTGCGGCGCCCGAACGGCGACAGCTGCTCGGCGACGCGACCGTCCTCGTCGTACGTGTTGGCGGCCTCGACGACGCCGTCGGCGTCGGTGACCGAAGCGATCCGGCCGTCGTCGCCGATCGCGTAGCGGCGGACGGCGCCGGCGCCGCGGTCGGCTGAGACGAGGTTGCCCTCGTCGTCGTAGCTGTAGGTCACGCGGCGCCCGTCCGAGGCTGCCGCCATCACGATCCGATCGCCGTCCCACTCGAGCGCGACGTGCCTGCCGGCGGCATGCGCCAGCTCGACGAGCCGGCCCTCGTCGTCGTGCGTCATCCGCACCTCGCGGCCGGGACCGGCGTCGATCCGCGCCGGCCGGCCGCCGCTGTCGAAGTGCCAGCGATCGCCGCCGAACCAGGCCAGCGCCAGCCCGCAGTCCAGCGGCTCGACGAGCCCGGCGATGCCGATGACCCGGTCGTAGCCGCCCCCCTGGCGGCCGAACTGCGCGCGCTGCCCGTCCGGACCCGCGTACTCTGCGCCATCCTCCCGCGCGATCAGGCGAGCGTCAGCCCACGACGACCACCCGCGGCCGAACGCACCGACGTGCGGCGAGCGGCTGTTGTACGTGCGCGCGAGCAGCAGCCGCTCGAGCAGGCCGCCGAAGACGAGATCGTCCTCCTGCATGACGAAGTTGCCCGACGCGGTGTTGATCGGGTCGTCGGTGTAGCCCGTCGTCGGTGGGAACCCGTAGGCCCTCGCGCTGTCAAACGTCAGCGCGGCCCGCGTGTCGTTCAGACCGGCCCGTCGCAGGCTGGCGGCAATCGCGGCGTCGGGCAGCCGGACGATGTCGCCGTTTCCGCCCGCGCGCCGGAAGGACGCGGCGATGTTCGCGACCCAATCGGCGTCCGTCTCGTTGAGCCCCGGATAGCGCTTGTAGCCGTCCACCAACGACGTCGCGTCCAGCTCGCCCCAGCGGCAGCGCGCCTTGAAAAGCTCGTACGCGCCTCGCAGCCTCGCCTCGTCGCCGACGAGCTCCTGGTCCAGCTCGCGGCTGCCGCTGACGAAGCGGTCGAGGTCGTCGGGACGCGCCGAGCTCGTACCCATGCCTACGTTTCGCGCGGCCTGATGCTCGGATCCATGACCGGCAGTGACCTTGGCTTCCCCGTCATGTCCGGCATCTCGGGCTCGTCGTGAGAGCTGAAATCCATGAATTCAGGCAGGAGGTCGTTGTCCCGCTCTCGCTCTCGCTCTCGCCAGGCGGCGTGCTCGCGCAGGTACTCGTTCGCCCGGTCGCGACGCCGCTGCTCTTCCCGGGCCTCCTCCGCCAGTTGATCGACCTTGGTGGCGGCGTCCTTCATTGCCTTGGCGAGCCGCTCGGCGTCGTCGCTGCACTGCTTCGTCCGGGTGTCGAAGATCTCGGCGTACTTGCCTTGCCAGTCCGCGCGCGCCGTGGCCGCCAGCTCGCGGCGCCGAGGCAGTTGCTGCGACGTCACGAGACCGGCGCTCGCTCTGAACCTCGCCGCGAGATCGCTGGCGGCATCGAAGTCAAACGGCACCGGACCTTCGGGCTGGAGCGTGCTTACGTCGATGTCCGCCATGTCCGCCGATCCGCTGGTTCTGTGACAGCTACCGCTCCTACCAAGGTCCGGCGAGGCTAGCACCGGCCAGACGACCCCTCGCCGGTGATTCGCACCTGTGTGAGCGAGCTCACACACGCTTGCGGGGACGACCCAGCTGAGCGCCGCCCCGGCCGGCGCCCTGCGAGGATCGGGGGGTGAAGATCCTCGCCGTCTGTGCCGTCGCCCACCCCGGCGGCGCTGAGATCGGGCTCCTGCGGCTGGCCAGGCGGCTGCTCGCGCGCGGCCACGCGCTGACGCTGGCGACGCCGGCGGCCGGGCCGCTGGATGACGCCGGCCTGCCGGTCGTGCGGCTCGCCCTCGGCGGCCTGGAGCGCGGCGCGGGCGCGCGCGCGGCGTCGAGCTTCCCGCGCGCGCGGCGGCTCGCCGCCGGCCACGACCTCGTCTACCTCAACGGCACGGTCAGCGGTCGCCTGCTGCCGGCGCTCGTCGGCCGGCGCAGCGTGCTGCACGTGCACGACATCGTCGACCGCGTGCCGCGCTTCTGGTCGCTCGCCGACGCCGTCCTAGCGGATTCCGCCGCGGTCGCCGACCGCCTGCCGGGCCTGGGCGCGCACGTCGTCCACTGCCCGGTCGAGCTCGACGTCGCCGACGCGCCCGCGCCCTGGCCGCCGGACGAAGGCGGCGGCCGCGCGCGCCCCGTCGTCGGCTTCGTCGGCCGGATCGAGCCGCGCAAGGGCCCGCTGGACCTCGTTCACGCCGCGCCACTGATTCGCGCGGGCGCACCGGACGTGCGGATCGTCCTCGTCGGCGACGATCCCTACGACAGCGCGCCTGAGTACGCGGCGCAGGTGCGCGCGGCCGACGGCGTCGAGCACATCCCCTGGGTCCCCGACGGCGCGGCCGTCATGCGCCACCTCGACGTGCTTGTCGCGCCCTCGCGTCAGGAGCCCTTCGGCACGGTGCTCGCCGAGGCGATGGCGGCCGGTACGCCGGTCGTAGCGACGCGCGTCGGCGGCCTCGCCGAGGTCGTGACCGACGGCGTCACGGGCCGGCTCGTGGCGCCCGGTCGCCCGGACGAGCTGGCCGCCGCGGTGCTCGAGGTGCTGGCCGCGCGCGAGCGGATGGGCGCGGCGGCGCGCGAGCGCGCGCGGCGCTTCGGCGCCGATGCCTATGCCGACCGCGTCGAGGCGATCCTGTTGCGGGCCGCGCACCGGCCGCTGACCACAGCATGAGGGTCACGTTCGACAGCCGCCCCGCACACGACCCGCGCGGGATCGGCCGCTACGCGAGCTGCCTGCTCGAGGCGCTGCGCCAGACCGCGGCCCCGGGGGACGAGGTCGCCGAGGCGGCGCGTCCGCGCCGCGGCGAGGTCTTCCATTCGCCGTGGATCGACGGCGCGCTGCTGCGCCCGCCGGGCCCGCAGGTCGTGACGCTGCACGACGTCGTCCCGCTCAAGCGCCGCAGCGAGTACCTGCGTACCGGCATCCGCTTTCGCATGCGCTACCTGGCCGTCCAGCGCTCGGCGCGCGTGATCGTGCCGACCGCCGTCGTCGCGGCCGAGGTGACCGAGCACGTCGGCATCGACCCCGACCACATCGTCGTCATCCACGAGGCACCCGCGGCGGAGCTCTACGAGCGCGGCGACGACGAGGTCGCCGCCGCCCGTGCCCGCTACCGGCTGCCCGAGGAGTACCTGCTGTGGGTCGGCGGGCTGCAGACGCCCGACCCGCGCAAGCGCGTTGCCGCGCTGGCTCGCACGCCGCGCGAGCTGCCGCTCGTGCTCGTCGGCGCGACGAAGCCGTGGGCGCACGAGCTGACGGGCGTGACGCTCACCGGGCACGTGCCCGACGACCAGCTCGCGGCGATCTACTCCGGCGCGCGAGCGCTCGTCTTCCCCTCCGACGACGAGGGCTTCGGGCTGCCCACGGTGGAAGCGCTGGCCTGCGGCACGCCGGTCGTGGCGACCGACATTCCGGTGCTGCGCGAAGTACTCGGCGACCGCGCGACGTTCGTCGCGGCCGGCGACCTCGAGGGCCTGCTGGCGGCAGGGGCGGCGGCCACGCGGCCCGCTCCGGCGCCGCCGCCGTGGAGCTGGGCCGACGCGGCGCACGCGACGTGGCGGGTCTACTCCGACGTCGCCCGCAGATCGGCCGCGTAGCGCACCGGCACGGCGCGCGACCCCCCCGGTCGCGCGCCGTGCGGGGCGTAGTTCAGACGCGGGCCGGAGGGCGCTCGCGTTCCGGCTCGGTGACCGGGGGCGGCGTGGTCTTCCGCTTCTCCCAGCGCTTGCGCAGCCGGTCGAAGGCAGCCCAATCGACATCGGACTTCGGCTTGGCCTCCGGCTCAGGCGCCCGCAGGGCCCATGCCGGGATCTCGATGACCTCGTCGTCGCTCGGCCCGGGATCCGGCTCGACCGGCTCCTCGGTGTTGTCGTCGGTGTCATCGGGCTCCGTCGCCAGGAACCAGTATCCGAGCGATCCCAGCGCCAGCATGCTCACGGCGCCGAGCACGAGCGCGAGGGGTGCGAGACCGACGCCGAACAGCAGCCCCGCGGCCGGGCAGGTGACAGCCCAGGTCACCCCCGCCTTCAGCGGATACGGGTCGTCGAAGGACCCGCGGATGATCGCCACAAGCAGCCACCCGAGACCTGCGGCGAACAGCATCATTGGTAATGCAAAGGCACTCATAGGCGAATGTCCCCTGTCGTGTATGGCCCCCGTTGCGCGTCAGTCTCGCACAGCGGGGGCCGGGCACACCAGAGAAAAACCGACGAATTTAGGTTGCGGCGCCGTCATGGCGCACTGGCCAGCAGGGCGCGCGCGGCGTCCGTTCCCAGCCGCACGCTGTAGTTCGTGCCGCGATCCTCGGGATAGATCTGGGTCGTGTTGGCCAGCACGAGCCCGGGCACGCCGGTCTGCAACGGCGGGATGCGGCGGTGGTAGCCGACGGTCACGATCGGCTGCGCGGCCGGCTCGCGATGCAGCCAGCGCGCGCGAATCCACTCGGGGGAGAACTGCGGCTGTACCTTGCGCAGCCCGGGCAGGTAGGCGTCCAGCAGCTCGTCGGCGGAGAGCACGAGCAGCGGATCACCCGGCGCGAGGTAGTTGGCGACATAGAGGAAGCGCCGGCCGCCGTAGCGCTCGGGCGAGATGAAGTTCGTGTGCTCCACGAGGCCGACGAACGGCAGCTCGGGATCGGCGATGTTCGTCCAGTAGAACGGCGAGAACCGGCGGTCGAGCTCGAGCAGCAGGCACAGCGCGGTGTGGTATTCGGTGTCGGCGAGGCGGCCCAGGTACTCCGGTCCGATCGCCGCCGCCAGCTCGTCGTCGAGCAGCGCGCCGAAGACGTCGCTGGGCACCGTGGCGACGACGGCGTCGTAGCGCTGCTCGGGATCGCCGGGCGCGGGGGCGAAGCCACGCGGATCGTGGCCCACGCGAAACGATCCGGGCGCGCCGGCGGTCACGCGGAAGGCGCCGTCACCGTGGCGCCGCAGCGCGCTCGCCGGGTGGTCGACCAGCACGCGCCCGCCGCCCGCGACGATCCCGGCGCGCAGCGCGTCGAACAGCCGCTCCCACGAGTGCGACGGGTAGCCGAGCTGCTCGTGGCGCGCCTCGTCGCCCTCGAGCTGGCGGCGTAGCGTCAGCTTGCTCCACAGCCACGCCATCGAGATGTCCTCCGCGCGCTCGCCGAACTTGCCGCGTAGCAGCGGGCCCCAGATCTTGCGCCACGGGCCGCGCCCCATCCGCCGCTCGATCCACTCCCGTGCCGTGATCGACTCGAACGGCTCGACGCGTTTGGCACGCTTCTGCAGCGCCAGCACCGCCAGCCCCATCCGCAGGCGGGCGGGCGGCGACAGCGGCCCGAAGCGCAGCAGGTCAAGCGGCGTGTTGAACGCCCACTGGCGCCCGTCGACGAAGAACGCCATCGAGGACGGATGCCACTCGAGCTCGTCGCCCATGCCGAGCTCCTCGTAGAGCGCGACGATGTGGCGGTCGCTCGTGAACAGGTGGTGGTAGTAGCGCTCCAGCAGGTCGCCGCCGCCGACGTCGAGCGTGGCGGCCTGGCCGCCGAGGCCCGGCCAGCGCTCGTACACGTCGCAGACGTGGCCCTCCTGCGACAGGCGATACGCACAGACGAGGCCGGCGACGCCGGCGCCGATGACCGCGACGCGCATCAGGCCGCCCGCACCAGCGCGCGGATCGGCCTCAGCCCGCCGTAGCCCGCCACGAGCACGACGAGCCCGATCAGCGTGATCGGGACGGTCACGACGAAGCGCAGCAGCAGCACGTAGGACAGCGCCTGCGCCCCCGTGAAGCCCAGCGCGCGGACGCCGAAGACGACGGCCGCGTCGAACGTCCCGACGTAGCCCGGCCCGCTCGGGACGAGCGCGAACATCGACGCGAGGCCCATGAGGTAGCCGACCTCCAGCAGCGTGAGCTGCAGGCCGACGGCGCGCGCCGTCAGCCACCAGGCGATCCACTCCAGCGCCCACACGGCGAACGTGATCGCGAGCAGCTGCATGCCGTGGTTGGAGCGCAGGCGCCGCGTGGCCTCGGCCATCGGCGCGAGAAAGGCGAGCACGCGGCGCAGGTGGCCGCGCCGGTGCAGTACCCAGGCGGCGCCCGCGGCGGCGGCGATCAGTCCCGCGACGAGCAGCGCCGCGAACACCAGCCGCCCCGCCGAGGGAACGTCGATGCCGCCCAGCACGCCGTAGGCGAGCACGACGAACAGGCCGACGAGCACGACGACGTCGAGCACGCGCTCGGCGACGATCGTGCCGATCGCGGTCCGGGCATCGGTTCGGGCGCGCGGCGCGATCAGGACGACGCGCAGGGCGTCGCCGGCACGCGCCGGCAGGACGTTGTTGCCGAAGTGCGCGACCGCGACGAGCCCGTAGGCGTCCAGTCGCCGTGGCTGGGCGTCGTTGTAGCGCAGCAGCTCATACCAGCGCTCGGCACGCACGACGCAGCCGGCGAGGTAGAACGCGATCGCGCCGCCGAACTCGGCCAGGTGGCCGGGCGCGCTCGGCAGCGCCGGCTGCTCCTGCTGCGCCGCCCAGATGACGACGCCGGCGAGCGCCACGAGCGAGATCACCGCTCCGAGCGCCGTCAGCGCTCGCTGGCGCCGGACGCCGCTGGTCCGCGTGCGAACCACTACGCAGTCAGCCATCTAGTGGGTCGTCCACAAACGGACGACCCACTAGGCCGGGGTGCGCTCGCGCTCATCCTCGGCCGCGGCCACGTTGGTCCGCTCGCGCACGACGTACAGCGGCCGCCGCTTGACCTCGTCGTAGATGCGCCCGACGTACTCGCCGATCATGCCGATCGCCATGAGCTGGATGCCGCCCAGCAGCAGCACGGCGACGACCGTCGTCGTGACGCCGGGCACGAACGCGCCGAAGATCTTGAAGACGATCGCGACCGGCACCGCGATGAACGCCAGCAGCGCGCAGACGAACCCGGCGACCGTCGCGAGCTGCAGCGGCGCATGCGAGAAGGAGGCGATCGCATCCAGCGCGAAGCGCACCATCTTGCGGATCGGGTACTTCGTCGTGCCGGCGTGGCGCGCCTCGCGGTGGTATGGCAGAGCGGTCTGCGTGAAGCCGACCCAGGAGGTCATGCCGCGCAGGTAGCGGTTGCGCTCGCGCATCGTCAGCAGCGCGTCGAGCGCGCGCCGGTCCAGCAGCCGGAAGTCGCCTGAGTTCGCGGCCAGCGGCACGTCGGAGACGCGGCCCATGATGCGGTAGAACCAGTCGGCGGTCTTGAGCTTGAAGCGCGACTCGCCTTCGCGGTCGGTGCGTGTGGCGTAGACGACGTCCGAGCCCGCGCGCCAGTGCTCGAGCATCGTCGGGACCAGCTCGGGCGGGTCCTGCAGGTCGGAGTCGATCATCACGACGACATCGCCGGAGGCGTGGTCCAGCCCGGCCGTGATCGCCGTCTGGTGGCCGAAGTTGCGCGACAGCGTCACGACCTTCACGCGCTCGTCGGCCCGCGCCACCGCGGCGAGGATCTGCGGCGTCGCGTCCTGCGAGCCGTCGTCGACGACGACGAGCTCCCACGGCAGCCCGTCGAGCGCCGAACGCACGCGATCGCAGAACGCCCGCGCGGTCCCCTCCTCGTCGAGCATCGGCGCGACGATGCTCAGCAGGCCCAGATGCCGTTCGGCCATGCCGTAATCGTAGTGCGTGGTTCGTGCTGTGGGTCGTAGGCTGCCCGGCGTGACCCGCTGTGCAGCCTGTGGCGCTCCCGGCCTCGTGCCCCACCTCAAGGTGGCCGGCGATGCCGGCCCGGACGGCCTGATCCCCACCACCGACCGCTTCGGCACCGCGCTCGCCGACATCGTCCGCTGCACCGGCTGCGACCACCGCCAGACCGACCCGATGCCCCCAGACGCGGTGCTCGAGAGCGCCTACGCCGACGCGGCCTCGGAGGACTACGTCGCCGAGGAGGCCGGCCAGCGCGAGACCGCGCGGCGCGTGCTGGAGCGCATCGAGGCGCGGCTCACGCCGGTCCCGATCCCGCCGCACAACGGCGGGCCGCGCCACCGGACGCTGCTCGACCTCGGCTGCTGGGTCGGCTTTCTGCTGTCGGAGGCCGTCGAGCGCGGCTGGGACGCCGCGGGGGTCGAGCCGTCGAGCTTCGCCTCGGCCTACGCCCGCGACGTGCTGGGACTCGACGTGCGCACCGGCGACCTCTTCACGACTGAACTGCCGCTGCACCACTACGACGCGATCGTGATGGGCGACGTCATCGAGCACCTGCCGCGCCCCGGCGAGGCGCTGGAGCGCATCGCAGAGCTGCTGCGACCGGGCGGGATCGCGTGGATGGCACTGCCGGACGCCGGCAGCATCGTCGCGCGCGGGATGCGGTCGCGCTGGTGGTCGGTGATCCCGACGCACGTGCAGTTCTTCACGCGCAAGTCGCTGCGCACGTTGCTCGAGCGCCACGGCTGGACCGTGCTCGAGATCGGCAGCTCGCCGAAGGCCTTCAGCGTGCGCTACTACCTCGAGCGCGTCGGCGGCTACTCGCCGGGGCTGGCGCGGCTGCTGGTGCGTGGCGCGCGGGCGGCGCGGCTCGCCGACCGGATGTGGGCGCCGGACTTCCACGACCGGATGGCGGTCATCGCGCGGGCGCCGGAGGCGGATCCAGACGCCGACGCCGACGCGGGATCGTGAGGCCGCGGAGGCAGGCCGCCGACCAAGCCTTGTACTTAAGTATTTACTTGTATACACTGTCCGTCGTAAGCAACGAAAGGAGGGCCGGAACTTGACCACCGAGCCCACTACGAAGGACAAGCAGATCACCATCGAAGTACCCGAGGAGCGTGTCGCGGAGTTCTACGCGTTCTATGGCCGCTTCCTCGCCGGCCCCGAGCGCCGGCGCGGCCATGGCCGCGGTCACCGCTGCGGCGGCGGCCGCCACCGCGGCCGGCCGGACGAGAGCACCGCGTCCGAGCCGGAGACGCAGACAGCCTGATGGCCGACAAGCAGATCACGGTCGCCGTACCGGAGGAGCGCGTGCCGGAGTTCTACGTCTGGTTTGCGAGCTTCCTGGCGGACGAGCCCGGCGCGCCGCCCTGGGGCGGCCGCCGCGGGCGTGGGACGGGCAGGCCGCGGCACGGATTCGGCGAGCCGGCCGCCTGGTCTGCCGCCGACGCCGAGCAGGCGACCTGGCTGTACGGCAAGCTGGCGCCGCCCGCCCGGGCGCTGTTCGATCTGCTGATCGACGCGCCCGGCGAGCGCCTGGCCGGCAACCAGGTCGCCGCCAGGCTGGGGTTGGAGAAGGGCGCCCACGGCGTCGCTGGCATCCTCGCGTGGCCCGGACGCTACGCGCGCAAGCTCGGGCGCGAGCTCCCGCTGGCGACCGAGGGCCGTGACGACGGCGGGACGGACTACTACATGCAGCCCGCGGTGGCACAGCTGTTCGCCTCCGCACGAGCGCGGGTGGGGCAACTGAGCAGCCGCCAGGATTCGGCGCCATAGCCGGACCGTGGCGGGGCGCAAGCGGACGCGACGACGCGGACACGCCGCGGATCACCCCGGCCCCGATCGGGCACCCTGCACCAAATGACCGAACGACTGGACAACACCGTCGCGCTCGTCACGGGCGCCAGCAGCGGGATCGGCGAGGCAACCGCGCGGGAGCTCGCCTCCCGCGGCGCCGCTGTCGCGCTCGCGGCGCGGCGCGTCGACCGGCTCGACACGCTCGCCGACGAGATCCAGCAGAAGGGCGGCACGGCGCTTGCGATCGAGGCCGACGTCACCGACCAGAAGCAGGTGCAGGCACTGGTCGCGCGCACCGTCGACGGCCTCGGGCGCCTGGACACCGTGGTCAACAACGCCGGCGTCATGCTGCTGGGGCCGATCGAGGACGCGCCCACCGAGGAGTGGGACCGGATGATCGACCTCAACCTCAAGGGCCTGCTGTACGTCGCCCACGCGGCGCTGCCGCATCTGCTGCAGGCGGCCGAGCGCGAGCCGCGCCAGGTCGCCGACATCGTGAACATCAGCTCGGTGGCGGGCCGCATCGCGCGCAGGAGCTCCGGCGTCTACAACCTCACCAAGTGGGGTGTCGGCGCGTTCAGCGAGTCGCTGCGCCAGGAGGTCACCGGCCGCCACGTGCGCGTCTCGCTCGTCGAGCCGGGCGCGGTCGACACCGAGCTGCCCAGCCACATCCGCGAGGAGATCCGCGACCAGATGATGGACCGCTTCACCGACATGGAGCGCCTCGAGTCCGAGGACATCGCCGACGCGATCGCCTACATCGTCAGCCGGCCGCGGCGGACGGCCATCAACGAGCTGCTGATCCGCCCGACCGAGCAGGAGGGCTGAGCCACCACTCAGCGCGGCGCCCGCAGCCCGAACGGCGGGCGCGCCCCACGCAGCCGCTGGGCCTGCACGACGGGGCGGCGCCGGCGCGCCGCCGGCAGCGCCCGCGCCGCGGCCCAGTACGCGCGCAGCAGGTGGCGCTCGCGCAGCAGCACGTGGCCGAGCGCGAGCACCTCGTAGAACGCGATCCGGTGCAGGTCGCCGCGCACGTCGGCCCACGCGTCGTTCTTGGCGATCATCAGCAGCCGGTTGCGAAACTGCAGCCGCCGGTGCGCCTCGGGCAGTTCGTCGCGCGTGGTCGGCGAGTAGAAGCGCATGTGCCACGCGACGGCGCCAGGCTCGTACATGCAGCGCCAACCCAGCAGCCGCGCGCGCCAGGCGAGGTCGACGTCGGACGCCCACAGCTCGAGGTCCTCGTCGAGCACCTCACCGCCCACGGCGCACGCGTCGAGCACCTCCCGGCGGTACAGGACGCACGCGCCGTCGCCGCCGAAGACCTCCGACGCCTGCAGGTAGCCCGTCGCCGGCTCGTCATGGCCGACGAGCGTGTTCTTGCGGCGCCGGTCGACGACCATGCCGACGGCGTCGAGCCGGTCCAGCCGGTCGGTCGGCCGCATCCCGGTCGCGCGCACGAGCCGCGGCGCGACCGACCCCACGGCGGGCTGTGCCAGCCGCGGTCGCGCCGCGGCGAGGAAGCCTGCCTCGAGCACGCAGTCGGCGTTGAGCAGCAGCACCGCGTCGCCTGCGGTCGCGCCGATCCCGGCGTTGATCGCCGCCGCGTAGGACATGCGCTCGCGCAGCCCGATCACCCGCGCGCCGCAGGCCTGCGCGACCGCCTGCGTCGCGTCCGACGAGGCGTTGTCGACGACGAGGACCTCCGCCCCCGGCTGCGCCACCGCCGCCGGCAGCGAGTGCTCGAGCAGATGGGCCTCGTCGACGCTCAGGACGAGCACCGTCGTCCGCTCGACGGCGCTCACGTCAGCAACTCCTCGTATACCGCCGCCGTCAGCGCCGCGCTGGCGGCCCACGACAGCTGCGCCGCGCGCGCGCGCCCGAGCCGCGCCAGCTCGTCATGCCGCGCGCGGTCACCGACGACGCCGCGGATGGCCGCGGCGATGTCGCCCACGTCGAGCGGATCGAAGTACGCGGCGGCGGCACCGCCCGTCTCGGGCAACGCGGTTGCGCGGGCGGCGACGACCGGCACCCCGCGCGCCATCGCCTCGACGAGCACGAGCCCGAAGCCCTCGTACAGCGACGGATGGATCAGCGCGTCGGCGCCGCGCATGACGGCGTCCAGGTGCCCATCGGACAGGTAGCCCGTCAGCTGCACCGGCTCGCCGCCGGCCGCCTCGCGCACGCGCTCGGCCTCCGCCCCGCTGTCGACGCCGGCCAGCACGAGCCGGTGCGCGAGGCCCTCGCGCCGCAGCATGCGAAACGCCTCCACGAGCCGCATGAGGTTCTTCTTCGGCCGCAGATCGCCGACCGCCAGCAGGTAGGGGCCGTCGTCGAGCAGCGGCTCGGCGCCGATCGGCAGCGACGGCGCGTTGGGGATGATCCGCACGCGCGCCTCGTCGACGTCGTAGCGGCGCACGACGTCCCTCGCCGTGTAGCCCGACACGCAGATCACGCGCTGCGCTGAGCGCGCTGCACGGCGGGCGAAGGTGCGGTACTTCCAGCCCGTGCGCTTGGAGAAGTCGTCGGGAAAGACCTCGAAGGCGAGGTCGTGGATCGTCACGACGCCCATGCAGGGCCGCGCGAGCGGCAGGAAGCAGTTCGGCGCGTGGACGAGGTCGGCCTGCTCGCGGCGCAGCCGGATCGGCAGCTCGATCTGCTCGAAGAGCACCTCCGGGCC
>Ga0136615_10000464_pt1 | contig 18454 bp, 26 predicted proteins | sample AntDrymUQ2882206_2_FD_106647 | JGI IMG/M metagenome (GOLD analysis project Ga0136615, IMG submission 106647) | Polar desert sand microbial communities from Dry Valleys, Antarctica - metaG UQ288 (22.06) | ecosystem: Environmental > Terrestrial > Soil > Desert | place: Antarctica: Dry Valley...
AACATGCTTGAAGCCGAAAACGTCCCGGAAGATGTCGCGCACCGCCTCCGGTTCGGCGGTGTAGAGCAGAGCATGAACGCCCGTGATGGCCACCGCACGATTCTACTATCTCCGAGGCCCGGGGACTGGGTGCGAGACACGGCCCGAGAGTCTTCATGCTCCGTTCTTGGCGATAGCCCTCTACACGAGGGGGGAGCATCACGGATTGGGAGCTGGAATTGGTCGGGATTCCCGTCTCGGACGTGGACTGCGCGAGGGTCTTCTACATCGAGAAGATCGGCTTCGGTGCGAGAGATCCCTGGGCCGAGATAGCGCTTGGCGAAGGTGGGGGGGATCTGGTGGGGAACCATCCGGCCAGTAACCGACCACTGGAGCCGTGGCGCGCGATGGCCACCACGGCTCCACACGGCCTGGTTCTAGGAGATTGTTACGACGTTCGTTGCCTCAGGCCCCTTGGCCCCGGCGCGCGCGTCGAACTCGACCTTCGCGCCCTCGGGCAGACTCTTGTAGCCGTCGCCCGAAATGCTGCTGTGGTGGACGAAAAGATCCTTCGAGTTGTCGTCAGGGGTAATAAAGCCATACCCCTTGGCGTCGTTGAACCACTTCACAGTTCCGGTTGCCATGTAAACACCTCCCCCTATGTGCTCACGAACGAGGTAAGGAAGGCGATGGCGCAACCACACTCACGTTCTAAATTCGAAGCCGCCATCAGTGCTACGAGGCGAGCCTCACAGCAGACTATAACCGATTTGGTTCCGTCTGGTTTGCTACTGCTGCCACAAGCACCCCGGAGACCTTGTCGAAGTGCTCGTCACCGAGAACTCGCGTCTTCGAGGGTACGGCCTCGAAGACGGCCGCAAGCGTGTCGACCGCCCATTCCAGCCTCGCCGAGACCTCTGCCACCGCGTCCCCTCAGACGAGCGGCCCGACGGAATCATCCCCCGTCGCCAGCTCGAAGTCGGCAACGAACGTGTTCATCTCTGCCTTTCCGGCTTAGTTTCCGCTGCCCTTCCAAGACTGGCAATGCCATCGCCAATGGCAGACTGGGACAGAGCGCCGTAGCCGAGAACCAGTGTCGGCGGATCGACTTCACCATCGTTGCGATATCGGCTCATTCCATAGACCCTCACCGAGTCCCTTTGAGTCCTCAGGATGAGAGTGGGCTCATCGATTCCTCTCGGCAGCTCGACAACGGCGTGCAAACCCGCCGCTACCCCAGTTACCTGCGCTTGCGGCACGTGATGGTGTAGGGCGGCCAGGAGGGCGGCGCGTCGATCTCCATAGCGGAGCCGCGCGCGCCGCAAATGGCGAGTGAACCCACCGGAATCGATCATGTCTGCAAGTGCGAGTTGGTCGAGTACAGGGGACCCGAGATCCGCTGCGCGCTTGGCCTCGGCGACGTTTCGGAGGAGTCGGGAAGGGGGGATCATCCAGCCGATCCTCAGCGCAGGAGCAAGGATCTTGCTGGCCGAACCCGTGTATAGTACGCTCTCCGGGGCCAGTCCCTGAAGTGCACTCACGGGTTTGCGGTCGTACCGAAACTCCGCATCGTAGTCATCCTCCACGATGACTCCGTCTCTATGCTCGGCCCACTCGATCAGCGCGCAGCGTCGCTCAGGTGAAAGCACGACGCCGGTAGGAAACTGGTGCGCGGGGGACACGAGGACAGCGCGAGCCGGGGTTTCTTCTAGCGCCTCGACGACGACACCTGACTCGTCTACCGGGATCGGCCAAACCTCGAGGCCTCGTCGCTTGAGCAGCATGCGCTGGTCGTCCTGACACGGATCCTCAACTCCAATGCAGTCGATGCCAAATTCGAGCAGAACGTCGCAGGCCAGCGTCAGAGCTTGGGTGAAGCCCGTACAAACGACGACCGCGTCTTCATCAGCCTGTACACCTCGAGCATGAGCGAGATAGCCGGCAAGCTGAGATCGGAGCGTCGGCACGCCCTTCGGGTCCGGATACCCGAAGGCGCTATTGGGCGCGTTCAACGTGACTCTTCTCAGGGCCGCGGCCCATGCAGACCTCGGGAATAGGCCGAGATCGGGCACACCAGGGCGGAAGTCATAACCGACTACTTGCACAGTGACCTGGGGAGCGAGCTGTCGACGGTATTCAATGGGTCTCGAAGCGGTCCGCGTCGCCGAGCCCGCTCGAGTCGTGAGATAGCCTTCCGCCGTCAGTTGCTCGTAGGCCTCGACGACGACCCCGCGCGATACGCCAAGGTCTTGCGCCAGGGCCCTGGTGGATGGGAGTCTGGTTTCGGGGGGTAGCAGGCCGTCCCGGACGCCGCTCCTCAGGGCCCCTTCGATTTGGTGCCGGAGCGGGCGACCCGATTCCCTTCTCAGCTCGGGGAGGAGATCGGAGGGAGAAGTGGTCCGTTTTCTTGCCATTCGATTGGACTATAACTCCGTACCAATTCCCCTTAACCTGAAACCGTCCCAAATCGAACCGTCGCTCGCAAAGAGAGGAGACAGATGGCCGTACCCAGGATGCCTCCTGCCCCTCCGGCCGAGTTAGACAGGGGCGTTGGTCCGATCTCATCCCGCTTCCAGGGAGTGGGCTCGTTCTGGCTTGGTATCGGCTCAGCGGCCGAAAAAAGACCGGGTGTCAACCTCTCGTGAGGAGAGACGCTCGAGTGGTGCTTGGCGCAACCTCCCCTTTCGCCGCCGCGATCGGTGTCTTCGGCATGATCTATGGTGCCGGCGCCAGCGCCGTGGCCGACCCCGCAACCATCGTCCTCTCCTCATTGGTCGTCTTCTCGGGCGCGGTCCAGTTCGCAGCCGTGGGCCTGCTGCTTACCGGCGCGGGGCCGCTAGCGGTTCTACTAACGGCAGCGATGCTCAATAGCCGCAACCTCTTGTTGGGCGCCGCTCTGCGATCGTCGCTTGAAGAACCTAGGCGGAAGCGCGCCTTCCTGGCATGGTGGCTGGTTGACGAGACTGCCGGCCTCACGCTGGCGTCGCCGGCACCTCCTGGGCGAACACTGCTGTTTTCGGGTGCGTTCTGTTACGCGGCGTGGGTAATTGGGACTGCGTTCGGGGTTCTGGGCGCGTCACTCGCCTCTCTCGAAGAGCTCGTCGCGGCGGTCTTCCCTGTGCTGTTTGTCGGACTTGCCGCTCAGTCGACTCGAACACGCGATGCAGGTCTTAGGGTTGCGGCTGCTGCAGTGGTGAGCCTTCTTCTCGCGTTTGCTGTGCCTGAGATACGTAGTGTCATCCCCGCGATCGCAGCGGTTGCGGTGGCAATGCCCGGTGAGAAGGGATGACCATCTGGCTGATCGTCGGGCTGGCCCTGCTTACTTATGCGAGCCGAGCCCTCGCCCTAGTTTTTCTCCCTAAACCTTCTCCTCCTGTGGAAGCTATGCTCCGACGGGTCCCGGGCCCCTTGTTCGCAGGCTTCGCCGCCATCTCTTTGGTCACGAGCTCGGGCGCAGCAACACCTCCCGCAACATTAGCTGCAGTTCTTGCAGCCCTCCTTGTAGCGCGGACAAGATCGCTTCTGATCATCCTTTCCGCCGGCCTTGCCGGCTACTCGGCCGCAGAGGTCATCGGTGCACTCTTTTGACCGCTTGAAGCTATCCCGTTTACAGGAGATGAAAGCCATGTGTCGAGGCACGCGCTCGTCGTGTTTAAACATCCAGTACCCGCTGGAGGAGGCGCCGTGCGCTTTGGATGAGGCCAAGGCAGGGAGGTGTAAGTGCAACGTACGGTTAGAAACGGTCTGAACTCGCAGCTAGCGCGTGACGGCTGTCCAATCCAACGGTATTGCCCTCGCTGTCACGAATGAAAGCCGTCCATTCGACTTCACCTGGTTCGCCGAAAGGTTCCCTCGGTGTCGAAGAAGATCTCATGGGGCTCGGAGATGATCTTCACGCCGCGACCCCGGAGTTCCTCGATGGCTGTTCGGACGTCGTCCACGCGCAGGTACAGGAGTGCACTCGGTGCTGCTGCCTCAAGGAGGAGGCGGACCTGGCCGGCGTCGAAGAAGACTAAGCCGGGTGGGTCGAAAATGGGCGAGTAGCTCACAACCAGGAACAGCACGGTAGAACTCGATCGCCCGGTCCAAGGTGGTGGCACGTTGCGCGACCTGCATGAGCTCCATCTCAGCCTTCTGGGCAATGGTCCTCGCCAGATATCGATTGGGATTCTCAATATCTTCCATGCGACTTGCGAGTTCGAATCCAGGGCCTTGCACTCGTTGTACTCACCTGTCTACGAGCTGGTTGGACCTGGGTAAGACTTGGTTTCGTCGGTCTCGGCCCCCATCGGACCAAAGACCTTAACGTTGTGGGCTGCAACCCCGCAGCCCACCCGGGCTGCCTCCATGGGATCCGCGCCGCCGAGTGTGGCGGCGGTGAAGCCGGCGGCGAATGCGTCCCCTGCGCCGGTGGGATCGACCTCCTCGATCTCGGGAGCAGGCACGCGTCGGATAGAGCCCGTTTTGGCAACGTCCACGCCGTCCCGCCCCAAAGTCGTGCAGATGATGGCACCCCTTTCGAGTAAGGGGCGCGAGTTGAGATCAAGAGACTCGAGCTCACCGGTGCTGGGAAATAGGAAGTCGGCGAGCGATGCGAGACGATGCAACCTCTGAAGCATAGTGGGGGAGGCTGCCCCGGAGCGCACATTTGGGTCGAAGCCGATGGTGCCGCCGGCAGAGCGGACCCTCTCGGCCGCCTGCATCACAGCCACGGCCAGGTCCTCACCGAAGGCCAGCGACGAGCCGGAGATGTGGAGCCACTGGGCTCGCTCGGGGGCTTCGCCGAGATCAGCTTCGTCAAGATGAGATGCAGCTCCCGGGTGAAACACGAACCTGCGGCTTCCGTTGCGCTTGTAGGAGACGAAGGCGACGCCCGTCGCCGTTGTTTCCACTACCTTGACCCCCCTCGTATCGACTCCGTCCCTGCGCAGTCGGTCAAGCAGTGCTTCGCCGAAGGGATCTCGGCCCACGGTCGCACACAATTTGGTCGGCGTTCCCTGCCGGGCGGCAACGCTTGCGAAGATTGCCGGCGCACCGCTCGGATAGGGACCCAGGAAATCGGACGTCTCATCTAAGGGAAGGTCCGGGCGAGGGCGCATTATCTCGACAATGGCCTCTCCTACTACCAGCAGTTGCCTGTTGCGCATCCTCCGAGCGTAGTGGTGAAGCGCGGTTGGGGAGCGCCAAGTCCGGTTACCCTCGCCACGGACACTCAAGAGCGAGAGGCGGCTCATGCGGCAAGTCGTGTTACAGGCTCCGGGCGAGGTAAAGCTGAGGGATGCGGAGATCCCGGAGCCTGCTAGGGATGAGGTGCGGGTGCGTCCACACACCGTGGGCATCTGCGGCTCCGACCTGCACGCTCTGTCGGGCAAGCATCCGTGGATCGACCTTCCGGTAGTTCCCGGCCACGAGGTCGCCGGGACCGTGGATGCGTTGGGTCCGAGTGCAGGAGACCTGGCAATCGGCGACGAGGTTCTGCTCGAAGCCAATCTGGTCTGCGGCCGCTGTCTCTACTGTGCTATGGGTCGCTACAACCTGTGCGAAGGCTTGAAGGTCGTCGGGTGCCAGACGAGCGGGGGCATGGCCGACGCCTTCGTTGCGCCTGCCGACCGCTTCCACCGGATCCCGGAAGGAGTAACCATGGCGGAAGCCGCTCTTATCGAGCCCCTTTCCACCGTGACTCACGCTCTGAGGATCGTCGGCGGAGTCGGGGGAGCGGTCGTTGCGGTGCTCGGAGCGGGAAGCATCGGGCTGATGTGCGTGCGAGTGGCACGCGCGATGGGGGCCGAGGCAATCGCAGTTACCGATCCTCTCGCATCCAAACGAGAGCGTTCGCTTTCGCTTGGCGCCGAGAGCGCTTTCGATCCCACTCGGAGAGGCACCGTAAAGGAGATCCGTTCCAGCTTGCCCAGGCGCCCCGACGTGGTGTTCGACTGTGTTGCGACCCAGTCTTCCCTCGAGCAAGCCTTCGGACTCGCTTTGAACGGCGGAACTATCGGAGTGATCGGCGTCCCTACCGGGACCGTCGAGATACCCTTACCGCTCCTTCAAGACAAAGAGATTCTGGTCCAAGGCGTGGCAATGTACATCGGAGAGGACGTCCAGCGCGCCACCGAGCTGATCGTCTCTGGCGAGATAACCGCTTCAGGTTTCGTCACATCCAGCTACCCGCTGGACGAGGCACCGATGGCATTCGATGCCGCGAAGGCGGGGGAGCAGGTGAAGGTGCAGCTCACGGTTTAGACCGCACTTCTTCCCCTCAGCAGCGCTCATCGCTCCTTACGTGGAGAGTCGCCCGATCATTGCCGGAAGACCTTGAAGTAGTCGAACCGCGCGGTCGAGCCGGCGCCACCCAGCGAGACAAGGCCGACTCGGGGCGATGCCTCGGGCGGGAGCGTCCACACACCGCCCCACGTCCAGTGCTCGCCATCGCGGCTCGAAGCAGCGCGAAACTCATGCTCCCGGTTGACCGGATCCCTCTTGTGAGCAATTCGCAACCAGGTAACTCTCGCAGGGGTACCGACCGCCATGGCTCCGTCGGAGAAGTCACCGGCGTAAGGCTTCTCCTTGAGGAACTCGGTCTGGCGCGTGTTGAAGACCGCGATGTGGTCAAGCCTCACAAACAGGTCGTCATTCTCGTATGCAATGAGGCCCGCCTGCTGGAAGCTCTTGTCGCTGTAGACGCCGAGGTCGATCGTCAGCTTGGTTTCGACGGTGTAGTTGCCCGCCGGTGCGTCGCGCAATAGGACCGAAGCGGAGTTGTCATCGTGGAAGAGGTCTGCGTCCTGAGTCGGCCAGCGGAACACGCCGTTTTCCAACCTGCCGTCGGGCGAACGCACCCACGTCCAGGCTGAGCCCAGCTCCTTGCCGTTGAACTCGGCGCTGAACGTCGCGTCCACTCGACCGACGACGGGAACGTCGGCGACATCCACTTGGGAGTCGAATAGGCGCGACGCTCCGACGTTGTCCGCGGCAATGCGGGCGGCCTCGGCCACCACGCCGACCGACCCAGCACGCACCGCCGACTCCGGTAGCCGGCGATGTTGCACTGCTACCGGATCATTCAAGCGGGCGTCGGTCACCTCCGCGATCATCTCGGTGCCTCGAAGCTCGATCGCTAGGTTGTGCCACTGGCCGAACCTGAAACTCGCGGGCAGGGGGGTGGTAATTCTTCGGCGGCTGTTACCGTTCACAACCACCTCGCTAGTCAGCTCCCCTGCGGAGCGGTCAATCCACGCGGAAACGTGATTGTCGCTGTCCTTGTAGCTCGCCACGAGGCCTGCCGACCCGCCGTCCCCAAGCCCCAGGAAGCGCAAGTCTGCTTCTGCCCTCACCTGCGCAGGAGCGCTGTCGATACTGGTGAGGTAGGCACGTCTCGTGATGTCGGCCTCTTGGCGAGCGTAACCAAGCGCCTGTACGCCGTTAGCCACTCTCCACGACCCTCCCTCGGTGTTCCACGAAACAAGCTCCTCTTCGTCGTTGAACTCGCTGCCGGCGTCCCATTGCGTCACCGGAGCGGTTCGCGGGCCCTGCGACGCCCAGTGTCCGCCGCGCACGGTGGGCCAGCCGTCGATCCAGTCGAGCCGCTCTATGAGCATGGGGCGCTCGTTTATCTCGAAGGGCGCCTCCAGATAAGGGTCTCGGCGGTCGATCGCGTGATAGGCGAGCCAGTCTTGCCCGGAGAGGTCCGTAACGATCGAGTTGTGGCCGGTTCCAACCCAGAAGTTTCCGTTTGGCTGGATGACGTTCGTGCCGCCGGCGCGCGATTCGATCATCGTGTCGCCGTTGCGGTCTACGAACGGGCCGCGCGGGCCCCGAGAACGGCCGACGAAAACTGAGTACCCCGTCGTCGGGCCGGCGCAGCAATCGCCGTTCGAGGCGAAGAGGTAGTAGTAGCCACCGCGATCGATCACGTACGCGCCCTCGTAGCGGTCGTTGATCGCCACCTGAGTGGGCTTGCCAACGGTCCGAAGCCCATCGCTTGACAGCTCGATGACGTAGATCCCTCCATAGTAGGAGCCGTAATAGAGGTAGAGGCTGCCGTCGCGCGCAGTGAGCAGATCCGGATCGAACGTCCACATATAGCTGCCGGGCTCTTCGGGATCCTCGCGCGGCCCGACGACGGGCCCTCCTGAGTCCGTCCACGGGCCTGTGGGAGTCGGCGCTGTGGCCACGCCGATGGCGGTATCGAAGTCGTTGTCTGTGACCCTTGTGTCTGTGACCACGTAGTAGAGGTGATAACGGCCGCCGATGTAGGCGATATCGGGCGCCCACATCTCTGGCACCGCCATCCAGGCTGGAGCATTCGATGCATCGAAGGCATCGCCGACATAGGTCCAGTTCACGAGGTCGTCCGAACGCGCCATGGGAAGCAAGTGATACCTGCCTCCAGCCCTGAGAGGATCCGAGGTGGCATAGGCGTACCAGTAGCCGTCTTTGCCCTTGATTACTGCCGGATCGGCGAAAGTGTCCGAGAAGGATCTGGACACCGGGTTGACGTATGTGGCCGGTTCCACCGCTCCACTCGGTGTCACCGACCCCAAGACCCCCAGCGCCAGAGCTACGAGCGTGCCGAGTTGCCGACTTGTCTTCGTCATGACCCCCCTAATTCTACGAACCTTTTAACCATATCCTGGGGTGGGGTCTCGACGCTCAGCTAATGCTGGTTCCCTGCTGTTGGACGACTACCGGACAGGAAGGGCCCTTCTACGCGGAGCGATCCTTCGATCTCCGCCGCTTGCTCGCCTTTCTTGATGTGATGTCGCGGAGATCGACGGCCTCTTTTTTCTCCTCCAGCCTCACCACGTCGGCGGAGGGTCCGATGTTGGGTGGAGGTCCGGTCGAGGCGTCGATGTGCTCGATGCGTGCTACCTGCGAGAGAAGGAGGAATACGTCCAGGGGCGAGCTCACAACCTCAGTGCCGTTCTGATCGTAGACGTACTCGATGCGAAATAGGGTCAAAACCGGGTCGTCGATCGTCTCGGAGGTCGGTCTTGTCCAGCCGTCGATGACGCGGCCGCTTTTCATGTGCACCCTCAGATAGCTGTCGACCCCGAAACGCCACTCCTCCTTATCCATCCGCCCCGGAAGCTGCCCCCCGGCATCCCCGGGCCCTCCGGTCCGCCGCCGAGGCGGCAACAATGGGCCCGTCCAGGATGACAGTAGGGCAGTCCACTGCCATCCTGGAGTCTCGAATCTGGCGTGCCACAGCCATGCAGCACCTATGACGGCAAGGAGGCCGATGAGTACCGGCACAGCCCACGGCATCGCGCTCCCGGCTTCGTCCACGGGGTTTGAGGCCGAAGAGCTGGAATCAACAGGCCCCTCGCGAGGTTCCGTCGAAAGAGCAACTGGGATCGCAACGGAAGAATCGACGCCGACCTCGATATCCGATCCCAGGTCGTACACGTACCGGCCGTCGACCACGGCTTCGATAAGTCGATACGAGACCGGCTGTAACTCGACTTCGGTCCCATTCGGCACCGCCCGGCTGACTAACACCCGGGTCGGTTGGGTCCCGTTGAGGCGGTAGCGATTGTCCCCGTCACTCTCACCGATCGATGCATGGTCGACCCGGCCCGGCTCTATCGCAGTGCCGCTTTGGTCGGCGAATCGGAAGGAAACAGCGCGCGTCGTATCGAAACCCGCTTCGAGCAATGTGAATGAGCCCACCTCAAGCGGGCGCGAGGAGACGCGTTCGCCTCCCGTCCATACAGAAAAGGAGTGAGATGTGCCCCCGACCTCGACCCTGGGTGACAAGACTGCGAGCTCATAGATTCCCGGCTCGGCAACAGTCGTCACGGCAAGCCCATGCTGATTGGCGACGAACTCGGTCCCGTCCAAGGCGAAGCGGGCCCCCGGAACCTGAGGCCGAGTCTGGACCATCACGGGGATGGAGAGTTCCTGAGCACTTGCCCTAGCTCCGAAACCGAGCAGTGTCGCGGTCGCCACGAATGCAGCGAGAACCCACGCGGTCAGCGGTCGCTGACCACGTATTCGGCACGGCGCTGCGAAGGTGTTCATAGCTATAGCGTTACCGCTGCCCCTGATGTGGCGGCTTTGGCACCCTTGAGATATGGCTCTATCGCCTTTAGAACCGTGGCTTTGTCTGCCGGCTCGTTAACTGCGCCGACGTACACGCCCCCCTCGGGCTCGCGGCCGAGCAGCTGGGCGACAATAGCCGCGTGGCGCTCCTCCACCCCGTATATCCCTGCGGCAGCCTGCAGAATCTCCTTGTTCTGAATCGCGGGAGCGGCCCCGAGGTAAGCGCGTGCGAACAGGTTCTCGAATCGAAGGGCGAACTCTAGGAACGTGGACTGGCTCGTCAGCGCCTTTCCGTAGTCGAGTCCGGGTGCCTGCACCGGGGAGCCCCCGAGGTTCTGGATAGTTTGAGTGATAGCTGCGATGTGTCCGTCCTCGTCGTCACCGATTGACTGAATGTAGCGGGCCCCCTTGCCCGACATCTGCACCTTGCCCCTGCGGTAGAACTCCGACAGGAAGTACTCGGCAACCAGCGCGTAGTTGAGGATGTCGATATCGCTGCCATAACTGGGGCTCTGGGCCCAAGCGGGAGCCGATTGCAAGACAACGGCGCCCGGCACGGCAACCAGAGTTCCCTTGACGAAGCTTCTGCGATCCATGTGCGCCCCTTTATCCACGGATGAATTTTCCGGCCGTCTGCAAGACCTGGTTCCTGGAAGCCTGCTTCTCGAGAGGGCGGGGGAACGGGTTCTGGCCCGTGAGGTCGGCGAGGATTGCGGCGTGACGTGATTCCGTGCCTGCAATCGTGGCTGCCGCGGCGAGCAGTTCGCCATTCTGGAAGTTCGTCACCTGACCGTGATAGGCAGTTACGCCGAGAGCCTCGAACGTGTACGCCGCTTGCAGAAACTTGTCCCTGCTGCCAAAGGTCCCGCTCGGGTAGTTGAAACTCGGCTGCTCGACCGGAGTCCCGCCGAGCTTCTCAACAGTCGAGGTGATTAGCGAGACGTGCGCTCGTTCGTGGGCTCCGATGGGCTCGACCAGGGCAAGGTCCCTGCCCGACAGCCTGTCGGCTCCGAGGCCCCTTTCGTAGAAGTCCGCCTCGAGATACTCGAGTGTTAGGACGTAATTGAGAATGTCGATATCATCATCCTCGGTCTGAGCCGCGACGTAGCCACTCCGGAGCAGCACGGTGAGAGTGCTACCGACGCCGATTATGCCCGCCCATTTTAGGAAGGTGCGGCGATCTCGATCACTAGAAAACTCGATTACGGGCTCTCCATCGAACAGCTGGCCGGCGGCCATAGGCTCGGGTCCTTTCCTTAGTCCGACTTGGTTGCTCCAGGGCGCGGTGCCCTGGCCTGTACGACGATGCGGTGGCTGCGAGATCCTTTTGGGGTACATGCAAAGAGGGTGATCATGCGCACCCCTGGGTGCTCCGGCTGGTCGAGCACGAAGTCGGCGTAGGCCGCTTCGGGAACGATGGTGGTTCGGAAGACTTTGAACACGGTGTGGCGCCGGCCCTGGATCGTCGTTTGGATCCGGTCGCCCTCGTCGAGAAGGTCGAGGTCCCGAAAAGGATGGGTGTAGGTCGTACGGTGGCCTGCGAAAACCGCGTTACCCGCCTCGCCGGGAAACGGCGTCGCAGGCCAAAGCCCCGGACCGAGTTGGACAATGTCATCGTGGGTGCCGAGCCGATAGGGAGCGTCGATATCGATCGCGGGGATGGTGATGCGGCCTACCGGCACATTTCTCTTTTGACCCGGCTTAACCCATACGCCCCTTTTGTGGGTGTAAGAGGACTTTGAGCTGAGGTGATCATGCACTCGTTTTCCAGAGGGCCGACTTTGGTTGCGAGTCAGGCCGCTTTCTTCATTGTTCGACTGTCCACGGTGTGGGCCCACCGACTCGGCTGGCTCAAACATAAGCATCACGATGAGTGCAATTGCCGTTACGATTGATAATGTCCTTGCTGTAACTACCAGCAACTTGCTGTTCGTTGGAAGCACCCCACTTCGAACGAGCGCCGTTGAGAGCGCTCTGAGCCACCTGACGTCGGCTTACCCCTCATCGCTAACCTCCGACCGGTGGGCCCCTACCCGGGTCGAAGGAGATAATTCGATGAGTGATGAGTAGGCTACCCTGACGGACGCTATCAAATTGCAGCCGTGGCACTCGTGACTACCTCGAGACGCTCGCGAGCAGCCCTCTAGTGTTTCCTAGACGAGATGCAGTCGCAGCCACACGACTACAAGGCGCTATCGGCGGAGGAAGAGCAGATCTGGAACGAACTCTTCCAGTCGGGGTTTCGGGCTAGAGTCTCGGCGCCACTTCCGTACCCACAGCGCTCCTGAGAATCGATACTCATTCAGAGGCTTCGGGCGGCGAGGAAAGCATCGATGGCGTCGCCGACTCGCTGCGGCGCCTCCAAGTTGGGCAGGTGCGCGGCCCCCTCCACTATCTTCACGGCCGAGTCTGGGAGCCCTTCGGCGATCCGATTCCCTATCAGGGAGATGTCCGGAACGTCGAGATCTCCCCACATCACGAGCGTGGGAACGGCGATCTCACCAAGCCGCTCCGCAACCGGCGGTCTGATCTCGTTCTCATCGGAGAGGCCGTCGCGGGCGGCCAGCAGGACCTCGAACGAGTCCCGCAGCATGACGTCAACGCGAGCCCGGACGTCGGAATCGACCTCGTGCGGGTCACGCTGCGGACCGTCTACCCACGTACGAAGGTTGAGCTCGACGAGCTCATCGAGGGCCGCGCTCTCGAACAGCTCGTCCTCCTTCTCTCCGTAGCGACGGATGTCTTCGGACCACTCGTAGTCGCGCAGAGCGGAGGCGATGAGTACGAGGCCTGAGACGCGGTCGGGCGCGGTCACGCACACCTCGAGGGCGATACGCCCCCCAAGCGAGCACCCGATCAGCGTGACATGTTCAATCCCCGCCGCGTCCAACACCGCCCCGGCGTCTCTGCAGTGCAGGAACGGGCGCGTGTGGGCGGACGAGCGCCCAAAACCACGGGCGTCGAAGCGAGCCACCAAGTGATCGCGGGAAAAGCGATCGAACTCCGCGTCCCACATGCGCCCATCGGCGATTCCGGCATGGAGGAACAAGAGGGCCGGGCCGCTCCCGGCCACCTCATAGAACAGTCGGTCCCCATCGATATCGACGTAGTCTCGGCGGATATGCATGGCGGCCACCGTACCGCTACAAGGAACGACCGCGGGCATCCGAGAGCGCGGTCTACGCTGATGATCCTCTGGATCCGGCTCGTGCAGGAGGCCGCCGTGGAGCTCTCACAGGTGATTCATCGACGCCGCATGGTGCGGCAGTTCGCGTCCACCCCCCTCCCCGAAACGGTGCTGAAGCGTGTTCTCGCGAGCGCCCTCCACGCCCCCTCGGCCGGTTTCGCCCAGGGTACGGAGCTCGTCGTGCTGGATCGACCAGATCAGATCACCGAGTTCTGGCGGATCACCGATCCCTGGGCGCGCAAGAGACCGATCCCTGGGTGCGATCCTCCCGTGATCGTCGTGCCTTTGGCCGACAAGGGTGCTTACCTACGCCGCTACTCCGAACCCGACAAGCAGGGTCTGGGCATGGACGTGGTCGAGGGGTGGCCTGTGCCGTACTGGGACCTTGATTCCGCAATGGCAGTCATGTTGATGCTATTGAGCGCCGTCGACGAGGATCTAGGAGCTTGGTACTTCGGCATCTTTCACGGCGAGGCCGAGCTTCTGCGGTGGTTGAGGGTGCCCGACGGCTGTCGTCCCATCGGGGCCGTCGCCCTGGGTTACCCGTCCACATCGGAGCGGGCGCGCGGGTCGGCACTTTCTCGTAAGCGACGGGATCTCGAGGAAGTCGTCCATCGCGGCGGCTGGTCTCGCTGAAGCCGTCTCTCAGGAGAGCAGGGACGCGATGCGGCGGCGCAGTGGATAGTCGGGCCATGGCCCCGAGCCCGCTGCAGCGTTACCCCGCGCGTGCTCGACCTTTGAGGTCGCCGGGATCGCCACGTGAATGCGAGCATCAGACAGGCACCACTTCAAGAGAGCGTCCGCTCGCGAGATAAAGCCGAGCGTTCTCAAATCGTCGGGTAGGGGTCCGGCCACTAGCGATCCAGCTCCCAGGGGGCGCATGGCAATTACACCGAGCCCGAGTTCCTGGGCAAGAGGAAGTATGCGCTGCTCCGCGTCTCGCTCTACAGGATTGTATGGAATCTGAATGGCCTGAACGCGCCCAGAGCGCATGACCTTCTCCAGCTCGTCGAAGGCGCTCGGGTTGTAGTGAGTGGCTCCCAAGAGACCGATGCGCCCTCGTTCCTGCTCCTCCTCCATCCAGTCAAGGTGTGAACGCCAGGCGACGAGATTGTGCACCTGCTCGATATCTACGCGGTCGTCAAAGAAGCCCATCTGGGATTCGAACTGCACGCGAGCCTGCTCGGCGGAGTTGGCCCAGATCTTTGTGGCCACTATTGTGTCGTCGCGCTTGCCAGAGATTGCTTTGCCCAGTGTCTGCTCGGCCCGGCCGTACATCGGCGACGAATCCACCATCCTCGTGCCCGCCTCGAAGGAAGCACTCACGACATCGTCGGCCGTCTCTTGACGCTCGAGCCCTATGTCGAAGACCTGCCAGGTGCCGAGTCCGATCACCGGCACCCCGAGCCCCGTAGCTCCAAACGCTCTCGACTCCATAGCCGGCGTCAGCAGCTCCCGAGGGTCAACGACTGGCGAGACATCTAGCTCATTCCTGTTGTGCGCAGGGTGATGTTGATCCTGCCGCGCTCGAGGCCAGTTGCCGGGTCGGCCGTCCCCGGGACGGTTTTGATCACCCCATGATAGGCGAACCGTGATGGGCCGCCGAACACGAACATGTCGCCCGAGGCGAGCTCGATATCGGTGTACGGCCGGCTGCGGGTCTGGGTGTTTCCGAAGCGGAAAACGCAGCTGTTCCCGATGCTGAGGGACACGCCGGGATCGTCGGTTCTCTCGTCCTTGTCCCGATGCATGCCCATGCGAGCGTGCTCATCGTAGAAGTTGATGAGCGCGACATCGGGTGAGTAGGCGCGGGACGCGGGCGTGTCACCGGAGGCACCGATCAGCGCCCTTCGGCCCAAGTCGACCATTCACTGAGGAAACTCTGCACCTGTGCGCCCTCGTCGTCGGTTCGGGTATACCTGTAAGGCTGCCAGTGCCAGCCCAGGCACACCATCTTGACCGACATCTGGTGACCACTCGGGAGTATGACGGCGCGCATCGGCACCGGTGCGACAGCCCAGGCGCGACACGCTTCGACGATCCTGCGCTGCTTTTCAAGCGCCAGCCAGTCGGGCACGTGTACTGCCCCGGGTGCGATCTCGTCACGCTCTCGAGCAATGAGTCTCATCATCATTCTGCCTCCTTCCCCGCCAGGTACTCCTTGGGCAGGCGGACGGCGAACAGCGTCATGCGGCGTCGTGGAAAACCAGTCCGAGCGTGTGTCGAACGCCTGAGCGCACCTCGGAGACACCATGACGCATTGGTCCCTGGGCCCATCCACGTTTGGACTCGACAGGTCGCTCTCGCGTCGTGAAGATGAGCGCGTGGCCTTGCTCGACAACGCGTGAGATGCCTCGTGACTGAGCACGCGGAAGCTGCTCGACCATGAGAAACTCACCGCCGGTGTGGTCAACACCCGGCTCGTTCAGCCCGATTACCACCTGCAGTGGGAATACAAGATCTCCATAGAGATCTCGATGCAGTGCGTTCCAGTCTCCGCTCTGGTAGCGCAGCAGGATGGGAGTAGGTTTCGTCTGGCCGGCCTCGTGGCACATCTCCAGCCACCGCTCGAGAGTGGCCGGCCACGGCGCGGGCTTGTCGAGCTTCTCCGCCCAATCTCGGGCGATCGGGAGCAGGTGCGGGTAGAAAGCCCGGCGCAGCTCCGCCACCAATTCGGGCAGCGGGTTGTCGAAGTACCGGTACTGCCCCGACCCAAAGCGGTAGCGTGCCATATCTATCGTGGACCGAAAGTGGGCGACCTGGTCGTACAGCTCGGCGAGGCTCTTGGATTCGGATCTGTGTAAGATTTGCGACGTCATAGCAAACCCGTGAATATTGATCTCCTTCACGATGGTGGGCCAGTCGACCCGGTCCACGCGAGCGGTGGAACTCGACTGGTTTTTGGTCGCAGTGCTCATGCTGATGCCTCCAAAGTTAGTAGAATCTTCTTTATGTCGCTGCCGCCGGCATACCGGCCGATGGTTCCATCCGATCGGACGACCCGATGGCAGGGGACGACGACGGGAATCGGGTTGGTTGCGCACGCCGAGCCCGCGGCGCGCACGGCCTTGGGGTTACCTGCAGCAGCAGCTACCCACGCATACGTAGCGGTCTTCCCGTAGCCAATTCCCAACAGTTGTAAGAGCACTTCGCGCCGGAAACCGCGCGAGAGTCTGAGGTCGAGCGGCACTTCGAACGCCACACGCCCGCCGGCGAAGTACTCATCGATCTCGCGTGCGGCCGCGTCTAGCCGGGCAGGGGCGTTCAGGACCCGGGGGCTGATGCTATGAGCGAGGGTCGCCAGCACCGAGTCGTGGTCTTCGCTGGCGTATGCAACCCGGACAAGGCCCTGGTCGGTGGCGGCGAGGAGCAGCGAGCCCACGGGTGTGTCGATAGAGCGATAGGCAACGTCGAGAATCCCCTCGGCTTCTGCCGCCGCTACCAACCTATCGTGCAGTCGTTCTTGTGCAGCCGAGTCGTCGTAGAAAAGCCGGTCGACGATGTCCGGCCCCTTAACTCTGTTGTCTTCAGTGGTGTTCATCAGACTCCCTTGTAGATAGCTCGGAACTTTTTGATGCCGTCGGCTGCTGCCCTTCTGGCCGCGGCTTCGCTATTGCCGAGAATCTTGGCAACCTGCGCATATGGCAGACCGGCGAGGTAGTGATACGCAACTGCTTCGCGTTGTTTGTCCGGGAGTTCTCGCAGGGCTTCCCAGAGCTCGGTTTCCTGCAAGCCGGGCTGGTCTTGCGCTGGTGCCGGCTCTTCGGGAGGTTGCGCTACGGGAACCGGGTTGCGCCCACGCGCGCGGTGCTGGTCGATCGCCTTTCGCTTGGCGATCGTGACCAGCCACGCCTCGATGTTGCTGCCCGGCCCAAGATCGGGATAGGCTCGCAGGGCCGCAAGAAATGTCTCCGACCAAGCGTCGTCGGCATCGTTGGGTCCGAGGACTGCGCGGCATACCCGCAGGATGGTAGGCCCGTGGTCGGCAACGATCTGCTCAAAGGGCTTCACGTCAGAACAGGTAATCGCCCAAAGCCACGGTCGTGAGATCTAAGCGTGAAAGAGGGTCGCGGCACGGTCTTCGGCAGGCGTCTCTAGATCCAACAGATAACGCTTGCGTTCGAGCCCGCCGGCGTATCCCGTGAGGGAGCCGTCGCTGCCGACGACTCGGTGGCAGGGGACGATGATCGAGATCGGATTGCGAGCGTTGGCAAGGCCGACGGCTCGTGCCAGCGCCGGGTCACCCAGATCGCGGGCGATGTCGCCGTAGGAGCGAGTCTTCCCATACGGGATCTGCCGCAATAGCGCCCACACTCGCCGCTGAAAGTTATCCCCGTGCGCTGCCGTGGTGACGGTGAACTCCATGCGAGCTCCACCGAAATACTCTCCCAGCTCCTCGCCGGTCTGTTCGAAACCTGCTGATGTTCGCTTTCCGAGCCCAGTTCCTATCGGGGCGCGTCCGTCTCTCATGTAGAGGCCACTCAACATTCCGTCGGTGTTCACGAGCGTGAGATCGCCTATTGGCGACTCGGTGCGAGTGTGAGTCTGCATGTTTATTCCTTCCCTAGGACCATCTGAGTCATCATCTGTCCAGTAAACGACTGGTGAGCGGCATTCGTGAGGTCCTGGAAGGTATTCCTGTCCAAATGGACGATAGGTGCGTGGCTAAGTACGTCTGAGGTACATGACATTGCCCGCCGCCATTACACCCCGCGGGACCGCCTGAAGGCTTCCGTCTATGACATCGGCGATCTGTAGTTTGTACGACTTGAAGAGGTCCTTCTCGACTGCTTCGTACCAAACGAACGCCTTTCGATACTTATCGTTAGGCTCATCGTCGGCTCCGGCCCACTTTCGAAACCTTTCGTTCGCCGCATCCCCGTCCCATTCCCGCTCTCGATCGGCCATGGGAAGGTCTTGGAAAGTCACTAGCGACATTGTTGACCCCTCCTTCTTTGAGATCCGATGACGCGCGCCCACTCCTGACCCAGGGGTGGACCAGCAATCCGGCTACTTGCGCGTCACCTCCTGGAGTTTTCCGGATTCGACGTCGTAGATGGCTCCCCCGACGGGGATGTCGTTGGGGATGAGGGATGAGCCGCGCAGGATGTTGACATCGTCCGACGACGCTTTGCTCCAGATCTGAGAAGGGGAGGAAGTCCCAGTTGCTGGCATCGGATCCGAGGTCTTCGTTGATCTTGGCGACGAGCTGCTCGTTCGAGAAGGTCAACATTCCGCAGTCCG
>Ga0136615_10000465_pt1 | contig 18445 bp, 21 predicted proteins | sample AntDrymUQ2882206_2_FD_106647 | JGI IMG/M metagenome (GOLD analysis project Ga0136615, IMG submission 106647) | Polar desert sand microbial communities from Dry Valleys, Antarctica - metaG UQ288 (22.06) | ecosystem: Environmental > Terrestrial > Soil > Desert | place: Antarctica: Dry Valley...
GCACGCCTAGACACTGGCTGTGAGCTTCATCCGTCGCAGGTGGGCTCGTCGAGCGCTTGGAGCGCCTGCTGAAGATCATGGCCGGCGGCAGCGAGCGACAGGGGAGGTCCCGCGGGCGCTAGTCGGGGTCCTCGCCGCCCTTGGCGATCAGATAGCCGCGGGCGCGCTCGGCCTTGGAAAAGCGGTTCACCAGGCGCCAGAATGCCGGCGAGTGGTTCGGTTCCACCAGGTGGGCCAGCTCGTGCACGATCACGTAGTCCAGCACCCACGGCGGGAAGGCCGCCACGCGATCGGAGATGCGCAGGGCGCAGGTGGACGGGGTGCACGACCCCCAGCGGTGCTGCTGGTTGGCGACCCACGTCACCGAGCCGGGCTCGGGCAGCCCCAGCCGCGTGGCCAGCGCCTCGGTGCGCTCGACGAGGTCCACGCTGGCGGAGCGCACCCGGCGCTCGAAGCGGCTGGTCAGCTCGGCGACCCAGCGCTCCTCGTCGGCGCGCGACATGTCGGCGGGGATGGCGATGCGGAGCACGCCGTCGATCTGACGGGCCTGCACGGTCTTGCGACGGCGCGGGCTGCGGATCACCTGGACCTCCATGACCGGACCCTACCGCCGCGTCCCGCGTCGCCCCCGCCGCCCGTCCACACCTGTCAGCACCTGCCGCACGGCCCTCCGGCTGGGTAGGTTGGCGCCATGCCGCGAGCGCAGTCCACCGGGGTCCGCAACCACCTCGGGCAGTACGACGACCTCGCCGACCACTGGTGGCGGCCGGACGGCGAGTTCGCGGCCCTGCACTGGCTGGCACAGGCCCGCACCGCCCTGATCCCCCAGCCGGTGCGCCCGGACGCGGTCCTGCTGGACGTGGCCTGCGGCGGCGGGCTCATGGCGGGCCGTGTCCCCTCGGGTTACCGCCATGTGGGCGTCGATCGGACCGCCTCGGCGCTCGCGCTGGCGGCGGCGCACGGGCTGGACGTGGTCCGCGCCGACGTGGGCGCGCTGCCGTTCGTCGACGCGAGCGCCGACGTGGTGGTCGCCGGGGAGATCTTGGAGCACGTGACCGATCAGGAGGGCATGGTCGCCGAACTGGTCCGGGTCCTGCGCCCAGGCGGGACCGTGGTGGTCGACACCATCGCAGCCACGCGCTGGGCGCGCTTCGCGTTCGTCACGGTGGCGGAGCGGCTGCCGGGGGGACCCCCGCGCAACCTGCACGACCCGGCGCTGTTCGTCGACCCGCAGCGGCTGCGCGAGCTGTTCGCTCGCCAGGGCATCGCGCTGACGCTGAACGGCCTGCGGCCCCACCCGGCACAGTTCGCGGCCTTTGTAGTCCGGCGCAGTGGCCGGGTGCGGATGCTGCCGACCCGCTCCGTCGCCGGCGTCTACCAGGGCGTCGGCAGGAAGTGCCCCGAGTGAACAACGTCGCCGCGAGCATCATCGGTGCGGGCTCCGCCGTACCCGGCGAGATGCCGCAGGAGGAGTTGTGGGACGGCTTCTTCGCGCGGCACTACGGCGGCAGCCGCATCGCCTCGGTGCTGTGGCAGCGCTCCGGGGTACGTACGCGCTACGGGGTGGCCGACCCTCGCGTGGAAGACCTGTCGGGCTGGAGCACCGGCGAACGCATGCGGCGTTTCGTGGCCGAGGCGCTGCCGCTGGGCAAGGAGGCGCTGGCCGGCTGCCTCGCCGACGCCGGCCTGGCGCCCTGCGATGTCGGCCAGCTCACCGTAGTGTCGTGTACCGGCTACGCGACCCCGGGCCTGGACATCCTGCTCTCGCGCGATCTCGGCATGCCGGCGGACATCCAGCGCCTGTCGATCGGCCACATGGGCTGCTACGCGGCGATCCCCGGGCTGGCCAGCGTGGCCGACACCGTGACCGCGCGCGGCCGCATCGCGGTGCTGCTGTGCCTGGAGCTGACCAGCCTGCACATCCAGCCGCCGTCGGACGACCGCGAGCAGATGGTTTCCCACGCGCTGTTCAGCGACGCCGCGGCCGCGGTGGCCCTGGCCCCGGGGCGGGCCGGGCTGCAGGTGGTGGACGTGGTCGCCCGCACCGACCCCGAGCATGCCGCGCTGATGACCTGGGACATCACCGACCTCGGCTTCCGCATGGGTCTGTCGCCGCGCGTGCCGCAGGTGCTGCGCCGCCACGTCGCCGACGTGGTGGCGCAGCTGCTCAGCGCCTCGGGGTTGGCCGTCGACGACGTCGCCGGTTGGGTGGTGCATCCCGGCGGCCCCCAGATCCTCGACGTCGTGGGGGAGCGGCTGGACCTGGACCCCGCGCGCCTCGCGGCCTCGCGCGACGTGCTGCGCGACCACGGCAACTGCTCCTCGGCGACCACGCTGCTGATCCTGGAGCGCTTGCGAGCCGGGGGTGAGCTGTCGGGCGGGGACCACGTGGTGGTCATGGCCTTTGGTCCCGGCCTCACGCTGTACGCCATGCTGCTGCGGATGGGCCCGGGAGCCGGGGGGTAGGGCCGGGACGGCGCAGGCAGGCTGTTTGTCCATGGCGCTGTCCGGTGCGCTCACTCAGGCGGGCCACGCGCCCACCCGCATCGACACCATGGCCAAGGCCAATCGTCCGCAACGTCGGCGGCGACATCTCCATCCCGACCATCCCGCTGTCCACCGAGGCCGAGTGCCGGATATGTCTGAGGTTTCCTGGCCGCCGCGAACGGCGCGAAGGACGACTGCGCGGTGTCCGAGGGTGCTCGCGGGTGTGGAGATCACCTTGGACGCGCCCTGGCGGGCTGACCCGCCGGGGGCTCAGTCCTGGTCGTCGCCGTTCTCGCCCTCGCCGTCCTCCTCGGGGTCGACAAGGGTGAGGATGCGGACGACGTCACCCGGTGCCACCTCCTCGCCCGCGTCCGGCGCCTGGGCCTCCACGAAGCCGACACGACCGCCGCGGAACGGGCCGAAGGAGGGTCGTTCGCGTTCGATGAGCTCTACCTCGAGCTCCAGATCGTCCAGCACGTCCAGGGCCCGGTCGAGGGCCTGACGCACGAGGTCCGGCAGCGCGAAGGTCCCCGGGCCCGACGACAGCACCACGCCCACGGTCGAGCCGACGTCCGCCGACGTCTGTGCGAGGACGGACTGGCGCAGCACGGTGCCCGGCTGGGCGTCGGCGGTCTCCTCGGAGAACTCGCCTGCAAGCCGACTCTCGGCCAGGAGCACCTCGGCCTGCTCGCGCGGGAGCCCGGCCAGCTCAGGAACGGTCGTCTGCTCGACGCCCAGCGAGACGTTGATGCGGACCTCGCTGCCCTCGGCGACCGCGGTATCGGGGTCGGGCAACTGGGCGCGCACGACGTTGGCGGGGACCGCGGCGTCGTAGCCCGTGTCCACCTCGACGCTGAAGAAATAGGGCGGGCCCTGCAGCAACGCCAGCGCGGCCTCGCGCTGCTGGGTGAGGACGCCGGGCACGGTGACCATGGTCGGGCCGCTGGACACCGTGAGGGTGACCTCGGCGCCGCGGCGCAGCGACCGGCCGGGTGGCGGGTCCTGGCGCAGGATCTGGCCCACTCCGACCTCCCGCGAGGCCTCGTCCGGGGTGAAGCTCGCGGCCAGGCCGAGGTCGGTCAGCGCTGCGGCGGCCTGCTCGCGCGTGGCGCCGGCGAGGTCGGGCACCTGGCGCAGCGGGGCGAGGACCTGGTCATACGCGAGCCAGCCGCCGCCGAGCGCGAGCAGCACCACGATCGGCAGCAGCGTCCACAGCGGCCCGCCGCGGCGGGGGCGGCGGGGGCGGCGGAGGCCGAAATGGCCGCGGGCCTGCGGCGGCGGCTCGTCCCAGGCCTGGTCCTGGGACGGGGGCTGGCCGGCGCCGCCGATCATCGCGGTCTGCAGCGCCTCGCGGGGGATCACCAGGGTGCCGCTGCCCAGGCCCGGCTGCGCGCTCACGACCACCGGCTCGGGCCCCTCGGGCACCGCGGTGCGCAGCGCGCCGACCAGGGCCGCGAGGTCGTCGTAGCGGTCCTCCGGGTCGCGGGCGGCGGCGCGTGCGACCACGGCGTCGAGGGCCTCGGGGATGCCGTCGACCCCGGCCCCCGGCGCCGGCACGTCCTCGCGGACGTGGCGGGTCGCGGCCTCGACGGGCTCGGAGGCGGGCAGGGGCACGCGGCCGGTGAGCAGCTCGTAGAGCAGGATGCCGACGGCGTACTGGTCGCTGGCCGGCGTGGCCTCCAGGCCCTGCACGAGCTCGGGCGCCACATAGTCGACACTGGCCAGCAGCGTGCCGGTGGCGGTGTCGCCGCCGTAGGCCGCGCTGGCCTCGGTCACGGCCCGGGCGATGCCGAAGTCGGCCACCTTGACGGTGCCGTCGGAGGCGACCAGGACGTTCTCGGGCTTCACGTCGCGGTGGACGAGCCCGGCGCGGTGCGCGCGGGTCAGTCCGGCGCACACCGGCTCGAGCACGGTGAGCGCCTCGCGCACGGAGAGCCGCCCGCGGGCGCTGAGCACCTCGCGCAGCGACGGCCCGTCCACGTACTCCATCACGATGTAGGGCAGGCCGTCGGTGCCCGAATCGAACACGTTGACGATGTTGGGGTGCAGCAGCCCGGCGGCCGCACGCGCCTCGGCACGGAAGCGGCCGCGCAGGTCGTCGTCCTCGGCGAGGTGGGCGTGCAGGACCTTCACCGCGACGTCGCGGTCCAAGCGCTCGTCGCGGGCCCGGAAGATGGCAGCCATGCCGCCGGCGCCGACGCGCCCCTCCAGCCGGTAGCGACCCGCGATGACCGCGCCCGCGACGGGCTGGGTGGCAGGCGACGGTGCGCCCGCACGTCGCCGGACTACGACGGGTTCCACACGCGCAGTCTAGGCCCGCGGGCCAGCGGGTCACGGCCAACCGGCCGCGGCGCCACGCAAACCCGACGCCCGCGGCCGTGGACGCTGCATTGACCGCTACCCTGCGCCACGTGACCGAGGACGAGGCCTTCCACTCCGCTCTGACCGGGTTTGGCTTCACCGCCGTGCAGCGCGACCGCCGAGGCGTGGTGCAGTACGCCCGCCGACCCAACCGCTACCTCACCGAGTGGTTGCACGACGACGGCGAGGAGGCCCTGTTCACCTGGGAGTTCGACCTCGGAGAGTTCTGCGAGGCCGTCGGCTGGCAGATCGGCGCCGCAGAGACCAGCTTCCAGATCCTCTACCCGCAGTTCGACGTGCGGATCCCGCGCGAACTCGAGTCCGTGGCGATCGAGATCCAGCGCCTGGAGCAGCGCCTGGGCCGCCTCGACCTCGCCGACCCCGCCCTCTAGCGCGCCTGGTCCTGTCCGGGCGCTACTGGAAGACCAGCGTGGTGATGGTCTGGTAGAGGGAGTCGGGCTCCGGCAGGTAGGCGATCCGGCTCAGGGCCTGGTCCTGGCCCGCGGACTCCACGATGAGCGTGCCGTATCCCAGGATCCGCCCGCCGAGCGAGCGATGGTAGGTCACGTCGGTCAGCATGCGCAGTGGCATCGACGCCACGTTCTTGGTGATGATTCCCGACACCTCGAAGATCCGCTTGTCGGTCACGACGATGCTGTCCACATACCACAGCGCGGTTCGCCAGCCCAGGCGCAGCAACACCGCGAGGGACAGGAGCCATAGCAGGTTGGAAAGGCCCGTGCTGCCGGTGACGGGGCTGATCAGGAGGGCGGCGACGACGACCGCGAACGCCTGCAGCGCGGGCCGCCACAACTCCGCCACGTGGTGGCGGACGATCAGGACGATCCGCTCCTCGACCGAGAGGTAGCGGGGATCGCCCTGCAGGCGGTTGGCCAGCGCCATCGGCGTCTCCGGTCAGAGGGTTTGGAAGAACCTGGTGAGCGATTCCGCGAGGGCCTGCAGCAGGGCGCCGGTCGCGCGGAACGTGCTCTGCACGAGTCCCGCGGCCTCCTCCGGGGACGTGAACATAAAATAGAGGGCGAAGCCAACGACCGCGAAGGTGATCAGCCTTTTCCTCATGATTGCTTCCTCCGAGCGACTGCGGACAGCGGAAATCGTACCAAGGAACATGATACGGGCACGTCAATGCCCCCGGGCGGTTCACCCTCCCGGGTGGCGGCGGGACGCCACGGCACCCTGCCTGGCGCGCATCATGACAGATCCACCCCGCGGATCGGCGCAGGTGGCCCCATGGCCGGTAGCATCTCAAGGATGTCCGATCAGCGTGCCGACGAGCCGGGCGACCGGGTCGTCACGTTCCCGCCCCTCGCCGCACGGCTGCGCGCCGTCGCGACGGTGCTCGCGGTCGCCACACTGCTCGCCATGGTGGTGGACGGCATCGTCCGCGGCCTGTCGTTCGGCGCGATGGTGGTCTGGGTCAGCGTCTTCGGCGGCTCCTTCCTCATCGCCGCCGCGGTGACGGTGGCGCTGCACGCACTGCGCGGGGCGGACCGCGCGCAGCGCCGGGGCGAGCGGCTGTCGGGCGACGACGTGGGCCTCGTGCCGCGACGCCGCCGGGACTGAATCGCCCCGCCCGCCGTGACCCGCACCGCCACGCGCCCGCTCGCGGCCTGCCTGTGTGTCCTCGCGCTGGCCGTCGGCTGCACGCCCACCGCTGCCGCGGAGGGGGTCACGGTCGGCATCGGCGCCACCACCGAGCAGCGCCTGCTCGCCGCGCTCACCCTCGTCGCGCTCGACCGCGCGGGGGTCGCGGCGACGGTGGAGGAGGTGGGCGACACCCGCAACCTGCACGAGGCGGCCCGGCGCGGCGACGTCGACCTGTTCTGGGACTACTCCGGCGCCGCGCTGTCGCTGGAGCTGCTGCGCCGCCAGTCACCGCCCACGGCCACGCAGGAGTCCTTCGAGCGGGCGGCGAAGGCGGACTCCGAGCGCGACGACCTGCGCTGGCTGGGACCCTCACAAGCGAACGCCACCCTCGCGCTGTTCGTGCGGGCTGCGGACGTGGGCGAGACGGAGCGGACGCTCACGCTGCTGTCCCGGCGGCTGTCAGAGGGGCAGTTGGCGCTGTGCGCGGATCCGGACTTCGTGGACCGGCCCGAGGGGCTGGCGTCGCTGGCCGAGGAGTACGCGATCAGCACCGAGGCGCTGCGCAGGGTGGCGGCGCCCGAGCCCGACGCCATCGCCCGCGTCGCGGCGGGGGAGTGCTTCGCCGGCCTGGTGACGGCCACCTCGGGCGCCGCACAGAACGCGGGGCTCGTGCCGGTGGATGACGACCTGCGGGTCTTCCCCGCCTTTGTCGTCGCCCCGGTGGTGCGCGGCGCCACGCTGGAGCGCAACCCGTCCCTGGAGCCCGCGCTGAATCAGGTGATCGCGCTGCTGGACTCCACGGCCCGGCTGCGCGCGCTGAACGCCCGCGTGGACGGGGGCATCGAGCCGCGTGTGGTGGCCGAGGAGGCCCTCGGCCTCGCCACGCCAACCGGATCGCCCTGATCATGTCCGGGGTCCTGCGCGCGCTGCCGTTGCCGGGAGACCCGCCGCTGCTGCGCCCTGCAGATCGCACGCGGGCTCCCGAAGGCTGCCCGGCAGAACGAGCGCCATCTCGCCGCGCTCTGCGAGGTGGCGCAGATGCTGGCCGACCGGAGGTGCTCGCTGGGATCATGCCCCTGGGAGATGCCGATGACCCAGGCATCCGCGTCGTGGCGTTCATCATCACGTTCCTGGGCGCGGCCGTCGGGCTCATCGTGCTCCACTCGTCGCTGGGGTTGTTCCAGTGGCCGCTGCTCACAGCGTGGCTCTTGTGCACGATCGTGCTCGCGCTCAGGCTGCTGCGGGTCACCAAGGCGACCCGGCGATGAGGGGTCGGCGTGGCGTGCGGGAGGAATCAGCTGCGACGGTTGGCGGAGGGCTGCTCAGCTTGGGGCGGGGCCGTCGACGTTGATGACCGCTGGCCCGTGGCCTGCCCGCACCACGACGAGGTGGCTCTCCTCGCTGCCCGGATTGCCTTCGCGGTGGATGGCGCCCCTGGGGACGTGCAGGAAGTCGCCCGGGCCGGCTTCGACCACCTGGGAACCGCCTGGTCCTGACTCCATCCGCAAGGCGCCGCGCACCACATAGATCGAGGTGTCATACTCGGCGTGGTGATGCCATTGCGAGGTCATGTGCGCCTCGGTCCGGGCCAGCCCGGCCCACAGCCCATCAACCGCGATGGCCTGCTCCCTGGTCATGCCGGGCGTCGGGTCACCTTGGATCCGGTCTCCCGGGGTCACTCGTGTCACCGGTTGGGCTGCGTGCATGGTGTCGTCTCCTTGCCTCGGCCGCGACCTCCCGGGCCCAAGTTAAGGCCTCACTGACCAGCACGTCGTGGACGCGTTTGGTACAGGGTGACGCCCCCATGTCCTCCAAGACGACCCCGAGGCTGCGAGCAGCCGCCATGGCCGCCATCGCAAACAGCACCGCATGCGACTGGTCGTCGGCCTTGAGCCGCAGGCCGACGCGGCTCACGTCCGTGCCACCGTCAGGCAGGGACGGACACGCGCCGGGCCTGGCCCGTCGTGCGCAGCTCCGTGGCCAACCGCGCCCGGTCGAGGTGGTCCCAGCGCATGCTGGTCCGGCATCGTGGCTCCTCGAGCTGTCACGGGACGAGTTGACGGCGTCGCTGTCCCACGCGCTCGACCCGATCCCCGCGGGAGTAATGCCCGTCAGCCAGCGTGCATCCGAGGGCGACGAGGATGAGCAAGGCGCGTTGGAACTGGCTCGGCGAGTCTCCGCGCGCGATGTTGGGGAGCAGACGCTGGGCCGCTTGGAACTCGGGGGATGACCTGGCTGTCGCCTACCCGGTGACAGGTCCTGGGAGCTCGTCTGGCGTGGCACCCGGGCATGACGAGATCCGGGCCTGGTGCTACGAAACCGCAGCCTGGCAGGTGCTCACGCCACTGGCGGGCTCTTGAGGTTGTCGCTGCCGTCGAGGCGCAGGGCTACCGGAGCTGGGGACCTCAGGGACGCCTACGAGGGCATACGCCGAGTCGCGCCCTAGCGGTTGACGGCCGCCGCCGGAGGGATTACGGTTCCCCCGGTAATCGAACACATGTTCGATTACCGGCCCGGAGGCGGCCGAGACGTGTGGGGAAGGCACGTCACGGCCGTCCTCCGCGGTCCGTATTTCACTACTCATTACACCTGCTGATGTAGAGACACCTGCTGATGTAGAGCTGATGTAGAGGCGAGATGACCAAGCGGTACCGCGAGCAGGTGGAGGTCACCGTGGTGGATCTCCCGGGCCAGCAGGCGTCCGCGATGCCCTCCGCATTCCGCTGGCGGGGTTCGGCCTATCGGGTCCTCGCGGTGCTCGGCCACTGGCGCGAGGACGCCGGGTACTGGTCGGGCGGCGGGATCGAGGTGCCGCAGCGCGACTTGTGGCGCGTCGAGGCCCGCAACGGCAGCCCGAGCCGGGGGATCTACGAGCTCGTGGCGGAAGGCGGCGCCTGGCGTCTGGACCGGGTCTGGGACTGAGGCGGCGGATTCGCCCAGGTCTGCACGCGGCGGCGAGTGGGTACGCCGCCGCCATGACGCAGCCCTCCCTGCTTGACCCCGAGCCGGACCCGGACCGCGGGCGTGACGAGGTGGAGCCTGAGCCGCGGCTCGACCTGGACGACCTGAAGCCGGAGCGCGAACCCGAGCCCGCCGGCGCGCAGGACGCCACGGACGCGGGCACGCTGGCTGCCGGGGCGTCCTCGCTGGACGACCTGCGCGGGGCGGCCGCCGGCTGCCAGGCCTGCGACCTATGGCGCGATGCCACCCAGACGGTCTTCGGCGAGGGTCCGGCCGAGCACGTCTCGCGCCTGTCCGCCCCCGGCGCCATCGAGCTGGTGTTCGTCGGCGAGCAGCCAGGCGACCGCGAGGACTTGGAGGGCCGGCCCTTCGTCGGTCCCGCCGGCGCGCTGTTCGACCGCGCGCTGGCCGACGCCGGCATCGACCGCACCACCACCTATGTGACCAACACGGTGAAGCACTTCAAGTGGAAGCCCCAGGAGGGGCGCGGCGCCGGTTTCCGCGGCGCCGGCAGGCGGCGCATCCACGCCAAGCCGAACGCCGAGGAGATCACCGCCTGCCGTCCCTGGCTGGATGCCGAGCTCGTGCTGCTGCGCCCGCGGCTGGTGGTCTGCCTGGGCGCCACCGCCGCCCAGGCGCTGCTGGGCGGTTCGTTCCGGGTCACGCGCCAGCGCGGCGAGGTCATCACCGCCGCGGACGGCCAGCGCTACCTGGCCACCATCCACCCCTCCGCCGTGTTGCGCGCCGACTCCAACCAGCGCGACGCGGCCTACGCGGGTCTCGTCGAGGACCTGCGCACCGCCGCCACCACACGCTGAACCTCCCCTGCACCCCGGAAGGGGGGTTCGTGCTTCAGGGCAGACGATGGAGCTGCTGGTGACCGACGCACCGGTGGGTGCGACGCCGGGGTTCGCGGACCTGTATCGCGAGCGCCACGCGGCCATGGTCCGGCTCGCCTACCTGCGCCGCACCGTCGTGAACGCCTGCACCTCCCATCACCGCCGCCGCTTCCTGGAGCGGCGTCACCCGCCCGAGGCGCCACTCCCCAGCTCGGCGCGGCACGGCGGGCAGTCCACCGGGTGGACGTCGAGGCGGTCGCGGTTTGCGGCGTCGAGCGCGCCGGCGGCCGCCATCGCCAGATGGTCGGTGGGGTGGGCGTCAGAGTCCATACAAGGCTGCACGTCACCACCCCGACCGTGGTCAAGATGGGACAACGCATGGAGGTCGCCGGGCTGATCGCACGGCGACCCGACCCCCGCAGACCGCCGGCTCGTCCGGCTCTACCTGACCGAGCGGGATCGCTCCCTGAAGACCCGCTATCGAGAACAGGGGATCCGCGTCGGCGTCGATCGGCGGGCGGGTCGTGAAGGCGGCGAAACCGATCGTGTAGACGATGAGCACCCGCCGGGCTTCGCGTGCGCGGGGGCCGCTCAGGACTGCGCCGTCGAGCAGCCTGAGCATGATGTCGCCGAGACGTTGCGCGTTGGGTCCTCGCGCGCCTTGGCGGGCGAGGTACAGGGGCACGAGGTCGAGGTGGGCGAGGAGGACCCGGTAGGTCGAGGCCATGACGTCGTGCAGGCCGGCGCTGGCATCCTCGACGTCGGGAACCGGCGCCTCGACCCCGGCGAGGACGTCGTCGATGAGCGTGGTCTTGCTGACCACGTGGCTGTAGAGGGCGTTCGGCGACACGTCGAGACGCTCGGCGAGGGCCGCATGGTGAGCGCCTCCAGCCCGCTGTCGGCCAGCAGCTGGTGAGCGGCGGCGAGCACGCGCGCACGGGTGAGACGGCGCGCTGGCCGGGAGTCCGACGTCCCCCATGTTTGCGGACTGTACGACGTCCAGCTAAGCTGTACGTCGTACAGTGCATCTCGAGGAGGAGCCGTCATGCCAGCCGAGCCCGCTCGGATCACCGGTGTCGCCGCCGGTGTCCCGTTCATCGCCGTCCCGCCCACCACCGGGCCGAGCAGCGCTGCTCCGATCGTGGTGGCCTGGCACCTGATGGATTCGCCGCGCACCGAGGCCGCGTTCGCGGCCGCCTTGCCGCTGGACGGGCTCGACGCCTGGCGCATCTACCTGGGCCTGCCGATGTACGGGTCCCGGACTCCACCCGGCGGGGCCGACGAGCTGATGCGGCTGGGCTACGAGGACGCGGTCCTCCACCTGTACGGCCCGGTCACCTCCCAGGCGGCACAGGAGTTCGAGGCCGCCTTCGCCGACCTCCACGGCCAACTCGACCTCGGCGACGGGCCGATTGGGATGCTCGGCGGATCGGTGGGCGCCTCGGTCGCGCAGCTCGTGATCGCTCAAGGCGACCTCGACATCAGCGCCGCCGTGCTCGTCAGCCCGATGGTGCAGCTGCGCCCGATCGTCGAAGCCAACGCGCGGCAATTCGACATCACCTACTCGTGGTCGGAGCCCTCCCTGGAGGTCGCGCGGCGATTGGACTTCGTGGCCCGCGCCGACGACATCGCCCGGCGGGGCCAACCGGCGGTGCTGCTCGTGATCGGTGGCGACGACGACCCCAGCGGCGTCCGTGAGCCGGCAGAGCAGCTCCGCGAGTCCCTCGCCGGCCGGTACACCAAACCCGAACGGGCCCAGCTGGTGGAGATCCCGGGCATGGGGCACGCCTTGGCACAGGAGCCGGGCGCCGAGCCGGCTCCCCAGACCAAGCACGCCGTTGAGGTCGACCGGCACGCGGTGCAGTGGCTGCGACGCCACCTGCTGTGACGCGCCGGTCAGTCCTCGAGCTACTCCGGGCGGCCTTCGACGCGGCTGCCGTCCACGGCGAGGTGCCAGTGCTGCCCGTCGTCGGATGCCAGCCAAGCGGCGGTGTGGCTCGCCGACGGTGGCGCGGACTGGCGACTGGCAGACGACGCCGGACTGTTCGGCGGCGCCCCGGACACCTACACCCAAGCCCTCGGGGTCGCCGCGACCGGCCGCGGGTTCGTCGCCGTGGGGCAGACCTACGGTGGTGCGGGTAACAGCCCGCCGAGGGCTGCGCGGCACGGCCGCTCTGTGCCACGCTGCCGCCCACCCCAGCGCAGGAGTCGCCGTGACCGACCGCTACGTTGACTACCCGAGCCTGCAGTTCTCGCGCCCTGACGACGGCGTGCTCGAGATCGTCATGTCCACCCCCGGCAGGCTGAACGCCGCCGGGCACGACATGCACCGCGATCTCGCCGACGTGTGGCTGGCGGTGGACCGCGATCCGGACACCCGCGTGACCGTCATCCGCGGTGAGGGGCGGGCGTTCTCCTCGGGCGGCGACCTCGACCTCGTGGTGGACATGGCCGACGACTTCGCGGTGCGCACCCGTGTGTTCCGCGAGGCCCGCGACCTCGTCTACCACGTCATCGACTGCTCCAAGCCGATCGTGTCGGCGATACACGGCCCGGCCGTCGGCGCGGGGCTGGTGGTGGGCCTGCTCGCCGACGTGTCCGTCGCGGCCCGCTCCGCGCGCATCATCGACGGGCACACAAAGCTCGGCGTGGCCGCCGGCGACCACGCGGCCATCGTCTGGCCGCTGCTGTGCGGCATGGCGAAGGCGAAGTACCACCTGCTCACCTGCGAGCCGCTGTCCGGCGAGGAGGCGGAGCGCATCGGCCTGGTGTCGCTGTGCGTGGACGACGACGCGCTGCTCGACCGCGCCCACGAGGTCGCCCGCACGCTGGCCGCCGGATCGCCAACGGCGATCCGCTGGACGAAGTACGCGCTGAACAACTGGCTGCGCCTCGCCGGGCCCACGTTCGACGCGTCGCTGGCCATGGAGTTCCTCGGCTTCAGCGGCCCTGACCTGCGCGAGGGGGTGGCGGCGCGGCGCGAGAAGCGCGCCCCGGACTTCCGCGGTCCGGCCTCGGAATGAGCCCTGCGACCCGGGGGCATCGCTGGGTGCGGCACTAAGATGGACGAGCAGGACGCATGCAGGAGCGGAGGATATTCCCGGTGAGTGACACACGCACGGAGGACGCGCTGATCCTCTCCGACGGGATGCCCACCCAGCTCCCGGACGTCAACCCCGCCGAGACCACGGAGTGGCTGGATTCCCTGGACGCGGTGCTCAAGTCCGAGGGGCGCGGTCGTGCGCGCTACCTGCTGCTGCGGCTCATCGAGCGCGCCCGCGAGGAGCAGATCGGCGTCCCCGCGCTGACCTCCACTGACTACATCAACACCATCCCGCCGGACCGCGAGCCGCAGTTCCCCGGCGACGAGCACGTGGAGCGCCGCATCCGCGCCTACATCCGCTGGAACGCCGCGGTGATGGTCAGCCGCGCGCAGCGCCCGGACGTCGGCGTGGGCGGGCACATCGCCACCTACGCGTCGTCGGCGTCGCTGTACGAGGTCGGCTTCAACCACTTCTTCCGCGGCAAGGGCAGCGAGGACGACCCGGCGCCCGGCGACCAGATCTACATCCAGGGCCACGCGTCGCCGGGCATCTACGCGCGCGCGTTCCTGGAGGGGCGGCTCACCGAGGAGCAGCTCGACCTGTTCCGCCAGGAGAACAAGACCACCTCCGACGGCCGCCGCGCCCTGTCCAGCTACCCGCACCCGCGGCTCATGTCGGACTTCTGGGAATTCCCCACGGTCTCGATGGGCCTGGGCGCCATCAACTCGATCTACCAGGCGCGCTTCAACCGCTACCTGCACAACCGCGGGATCGCCGACACCACGAGGTCGCGGGTGTGGGCCTTCCTCGGCGACGGCGAGATGGACGAGCCGGAGGCCGCGGGTGCGCTGGGCGTGGCCGCCCGCGAGGGCCTCGACAACCTCGTGTGGATCGTCAACTGCAATCTGCAGCGCCTCGACGGCCCGGTGCGCGGCAACGGCAAGATCATCCAGGAGTTGGAGAGCCTGTTCCGCGGCGTCGGTTGGAACGTCGTCAAGGTCGTCTGGGGCCGCGAGTGGGACAACCTGCTCGCCCGCGATGTCGACGGCGTGCTGGTCAACCGCATGAACACTGTCCCCGACGGCCAGTTCCAGACCTACTCCACCTCGCCCGGCAGCTACATCCGTGAGCACTTCTTTGGCGTGGACCCGCGCCTGCAGAAGATCGTCGAGCACCTGTCGGACGACGAGATCCGCAACCTGCCGCGCGGCGGGCACGACTACCGCAAGGTCTACGCCGCGTTCAAGGCGGCCACCGAGCACACGGGTCGGCCCACGGTCATCCTCGCCCACACCATCAAGGGCTGGACCCTCGGGCCGGACTTCGAGGCCCGCAACGCCACGCACCAGATGAAGAAGCTGAACCAGAAGGCGCTGAAGGGCTTCCGCGACCGCCTCTACCTCGACATCTCCGACGAGGCCATCGAGTCCGATCTGCCGCCCTACTACCACCCCGGCGTCGACTCCGACGAGATTGCCTACATGAACGACCGGCGCCGCGGGCTAGGCGGCAGCGTGCCGCGCCGCGTGGTGCGCGCGAAGCCCCTCGACCTGCCCCCGCACGAGCTGTACGGGGAGCTGAAGAAGGGCTCCGGCAAGCACGAGGTCGCCACGACGATGGCCTTTGTGCGGCTGCTGAAGGACCTGTTGAAGCACAAGGAGTTCGGGCGCCGCGTGGTGCCGATCATCCCAGACGAGGCCCGCACGTTCGGCATGGATGCGATGTTCCCGAACGAGAAGATCTACTCGCCGCTCGGGCAGAACTACGAGTCCGTGGACCGCGAGATGCTCTTGGCCTACAAGGAGTCCAAGACCGGCCAGATCCTGCACGAGGGGATCACGGAGGTCGGCTCGATGGGCTCGTTCGCCGCGGCGGGGACGGCCTACGCGACGTTCGCCGAGACCATGATCCCCGTCTACATCTTCTACTCGATGTTCGGCTTCCAGCGCACCGGCGACTCCATCTGGTCCGCCGCTGACCAGCGCGCGAAGGGCTTCCTGCTGGGCGCCACGGCGGGGAGGACCACGCTGAACGGGGAGGGACTCCAGCACGAGGACGGCCATTCGCTCCTTCTGGCCGCGACGAACCCCGCGGTCGTGACCTACGACCCGTCGTTCGCCTACGAGATCGCGGTCATCACCGAGCACGCCCTCAACCACATGTACGGCGCCGACGCCAGCGACGTCATCTACTACCTCACGATGTACAACGAGCCCGTGGTCCAACCGGCGATGCCCGCCGACCTCGACGAGCAGCGCATCGTGGACGGCATCTACCGCGCGTCGCGCTTCGAGGACGGCCGCGCCCACCGCGCGCAGGTCCTGACCAGCGGCTCCGCGATGCCGGCGACGCTGCGGGCGCAGCAGATCCTCGGTGAGGAGTGGGACGTGGCGGCCGACGTGTGGAGCGTGCCCGGCTGGGTGGGGCTGCACCGCGACGGCCTGGCCTGCGACGAGTGGAACCGCTTCCACCCGACCGAGGACCAGCGCACCCCGCTGATCACCCGTGCGCTGGCGGACGCCGAGGGCCCATGCGTGGCCGTGACCGACTACCAGAAGGCGGTGCCCGGTCTGGTCGCCGGCTGGGTGCCGGGCGGGCTGCAGACCCTCGGCACCGACGGATTCGGACGCTCCGACACCCGGCCGTCGCTGCGCCGGTACTTCAAGGTCGACGCCGAGTCCATCACCGTCGCCGTCCTCGCCGAGCTGGCCGAGCGCGACGAGGTGAAGCGCGAGGTCGTCGCCGACGCGATCACCCGCTACGACATCGACCCTGACGTCACGACCGCGGTCCCGTGACTCTTCCCCGATCGCTCTGGGCAATCCAGTAGGCGATCGGAACGGCGATCGGCTACCCCCGGAGTCATGTCCTCTACCTGGCATTCCTGGCCGACGTACTTGCAAGGCGTCGCGTTGTGGGCGAGAGCATCGACGTGACCACGAGCGCCGTGCTGGCCGGCGCCCACGTCGAGTCGGCCAGGGTCCGGGGGCGTCTGACCACGGCGCTCCGCCGCAATCGCGACCCTCGACGCCGGGCCGGGGACACGGGAGTTCTTGGGTGGGCCACCAAGAGCGTGGGAGCGACCCTGTGACGGCGGTCGAGCCGTTCCACGGCGAGGCGGCGGCGCCACTCATCAGGGTGGGCCGTCCAATCTAGGCGGAGGTGTTCGCCGAGCCGCCGTATGTCGAGGGGTCCGATGACGTGGAGCAGTTCGCGTCGGGCTGGGACTACCGCTTCCTGTCTTGCCGGAGCCAGCGGGTTGGAATCGGGCGGCCTGGTCGGCGAGATCCCGCCAGCCGGTGATCGTCCAGACGCACCAGGCGCGCAGCGCGTCCTGTTCGCTCGGGTACTCCCCAAGCGGCGCGCCGGCACGCACGTAATGGGCGTGTCCCCAATAGAGTTGCCCGCCCTCGGCCGGGAACCCGACGGGACGGGAGTCGAAATGCTGCACGTCCCAGCGGGTGAAGTTGTCGTTCCGGCCCGGGCTGTAGTGCGCCAGGTTCGTCAGCCTCCAGAGCACGAACCCGCGCGCACGCAGGAATGTGTCGACGTCGGTGAACAGCGGCTGGCCCTGGTAGAGCGGGCTGAACTCGACCTCGATCTCCAGTCCCCACACGGAGTCGAGCACCCGCTCGGCTCCCCGGAGGATGTCCAGCTCCGAGCCCTGCGTGTCGAGCTTGATGAAGTCGACCCGCCCAGCGCCATCGGCACGCGACCAGTCGTCCAACGTGGTCGCCGACACCCGCTGCTCGGCGACCGGTCTCATGACCCCGAGCTCTGGATAGCGGGCGACCAGGCGCAGGTCGGGCCGGTACAGCGACGAGCAGGCCGGTTCCGCGGTGATGTGCAGCGTGTACTCGCCGGCGCGTTCCGCGAGGGCGGCCGGCACGTACCGTACCCAGGGGGTATCCTTGGCCGCGGTGTTGAGCCGCTGGCACTCCTGTGGGTCGGGCTCGAACCCGGTGGGCGGAGCATCGGCCCGAGCGAAACGTAGCGGTCGTCAGCGCCCCACCGCGCACCGACGTCCAGGAAGTGGAGCGGCTCCGCGAGACCGCTCACCGCCTCGACCAGCCCGTCCACCATCACCCTTTCGCCCTATGCTCATCGCGAGACTCGATCGTCAGGGGCTGGCGGTGCGGTTGCGCGACCGGCGCTGGGCACGGCGCTCGGCGCTGACCGTCCGCGCCGCCGCGTTCGACTGCGCCATGCTCGGCGCGGTCCCGCCGAGGTGGGCGGGCACCCACCAGCGGTCGTCGTCGCTGTCGGGCTGCTGAGGGTAGGTGGCCTGCGCCTCGGCCACCAACTCAGTGATGCGGGTCATGAGGCGCTTCGTCACCGCTGCGGGGTCCTCGCCTGGCGTGTAGGGGATGGGCGAGCCGAACAGCACGGTGATCGCCACCCCGCGCTGGAGGTTGCGCGAACGGCCCTTGGTGAGGATGCGCTGGCTGCCCCAGACCGCACCGGGGACGAGCGGTACCCCGGCGGCCATGGCCATGCGCGCGGCGCCGGTCTTGCCGGACGCCGGCACGAACGAGGTGGAGATGGTCGCCTCCGGGAACATGCCGATCACCTCGCCGGCCTGCAGCGCGGTCAGCGCCGCACTGTAGGAGTCCGCGGCGCGGCCGTAGCGGTCGACCGGCACGTGGCGCATCCCGCGCATCAGCCAGCCGACCCCCGGCTTGTCGAAGATCTCCTTCTTCGCCAAGAAGCGCACCAGCCGGCCGCGCTTGCCCGCCGCGTAGCCAACGAAGGTGAAGTCGAGGTAGCCGATGTGGTTCGTGGCCAGGACCGCGCCGCCCGCTGACGGCACGTGCTCCGCCCCGCGCACGGTGATGGGCCAGGAGTAGGCGCGGAACGCCGTCTTGATGAGTCCGATGACGGACGCGTAGACGGGTTCCACGGGTGACCTCCTCGAGGGTGCGTGCCGGCGCGCACAGGCTACGCCGGACACGGACGCCTGGTGCCGATGGTACCCAAGCGTCTCCGAGCGGGACGATGCTGTAGCGACTGCTGATGTGCGAAAAGATATCGTCGACCTCGCGCATTACCCCTCAGAATAAGCCATGTCTCGCTTCTGGGGATTGAGCCTCGTACGGGAATGGCATAGTGCATTCAGCAAGTGGAGACAGCGGACGTGATCGCTGC
>Ga0136615_10000466_pt1 | contig 18423 bp, 35 predicted proteins | sample AntDrymUQ2882206_2_FD_106647 | JGI IMG/M metagenome (GOLD analysis project Ga0136615, IMG submission 106647) | Polar desert sand microbial communities from Dry Valleys, Antarctica - metaG UQ288 (22.06) | ecosystem: Environmental > Terrestrial > Soil > Desert | place: Antarctica: Dry Valley...
AGGGAAGTGAGAGCGCCCAGTAGCCGCAGGAGCATTGGTAGCCCTTCAATTCCTCCGTCACCTCGCCGCGGACTTCTTCGAGGGCGTGGCGCTTTGGCGTCTGTGCCCGTTCAAGGTCTCGGGCGACGGCGCGCTCGGCTCTGATTGATTCAAGCAGTTCGGCGTCCGTTTCACTCATCTCCGTCCTTTCATCCGTGGTGTTGATGCGCGTGGTTCGCATCATAGAATTCCAGTATCGAGGCGACCAGCGGAAAGTCTGCCGCTGACAGTTGGAGTGAATGCATCAAGAGCGCGATGACGTTCGCGCGCTCTGTGCGGCACACTTCGCCCTTGTGCTCAACGCCGTCCTCATGCACTTTAATGACGTCAAGGACGCTCCTTCTGAGCGCGTAGACCGAGATTTGGAAGGCGTCCGCCTCAGAAAACTCTTCGAGTGAAATCTGGAGCGGCGGTCGCCGCTCCGGTAATTCTTCAGCCATCAGTCTTCTCCTTTTTGGTGTAGTAATAATCACGCGACCGGCGCTGGCACTCGCGACAGTCACGAAAAGGTTTTCCGGTGTACGGGTTGCGGCTGACGAGGTTGCCGCACACGCCGCACAGCTCCACCGCGCGCCACCGCTCGCGCTGCTCGCGCCGCTTCCGGTTATACCGGTCCGCACACGCTTTGCACCGATAGGCGCCGTGGGCGCTCTGCGGGCATTGACAGCACTTGATTCCCATTTTCCTCGCGGCGGTTAAATCTGTACGGTCGCAATCCGCTCACCGGCCGGATTCTCGACTTCAAGGAACAAACAGCTTTCATGCCCGACGGTGCGGACGCGCGCGGCGGCGCGTCCGCCGGTCCTTTCTGAGAACACAAGGGCATCCTTGACCTCTTGAAGCTTCTCAGCCGACCGCCACTGCAGCGCATTGACCATCGCTTCCATCAAATCCTTTTCAACGTCGGGCGACAGCAAATCAACAATCTCCCGCGCCAGCGCTGTGCGGAGCAGGATGACATCCTCATCCGGCGCCTTCTCCACTTCCTTCTGCGCCCATACTTCAAACGTGCGCCACACAAAGAAGGGAACGCGCTCGTCGGCTTTGAGGCCGGCGACCATCAGCGGAAAGAACTCGCGGAGCTGTGCGACGGGCGCCGACAGGATCGGCGTCAGTATTTCGTCAAGCCGGGCTTCCGATCGGTCGAGGTCGTCTTTGGTGTGGCTGACGGCGAGCCGTGCGATCACCTCGACCCACGAGGCCGCCAGCGCGCGCGGATCGATGTTCGGTTTTCTCATGCCTCTTTTCCCTCCCTGCGTCGGGCGCACAGTGGCGTACCACAAAAGCGCCGCGAGCGATTCAAACTTCTTCAGCAGCTGATGTTTGTAGAGCGCTTTGCCGATGTCGTAGGACGTGACGATAAAGCTTCGGACGCCCTCGATCACTTCCTTTGATTCTTCCGCCGGCGGCGGCTTCTCCGTGATGTGCGCCCCGTCACGGTCGTAGCACGTAAAGAGTTGAAGCTCAGAGCCGGCGGGCACCGTTTTGTCCGCCTCAAGGTACAGCTCCGTCGCCATGTCCCCGCAAGGCATTTCACGCAAACAATCAATATAGGTCGGCATACCGCCTCCTTAGGGAAAGGCCAGACGCTTGATGCGCGCGCGTTCAATTTCCGGCAGCCTGAAGTAAAAGGAATTCTCCGCGAGCGTCAGTCCGTGATAAGTGAGGCGACCGGCGTCAGCCGCCAATTCCGCTATTTCCTCGCGGCTCATCAGCGGCGAGTCCGGTATGTCGTCGGCGATCTCATTCCACGAGTCGCGGAGCGCGCTGATGATGCGCGTCCGCAGCTCAGAAGTGAGGGGCGATTCTTTTGTGTCGTTCATGGCTTTCTCCTTTCCGCGCGCTGCGCGCCGCGACTGCGCGGAAGTTCGCCGCGCGCGGCTTCAATCACTCGCCGGCACTTGATGCAGGTCACCGCTTCTTCCCGAAACGTCCATGTCGCGCGCCGCAAATTGATCGCGTGCGGCGGATCAAAGCACCGGGCGGAGACTTGCCCGCCCGGTGATACTTTGTCCGCGTGATGAATTAGTTTTACTTCAGACATCCGGGCACACTCCTTACAATTCGATGACTTCCTTTTTCGTCACCTTCAATTGGTCGTCAAAGCATTCCTCAGCCGGCTTGTCGTCCCGAATGCGCTTGAGGGTGGGTTGAACGAGCTTATTCACGGAATACAAATACTCGACTTCGACGACATCGCCCGCCTGCGCATCAGGCTTACCGATCATCGAGCAATTGCCGATCACTCTGACCGTGTTGTCAGTCGTGCGATAGACGCCTAAGACGGCGTTCATTTTGTTGTTTTTGTCGCGCTCGATGATGAAGCAATCAACGGTTTGTTTGAACTTCATCTTCAGCGAATGCTTGACGCGCTTGCCGTGGTCGTAAGTGCCGAAGCGGTCTTTGATGATAAAGCCCTCGGCTTTGTTCGCCCTGAGCGCATCGACAAGGAGAATTTTCGTTTCCCGCTTCTGAGCGACCGGCAGCAGCCGGAAGCCTTCCGAGGCGTGGAGCCGCACGGTGTGAAAGGCGGAGAGATCAGCGAGCCGCGTTCCGTATGAGGCTTCGGCGTAGCCGCGCCCGGCGAGATGCAGTAAATCAAACGCCCAGAAGCAGCGGACGATCTCGCCGTCGAAGTGCCACAGATAGTTTGACGGCGTAGACTTCTTTGTCGCTTCTTTGACAATCGGCGCACACGCTTCGCGGATGCCGGCCGCTTTCGACAGGGCGTGCGCGTTCCTTAAGGCGAGGCCCTGATAACCGAGGAGGTGAATCTTTCCCGTGCCGCCGCGAATCACCAACTGCGCACGCTCGCCGTCGGCCTTTTGTTGAAAGAAGTAGCGGTCGTCCTCGATGTAGGCGTCGAGGTCTTCCGGGGCCGCCGACTTGAACTTCATGCCGGGGCGCACGCTGAAGTCATCATCGTCATCATCATCCTCATCGGCGTCTTCATCCGGGTACTCGCCGGGCGCATCATCGGCGGCTGCCGGCGCTTCCTTCGGATCGCCTTCGGCGTCAGTCGTCGCCCACGCCGGAACGATGTAGCGTGACGAGCCTTTCATCTTTTTGTCCCGCAAATTGCGCATCAGGCGCTCGGCCTCGGCGAGGGGGACCGGGCCGTTTTTCGTTTGCGGCGCGGGCGTCACGCAGCGCCCGCGCGGACCGAACTTGGCGTCAACGTGGTAGCGTCCGTCACCGGCTTCGGTGATAAAGATCGTGTAGCTTTTGTCGGAGTTGCCCTCGGCGGAGTGCAGCTCGACGTGTTTGATTATTTTGCTCAAAGTTCTTCGTCTCCTTCTCAAGTTAAGGTGGGTGGGTTAACTCACAAGTTAACTCTCGATTGACCGACCTAAGTCGGCGGCGGTGAAGTGGCCGTCGCTACTGATAAACTTCTCAACGACTTCCGCGAGGAGCGTCAGTTGCTCGACGCGCAGCTCACGCATCCGCTCCGCGTCTTCATTCCTGACCGCGCCCGCGAGCTCCCGACTGAGGGAGTAATAGCGCACCGCGTCGCTGAGCGGCCATGACTCGACGTAGAACAGCAGTTTGACCCGCTCTTCCGGAAGGCCGATCAGTTCCGCCGCTTCCTGTGGAAATTTAATAACGTCGGATTGGTAACGCTTCCATAATCTCCCCACGTCGCCTTCATAATGGAGGGCGGCGATAATCGCTCCGGCATAGCACATCTCAGTGCCGCACGGTGCGGTGTCGGAGTGCCCGAGCCACAGGCTCATCTCGAATCTGAGTGGCTCGGTTTCAAGGTACTGGACGCCGGCGCGAAGGCGGGCGGCGATGTCCGGTGTGATGAGGGGTTCTTTCGTCGAAGATTTCGTCGAAGATTTCGTCGAAGATTTCGTCAAGTCAAGTGTCATGCGCGCATCATCTCCTTTTTGGTTTGCCGGTGACGGGCGCTCGCCCCGTCACGGTGACGTAATAGACTTTGGCGGGAAGCCAGACGCGGTGACGCCCGATTGGCTCCATCCGCTCCCACGTGTCGAAATACTCGAGTATCCACGCGGGCGTCTCACAGACGACGGTGTGCCCTGCGTAAGACCGGATGTGCAGCCCGTCACGCGCCGCCCAGAAGGTCCGGTCGCGACCGAGCGGCAAACGCTCATTGAGAAAGGCGGTGACCGGACAGCGCTCACTGATGCGCCCGAACTCGGCGCCCTCGGCGGCAAGGCGGGCGAGCCAGCTGAGGAATTCCTCCGGCCTTTCCGTCAGCGTGCGCAGCGCCGCGCTCAGCCTGTCCCACTCCGCCTGTGGGTGCGGCTGCGGCGGCTCCGTCACGGCATCTTCACGACGTGACATTTTGCGCGAAGCTTTTTTAGGCGCTTCCGGCTTCACCGGCTCAAGAAAATCAAACAGTGATAATTCGCCCATGATTTCACTCAGGATTTCACTCAGGATTTCACTCAGGACAATTCACTTAGGATTTCACTCAGGACAATTCACTTAGTTCACCACTCGCGTGATGCCTCGCCTTTGTCCGACCGGCGGCCATATCGTCAATGCGGCGCAATAGGTCGGCGCCGTTCATCAAATGATTCGGTGTCTCGCCGACGGTCTGCATCACCAGCAGCTCCTCACGCGACGCGCGCCGGAAGCGCTTCCACTTGATCGGCCGGCGGCGATTCTCGACGGCCTCGAAGCCGACCAGCCACATGAAATGCGCGTCACCCCGGCGGCGATGAGTGTTGCGGAAATACTTGGCGGAAAGCATTTCCTTTCGCATCCCCGTAAACCGGAGCGCGATCACGGTGCGGTGGTCAGTGCTGACAAAGTATTGCCAGACGGATGAAACGCCCGCCGGGCGGTCCTTCGGACTGAGAGGTGGCTGTGATGGTGTGGCGGAAGCTGTGGCGGAAGCTGTGGCGTCATTAGTAGTAGACGCGAGGCTTCCGTCCGGTTCGACATCGAACAGGCTGCTCATGGTCTCGTCTCCTTTTCAGTCTTGTCGCTCGGTTCACGCTCCGGGGCGTGGTAGGGGTTCCAACTGCGCTACAACGTAAAGCTATACTATCACGGAAAGGTAGTATAGTCCACAACTATCTCACAACTATCTCACAACTATCTCACTGCGCTCACGGTGAGCGCCCGGCCGATTTGTGGCCGGTTCCCTTCTCTGTAAGTAGTCTCTGTATATGTCTGTACAGAGTGAACAGACCGGTCTGTGCAGATTGAACAGACCCCGCACCGTTAGCCCGCACCGTTAGCCCGCACCGACAGATCGGGCTTTCGGTGGTGCGACCCGCTGCGCCACTTCACCCGGGGTGAGATGGTGGGCGGCTTCGCGCGTAAACTCGATTCCCGAAGGCGTCAATTTCGTGCTGTGGCCGACCCAGCCTTCAGCTTCCGGCCAGTTGATGTGGCACATTTGTTCGGCGGCCAGGCGGGCGTCACGTTCCCTGACGCTGATAATGATCGTCGCTTCATGCGCCGCTTCGATGCTGAACGTATCAAGAGCTCCTTTGACCGGACGGATCGCCGCAATCGAGGCGACGTACATTACTTCTCCACTCACAGGCTTATCCTCCTTTAGCTTCCGAGCGTAGTTTTCGATTTCTCCGGCAGGTGCGGCAACTTCGCTTGCCGCCCCGCGACGCGGTGTTCGTTCGGTCAAAGGGATGCCCGCGCGCGCAGTGCGTCTTCCGCAGATTGCCGCCGGTCACAGTCTCGCCGGTGAGTGTGTTTTGGACGACCGTGGACGGCAGCAAATGCTCTCGTGAGCGGACATTGCAGCACCGCCGGTTTTTCTCACGGCGGCCGGTCGGGTCGGGGCAGCGGTGGTCAAGGACTTCCGGCACCGGCTCGCCGTAGATCAATTCCCACGCGACCCGGTGCGCCAGCGCCGAGCGGTTGCGGTAGCGAAAGCGCCCGTAGCCGTCCGGATCGAGGGCGCCCGTCCATTCCCAGCATCCGGCGGCGCTGACCTGTATCTTCTTAAGGAACCGCCGGATGATTTCTTCCCGCTCCTCCGGTGAGGGAGCGAGGCGAGAGCGGCCCCGCCCGTGGAACCGCCCCTTCCCCACATGTTCTGCGGTGACTGTCACAGACAGGTCAACCCTTCGGTTAAAGCACCGGCGCGGCGGCTTCGCCGGCGTCCGACAGCTTCTTCAAGTGGTCAATGAAGCTCGACGCGGCGCGCTTTGATAATGACGCCGAGTCGCATTTGAATACCTGCTGGCATTCCCCTTCCACTTCAACATCCGCTTCACGAGCGAGCGCGCGGATCATGCCGAGCTGCTTCGGCGTCACCAGGTCGGTCACTGACTTGGCTTGTGGATCACTCGGAAATCCGCCCGCCGCGCCGGTCCGCTCGATGACGTCCGATTCGCGTTGATACAGCTCGCGGGCAATGCCGAACTTGATCGCGGCGCGCTTGAGGCCGTCATGCTCGGCCTTCTTGATGCCGGTCTCGTTGTGCGCATCACCGGTGCCGACGCCTTCTCGCGTCACTCCGTCAATCGTCAGTGTGACGGTGACGGCCACCATATCGCCGATCTGCACGATGAATTTGACGGCGTGCGCCCACGTCGGCGCGATCCGGTCGAGGATGTCGGCAACGGTGTGCCACTCGACGTACTCGACCATATGCTTATTGCCCTGGCGGTCAGTCCAGCCTTCGCGCGTCTTGACGAGGCGCGGATCAATCGGGCGTGAGAGGAGTTCGAGGCGCTCCGTGAATTTAAGGGAAACAATTTGTTCGTCGTCAACATCCATCACTCCCGAAGGAATGGTGTTTGTCGCGTCAGTGGGGCGGGTAGTCACCACCAGGGCGGTATCAGTCAAGTGTTGTCTGCTCATTCTTTCGCTCATTCTTTCGCTCATCGTTCGTCTCCTTGTGGCGCGCGGCGGTTGTCGCGGCGCGCGTGGTGTAACCGAAATCTTCCGGCGTCGCGCTCATTCGGCCGGGGCTATCAAGGCGGAGTAAGCGCTGGAGAAGGCGGTGCGCCCAACTATGGCGCGCGCCGTGCGATAGCCGCCGCAAGCGCTCACGCCGCTCATCGGTCGGGTCAGTGTTAAGGTTCCGGTACAGGTCACTCACCAAGTTCACCTTCCGGCTGGTAAATTCCCACTCGCTTGAATTCAGTGTCCATGCTAGAGTACACGCATTCGTCTCCTTTGATCTGGTCAAGCTTCTCACAAAAAGAGGCCAGAACTTGGTTAAAGGATCGGGGCCGTCAAGGCGGTTGCTCATCGTCCACGGCGCCCAAAGCCTTTGTCTCCCAAACGGGACCGAGGTTAATTGTCGACTGCGTTACGGGGCTTTGCGGGTGGGTCCGCCGAGCCCCTTTCCTTTTTGTCCCGGGCGCCTCGGGCCGGTCACGGCCGCCACGTCGCGTAGCCGAAGGAGGCCAGCAGTTCGTGGTACTGCATCGTTCTGGCCAGATGCAGGCACGGCAACACGTGTGACCCGGCCATACAGTCACAGCCGCCGTAGAGCCGTCCGCCGCGCCACTCCAGCACTGTCCGGTGCTGGCTCCAATCCGAAAGGTCTGAGGTCGCGTCCTCATGCTCCTCGCGCATCCGCCACACGAAGTACTCCCTCCGCAGGGAAGTTTCACCGTCACCACCACCGCCACCACCATCGGCCGCGAACGGCAGCGGATAGATCTCGAGACGCTTGCGGCCGAGCTTCTCGAAAGCCCGCCGCCATCTGGTCGAAAGCGGCGCGGCGTCCACATCGTAGAGGAGCGGCGCCGCCGGGAATGTCGCGGACATCATCATTAGCTCTCCATCGAATCCGGCTCGGTAATATGCTCGCCGCCTTCGATAATCCCGAAAGTGCGGCGGACGCACCTGGCGATGTGCTTGAAGTTATATTCATGCCCGTCGTTCAATTCCGTCGCCAGCTCTGTGACATCCCGCGCTGTGTCATCCTCCGCTTCATCATCCTCCGCTTCATCATCCATCAGGCGGGGGTTGAAGACCTTGAGGTCCGGGTGAGTGCTCTCCCGGGAGTGATCCCCGTCATTCATGCCGTACCATTCCCTCACGGCCTCGGGCAACATTGATTGAGCGCCGAGAAAGGTCGCCACACCATTATCCTGTGACACCCACTCGACGCCGGACGCCGGCGGCGAGTGCCGCCGGTACACTTCACACGCGACGCCGAGGCAGCACATCCCGGAGCCTTCCAACAGGCCGTCACCACCGCCTATCTTCCGCAGCGCACCCGCCGCTTGCCGGAACTCACCCGACTCCAACGCCTCCACCCATAACTTGATTCGCTCTATGTTCTCCAGATTCGCCATCTTCGTCTCCTCACTTCCATCCGGGTTAAAAAGAGGGCGCCGCGGCGAGGAAGCGGCGCCCTCTGAGGGGAAGGCGCTCAGGCCGCCTTCTTCTTTCGTCCGCCCTTCGCCTTCGGGACCTCTTCAACCTCCTCAGTCACGACAGCCTCGACGGCGGCGGCGGCGGCCGTCTCAACTTTGGCGACCTTCTCCTTCTTCTCCTTCGGCGGCTTCGGCGGCGTCATGGCGTCACCCTTCGGCGCGGCCGCAAGCGCATCGGCGGAACTCTCAGCGTCAATCGCTTCAAGGGCTTTGCGCCCTGCGGCGAGCGGTTTCGGATTGATGCCGAGATACTCGATCTTGCCGCCGGTGACTTCCTGGCGCCGCACGATGAGGCCCTCTTCGGCCATCTTCAACGCCGTCATCCGCAGCTTTTTGTAGGTCTGTGAGAGGGACAGCCGCGGCATCGGATTCTGCTCCGAGGCGCCGAACTCCCGCAGCCGCTCCAACACCAGCTTGCGGCGCGACATGTTGAGGCGCGCATCCTCTTCAGCCTCAGTCCTCTTCTTCTCGGCCGCTCCCGCCTCACGCTCTTCCTTCTTCTGCGCGCGCGCGGCTTCACGCTCGGCCTTTTCCGTCGCCTTCTGGGCTTCGGCGGCAGCCTTGCGGGCGAGCTTCCCTTCCTCGTCACGCTGCTTCTGTGACTTGGAAGGATCAATGCCGGTGTCACGCTTCCCCGCCGCGCCGGCCTCGGCATTACGCTCCAGCGCCGACTTCTTACCGCCGGCGGCACGCTTACCGCCGCGCGCGTTGGCTTGTGCTGCCATCTCTTCCACTCCTTCCTCTTCTTCGGGGACGTAGGTGTAATCCCTGACTTCCTCGTCACCGTTTGTTGTGCCGCCGATTACGGGCGGCGGCGCGCCCTTTCCGGAGCGCCCGGAATTTACTTGTGTGCTCATACAATTCGTCTCCTTCTCGGGTTAATGGTCAACTGCTTTGCGAGGCTTCATACTATGCGCGCAGTATAGCATAGTAAGGGCGACGGGTGGAGATTATTTTCCGCCCGGTTGAGGTGGGTGATACATATAATAAATATAATATGTATCTTATACCCATCAATTGACTCCGGTCGCTCACCCTCCGCCGTTCGGTTCGGACTCCACGTCTCGGCGCTTCAGGCGTCCACCTCGGCCGCCGCGCGGAGCAGCGCACGATACCCCTGACTGTCGCCTAACCGCTCGATTGGCGGCGGAATGCGGACGCCGAAGCGATCAAGGGGGAGCGCGTAGAAGGCCGTCAGCGCGTCTTCGGCCTGCCGGATGCTGGTCGCCGTTGCGAGCGCCCGCCTGACCGAGTCGGTAATGTCGTAGAGCGTTACCAGTGGATCATCAACGGCCATTTGGTCGCGCACGATCGCCGCTGCTTTGACCGCGATCACCGTCTCCAGCTTCATTCCGAAGTAGGAGCCGCCCGACTCAGTGGAAACCCCCCGGCGGGAGTCGTAGAAGGTTGTGCGCGGCTCAAAGCCGTGCGCGGTGAAGACGCCCGCTGACGGCGCGGCCTCAAACTCTTTGATCGTCGCTTTGATTTTGTCACGCTCCGCTTCCAGCTTCTTCGCCTCGGCCTGAAGCACCTCCATCCGGGCGGTGAGGACGCGGACCTGCTCACGCGTGTCACTGATGCCGAACTCTTTTTCAAGCGCTTCCTCAGCGACGCGCGCGCGTCGCCTGATTTCCTCACGGACGTGTCCGCGGACACGCTTGGAATCGCGCTCAAAGGAATGCTGCAATGACTCGCGCGTCTTCTCACCGAGCTTGCCGTCGCGGAAGTCCCGGACGACGGCCCGGCCAGACCGGGCGGAAAGTTGTGCGCCGCCGTTCGCGGCGTCCCCGTTGTCCTTCTCAATTAAAGCTGTGCTCATTCTTCGTCTCCTTCGGGTTGTGGGTAATCGAGCGCTTATCCTTCGTCACCAAAGAGCGCCCGCAATGCCTCCGGGTCGGCCTTGTCAGCGTCGAACCAGTAGAGGCAGGTGTAGTTTTCTTCCGGCTCGTCTATTTGGCGGCGCTCAATGACGCCGGCCTTGTGGAGCCGCAAGGCGAGCTGCCGGTCGCGCTTGACCGGCCACATCTGACGCCGGTCAAGCCCTGGCGGCGCGCTCGCTTTGATCTGCTCAAAGACTGTTCTCGTCAAATCGGGAAAGTCCCGCAGCATCTTGTCAATTGACGGTCCCTTCGGGGGCCGTCCGGTGAGGGAGCGCTGGCGGTGAGACGCGCCGCCCTTGTGTGTGTACTCGCCCATCATCGAGGGATTAAGCAGGTGGGCGAACTGGCGGCGCACCTCCTGCGGAAGCTGCGTCTCAAGCACGCCGAGCTCCGTCTTGACGTGCTCCCGCTCCGAGGCTAATCGCACATACTCGGCGCGATCAAAATGCACGACGTCCAACGCGGCGCGGTCTAAGCGACGGTACTCGCGGGAAAGCTCCGCCGCGCGGTTGACGAGGCGCTCTAAGTCGCGCGTCGCTTCCGCGTTCGCGCCCACTTCAGGCGGCACGGCGGCGCGCAGCTTCCGGGCACGCGCCTTCCGCGTGCCTTCGATCTTCATCACGGATGCCATTCGCTAAAGTCTCCTTTCTTCAATTGGCTACTCGCCGCGCGCGTACTCCGCCGCCGCTCGTGCCTTGATGGCTTCGTTGATGTCCGCCAACTCCCCCTGATAGCGCATGTGTGCGCGTGAATCTATTTCGTTGTAAGCGATGCCTTTCGCGTCACACGCATGGCGAATGTCCGAGAGGAGCTGCACCATTTGGCCGCTCAAATCACCCGGATAGGCTGACAGCGCGCGGCGCGCCCGCAGCGTCTGCCGGGCGCGCCCGCGCTCCAGCGCCTCTGATTGTAGAATCGTGAATTTGTTGTCCGGCACGATCATCTCCTTTACCGAAAGTTAGAAACTAAAAATGCCCGCCGGCACTCGGTTCATGCTTTGGCGGGCACTGCTGCCATCACTGCTGGCGGCTGCGCATCACTGCTGGCGGCTGCGCATCACTGCTGTTTTGGTCAATGCAGCTTACCTAACTATACTATCACGCGCGCATAGCCGCGTCAACCCCTACGTCAAGGTTGGTGTGGACAAACTTGACGATGGAGAAGGCGAGAGAGGGGGCGAGAGAGCGCGGCGGCTAGCTTCCAAGCATTCCCGCAGTGATGCGCTCCTGGGTGAGGACGGCATCGCATAGCTTCTCGCCGGCCTCGTGCCGGCGGCGAAACTCGCCGAGCACAAGGCGCATCCGAAAGAGCGGGCGATTGGCGCTCGCGCCCTCTTCCCGGCGGACCGCCTGCTCGGCTTGATACAGGGCGTCATACGCGGCGCGCAGCAATTCTTTCGTTTCCTCGGTCATCACACGCTACCTCTTTCGGAGAGTTTCAAGCTTCGTCCAGATATTCGCCGGCATCGGTAAAGTCATGCCGGTGGTCGGCATCAGTGGCGGCGCGGTAGCCGGAGTGGAGCCAGCACTCATCACACGCCCGGATGCAGTATATGCCGTCATCGTCGTAGCGATCCGCGCCTTGTTCCCGGCACTCGCGGCCGCCGTGAAGATGGTGCTTTGAGCAGCGGCACCGCATCCTCTCCGCGAGGTCTTCGAGCCGCTCCCGCCGGGAGCGTTCTTCCTCTTCATCTCGCTCGGCCCGCCCATCCTCAATCTGCTGAAGCAGGATCGCGACGCGCTGAGCCGCCTGACTGAGCAGTGCGCGGCACGCCATGTCTTCACAACTCTCTGAGAGGACTCTGAGAGTTGTGCTGTAATCAATGCCCTCCTCCTGCAGCTCGTCGATCGCAGCGTTGACGCGGCGGCTCACTTCCTCCTCTTCCTCAGCGTCAGTGGTGTGTGAATGGTCAAAAGTTATCGCGAGGCCGGAAGGACTGGTGAGTCCACCGCCCGAGCTTGCTTCAATGAATTTGTCTTCGTTCAATTCGTCTCCTCTACCAGTTCAGCCGGGTCTTAGGCGTCAATGAAGAAGGCGCCTTCTTCAATGAAGTAGACTTCTTCCGGTCGCGCGGGTCGTCCCGCTTTGATCTGCTCCGCGTCGCCGACGACTCGATACGCAATCGAGTTGTCACAAATGCGCTGCGTCGCGATGATCGTAAAATCATCCTGCTCGGCGGGACAGCGCGGGGCACTGAAGCGGACGCGACGCCCGACGTCGAAGCCGAGCGGATCATCAGTCACGATTAGTCTGTTGACGGCTGCTTCCCATCTTTCCATTCCTGCCATCTTCGGTGGTCTCCTTTCAGGTTATGAGCGGCACTTCTCGGCGTACTCCTTGACGGTGCCGGTCGCGTTCATCATGTAGTCTTCGTAAAAGTCCGCGGCCGTGCGGCGGTCTTTGTCCGGGTCAAACTGCATCACCCGGCAGAACGTCTCAAAGTCGGCCCGCGGAGCACGTCCGCGCCCGCACGCCGCGCACAGGTACATGCCCTGACTCGTGCGCCACCTGACGCTTTCCTCTTCAGTGCCGCAGACCGCGCACACGACCACAATGTCGCCGGCGGCCTGCAGCGCATCCTGCTCTTGCATGCCTGGATAGAAGCCACTCATCAGCATTCTCCTTCTCCACGTCGCCTTATCAAATCAATCCGGTCGCAAGTGATTGTGAAGGCGCCCGGCGTCAGGTCCTCTAAAGAAGCCAGTGCCCGCCTGACCAACTTCTCGACGGCTTCTTGCGGCTCGTTGTACAAATCGCTCAAATCCTCAATTGATGTGCCTTTAGTGAATTCGCGCAGCACGGCGACGGTGCTGTCGTGCTTTTGCGTGCCCGCCCGCCTGAAATCTTTGAAGTCACTCATCACTCATCACCTCCCGTCACCATCAGGCGCGTGAGGAGGCGATTCGTCGCGTAGCGCGCGTATTCCGCGCCGCGCAAGGGCTTCGTTCCATAGAGGCCGGAGGCGTTGCGGCTGATCTGCCACGCGCGGTGCTCCTCTTTGATCGCAATCATCCGCGTCGGCGCCTCAATCGTGCCGCAGCGCACGTACAGTTCAAGCGTCCCGAAGCCGTCATAGTCGCGGGGCGCACCTGTCTCATAAAGCTGATAGGTGGTCGGCCCGACGTGGCCGATCTGGATTGTCAGTTTCTCTCCGTCTTCTTCGCTCATATCAATTCGTCTCCTCTATCCATGGTTTCCCGGTTCCTACCAATCATCGTCCTCATCCTCATCGTCCTCATCCTCATAGGGAACGCCGACGCTGTTATTGGCGATGATCCACGTCAAGTAGTCAGCCGCGATGTGCGCCCGCTGACGGGTGATTTGGGGTGAAAGCGGGCGTTCCTCATCAGGATCACCCGCCTCTTCCTCATGCTGCTGCTGCGTCCGCGCCCACCGCACGGCGAACTGCTCCGGCCAGTTACACGCCGGGTCGCCGGAGAAGACGGTGTGGGCTTCCTCTTCGGTGAAGCCGAAGGCGTCTTGCGCGTGATGCAGGATGTCCACCTGTGACACCGCCGCCTCATCGTCAAATTCCCATGATTGAGGTGTTGACGCTTTCTGCAACTGGTCGGCGGTCACCCGGCCGTCAAGGAAGGCGCCCCAGCCGCCCAGACAGGCCACCGTCGGGCAGCTCTGCTGGTGCGGTCTAAAGTCGCCGACCACCGTCTGGTCGTATGCCTCGGCTTCGGCTCGGATGTGTGTGATCACCATCCACATCAACGGATGGTTGTGATTTGCTTCATTCATCATTCATCTCCTTCTTCGTATCTATCTGACGTAGCCATGCTCAATGATCCACGTCAGGTAGTCGGCGGCGATAAACGCCTGCTGCTGTGTCGCCGCCCCATTGTCGAGGGTGTCCGTTTCCATCCAACGATTTCCGAACTCTTCAGGCCAGCCCGTCACCGGGTCGCCGGTGAACACGATTTCTGCTTCCTCATCGGTGAACCCGAAGGCGATCTGCGCGCGGGCTAATATCTCCTTCGGATGGATACAATCGAGCAGCTCAACCAGGGTCACGCGGCCGTCAATGATCGCGGCGCTGCCCGCCAGACACGCGCTGACGCCGCAGATGTTGCGGCTGTCCGTGACGGCGGCAATTGATTGGTCATAGGCCGCCGGCTCAAGGAGCACGTGCTCGATGACCTTGCGCATCAAGTCGTGGTTGTGGCGGGCGTGTCCGTCCATTCGTGAATCGTTCATGCTCAATCTCCTCTCCTTCGTTCGGGGTTAATGAACGCGATCGTTCTCAATTATCCAGTCGATGTAGCGAGCGGCGATGCGCGCCTGGGCGGCGGCCAGAAGCTGCTGCTGCGCGTCGGGGTTGGCGCTGGCGTAACAGGCTCGATACTGGGCGGTCACCGCTTCCCACTCCCCGGCGAACGGCGGCGGCCAGTCGGCCGCCGGATGCGGAGTGAACACGATGTCAGCCTCATCCTTGCTCAGTCCGAGCGCGTGCTGCGCCTCGCGGCTGATGTTGATGGCTAAGGGGTTGCCCTCATGGTCCATCAATTGATCGAGCGTGACGCGCCCGGCGAGGTAGGCGGCCGTTCCGCCGATGCACGCCGCGAAGCCGCACGCCGAGCGTGGCGCGCGGCCGCCGAACGAGGCCTGGTTGTACGCCAACTCTTCCCGCAGAATGTGGTCACGTACTCTGGTGAACAATTCAGTGTTGATTGGCGGCTCCCGCTCCGGCTCTCCGATGGACGGATAGAACGCCATGTCGAAGGCAGGCCGCTCACCGTCCGGCACCCCGGTCACTTCCTTGATCACGTCCGCGATTGCCTCACGCAACTCACTGATCCAATTGATGCCCCAGGTGAGCGGGGTGCCGTGCACCGGCACCAGCTCATTGACGAGGCGGTATATCGCGCTATCCACCACATCCTGCCGGTCAAGCTGTGCTCTCGTCAGCTCCTCACTCATATTCCCACTCATATCAGTTACCTCGATGCGGGTGTTCATCCGCCCACCTCCAATCGCTCCGCCGTGTTAGCGCACACGTAAGCAACCGCACCGAGCACGGCTGAGGCGGCCTGTCTGGCGACAGGGCGCACCGCTGACGGCACTGCCAGCACCAACACAAGGGCGAACACTGCCGCCCACACCCACCGCAATCTTTCTCGATCTCGAGTGGTCATTCTCATCGTCTCCTTTCAGGGTTAATCAAAGTTTCCGAGCGACTCACGCGTAGTAGCGTGAATCACTGAGGTCAATCAATTGGCCGCTCTTAATGTCGGCGGCCTCGGCCAACTCCGCCTCCTCTAAGCGTGCCTCATCCAGCTCCGCGTCGCTCGGCCCCAGTTCATCCGGGTCGACGTGGCACAGGTAGTGCATCATTTGCGGAACCAACTCCTCCTTCAAACCGAAGCTGTCAATCATCAAATCGAAGTATTCTTCGAGTGAGCCGAGGCGCGGCGCCAGATGGAGCCGCAGCGTGCCGCAGATCAGGCACTTCCAAAACCCGCCGGACTTGCGCGGGTCAACGAGGCGCATCGGCGCGCGGCAGCGCTCATCCTCACTGAGCGTGTGGTCACACCTCTCCGGTAGATACGGCATCGAATTTAACCTCCCTCAATTCAAAGCGTTTGATCTCGATGAGCTGGTCCCCGGTCCGCCGCACGGTCACTTCCGCCAGCTTCTCGGTCCGCTCACGGTTGCCGGTGATGGTGAAGGCGTCAAGGTACGCTTCGCCCGCTTGGGACATAAACACGCCGCCGAACTGCTCGCGCGCGGTGTGTTGCAGCACCCGCCCGCCCGGCGAGACGATGCCGACGTTGTAAGTCACTTCCAATGGCGTGTCAGCATCGTCAGTGACGCGTCCGAGGCGCTTCCAGCCGATCCTCGCCGCCGACCAGCGGTGTCTGGTCGCGTGGAACTCGACGACATCGCCAATGGACAGGCTGCGAAAGCAGTTGCCGAACAATCGGTCGTCACGGTTGAACATCTCGAAGAGAATTTCGCAGGCCGTCTCCTCCACCTCATCCGTTGAGGCGAGGGCTTCAGTTTCCACTTCAACGTCGCCGCGCCATACTTCGGTCAGCGGATCGCCCACCCTGTAACCGGCGAGGAGTGCCGTCGACCGGCCCGCCTCATCCTGTGTGCCGTTGTATAACAGCCGCACTCGTAGTGTCTTCAATCTTCACCTTCCTTTCACTCAATCAAGGTTCAAAGCGGCGGCGGCGGCGACCACGTTCGGTTCAGCCTCGGTGGCCGCCTCGGACAAGTCCGGGTAACGGAAAAGAGAGACGATCAAAAACCGTCGCCCGGGGTGTCCCGCCGTCCGGAAGATCACGCTGCTGGCCTGAATGCCACGACTGCGGCTCGCCGTCGCCGCCGCGGATGGCGTGACATGGCGTGATCCCCCGGAGAGCGGGCCGGAGCGGGGAGCTCCGGCCGCGGCCTCAGGTGGGGTGTGTGGGCGCGTAGCGGGTTACTTCAGGCTGGAGAACATCGCCAGCACTTCGGGGCTGGCGTCGGGGTTGACGACGTAGCGGGAGTCAACATTCTTCTTCGCGGCGACGCCGGCGTCCTTGTCGGCAGCGCGGTCGATCTGCGTGCGGATCAGCAAGCCCGCCTTCATCATTCTCCACGCGATCTTCGAGGGCAGCTCGCCCTTGCCGGTCAAGTGCTCCTCGCGGCTAATGCCGTCCTTGCTGGAACGCGCCTGCTTGAAAATCTCCTGCGCTTGGGCGGCGTTCGCACGCACCATCGGGTCGAAGGCCTTGACGGCGGGGTCGGCGACACGCTTCGCCTTCGTCTCGACTGCGGGCGCGGTCTCAACGGTCGGCACAACTGTCGTCTCGGCGGCAAGCGCTTTGATCGCTTCGGCGCGGCTGCGGCGGCCTGTGGTCGCGGTGGTGGTTGAGGTCGAGGCGGCGGTGGTGTTCACGTTGGATTTGCGGTTGTTCTTAGCCATTGTCTTTATTCATCTCCTAATCAAGCTCGGGTTAAGTAACTTTGACGACGGAGCGACCCGTCATCGCTTCATGCGCTTTCGGCGCGGCAGCGCAACCGGCATTCGGCCGGGGGGTATCGTGCCGCGCATATCTACGTACCGGATGACCAATAGTTGGTGCATCCAAAAGAGCGGGTTCAGTCGGCGCCCGCGGTCGGTGTAGCACGGTCGCCAGTGACCGTTGTACGGAGCCAGCCGGACCGCCCAGATGAGCGCCATTCCCACCCACCACGGCCAGATCAACAGGGTCTTCTTAAGGAAGATTCTCAAGGCACCCTGCTCAACAGTGTAGGGATCGTAAATCTCCCACACCGCGTCCTCTGCCGTTTTGCACGGCGCCAGGTGCATCCGCACGAGGCGCATCCGTAAATGATTCGCGCCGGTTGTCTGTAGATACTCAGACGTGACCGGCGCCGCTTTTCTCGCCCGACTCCATAACCTACTCAATTATCTCCATGTTCACCTTCCTTCCGGTTCATGTTCCGGGGCGCAACGCTACCGCGTTTTGCGCTGCCGTCGTTTAACTTTAATAAGTATACTATACCGCGCGCATAGTGTCAACAACTATCTCACCGTGCGTCACCGATGCGCCCGCGCGCTTTGTCGTGCGGCCTGCGACCGTTTAAGCTGATCTCCAGCTCAACCATCCAACCTCCTTCCTTCCGTTCATGCTCCGGGGCGCAACGCTACTGCGTTTGCGCTACCATCGTTTAACTTTAATAAGTATACTATACCGCGCGCATAGTGTCAACAACTATCTCACCGTGCGTCGGTGACTGGTGAGGTCATTCGCTCGTCCAAGCGGCCCTCAGTCGTCGTACTTCCGCAACTCCTCCGCCTCGTCCGCTTCGTGTCGTAGTTTATCGGCGCGGGCGGTCGTCCCATCCGGGTGTAGTACGCGATGACCTCTTCCTCTCCACGCATCGCCGGCCGCTGCGGATTGACCGCCCACCGGCACCACGACGTCATATCGTGGCGCGGCGTCTCGAACACGCCGCCATTGACCGAGTAGACGGTGTTGTCCATTGTCTGCACATAGTCCGCGCTCCCGCCGTCTAAGCGCACCACCTCGAAGCCTTTGAAATCGATGATTTGAATTCTGCTCATTGTCTTTCGTCTCCTCTTTCTCAGGTTGTGATTGTGGATTGGTACGGGCGCCTCGGTGGAAGCGCCCATTGATCGAGTGCGTCTATCCGGCGGCTGCCGC
>Ga0136615_10000467_pt1 | contig 18390 bp, 16 predicted proteins | sample AntDrymUQ2882206_2_FD_106647 | JGI IMG/M metagenome (GOLD analysis project Ga0136615, IMG submission 106647) | Polar desert sand microbial communities from Dry Valleys, Antarctica - metaG UQ288 (22.06) | ecosystem: Environmental > Terrestrial > Soil > Desert | place: Antarctica: Dry Valley...
ACTCGCTGGGTCGCAAGCTCGATGTGTTTCACGCTCAGCAGCCTATCGAGAGGCGTGAAATATGGCGGAGCGGAGATGGTTGTCACGAATGTGTGACTTTGTCGTTTCTCCGACTATAAGGGGTTCGTCCGACATGGGTGACCGCATTCGCTTCCACACCGACCCGCTGTGTCCCTGGGCGTTGGCAGACGTCGAAATGGATCCGCGAGGTCGAAAAGGTGCGCAACGTCGAGGTCGAGTGGGCGTTCTTCTCGCTGCAAACTCAGAATAAGCCCGGGGCGAACGCGCTCGAGGACCCCAATGTGAGGGGTACGCCGGCGCTGCGCACGATGGCTCTTGTCCGGCGCGAAGAGGGCAACGTCAGGATGGGCGATCTCTACCGGGCGATCGGGGAACGCGTACATGAGCGAGGCGAGGACTTCACGACCGACTTGCTCCGCGCGGCCCTCAGCGATGTCGGCCTGCAAGAGAGTCTGGTGGTCGACGCCCTCGCCGATTCCGTCACGGTCAAAGAGATCCTCGAAGAGCACGACTCCGTCGCCACGGAAGTGGGTTGCTTCGGTGTTCCCACGATCGTGCTGCCCACGGGCGAGGGCATGTTCGGTCCGGTGCTCACGGTTGCTCCGACCGGCGAGGCCGCCGGAGAGCTGTGGGATCACTTCGAGTGGTTGACGAAGCAGGACTACTTCTTCGAAATGAAGCGCGAACGAGGCGACGCCAGCCCCGGCGCCTGATGGATTTACGGGCTCACGCAGAGGCGCGGGGTGCCCGGCGGCTGGTTCACTTACCGAACGGCGACAAATGTCGTGGTCTGTGGGCAACTCAACGAAGAGCGCCTTTCGGAACCCAGCGCGAGACACCGAGGCGAGGCCCGGCCGCTGATCCACCCCGGCGTCACGCAGACGGGCGGCGTGCGGGGGCCGGGCAACAGGTCGCCCCGCAGATGTCGTGGCTCGGGCCACAGTCGCCCAGTGCGACGCGCTCGGGTCCTGCCGCCATGCGCTCGGCGACGAGGTCGCAGATCATGTCGATGTAGCGGGGGTGCGCACCGACCGCCTCGGCTCGCACCATGTTGAGACCCAGCGCCGCGGCGGTCCGCGCCGCCTCGACATCGAGGTCGAAGCGCACCTCGAGATGGTCCGAGACGAAACCGACCGGAACGACGACGAGGTCCTTCACACCTTGAGAGTGCAGCTCGGCGACGAGGTCGCTGATGTCCGGCTCGAGCCACGGGACCTGGGGTGGGCCGCTGCGGCTCTGATAGACGAGCTCCCACGCGTGCTCGTGCTCGAGCCGGGCGACAACAAGGCGACACGCTTCGGTGAGTTGTTGCACGTAAGAGCTCGTCTCCGCCATTTGTGTAGGAATGCTGTGAGCGGTGAAGGCCACGCGTGCGCTCGCCCTGCGTTGGGCCGGGATTGCCTCGAGCGCGACGTTCACCTTCTCGACCTGGGGCTCGACGAAGCTGGGATGGTTGTAGAACACGCGTAGCTTGTCGACCTTGGGCGCGCCACCGCCGAGGGTCGCCTGTGCTCGCACGATGTCCTCGCGGTACTGGCGACACCCGCTGTAGGAGCTGTAGGCGCTGGTGACGAAGGCAACGGCTCGTTTCACACCGTCGGCGCGCATCTCTCGCAGCGCGTCCTGAAGGAAGGGACGCGCGTTCCTGTTGCCCCAGTAGACGGGGAGGTCCAACCGCTCGCGCAAGGCGGCGATCACCGCGCGGTTCTGGGCGTTGATGGGGCTCACTCCACCGAAGAGGTGATAGTGCCCGGCGACGCTCGCAAGACGCGCGCGCGGGATACCTCGTCCGCTCGTGACGTTGTCCAGGAACGGCATCACCTCGTCGGGTCCCTCAGGCCCGCCAAAGCTGAGGTAGAGGAGCGCGTCGTAAGCGCGCGCCGTATCGTCTCGAGCGCCGTATGCGAGTTGGCCCACGCTATGGGAGGTCGTCGACGACACCGGCGAGGTCTTTGCGGATGCCGGTGAAGAAAGGGATCTCGAGCTTGGTGTAGCGGCGCGCCTCGGTTGCACGCAGCCGGCGCAACAACTCGACGATGCGGTCGGGACTGTCGGCCTCGAAGCACAGGATCCACTCGTAGTCGCCGAGCCCGAAGGCGCTCGTGGTGTTGGCCCAGACGTCGGGGAACTCACGCCCACCCTCGCCGTGAGCCCGTAACAACTTGCCCCTCTCCGCGGGGTCGAGCAGGTACCACTCCGGCGCCCGCACGAACGGGTAGACATTGAGGTACTTCTTCGGCTCCTTGCCCTGCACGAAGGCGGGCAGATGATCGGGACTGAACTCCGCCGGACGGACCAATCCGAGAAACATCTCGCGCTGGCGCAGGGTGCGTCCTAGTGCAGTGTGACGCCAGTCGACCAGCAGATTCTGCAGAGCCTCCGCGTCGCGGGCCACCCAGAAGAACATCATGTCGGCGCTGGGGCTGAAGCCGACAGTCGAGTAGGCGCCGCGGACCTCGACGCGCCCCGCGTGATCGTCGAGCACGGCCTGAGCCTCTTTGGTCGCGGTCTCTCGGTCGAGATCCTGAGTCAGTTCCGGCACACCTCGAAACACGGGGTAGCCAGCGTAGATGGTGTCTGTGGTCACGAATCGCTCCTTTGAGGATGCCCCCTGGTCAGGGTAGCGCGCCCGACGCGGTTAGCCGCTCCGCCGCGCGCTCGGCGGTCTTGACGCAGTCCGAGATGCCCGACCCCCGGTAGGCGGACCCGGCCAGAGCAATACCGGGCGTCGACTCGAGGGCGCTTTCGATGCGCTGGATGCGCTCGAGGTGACCCACTGCATATTGCGGAAGCGCGCGTGCCCAGCGGGTGAGTTGGGTCGCCCCGGGACGAGCTCGGATGTCGACCGCCGCGCTGAGATCATCGAGTAGCGCCGCCACGAGACGATCGTCGTCCATGCCGACCTCCGTATCGCCCATCGCTCGTCCCGCAAAGGCCTTCAGCACGATCCGGCCGTCGGCCGGGGCGAGGTTGGGCCACTTGCGAGAGAACCAGGTGGCGGCCGCCAGCGTGCGCCGCTCCCGGCTCGGCACCAGCAGCCCGCTCGCGTCGAGGGGCAGAGTCACCGAGCCCGGCTGGAAGACGAAGGCGGCCGTGGCGACCGACGCGTACTCGATCCCGGCTAGATCCCCGGCCGCGCCCGGGTTTAGGTTCCTCAGCATGGCGGCCGCCGCGTAAGCCGGCACGGTCAGCACCAGAGCATCGGCTTCGACCGCGTCGCCCGCCGCCGAATGCACCCTGTAGGCGCCGCCCCTGCGTTCGATGCGCTCGACGCTCGACCCGGTACGGATCTCGGCTCCGTTCGTAACATCATTCTCGAGAGCCTCGATGAGCCGGCGCATTCCGGCGCGCGGGGCCAGAAACGGCGGCGGGCCGCCGTTTCTCTCACCCCGACGCTCGGACCGGGCGAGTCCCCGCATCAGGCTCCGGTTCTCGCGCGCGAGAGCGTCGATCTGCGGCACCGCGGCGGCGAGGCTGATCTCTTCGGCTCTTCCGGCGCGCGTGCCGGCGAGCAGAGGATCCACGAGCTTCTCGAGCACCTCGGCTCCGAAGCGGTGTCGCACGAAGTCGGCGATTGAAACGTCGGGTCCGGCCAGCGGGCCCGGCAGCACAAGATCGGCCCCCGTGCGCACCGCCCCCAGCCGACTCAGAACCCCCGAGCGCAGTGCCGCGGCGGGCGAGGTCGGCATGCCGAACGTGAAGGTGCGCGGCACGCGTTTGAGCTCACCGTCGAGCCACACGTGCGCGCCGAAGACGGCCGGCGCGACGAGCTCGTCGCCGAGGCCCACCGCCGCGGCGAGCTGCTCGACGTGCGGAGCGCTCGCGAGCCATGAGTCGGGGCCGCTCTCGAACACCGTGCCGTGCAGATCGATGGTGGCGAACTTCCCTCCCGGCCGCGCTCCAGCCTCGAGCACGACGACGTCGGCCCGGCCCTTGAGGTAGTGCGCTGCGGCGAGTCCGGTGATGCCGCCGCCGATCACCGCGACGCGGCTCATCGTCTCCAGGCGTGGACGTAGTCGACGAGCCGCGCCAGCACCGCGGGGTCGGTCGAGGGAAGCACGCCGTGGCCGAGGTTGAAGACGTGGCCGCGGCCCCCTCCACGGTCGAGGATGTCCCGGGTCTTGGCCTCGAGCACGTCCCAGGGAGCGAGCGCCAGCGCGGGATCGAGGTTCCCCTGCAGCGCGCTGATGTTGAGCGGCATGCGCGCCCGCGCGGCATCGAGCGGCACGCGCCAGTCGACCCCCATGACGTCAGGCCCGGTGGCCGCCATGTCGGACAGGATCTCGCCCGTGGTGACGCCGAAGAGGATGCGGGGCACACCTTCGTCCCCGAGCCCTTCGAAGATCGTGGCCACCGACGGCGCGACGTGGGTGTTGTAGTCGTCGGCGTCGAGAGCCCCGGCCCACGAATCGAAGAGTTGGATGGCAGAGACCCCCGCCGCGATCTGGGCGCGCAGATAGGCGAGGATCGAGCCCGCGAGGATGTCCATCAGCCTGCGCCATGCGGCGGGCTCCGAGTGCATGAAGGACTTGGTCAGCGCATGGTCCTTGCTGGGGCGTCCCTCGACCATGTAGCTGGCGAGCGTGAAGGGGGCCCCGGCGAATCCGATGAGCGGGACCTCGAGCTCTTTGACCAGGATCTTCACGGACTCGATGACATACGGAACGCCGTCGGCGGGCTCGAGCGGAATGAGACGTTCGACGTCGGACGCGGTCCGGATGGGGTTGGAGATCACGGGCCCGACGCCACCCTGGATGTCGACGTCGACGCCCATCGCCGGCAGCGGCACGACGATGTCAGAGAACAGGATGGCCGCGTCCACGCCAAGCCGGGCGACCGGCTGCAGGGTCACTTCGGCGGCGAGCTCGGGGGTCCGGCAGAGCTCGAGAATGCTGTGAGACTCCCGCAGCTTGCGGTACTCGGGAAAGCTGCGCCCCGCCTGGCGCATGAACCAGACGGGCGTGTACTCGGTGACCTCGCCGCGGCACGCCCCGATGAAGGGCGATGCGCTCGTGTGGCTCAAAGGGCTCCTTACTGTGGACGGCCGTCGCATCCTATGAGGCCCGCCGGCACAGGATTTTCGGTCCTCACCCTCGCTCTCGGTCTCAGCTCGGCCGGCCCTCGCCGTCCGGCACTCGCCTCGGGGCGACGTTCCAGTAGTCGCGCTGCTCGGTGCAAAGGCCGTCGTCGCCGAAGCGCAGCACATCGCAGCTCGCAATCGTGACATCGCCGCCCTCTGCGGAGTCGTTGAGGGTCGCCACGTACACGGTCAGAGCCTGCGCCCCGGATGCAGCCCAGACCTCGAATCGACTACGCACGTCGCTCTCGTCGGGGAAGCAGCGCGCGAGATACCCGGCGACTCCGCCGTCCTCGGGCGCCCGCAGCGGCATCGAGCGGTGAACCGCGTCGGGCGCGTACGCCGCGACGATGGGGGCCGGGTCCAAGGCCTCCCATCCGGCCTTCCATCCCCGGATCCATCGAGCCGCGGCGTCTCTCGTCCGTTCCGCGTCACCGTCGGTGATGCGGCCCCAACCCTCGTAGGGCTCCGCTGCACCGGGCTCCGAGTGCCAGTACTCGTTGAGGCGCGCACAGCGCTCGCCGTCGAACTCCAACAAGAGACATCCCGGCAGGGTGACCCGCTCGCCTTCGTCGCTCATAACCGTCCACCATTCGATGGCAGCGCGCTCGCCGTCCACCAAGGGAGCGCCCATCCACACCCGCACGTCTGCTTGGGTGGATGTGGCCCGCTGCCAGTACGCATGAATCTCGGCGCTGCCGGTGTGCGGCGCATCGAAGATCGACGAGCGGTAGGTGGCGTCTGGCGTGAACAGCTCGACCACCGCGTCTGGGTTCCTCTGTTCCCATGCCCGCGCGTAGCTCGCCGCCCATCTCCCCACGGACCGTGCATCCATGATGTGACAGTAAACCCGACCCGGTCGCATGCAGCGAGCCCGCCTGCATAGAGTCGATCGCATGACATTCGACGCGCTGGTCCCGGCGGGCGGCGGAGCGACGAGGCTCGGGGGCCGGGACAAGGCGACCCTTCGAGTGGGCGGTGTGTCTCTCCTAGACCGTGCGCTGCTAGCCGTGAGCGCGGCCGAGCAGGTCATCGTCGTCGGTCCGATTCGCCCCGTCAGCGGCGTCGCGGTCACGTGGGCGAGAGAATCTCCGCCCGGAGGAGGCCCGGCTGCGGCCCTCGTAGCCGGGCTGGCGGAGGCGAGTGCGGCAACCGTGGTCGTGCTCGCGGTCGACTATCCTTTCGTCGATCGCGATGTCGTCGCCGCGCTCCTAGATGCGGCCGGCGACCACGACGGGGCTGCGCTCGTCGACGGGGACCAACGCTTCCACTACGTCGTCGGGGCGTACAAGACGGCTGCCCTGAGACGGGCCGTGGAGAGCGTCGGCCGGGGCCGCGGGGCGTCGATGCGAGAGGTGTTCACGAGGCTCGACATCGTCGAGGTTCGCAACGAGCGCGCCGCGCTGGACGTGGATGACCCAGACGACCTCGACAGGGCGCGCCGCCGCGCGGGTGATCGCGAGTAGGTGTCCGCCTAACGCGAACTCTGCGGATCTAACCCACCGAAACGGTGGTTGATAACGCCGAGTTTGTGTCAGGCCCCCTCGTCCATCAGGCGCGAGAGCAGGTCGAGGTATTGCAGCAGGTGGCGGGGGCCGAGGAAGGCGTCGCGCACGCGCGCCATCGCCTCGTCGCCCATGTGCTCGGCCCCCTCGGGGTCCGCAAGCAGACCGGTGACGGCGGCGCCGAACTCGGCGAGGTCGTGCGGATCGCTGACGAGGACGCCGCTGACGCCGTCGACGATCTGGTCCTGGATCCCGCCGATGCGGCTCGCGACGACCGGGCGCGCCTTCCACATGCCCTCGGCGACGGTGAGCCCGAAGCCCTCCGCGATGCTCTTCTGCACGACGACGTCGGAGCGCCGCTGGAGTGCGTTGACGATCGCTGCGTTCTCCTCGTTGTCGTCCATTGGCAAACAGGCGAGATGAACTCGCGTGCGCATCTCGGCCGGCAGCTCCACACAAGCTGCACGAACCTCCTCGAGCACCTCGGCCCCCTCGGGATCGTCGCTGACCGCCTCGACCGCCGGTCCGGCCAGCACCAGGTGAGCGTCCGTGCCCGGCGCGATGTACTCGGCGAAGCCTCGCATCACTCCGAGCGGGTCCTTCAGGCGGTCCCAGCGCGACACCTGGGTGACGAGAGGGGCGCCGGGGGGAGGCGGAGCGCCGGCGTCGGCGAACACCGTGGGCCGCTCGACCAGGCCCGGCGCACCTCCGGTGCGAACGAAGATCGCCGCGCCGGGATCCCCGCCCCCCATCAGTCCCGTTGCCGTCAGAATCGCGGACACGGCAGTGGCGTCGAGTGGCTGGTTCTTCGGCGAGAAAGCGTCGATCGAGGGTGGCACGATGATCGTCTTGGCCGGCGCGAGGCCGTCCCAGGCGAACTCCTTGCGAGAAAAGACGTGCGCGTCGGCGGCCTCGACGTAATCGTCGAGCCATGCCCACGCGTTGCGGGCGATGTCGTTGGGCGCGTCGAGGCCGACGTGGCAGCGCCACACGACCACGGCGGCGACCTCCTTCATCGCCTCCACGAGCCCCGCGGTCTGAGGGTCGTGCAGAAGCACGATGTCGCCGGGCCGCACCCGTCGTGCGAGCTGCTCCGCATTGGGAGCGAGGGCGTCCGCATAGACGGCTCGCTGGGCCTCCCCCAGCTCGCCGCCGTCTCCGGGCGCCCCGTGCAGGTGGTTGTGGATCCGCTTTGTGACGCGAAAGAAGTCCTGGTTGCCCTCGATGACCACCCAGCGGGCGTCGACGCCGGCACCCTGTGCGTAGGCCAGAAGCGACACCAGCATCTCGGCGACGCCCCCGCCCTTGCCGGTGGAGTTGACGTTCCATATGGTCCGACCGGCAAAGATGGCCTCGGCTCGGCCGAGGGCCGCGTCGAAGCGCCCCCAGGCCTCGGGGCTCAGGACCCCTTCGAAGCGTCTGGGGTCGAAGACCCCGGTCTCCACCTTCGTGAGCGTCACCACGGCGGCATCCCTCCGGATCTATGTCTTGGTGTTCGGCGTCGAGCTGTGGTCTGCGAATATTCACAGATGCCACGACTTTTCGGGACGGATGGAATCAGGGGTGTCGCCAACAAGGAGCTGACGCCGGACCTTGCTCTCGCCCTCGGGCGGGCGGCGGGCCTGGTATTGGCCCCCGGCGGCGCGGTCGTTGTCGGGCGCGACACGCGCGTCTCAGGACCCATGCTTCAAGCCGCGCTCGCGGCCGGTCTCTGCTCGGCAGGCGTCCGGGTCCGGCTCGCGGGGATCGTGCCCACGCCCGCGGTCGCCTGGCTGACAATCGCCGACAAGGCGAATGCCGGGGCGGTCATCTCGGCGTCGCACAACCCCGTGCCGGACAACGGCATCAAGTTCTTCTCCGACGAGGGCTTCAAGACGACCACCGAGACCGAGGACCGGATCGAAGCGACCATGCAGTCGGACGACCTCGACCTGCCCGTTGGCACGGAGGTCGGCTCGGTCGAGCCCATCGAGGATGCGCTCGACCGCTACGCCGATCACCTGGTGGCCTCGGTCGAGGGCTCCCTTGGGGGTCTCAAGGTCGTGTTGGACTGCGCCTGCGGGGCCGCGTGGGCAGCCGGCCCCCGCGCCTTCCGTCAGGCGGGGGCCGAGGTCGTCGTCATCAACGACGACCCGGACGGGACGCGCATCAACGTCGAGTGCGGCTCGACCGACCTCAGCTCACTGGCCCGGTGCGTGGTATCCGAAGGGGCGCAGATCGGACTGGCGTTCGACGGCGACGCCGATCGCGTCCTCGCGGTCGACGAACGGGGCGAACACGTCGACGGCGATCGGCTGCTAGGACTGACGGCCACCCATCTCTCGGACAAGGGACAACTGGACAACGGCATAGTGGTCGCCACGGTGATGTCGAATCTCGGATTCAAGCGGGCGCTGGAGGAACGTGGCATCAGCGTGGTGCTTGCGCCCGTGGGCGACAAGTACGTCGCCGAGGCAATGGCCCAGCACGGGGCGGTGCTGGGCGGCGAGCAATCGGGACACGTCATCCTGGGACGGCACTCGACGACGGGAGACGGCATCCTCACCGGTCTCCAGAGCGCGGCGATCGTCGCCGGCTCGTCGAGACCCCTGTCCGAGCTCGCTCATTTTTTTGAGCCCTTCCCCCAGGTGCTCATCAACGTCGATGTTGCGGCCAAGCACACACTCGAGTCCAACGAGGAGCTGTGGGAAGAGGTCCGTGCGGCCGAGAAGGCCCTGGGCGACGATGGACGGGTGCTGCTGAGAGCATCGGGCACGGAGCCGCTGGTCAGGGTGATGGTCGAGGCGGCGGACCCCGCAACTGCGGAGTCCGTGGCCGAGGGCCTGGCGGGCTCGGTGCGACGCCACCTGAACTGAGGGGCGTAGGAAATCTGGTGCCCACGCCCGGTTTCTTCCCGGTCGCCCGCTCCCTTACAATGCGAAGTGAGAGGAAGCGAGTTTCGTACGGATCTAGCGCCAGGGCTCCCGTGGAGGCGGCGAGTCGACGAGGTAGGGGATCTCGGAAGGCGTCGCCGGTCGCACAACGATCACGGTGGCGCTGCTCGGCGGGTGACCCTCGGCCGGCCACGGTCGTGACGGAGCCGACAAAACCCGGGAGCGATCCCGGACCACAAACCGGCGCCGAGGTGGCTCCTCTCCCGAAGTGACGACGTTGATTCAGCGACGGTTCCGCGCGCCTCCCAGGGGGTATGTCCGGAACACGAATAGAGAGGGGGGTGGCCATGTGCGGAATCGTTGGCTATGTGGGAACTGAGCCGGCCCTGCCCGTGCTCATTCAGGGAATGCGCCAGCTCGAGTATCGCGGGTATGACTCCGCCGGGGTTGCCGTGGTGCACGGCGGAGCCATCGAGACGGTGCGCCGGGCCGGCCACCTCGACCACCTCGAGGAGGCACTCCAGGGGGCCGAGTTCGAGGGCACGCTCGGCATCGGCCACACGCGCTGGGCCACCCACGGAGCGCCGAACGACCTTAACGCCCATCCGCACGTCGACTCGACGGGCAAGGTGGCGCTGGTTCACAATGGGATCGTTGAGAATTTCGACGTCCTCAAGGAGCGCCTGACCTCCGAGGGTCACACCTTTTACAGCGAGACCGACACCGAGGTCGTGGCCAAGCTAGTGGGTTCGATCATCACGGCCCGGGAATGTTCGCTTCTCGAGGCGACCCTCGATGCCGTGGCGCAGATCGAGGGGGCCTTCGGTCTCGTCCTGGTGCACGCAGACGAACCCGACACCATCGTCGCCGTGCGCCAGGACTCGCCGATCATCGTCGGAGCAACCGAGGGCGCAGGCTTGGTCGCCTCTGGAATCCCCGCTCTGCTCGCTTACACGCGCGACATGATCCCGCTCGAGAACCGTCAGGTCGCAGAGATCAAGCCCGGGCGCGTACGCGTGCTGGACTTCGAGGGCGACGAGGTCAACGCCGAGACCATTCACGTCGAGTGGGATCTCGACGCCGCGGAGAAGTCCGGCTACGAGGACTTCATGCTCAAGGAGATCTTCGAGCAGCCCGAGGCGGTGCGCAACACCATGCGCGGGCGCGTCAAGAAGGGTCGCATCACGCTCGACGAGGTGACCTGGAGCGGGGCGGATCTCGCCGCCATCTCCAAGGTCGTGGTCGTCGCCTGTGGGACGTCGTATCACTCGGGGATGGCTGCGAAGCACGCCATCGAGCACTACACCCGCATCCCGGTCGAACTCGACCTCGCGTCGGAGTTTCGCTACCGGGATCCGGTGCTGGACGCGCACTCGCTCGTCATCGGCATCGCACAGTCGGGCGAGACCGCGGACACACTCGCGGCCGTGCGCTTCGCGCGCGAGATGGGAGCCAAGGTCGTCGCGGTCACCAACGTCGTCGGTTCGTCGATAACACGCGACGCCGACGCGGTGTTGTTCACGCACGCGGGACCCGAGATCGGCGTCGCGGCGACCAAGACGTTTCTCGCGCAACTCGTGGCGTTGAACCTCTTTGCTCTCTATCTCGCCCAAGAGCGCGGCGTCATGGATCCAGCCAAGATCGGCGAAACCATCGACGCCATGCGCGCGCTTCCAGATCAGATCGAAGAGGTGCTCACGCTGCAGGGAGAGGTTCACCGAGCGGCCAAACGCTACGCCTCTGCCCGCGACTTCATCTTCATGGGCCGCGGTGTCGGTATGGCGGTCGCACTGGAGGGAGCCCTGAAGCTCAAGGAGATTTCCTATATCCACGCCGAGGGCTACGCGGCCGGTGAGCTGAAGCACGGCGCCATCGCCCTGATCGAAGAGGGCGTGCCCGTCGTGGCGATCCTGACCGGTGTCGCGCTGTACGAGAAGATGCTTGGCAACGTCTCCGAGGTGAGGGCGCGCGGCGCGGAGACGATTCTCATTGCGCCTCGTAACGACGAGAGGGCCTGCACTCTCGCAAACGAGCTCTTCGAGATGCCCGTGACCAAACCGCTGCTTACTCCGATCCTCGATACGATCCCTCTGCAGCTATTGGCGTACTTTGTAGCCAAGGAGCGAGGCCTGTCGCCGGACAAGCCGCGCAATCTCGCCAAGAGCGTCACGGTCGAATAGGAGGATCCCGATGGGTTTCATGGACAAGGTGAAGTCGGCCGCCCAAGACGTCGCGTCACAGGCTCAAAAGGCGACATCTCAGGCCCAGAGCAAGCTCGAACAGTCTCAATTACGCAAGAAGGCCGACGACGTGGCTCGCAATCTCGGCTATGCGGTCGTGCGCCAGCGCACCCAGGGAGTGGACGCCGCCGCAGACATCGACGCCATGGTCGACGACATCGTGGGGATCGAGACTCAGATCGCCGAACAGGAAGAAGTGGCACGGCAGGCGGCCGAACAGGCCAGTTATCAGAACCCGCCGCCGGGCCAGTACCCTCCGGCCCAGCCGACCTCGGCCCCCGACTCGCCGCCGACCCAGTACCCTCCGGTGGCCCCCATGCCGGGCCAGGCCTCGCCTCCGGCGGCCCAACCCCCATCTCAGCCGGGCCCGCACGACAGACCGCAGGGTTAACCCGCACGCGCTCGCCGTCGACGCGTGAGACCGCTGCTCGATCCGGAGGAGATGGCTGCCGCTGATAAGGCGACCATCGCGGCGGGGACTCCGGGTCGCGTCCTCATGGAGCGCGCCGGACGCGCGGTCGCGCGCGCCGCCCTCGACGTGGCGGGCCGCCACTACGGCACCCGGATGGCGGTGGTCTGTGGCAAGGGCTACAACGGAGGCGACGGATTCGTTGCGGCGCGAATTCTCCAGGGGCAAGGCGTTGCAGTTCGCTGCTTGCTGCTCGCCGAGCCGTCCGAGTACGGGGGTGACGCCGCCCTGCACCTCGAGGCCATGATTCGATCCGGGGTCACCCCGGATCCCTTCCGGCCGCGTTCGTTGACGGGATGCGACGTGGTGATCGATGCGATCTTCGGAACCGGCTTCAAGGGAGCGGCCGAGGGGCCGGCGGCTGCTGCCATCGAGGCGATCAACAGCCACGAAGCGCGCGTGCTGGCGGTCGACATTCCTTCCGGCGTCGAGGGACGAAGCGGAGCGGTCAACGGCGCCGCGGTCCGCGCCGACGCCACGCTTGCAATCGCCGCGCAGAAGTTCGGCACGGTGCTGTCGCCGGGCTCGACGCACGCGGGGGAGATTCGGGTGGCCGACATCGGCATCGAGGTCGAAGATGCATCGCTCTACCTAGCCGAGGCGGGGGATATCAAAGCTCTTCTACCGGTGCGCGACGCGGAGGCACACAAGAGAAGCTCCGGCTCGGTGGTCGTGCTGGCCGGCTCCGACGGAATGAGCGGCGCCGCGCTTCTCACGACCAGGGGCGCTCAGCGCATGGGGGCCGGATACGTCACGCTGATCTCGACTCCGTATGTCGACCACGCCAAGAAGAGCATGATTCCGGAAGCCGTGTCGCGCAGCGCGGCTGATCCCGAGCTCGGTCCCGAGGTGCTGGACGAGTTCGCCTCCGACTTCGAGCGCGCGGATGTGGTCGCTCTCGGTCCGGGTCTGGGAACCGGCCCCCGTCAGCGCGCCCTCGTCGAGGCCGCGCTGGTTCGCCTCGACATGCCTCTCGTTCTGGACGCCGACGCCTTGAACGTCCTCGGGGAGTACCCGAGGCCCCTGGTCGAACGAGGCCGCCCGACCGTGATAAGCCCGCACCCTGGAGAGATGGCCTCGCTGCTCGGCCTTGCGGCCACTAAGGTCCAAGCGGACAGAGTCGGCGTCGCCCGTAGGGCGGGGGAGGAGCTGGGCTGTGTGGTCGTCCTCAAGGGGGCGGGAACCATCGCCGCCCGCCCTTCGGGACCGGCGATCGTCAACCCCACAGGCGGCCCGGAGCTCGCCACGGCGGGAACGGGTGACGTGCTGACCGGCGTGATCGCTGCTCTTGCGGGCGAGGGGCTGGACGCCTTCGACGCCGCCTTCGCCGCGGTGTTCGTGCACGGCCTGGCGGGACGCGAGGCGGGCCGGGTCGCCGGTGGGCACGGGGTCGTGGCCTGGGACGTGGCCGAGGCGCTCCCGGCCGCGGTCGCCGGCCTCTTCGCCCGATTAGAGACATCTTAGGCAATCCCGTAGGTGGGCGGTTACTCTCAGTGGTATGAGCGGACTGACGAGGGCCGAGGTCGAGGCGCGCGGTCACGGCCTGTGGGCCGAGATCGATCTCGGGGCCGTTCGTCACAACCTCATCGAGCTCCAGGCCAAGGCCCCCGGCTCAGAGGTCATGGGCGTCGTCAAGGGCTATGCCTACGGCCACGGTAATCCGGCCGTGGCGCGAGCAATGCTCCAGGCGGGGGCCGGCCGCCTCGGCGTGGCACGGGTGGCGGAGGCTCTGCATCTGCGGGAGGCCGGCATCAGCGCGCCGATTCACGTCTTCACCGAGCCACCTCCTCGCTCCGCCGTGACCATGCTCGACTACGGCCTCACCCCGACCGTCTACACGGAAGGTTTCGCCGCGGACCTCTCGAACGCGGCCCTCGCGGTGGGGCGTCGCGTCGGCGTACACGTCAAACTCGACAGCGGGATGCACCGCGTCGGGGTGATGGCCGACGACGTACCGAACGCGATCAGGACCCTGAGGTCCTTGAAGGGCATCTCGATCGAGGGGGTCTGGAGTCATTTCGCGGTCGCGGATCTGCCCGACCACCCCTTCACCCAGAAGCAGCTCAAGCTCTTCCACGAGCTCGTGGACGAGATCGAGTCGGTGACCGGGCCGCTGCCCTATAAGCACATGGCGAATTCGGCGGCCACGCTGTCGCTGCCCGAGGCGCACTTCGACATGGTCAGGCCCGGCGTCGCCGCTTACGGTCTGTGGCCGGCCGAGCACCTCGTGGGCGGCGCCGATCTCCGCCCCGCCATGAGCTTGCGCGCCCGCATAAACGCGTCCAGGTTCGTGCCGGCGGGTGAACGCCTGTCCTATGGACTGCGCTACGAACTCGAACGTGATGCGCGCGTGGTGACGGTTCCCGCAGGTTATGCCGACGGTTACGACAGGGGCCTCTCCGGCCAAGCCGATGTCTTGATCGGAGGCATGCGATACCGCGTTTCCGGGACCGTATGCATGGATCAATTTCTGGTCGATGTCGGCGACGAGCCGCTCGATGTCGGCGACATCGCGACTCTCATCGGCGCAGATGGCGCCGAGAGGATCTCGGCCGAGGAGCTCGCGCGCCACCTTGGGACCATCAACTACGAGATCATCACACGCATCGCATCGAGGGTCCCGCGCGTCTATCTCAACGAGGTCGCCGACGAACGCGTCGAGGATGCAGACGACGAGCGACGCCGGACGTCCACGCCGTACTCGTGAAGAGATCGAGCGGAGTCGCACTTGCAAGTGCGGCCGCGACACTGGCGGCGGGTGTCGTGGCCGAGAGACTCGCGCTCAAGAAGCGCAGGCAACGCGATACCGAAGTGAGACAGGAGTTCGGGTCGCGCCGTGGGGAGCGCTCGCACCATATCGACATGCCCGACGGGGCCCGTCTCTTCGTCGAGGAGTCCGGCCCCCGTTCCAAGAGGGGGGTCGTGTTCGTGCACGGCTCGGCTCTGCGCACCGACATGTGGCACTATCAGATGGAGACCTTCGACGGCAGGCGGCTGCTGTTCTACGACCAGCGCGGCCACGGGCTGTCGTCTCCGAAGGGAGACTCCGACTACACCATCGCTCGGCTCGCGCTTGATCTTCTCGCCGTGATCGACGACGTCGGGCTCGAAGAGGTCGTGATCGTGGGCCATTCCGTGGGAGGCATGGTCGCGCAACAACTGTGCCTCGATCATCCCGAGCAGCAGGGCGATCGCGTCAAGGGTGTGGTGCTGCTCAACACGACCTACGGTCCGGCGATCGAGACCGTGCTGGGGGGTGCCGCTCTCGCTCGCCTCGAGCGCTATGCGCGCAGGCCCTTCGACTTGATCGGCGCGCACTCGGCGCGTCTCGACAGTCTGCGGGCGGTGATCAAACCTTCGGACGCGATGTTCTGGGGCGTGGCCTTTGCGGCCTTCGGCCCCCGGGCGTCGGCGCGACAGGTGGACTTCGTCTACGACATGGCGGCCGAGACCGCCAGCGACGTCATCTTCGATCTACTCAAGTCCTACAGGGCCTTCGACGCGCACGCCCGGCTTCACGAGATCACCGTGCCCTGTCTGGTCGTCGGCGGGCGCGAGGACCGCCTCACCCTCAGCGACGCCTCGGAGTACCTGGCCGAGCATCTCCCCAAGGCCGAGCTCCACGTTTTCGATGGCGTGGGCCACATGTCGATGATGGAGCGCCATCGAGAGGTCAATAAGATGCTTGAGCGATTCTTCGCCGACACGCTCGGCCGTAAGGGAAAGGGACGTTCGTGAAGGACTCAAGGGCCGAAAGGCTCGCCGACATCCTCGTCGACTACTCGACCGAGGTGAAAGAGAACGATCTCGTCATGATCTCCGGCTCCTACGTCGGGGAGCCGCTGATTCTCGCGATCTACGAGCGCTGTCTCAAGCGAGGGGCACATCCGATGATCCGGGCGACGATCCCCGCCGCCGAGCCACTGCTCTACAAGCACGCGCACGACCACCAGCTCGACTTCGTGTGGGAGACCGACAAGTGGATCTTCGACAACGTGGACGTGACCTTCTCGATCATCTCCGACACCAACACGCGACAGTTGTCGAAGTCCGATCCTCAGCGCCAGGTCCGCCGTAGCAAGGCGCGCGAGCCGTTACTGGAGCGCTTCTTCGAACGCTCGGCCGCGGGTGAGGTGCGCTGGAACGTCACTTTGTTTCCCACCGAAGCGTACGCGATGGACGCCGAGATGAGCCTTGCCGAGTACGAGGACTTCTACTACGGCGCATGCCTCATCGACGCCCAAGACCCCGTCGCCGAGTGGAAGAAGACCGCCGAGCGACATGCGCGCCTCATAGAGTGGCTCGAGGGCCGGAGCGAGGTCCACATCACAGGCGAGGGCACCGACCTGGTTCTGGGTGTCGGCGGCCGGACCTTCTTGCCGGCAGACGGCAAGGAGAACTTCCCCGACGGCGAGATCTTCACCGGACCCGTCGAGACCGCCACGCGCGGCCACGTCACGTTCAGCTTCCCCGCCCTCTACGGGGGGCAGAGCGTCGAGGGCATCCGCCTCGAGTTCGCCGACGGCAAGGTCGTCGACGCCGCCGCCGCCAAGAACGAAGACTTTTTGATCAAGACGCTCGACACCGACGAGGGCGCCCGCATCCTCGGCGAGCTCGGGATCGGCACGAACTACGGGATCACCGAGTACACCGGCGAGGTGCTGCTCGACGAGAAGATCGGTGGCACCGTGCACCTCGCGGTGGGTGCGTCGTATCCCGAGTCCGGTGGAACCAACAAGTCCGCGGTGCACTGGGACATGGTCTGCGACCTTCGCACGGGGGGCCGCATCACCGTCGACGGCGACGTGTTGATGGAGGACGGCAAGCTCCTGGTTTAGGTGGCTTTGGTTGTGTTTGGTCCTCGCCCGGTCCCCCCGATCGACGTGGTGTCCGGTGATTGAGGCGTTTAGGGCCGTGTGGCCTCACTCACCCTTCTTGGTGTCGTCCAGTCTCGGGCAGAGCCCGGCTTCCGGCCGCAAGCAGCAGTGCCGCCGCCGCCAGCACCAACAGACCCACAGGGAGGCTCGCCGCTCCTGCGACGCCGCCGACGAGCGCAGGCCCTACGACGAAACCGAAGTAGGCCACGGTCGAGACGCGCGCGATGGCACTCGCTTGGCGCCCGGGGCCACCGACCCGGGCGGCCACTCCGAAAACGAGCGGCGCTACCACGGAGATGGCCAGGCCGGTCAACGCAATGCCGGTAAGTCCCAGCGCCACGCTCGAAGCCAGCGCGAAGATGATCGCGCCGGCGGTCCCGAACACCCCCGCTGCACCGATCAACTGCTTCTCGGAGAAGCGCCGGGACACAACCTGCGTCAGCGCCCGGCCCGTCACCATGGTTGCGGCAAGCACCCCAGGACCGAGCCCTCCGATGAACGCGCTTCCACCCATCGTCTCCTCGAGGTGGATCGCGCTCCACGACAACAACCCGTCCTCGATCAAAAAGGCAAGAGCGCACAACGTCCCCAGCAGCATCAGCTGCGGCGTCATGCGAACGCGCTTGTTCTGCGCGGCGACCGGCCTGGGAAGTCCGACTCCGTGGAGCGTGAGTCCCACCAGCACGACCGCTGCCGCCAGCACAGGAAGAATCTGCTCGGGACCAGCCCCCGCCTGACGCGCCGCTCCCACGAGCGGACTTGCAACGAGCACTCCGGCGGAGAACAGCGCGTGCATTCCGCCCATCACCTTGGCGTCGAAGGTCGCCTCGTAGACTGATGCTGCGCCGTTGATGAAGACGTCGTAAGCCCCCGAAGCCGCTCCCATGATCGTGAGCATCACGAGGAAGATCACCATGCCGCGCGCGAACGCGAGCGTCGGAATCGTGGCGGCGAAGGCCAGGGCTCCGGGCAAGAGAGTGCGCGTCCCGAGACGGTCCGCGATGCGCCCGGCGAAGAGCATGCCGCCGATCGCACCGAGCGCGATGAACAACAGAGCCCGTCCGAGCGTCGCGTCCGTGGCGCCGACCTGTGTCTTGATGTCCGGTAAGAGCGCCCCCCAACCACCCCAGAACACGCCGAACACGCCGAAGGCAAGCCACAGGCGCCCCACGATGCTCGCGCGGGCTCTGCGAGCGGACGTGGTCTGCATGGCATCGAGTAGACCAGATGCGGGCCGGTCGGCTTGGCGGACCATGACCTCTCAGGTAAAGGCGAAGATCAGCTCGCGGCCCGCCGGTTCGACTCGAGGTCGCCTTTCAAAGGAAACA
>Ga0136615_10000468_pt1 | contig 18367 bp, 15 predicted proteins | sample AntDrymUQ2882206_2_FD_106647 | JGI IMG/M metagenome (GOLD analysis project Ga0136615, IMG submission 106647) | Polar desert sand microbial communities from Dry Valleys, Antarctica - metaG UQ288 (22.06) | ecosystem: Environmental > Terrestrial > Soil > Desert | place: Antarctica: Dry Valley...
AGCCAGAACTTTGGTTACGTTCTCCACGCTCTTGAGATCCACCCACTCGTCGGGTGCGTGGAGGTTTGCTCCAACCGGCCCGTAGCAGGTTGCGGGGATCCCATGGTAGAGATTGAAGAAACGAATGTCCGTGGTTCCGGTGAAAGACCCAAACTCTGGCTCGCTGCCCATGATCTCCCGGTGCCGCCCCTTCAGCGCATCGAACACGGGCTCGCCTCTGCTCACGGTGCAGCCTTCGGCCAGAAAGGCGTAGAATCCGATCTCCGGCGGATTCTCCGAAAGCCAGGGGTCCGCTTTCGCCGCCTCCAGCAGGTGAGACTTGAACCGCCTCTGAACCTCCCCAAGGTCTTCCCCGGGATAAGCGGATATGCGCACCTCGAAGATGCACTCCTCCGGAACCGAGGAAGTCCAGTCTCCACCCCGGATCACGCCAATGTTGTAGTTCAATGGGTGTTCAAACTGTTTGAACTGCTCCGGTCGTTCCTCTGAATTCACTATGGATTCCAGATCTTGGACAGCCTGAATCATTGGGTAGGCTTTGGAGATGGCGTTTACCGCCTCCGAAGCCCTCTCGGCGTGAGCTCCGCGGCCGCGAACAGTCACCCTTGCCCACATGACCCCGACCTGGGACTCCAGTAGCGACTGGTTGAGAGGCTCCGGGATGATCGCCGCGTCCGCCCCGTACCCCCGCACTCGGGCCGCGAGCGTGCCGTTTCCGGTGCACTCTTCCTCGATGACCGTCTCCAGCGTAACATCGCCCTTGAGCTCGACCCCTTCTTCCTTCAGGGCGCGCACCGCGTAGATCATCGCCGCGACGCCGCTCTTCATGTCGGCGGCGCCCCGACCGTACATGCGGCCGTCGACGACCTCGCCTCCCCAGGGGTCATGGGTCCAATGATGCTCCGGCGTCGCGGGGACGACATCAATGTGTCCGTTGAGTATCAGGGATCTTCCGCCGCCAGAGCCCTTCCAGGTAGCCGCGACATTGGGGCGGCCTTCGTAGGACCACTCCACGGGAGAATATCCTGGCTGTCCGGAAATTCCAGCGTGGTCTATCTGCCACATGTCGACGCCGAGTCCCATGTCGCTCAATTCTTTCTCGATGAACTTCTGTACCAGGGCCTCCTTGCCCAATGTGCTGGGGCGCCGGACCATTCCTTGCAGGAAGCGAGTTTCTTCATCACGGCTTTGCTCTATTCGGTCTAGCACCCGTTGCTCGAGGTCGTTCATGAGAGGTGTCTCCTATCGTCGGGTCAGTTTACGCCGTGTGCTTGCGCGGGCGCTGCCTCGCGGATTTCGGTCTGGTATTTTCTTCCTGAAATCAGATACATGGAGACCAGGGAGATGAGGGCATACAGCATGAGGAAAGCAGCCGCCGGCCAGAAACTGCCGCCCACCCAAGCGACCAGGGCTGTAGCGGCGGCTGGTGCTATGGCGCCCGAGATCATACCGCCCCACTGATAGCCGAAGGATATTCCGCTGTAGCGGACACGCGAGCTGAAGACTGCGGAGAGCAGAACCCCTACAAGGCCGTACGAGATGCCTCCAAAGAAGCCGACCAAGGCGTATCCCAAAAAGATCAAGGCAGTGACGCCCGTGCTGATGAGAAAAAAGAAGGGGAACGGCAGCAAGAGCAGGATCGCCGTGCCCGCTAGTATTACCGTTCGGCGGCCGATCGTATCGGCGAGGCCGGCGCCGCCCAGGGTTCCGAAGATCTGAAGTACGGAGGCGATGATGATAGCGATCAACATCACGCTCTGCTCCACCCCCACCTGACTGGTGCCATAGCTCAGAGCGTAGGTGTTTGTGATGTAGAACCCTCCTATGGCGTAGAAGACCGCTCCCACGGCCAGTAATGCCGGTACCGGATAGTTGCGCAGCATGTCCATGAAAGGCACCCTGGATTCGCTACGGGTCTCCTTTACCTGCTCGAACGCGGGCGACTCGGCTATCCTGAGCCGAATGTAAAGTCCCACCGCTACCCCAACGGCGCTGAGCAAGAACGGCACCCGCCAGCCCCAGGAGAAAAGCTGTTCGTCCGGCAACAAGGCGACAAGGGCGAATACTCCCGCCGAGAGGATGGAACCCACCGGGGATCCCAATTGGGGCCAGCTACCCCAGAAGTTCCTGCGCTCCTCCGGAGCGTGCTCGGTCGCCATGAGGATAGCCCCGCCCCACTCGCCGCCAACGCTCAAGCCCTGGACGATCCGCAATACTACGAGCAGGAGGGGGGCCAGGATTCCTATGGAGTTGTAGGTCGGCAGCAAGCCGATGAGGAACGTGGCGGCCCCCATGAGGAGCAACGTGACGATCAGCATTGACTTGCGTCCCATCCGGTCGCCGAAGTGTCCGAAGATCACTCCGCCGACCGGCCGGGCAACGAACGATACACCGAAGGTGGCGAACGCGGCCAACGTCCCGGCAGTCTCGGAAAAATTAGGAAAGAAGACCCGGTTGAAGACCAGGGCGGATGCCGTAGCGTATATGAAGAAGTCGTACCATTCGATGCTGGTGCCCACCAGGCTGGCAAAGCCTATCCGTCGCATCGACGCGGCTTGATCGGCGCCTGCTCTGCCCGAGCTGTCCATATCTCTCTCCTCTCCCTTGACCAGCTACATGCCTGTATCGCCTAGGTTCCGTGCAGGCCAGCCGAACTCGCTGTACTCTGGGGGCTTGCTCTGTAACACCATCGTGAAATGTCCGCTAGCCCGGCACAGCTTCCGGACTCCAGCGAACCTGACATGCTGTTTGAGCGACTTGTTCCCGTCACACCGGGTAACATTCGAATCACCGTCCTCCCTACAGTAACGGTACAACGTTGGTAAACAGGATTCAAGATCGGTCGGCCTCCAACCCCGAGGCTTCGCTGCCCTCGGACAACTCGCCTCCAGCCGATCCGCTTTCAGCCGAAGCCGCCATGCCTGTGACGTATGGGTGTCCCGAGCGAGTTTTCGGAGCGAAGGTTTGCAGTCTATCCAGGAACCTCCATAATGCTTGGGCAGTCGTCATCGCTTCATCCTCGGGAAAGGAACCTCACTAATGGCGGATTACGAGAACTTTGAACTCGGAGACCTCGTACTGCAGCGTGGCGCGACGCTGCGCCGCGCCACGCTCGCCTACAAGACCTACGGAAACCTGAACGAAGACAAGAGTAACGTGATTGTCTACCCGACCCGTTTCGGCGGGCGGCACACGGACAACGAGTGGCTGATCTCGGAGGGCATGGCGCTCGACCCCGGCAGGTACTTCGTCATCGTGCCGAACATGTTGGGCAACGGCCTCTCCTCCTCACCGAGCAACACGCCCGCGCCCTATGACCGGGCCCGCTTCCCTCACGTCACTGTCCAGGACAACGTCGCCGCCCAGCACCGCCTCGTGACGGAACGCTTCGGCATCGAGAAGGTGGCCCTGGTCGTCGGCTACTCGATGGGCGCCCAGCAGACCTTCCAGTGGGGCGCCAGTTACCCGGAGATGGTCGAGCGCATACTCCCGTTCTGCGGCGCGGCGAGGACATCTCCACACAACTTCGTCTTCCTCGAGGGCGTAAAGGCCGCCCTCATGGCGGATGCCGCGTTCAAGGGAGGATGGTACGACGAGCCGCCGGCAACGGGCCTCAGGGCTTTTGCCAGAGTCTACGCAGGATGGGCCCTCTCCCAGACGTTTTACCGGGAGCGCGTGTACTTGGAGCAGGGCTACTCCTCGCTCGAGGACTACCTGATCGCGTCCTGGGAGGGCAACTACGTCGGCAAGGACGCCAACAACCTGCTGGCGATGCTCTGGACCTGGCAGAACGCGGACATTGGCCTCACGCGCCGTTTCGATGGGGATTTCGAGGTCGCGCTCGGCGCGATCGAGGCGAAGGCGATCGTAATGCCAGGAGAGACCGACCTCTACTTCACGCCGGAGGATAGCGAGTACGAGGTCAGGCGCATGCCCAACGCCGAGTTCCGCCCGATACCCTCGATCTGGGGGCACTTCGCCGGCAGCGGCAGGAACCTCGCCGACGTTCGCTATATCGACGACGCCTTGAGAGAGCTGCTCGCCTCCTGAAAGCCGTAGAGGAGTGCCTACGGCGTCGCGGCGGGACCATCTTCCGAGTATAGGAGCCGACGGTAGAGTTCGGGGCGGCGGTCCCTGAGCATGGGCGGGATGCCCTCTTTCCGGTACCTCCTGAGTTCTCCGAGATCTACCTCCGCCGAGATGACCTGCTCCTGGCCCAGCGTGCCCTGTACCAGAACGCCGTCCGGCGGGCCCATCGACGGATCGGCGGGCGAGTGTATGGCGCTTCGGCCTTCGAAGTGGAGGGGCCTGTCGCTGGGGAAGGAGATGTCTCCGAGCACCTGGCTGTTGGCGACGTAGCATTGGTTCTCGATGGCCCGGGCGGCTGAGTAGGTACGCATGCGCTCCACGCCCCACTCGTTGAACACGCACGAGGGGTTGAAGATGATCTCCGCGCCCCCGAGCATCAGTATCCTGGCCGTCTCAGGGAATGCGGCGTCGTAGCAGATCGTAATGCCGATTCGTCCAAAGTCCGTCTCGAAAACCTCGAGCGCGTCCCCAGGCGTCACCATCTCGCGGTTGTATACGAGCTCGTAGGCGCGATGTGTCTTGCGCTGCTCTCTGACGCCACCGTCCGGATCGAACATAAAGCTCGCGTTGTAGTAGCAACCGTCACCGTCATCGAAATAGAAGAGGCTACCCCCGACGATGTATAATCCCTTCTCCCGAGCAAGGCTCCTGAAGAGGTCCAGGTAGGGTTCCTTATATTCGCGTGCCATCCTGTCGAATATCCTGGCGGCCTCTGCGTGGGGCGTGGTTCTCGCCTCCGGGAAGGTGGTCAGCAACTCTGAGGTGAAGTACTCGGGGAAGACCAGGCAGTCGGCACCTTGCCACACGGCGCCGTCCACGTGCCAGGCAACGTGCCCGGCGAAGTCGTCGAAGGTCTCGATATCGCGCGCCTTGAACTGCGTAACCGCTATGCGCACCCGTTCCATTCCGATGATCCCCCCACCCTGTAATAGCCGACCGATGCCTATTACCGTTCCCCCGTCCACCTAGCGAGTTCCTCGCGAGGAGGAAGAGAAACGATCCGGGCATGCAGGAGATGGTATAGCGGCTCGGACGCCGGAGCAACGCCGGTGCGCCTGGAAGGGCCCTCTCCGACACCCACACCTGCGTTCTCTGGAATCAAGGCCAGACCGTTTGACAATCGTCACGCAAGGACCGTAGGGTATCAGCGGAGAAATAGTTGGTGCGGTCGGAGGGAGGGTTGTGTCTTGAGAGAATTACCGGGGACGAAGACCGTTTCCAGGCGTCATCGCCGCGACGCTCGACCTCGAGATCGGCGGGAACGGCATGATCCGTCTCGGGACCGGTTGACGGGTTGGGGAGGTGCCTCCATGAAGGCGTTGCCGTGGAACCCATGACGGGGGCGCGAAACGTGCCGTTTGGCAGCATGGAGTGGCCCGAAGATGCGCCGGGCATCCGGGTGAAAGAGGCGGACGTGTCCGGGTCCCGGTGGGCCGTCGTCGAGTATGGGGAGCGCGTCGGCCGCGCGGAATGGTGCCAGGGGGCCACCGCGGCTACGTTCTGTCGGGCGAGATCGAATACGAGTTCGATGACGGGCGGGAGCCGCTGCGGGCGCGCTTGGAAGAGGCCTTTCTACTGCCGCCGACAGCGGTGGGATCCGGTGCTCATCGCGGTCGCAGCCTCGCTAAGGAGCCCACCCGGTTGTTCCTGATGATGATCCGGGTAGGTAGGTTCATGCGACTCTGCGCGTTGGGATAGATCCGAAAGGGCCGCAGGACTGTGGCGAAGGTAGCAGGGTGTCACGACGCCGAGGCTGCAAAATCCCGTGTGGGAAACTAGTTTCGTATCAGGACCAGTAGCGACACGAGGGAGGGACGATGACCGCCGATACGCTGATCAAGGCCGGTTATGCCGCCGTCGAAGTGCTCGCCCGGCACGGTGTACGCCCGCCGGACACCGTGCCGGGGGAGAGTTTCCTCGAAATCTTGGATGCCGTGGAGCAGCATCCGGAGATGTCGTTGGTCTCGACCCGGCACGAGTCGGGGGCTTCGTTCATGGCCGAGGCCGACGCCAAGCTCACAGGGATGCCCGCCGTGGCGATGGCGACCAGGGGCGTGGGCGCCTCGAACCTCGCCATCGGCGTGCATACTGCGCGCCAGGACTCTACCTCGATGCTCGTGCTGCTGGGGCAGGTTGAGACCCACGCCCTCGGGCGGGAGGCTTTCCAGGAGGTGGACCTGCCGGCCTTCTACGCCCAGATCACCAAGTGGTCGGCGACGATGCCTCGCGCCGACCGCCTCGCGGAGTTCGTCGCGAAGGGACTCCGGATAGCGATCTCCGGCCGCCCCGGCCCGGTCATGCTCGCCCTGCCGGCCGATCTGCTCGCCGAGGACGTGCTCGCCCCGGACGAACGGATCTTTCCGGCCACGCCCCGTCCCGCGCCGGGACCGGGGGAGGCGGAGGAGAGCTCCGGCCGAATCGTCCGGGCCAGGTCCCCGGTACTGATAGCCGGGGGTGGGACCCGCGAAGCTCGCGATGAGCTAATCGCATTCTCGGAGGCATTCGGTGTCGGCGTCTACACGGGGTTCCGCCGCCAGGACCGCTTCCCCAACGAACATCCACACTACCTCGGCCACCTGGGGCTGGGTACGCCACCGGCTATCCTGCGCGCGCTCGAAGAGGCCGACCTGGTTCTGGTCGTCGGGTGCCGACTGAGCGAGGTGACGACCCAAGACTACACGCTCCCGCACGCGGACCAGGCGGTTATACATATAGACGTAAGCCCCGAGATTGCGGGCACGATAGTCCCCGGCGCGCACCGCGTCGTGGCGGATGCCCGAACCGCGCTGTCCGAGCTCGTGGCGCACGCCCCTTCTCCCTCGATGGAGCGGAACTGGACGCAGGCCCATGGTGCCTACCTGGATGTCAGCGAGATACCGCCTAGCGGAACGGGCGGGGGGATCAGTCCAACTCAGGTCATCGCAGCAATGCGCGCGGTGCTGCCCGCCGATGCGATCATCACCAACGACGCTGGCAACTTCTCGGGATTCCTCCACCGCTACTGGCGCTACAACGAGCCGCTCACGCAGCTCGCGCCGACCAACGGCGCGATGGGATATGGGGTGCCTGCGGCGGTGGCGGCGAAGTTGGCGGCTCCAGATCGGTGCGTCGTCGCATGTTGCGGCGATGGCGGTTTCCTGATGTCGGGTCAGGAGATCGAGACGGCCGTGCGCTACGGAGCCCCGGTCGTGATCATCGTGTTCCGCAACGGCATGCACGGCACCATTGCGATGCACCAGGCCAGGCACATAGGACGCGCCGCCGGCACGGAGATAGGGCACGTGGATCTCGCGGGTTACGCCCGCAGCCTGGGCGCCGCCGGACGCATGGTGCGCGAGCCAGAGGACCTGGTCCCGGCCCTCGAAGAGGCATTTGCCTCAGGGAGCGTCTCTCTGGTTGACGTGGTAACTGACCCGGATGCGATCACGCCGTCTGCCCGGCTCTCCGAGTTGATGCCGACCATGCAAGATAGCGGGGAGGACCATTGAACCGGAAAAAGACCGCCGAAGAGTTGCGCAGTCATCGCTGGTACGGGGTGCGGGACCTGCGTTCCTTCGGACACCGCTCCCGCACAAAGCAGATGGGCTACGCGGCGGAGGACTACCAGGGCAAGCCGGTGATCGGGATCATCAACACCTGGAGCGACATAAACCCCTGCCACACCCACTTCCGCGACCGGGCCGGGGAGGTCAAGCGGGGCGTCTGGCAGGCAGGAGGCTTCCCGGTGGAGATGCCGGCGATGTCACTCTCCGAGCCGTTCCAGAAGCCCTCGACCATGCTCTACCGCAACCTCCTGGCCATGGAGACCGAAGAGTTGCTCCGTTCCTACCCCATGGACGGGGCTGTCTTGCTGGGCGGTTGCGACAAGACCACGCCGGCGATGCTGATGGGCGCTATCAGCATGGACCTGCCCACGGTCTTCGTCCCGGCGGGACCGATGCTGCGTGGCAACTGGCGCGGCCGCACTCTGGGCAGCGGCAGCGACGTGTGGAAGTACTGGGACGAGAAGCGGGCCGGCGTCATAGACGAGAGCGCGTGGGAGGAGATCGAAGACGGCATCGCCCGCTCTCCTGGTCACTGCATGACCATGGGCACCGCCTCCACCATGACCGCCGCGACCGAAGCTCTCGGCATGACCCTCCCCGGCGCATCCTCCATACCCGCCGCCGACTCCAACCATCCCCGCATGGCCTCCGCCAGCGGACGCCGGATCGTCGAGATGGCGTGGGAAGACCTGAAGCCGTCGGACATCCTGGATGAAAGAGCGTACGACGACGCCATCACTGCCGTACTGGCCCTCGGTGGCTCCACTAACGCGATGATACATCTGATCGCCATGGCCCGGCGCAGCGGCATCCCCCTCGCTCTCGACCGCTTCGACGCCCTGTCGCGCCGCGTCCCAGTCCTCGCCAACATCAGGCCGAGCGGCGAGTACCTGATGGAAGACTTCTACTACGCGGGCGGCCTGCGGGGTCTGCTCTCGCGTCTGGAAGACTCCCTGAACCTCGACCGCCCGACCGTCAGTGGCCGCATCCTGAGGGAGGATCTCTCCGGCGCCAGGGTCTACGACGACGAGATCATACGTCCCTCGGATAACCCGCTTCAGGAGGAGGCCGGGCTTGCCGTGCTACGGGGCAACCTGGCCCATGACGGCTGCGTCATAAAGCACTCCGCCGCCGACCCCCGCCTCCTGAAGCACACCGGACGTGCCGTGGTCTTCGACGGCTACGATGACCTCGCCCGGCGCATAAACGACCCGGCGTTGGCAGTAGACAGAGATTCCGTTCTCGTGCTACGGGGCGCCGGTCCCCTGGGCGCTCCAGGCATGCCGGAGTGGGGGATGCTCCCGATCCCCGAAAAGCTTCTCAAGAAGGGCGTGCGCGACATGGTCCGCATCTCCGACGCCCGCATGAGCGGAACCGCATACGGCACCTGTGTGCTCCACGTCGCCCCGGAATCTCACGTCGGCGGGACGCTGGCCCTGGTGCGCGACGGGGACAGGGTAGAACTCGACGTGCCAGGCCGGCGTCTGGAACTCAAGGTCGGAGAGCAGGAACTGGAGCACCGACGGACAGAATGGAGTCCTCCGGAACCCAGCTACGGACGCAGCTACGGCGCCATATACGCTCGCCACGTCACTCAGGCCAACGAAGGCTGCGACTTCGACTTCCTCGCCGAAGGCCCTGCCGTGAAAGAGCCGGAGATCCATTAGATGCCCGTACTCCGGGCGGCGTGGTGTAGTTGGCTCTTTGCCGCCTGTCCCCAACCATCGAGTGCGAGGACGCGAGAACATTCTCCATCACGGGCCGGGCGCAGAGCGTTTTGAGCTCTCTCACCGGTAATGAACTGCTGGCTGCGTTAGCCTTGATCACGCTCGGCGGCATCATCCAGGGTTCGATGGGCTTCGGCTTCGCCTTCACCGCCGTGCCGGCTCTCTTGATCATCCACCCGGCCGCGCTGCCGGCCACCGCCCTGCTGCTCGCGCTGCCGATGGTCGCGGTGCTCGCCTACCGCGAGCGCCACGACGTAGACCTTACCGGATTCGGCGCGATCTCGGTGGGCCGTGTGTTCGGGACCGTCGCGGGCGTGTGGCTGTTGAAGGAGATCCCGGCCGACTCCCTGTCCGCCGCAGTGGGGGCGCTACTCCTCCTCCTCCGCGCCGTCTTAGCGAGCAGTTCCTCTCTCGCCACTGCCAGGTCGCACACCCTCCCGACCTTGAGGCTGCCCAAGAGACGTAGCTTGCCTTCGACGACCGTTACCGGGAAGACGACATCCCCGACAGATACTCCTCGCCGCACGAACCTGTTGCTGGCCACGTACTCGAGCGTGCCGTCCCCCATGGCTCGCGCCCTCTCGGCAGTCTCGTTGGCCCAATAGTGTGTGAAATAGCGTGGCATCTCGCCTTCCGGCCTTGTACATAAACTACAAGCGATTACAGAATGCGGTGTCTATTCTGACCTGAACCACCATGTCTAAACTCTACGCCCGACCTCGTGTGCAATGCCATAGCGCAGGCCGGAACCTTCGTCAAGCCGCGGCCCGCGCTGTCTTCTCTTCAAGCTCTCTCCATCCTCACGTAGTGCCCCCCTCCTCGGACTCTATCGTCCGCAACGCCTCTGCCACAAGCGGCGGCGCAGGCTCCGTCTCCAAGCGGCCTTCTAGCACGAGCTGTCGCGCAACCTCCTCTTCCGGCATATCGGCCAGCCTGGGGTTGTCGTTCAGCGCCGCCCCGAGGGCCTCGAGGATCTCGTCCTGCCCGGGTTCGTCCTTCGGCGGTATGTAGCCGCTCGTCATCGTCCTCCTTCCACGCTAGAGTAGATTCTACTCGCCCGGCACGACCTCCTCTTGGCGTGTACCATTCGTCCCGCGATCAGGTCGTCCTTTGTTCTTCGTAACGACCGGGCGGAAGGAGGGTGGACGATCCCGGAATCGATATGCTCAATGTAGCCAGCGTGAGCCTCGTTTGCCTCGGAGTGGTCGCGTTCCTGTACGCGGGCTTGCGGGTGAGGCCGGGCCTGAGCCTTCCGCTCCAGCGGCGCGCGCTGTCTTTCATCGCCCTGACAGGGCTGTTCTTCGCCGCAGCGCAGGCTATGGAGTGGGCGCCGATTCCCGTAGACGGTTCCGTAGGCGCCTGGCCGGAAGCCGCGCTCGCGCTCGGGCGCCTCGCCGCCGCGGCCGGCCTCGCGCTCTGCGTGCTGATCGCCGCGCGCACCTTGCGCGCCTCCGAACTAGAGGAGGTGGGTCCGCTCAGGCGGGCGGCGGACATCGACTCCCTGACGGCCGTGCACAACCAATACTTCTTCCGCCGAGCGGCCTCGCGCCGGGTCACCCAGGCCAGAGAGTACGGCATGCCACTCTCCCTGGCCGTGATCGACGTGGACGACTTCAAGGCCTATAACGACGCCTTCGGCCACGAGGCCGGCAACACCGTGCTGCGCCTCGTGGCCGGGGTCTTGAGGAGGTCTGTGCGAGCCGAGGACCTCGTCGCCCGCTACGGGGGCGAGGAGTTCGTCGTGATGATGAGCTGCGGGGCCGGCGAAGCCGCGGAAACCATGGAGCGCATCCGGCTAGGGATCGAAGACCGTTGCTCGCCGGTCGGAGACGAGCCGGTGCGCCGCCAGGTCACCGTCTCCGTGGGCGTGGCGTCTCGCTCCGAGGAAGCCGGTACGCTGGAGACGCTAATCGAGGCGGCCGACCGGACCATGTACCGGGCGAAGCGGTCGGGCAAGAACCGGGTGGCCAGTGCGGGGGAGGCGGCCTGAGACGCCACCGAACCGCATCTTTGCCTCTACGGCCCGTCCAATCCTATCCACCTCGCGCCAGCTCTGGAGAGCAGCGCACGAGACCACACACTAGAACAGCGAAACTTCGATCTTTGGCTCCGGGTCCAGTAGGGTGCTGCGGAAGCGTAGCATGAGCGGCTGGGTGTTTCTAACCTCACGTATCCTTCCGTGGTCCCGGCCCCGACCGCCCCGGCGTCTTCCCCACCGTCCTCAAGAGGCTGGCCCAGGAGCGGCACGGCGTCTCGATGGGGACCGTGAGGCCACCGTGCGTGCCGCTGCCACGGGGCTACGATCCCCGAGACATACTCAAACGTATAGACGTGGCGACCTTAGGAACCGTCAGTCTCCGACGTACCCAATTCTCGCCGTGGAAACGATGAGTCTGGATTTTCTTAGAATGGGTTTATCGTGCCGGACTAAACTAGAGCCGGAAATTGGGGAAGGCGCCATCTCGGAGAGACCGGCATCGGTCGAACTCATCGGTCGTATCCTGGAGGTAGACGCCCACCTCGTCCTGACAGGTATCGTGGCCATGAGGCTCACGCCCACCGCAGTAGCGTACCCATCGGGCCTGTTCGACTGCGGTTCGCCAGGGCACACGCCCACATCCTATTGGGCGCGGCGAGCGTTTTTGTGGGAGTGTTATCAAAGCAGAAATCCGCACACAACCTACTTAGGGTCGAATAGGCGGGAATCAGCAAAGGAGGAGGTTTTGTGGACGAGAAGCATCCGTCGCTGGAGACGCTAGAAGATCTGGTACGCATCCAGAGCGTGAACCCGTTTTTCAGTGAAGGCGCCAAGGGCGAGCAAGAGGTTGCCGACTACGTCGAACAGAGGTGCCGCCAAGCCGGGCTCGAGGTCTACCGGCAGTCGGTGTTCTCTGGGCGGGAGAACGTGGTAGCGGAGCTGCGCGTGGGCAGACCCGAGACCGCTCTGCTGTTTGAGGCCCACATGGACACGGTCTCCTTGGGGAGCATGGAGAATCCGTTGGAGCCCACCTACGTGGCCGATCGGCTCTATGGTAGGGGAGCGTGCGACACGAAAGGATCGCTGGCGGCGATGCTCTACGCCGTGGAAGAATGCGCCAAGACCCCGGAGCAACTGACTTCCGATGTCGTTTTGTGCGCTTCCGTGGACGAAGAGCGCGCCTACAAAGGGATACTGGCCTTTCTCGACTCGGACGTATCATTCGCGGGCGCCATCGTTGGGGAACCTACCGGTCTTGGGATAGTGGTTGCGCACAAGGGATGCGCGAGGTTCCGGCTCACGACGCGTGGTAAAGCGGCTCACACCTCGGTCCCCCACGAGGGAGACAACGCTATCTACCAAATGGCAGAGGTATTGAGCATCCTAAAGAACGATATCGAGGGCGGGCTTGCGTCGCTCGACCATCCGTTGGTCGGGCCCCCGACGATCGTCGTTGCGACAATACGGGGCGGTACTCAGATCAACATCGTGCCGGAGGAGTGCGCGATCGAGGTAGACAGGAGGGTCATTCCCGGCGAGGACGCCCGCGAGGTGCTAAACGGCATCCAGGGCACCCTTCGAGAACGCCTCGAAGGGTCGAATGTCGACTTCGGCGTGGAGGAGCTGCTCCTGGATTGGCCCCTCGGCACGTCACCAGAATCCGCAATCGCTCGTTGCGCGCAACAAACCGCGTCGAAGTTGCACCTGGAGGATGGTTTGCACGGGGTTGCGTACGGTAGCGACGCGAGCAAGTTGCAGCAGCTCAAAGGGATCCCCAGCATCGTTTTTGGGCCGGGTTCGATCGCCCAAGCGCATTCCAGAGAGGAGTGGGTGCCAGTCAAGGAGGTCGAACAGGCGGCCGAGTTCTACGTCGAGGTGGCGCGAGGCTTCGGCGGGATGAGCGACGATGCGTAGCTGGCGGAGTTGGACTGCGGGGAGAAACTAGCGTGCAGATCTCTGAGAGGGTCAGGTTGGTGGGTAGCGGCAAAAACGGTTTCCAGACGAGCCATCCGTTGGACTGCAACGTCTTCCTTCTTGACGGCGGCACGGAGCATGCCCTGATCGACGCGGGCAGCGGCGTGGAACCCGAACGCATAGCCGCCAGTATCGAAGACGCCGGCGTACCTGCAGACCGGGTGAAGCACCTGCTCCTAACTCACGCGCACGGGGACCACGCAGCGGGTGCTCGTTACTTCCGGGACCTTCTCGGCGTCGAGGTGACCTGCTCGAAAGAAGCCGCACCGTGGCTCGAGCAAGGCGACGTGGAAAAGACGAGCATAAGAGTGGCCATAGAAGCTGGCGTCTACCCGGATGGTTTCCGATTCGACCCTTGCCCTGTCGCCTCACCGGTCGCGGACAACGACAAGATTCCGGTCGGTAACCTGGAACTGCGGGTCCTGGAAACCCCGGGCCATTCGAGGGGGCACGTGAGCTACCTATGGATGGAAGACGGGCACTCGTCGCTCTTCGGCGGCGACACGGTGTTCGCCGGGGGCAAAATCTTGATCCAGAACATCTGGGATTGTAGCCTCCAGGAATATGCGAAAACCGCCCGCAAGCTGGACGGGTTACGCCTCGACAGCCTCTACCCGGGTCACGGGCCGTTCCTCCTGTCGCGGGCGCACCGGCACATCGAGCAAGCCCATTCCCATTTCCAGAGCCTCAGGGTACCCCCCAACCTGTAGCCGGGCATCAGGGCGACCGACGAGAGGACGGATGTTGGAGGCATTGATAGACAAAGAGCTGTTTGTCGGGCTCGACGATTGCGCGTGGTTGTACAGCGGCGGGGTCTCCGCCGCTGAATGGTCAAGCTCAGGCTATGGAAGGCTACCTCTCGGCCAGGGGCGAAGACTCGGGTGGGCGCGAAAAGAACTCGTAGGTCGAGCGGTCCTGCAAGGAGAACATCGCGACGCTTGTGAACGGAAAGGCGGAGGACGTGGCCTTGCTCTCCAACGCTGCCGAGGTGATCTCGCTGATCGCTCAGTCGCTGAAACTGGGGCAGGGCGATAACGTCGTTAGGGTGCTCCCCTGGCTCGCACTCATGGAAGACGGCGTCGAGGTGCGCGTTGTGCCTCACGAGGGGTGAGAGGTACGACTCGAAGACGTGATGGATCGGGTGGACGAGAACACGAGGCTCGTCATGACCAGCCACGTCAGTTTTCTTTCTGACGCCAGATTAGATTACAACGTTGAGTGATCTTTGTCCCCGCTCAGCGCTCCGGGCGGCGTACGTTCGATCCGCCCCGCCGTTTTCCGAGTGCGGACTGAGCGTTGGGAGACGCTGTGGCACTGTGTAGGCTACCATCGTCAGTAGATCGTGCCTTCTGGCCTTCGGATGTCGGAAATATCGGTCAGCGAGCGCACGAAGACAAAGGCAATATCGACGAGAAAGGTGTGTTCGAGATGAGTGAATCCAAGGCTTCACGACGGGATCAGGGGCGACGATACTCCTCGGTCGCGGATTCCATGCCGGCCTCTCGGATTCGGGAGATCATGGAGCTGGCCTGGAAGGATCCTGAGACGATCCACCTCGAAGTGGGCGAGCCGGATTTCCCGAGCCCGCCTCACGTCGTCGAGGCCGCGCACGCCGCAGCGCTCGCTGGGCACACGCGCTACGCGCCGAATGCGGGGTTGCCCGAGCTACGCGAGGCGCTGGCCGAAAAGGTGCGTAGCCGTAACGGCTACGAGGTGACGCCGGAGCAGGTGATAGTGACGCAGGGCGGGGTCGAGGCGCTCTACTCGGTGCTTTTGTCTATCCTGGATCCCGGAGACGAGGTGTTGTTGCCCGATCCTGCCTGGCCCGATTTCGGAATGATCGCCCATCTCTTGGGCGCAAGAACAGCGAATTACCCGCTGGTCCCGCGGCACGGCTTTCTGCCCAGGGTAGAAGACTTGGAGCGTCTCGTGGGCCCCCGAACCCGCGCGATTCTTATCAATACCCCGTCGAATCCCCTGGGTGCCGTGATTGACCGGGCCACCATGCAAGACCTGCTGGATTTCGCCCGTCGTCACGGGCTTTGGTTGATCTCCGACGAGGTGTACGATGAGATCGTCTTCGATGACTCCTTCCTGAGCGCGGGGGCAATCGCCAACCGCGAAGATCGTCTGGTCTCGATCTACTCCTTCTCGAAGGTGTACGCGATGACCGGCTGGCGGGTGGGCTACGCGGTCGTTCCGCTCGAACTTGCGCCTGTTCTGACCAAGGTGCAGGAACCAATAATCTCCTGCGTAAACGCGCCGGCGCAGATGGCTGCCCTCTCCGCGCTGACCGGACCGCAAGACATCGTGGCCGGCATGAGGGACGCTTACAAAGCGCGGCGCGACACGCTTCTGCGCGCCCTCGAGGACGAAGGCCTGCCCGCTGTTCGTCCCTCGGGGGCGTTCTACGTCTGGGTGGACGTGTCCGGATCGGGTATCTCTTCCATGCAGTTGGCGCGCCGTCTAGTACTCGAAGAACGCCTCGCCGTCGCCCCGGGTAGCGCCTTCGGGAAGCTCGGCGAAGGATACGCGCGCCTGTCTTTGGCTTCCGCGACGAACGATCTGCTCGAAGGAGCGAGGAGGCTCGGCGGCGCGGTCGAGGGCAGTAGTCGACCTAACCGGCGGTGAAGAAGAGGCATAAGCCTCTAGTCGTGGGAGTCGTGGTTGCCAATACCTTCGAAGCCTACCCGGAGCGAGTGCGCCCAAAGTAGCATTGTCACGAGTGTCCAAAGAGCCTATGATGCGATTCTGGGCCACGTGAACGAGGGAGGAGTTTACATGAGTCAGGAAACGCCGGGGCTGGAGCAGAGGGGCGTAGAGATCGTGCCGAAAGATGAACAGACCTTCGGGTTTTGGGATCTGTTCATAGTCTGGGGCGGTTTCTCGATCATCATGACCAACTTCTTGCTCGGATCCCTCGGGGTTAGCATCGGGATCGGGCCCGCCATCCTCGCGCATCTGATCGGTATCCTGATCATCGCTGGGGTTGTGTGGTTGGGAACCAAGTTGGGGTCTGATCAAGGGATCGCCGGGACTGTCGCCATGAGATCGGTCTTCGGCATAAACGGACGATACATCGCTTCTGTAGTGATGTTCATCGTCGGAGTCGGCTGGTTTGGGGTTCAGACGGGGATCGTCGGTTCGGCTGCCAATGAAATAATGAAAGGAGTAGCCCCCGCTCTCGCTTTCACCCCCACGATCTGGATGGTCATTACCGGGATATTAATGGCAACGGTCGGGATATTCGGCTATCGGGCCATCGTCTGGCTCAATCGCCTGTCTATACCTGGGTTGATCCTGCTACTTGTCTGGCTGACATACAAACTCGTGACGGTCTACGGTGAGCAACTGAGCTCATTCCAAGCGACGGGGGAATTGACCTTCTTCGCCGTTATTAATCTGCTTCCGGCGGGGATGGCGGCGGCATTTATTCTTGGCGCGGACTATGGAAGGTATGTCAAGCCGGGGAGAGCGACCTACGGGGCTCCGCTTAGCGTGATAGTTTTCTTCGTGATCGTGGCATCATTAGGAGTAGCTTCAGCCGCCGTGGCTGGAACCTGGGATCCGGTCCAGATCTTCGTCGATCTGGGTCTCGGAGTGTTCGGCCTGGCGATGTTGATCCTGGCTGCCTGGACGACCAACGTGTCCAACATTTACGTGGCTAGCCTGGCCCTGACGAATATGACCGGATGGTTGCGGGTGAGAACGTCGATCATCGCTTCGGTCGCAGGCATTCTCCTTGCCGTAGGCGGGATCTATTCGTTTCAGGGTTTGATCAACTACCTGACCCTGATCACGGCGCTCCTCATCCCGACTACCGGGATTCTTGTAGTTGACTATTTCATCCGTAATAGACAGCAGATACTCGTAGACGAACTGTTCAAAAAGGAGCAGTCTGCTTACTGGTTCTACAAAGGATGGAACATCCGCGCCGTCATCGCGTGGGCACTTGGCGCGGTCATAACGTTTATGGTTCCGCAATCTTGGATTCCGGCCGTTTCTGCCATGCTCGTCTCGGGCGTGGCGTACTACGTACTTACGGTGAACACGGAGACCGTGACGAGCAGAGAACCGACGGAGACGGTTCTCAGGGAGCGAAGCCCGACGAGCTAGCACTCTGTCCGTATTGTGTTAGAGCCGGGAGGCGCTGTCTCCCAAGCGAGACCCCAAGAGTCTAGAGTGCGCGAACCGACTTGGGTTGGCTATCACTTGTACCGTGACGCCCATTCCACGCCCTGCCAGGTTTGAACACTCACCGGGTCTAGCCGAAACAGCCAGCGAGGCTTGTCCAGGGTGGGCTCCAGGTACTGCGGCCCGTTTTCTCCCAGATACCTGGTGCTCATCCGCTCGGCAATAGACACCCATTGGCCGCCGATGTTCGGCTCTTCGATGGTTGCGGCGGTGCATTGCGCGACAACCTTGCGCTGTCCTCCGGCTTCATCCACGCTGATCGCGCAACGGGAGTCGCGGGCCAGATAGCGACCCCAGGCGGATTTCTCGCGTGGGACCACCCAGAAGGAACTGCCGTCCCACTCTTGCCAACAGGGCACTACGTATGGCCAACCTTCGTCGTCGAGACAGGCCAGGCGGGCGATGTGCGGCTCCGCCAGGAAGCCGACGATCTCTGTCTCGTTCATACCACCGACCCGACCGCGCCAGCCCTCGTCGCTCATCATTTGCTCCTTCCACAATGGTGCATCCTGCGGTTTTCAGGCGATCCGCCAGTAACAGTAGCTTCTTTCCCCGGCGTGTTGCAAGTGTCGACGAACCGCTCGGCACGATCAGTAGGGAAACTTGACCTGACCCCGTTTTTCTACACCAACCCCTATGAGAGTGCGCTCACCGATTCTAGCTCCTCCGCAAGCTCTTCGTCTACCCTCTCCAGCTCGCAGTACGGAACAAACCTCGCCGTGAAGTCCGGGTTCTGGCGTTTTCTTGGTGAAACGGTGCATCCTCGTCTTGGACCACCGCCCAAGCGGTCTTCAGGCTGCCAGCATTCTCGCCCTGAGCAGATCGAAACCCGACCTCCCGTAGCCCTGCCGTTTCAACAG
>Ga0136615_10000469_pt1 | contig 18327 bp, 16 predicted proteins | sample AntDrymUQ2882206_2_FD_106647 | JGI IMG/M metagenome (GOLD analysis project Ga0136615, IMG submission 106647) | Polar desert sand microbial communities from Dry Valleys, Antarctica - metaG UQ288 (22.06) | ecosystem: Environmental > Terrestrial > Soil > Desert | place: Antarctica: Dry Valley...
AAGCTCTCCGCGCCGCCGAGGAGAGCCTGGCCGACGCCGAGCAGGACCGGGCTGCGGCGAAGGCAGCGGCCGCCGGTGCGGATCAGGCGCTCGACGACGCCCGAGCCGCATCGCCTGGCTAGCGTCGCCGCGTCCGGCTGTCGAGCGGCAGCGCGAAGCGATCGGGAGGGCCGTCAGGTCAGCGCGCGCGTGCCCGGAGGCAGCGTCCCGCCGGCCATGAGATCCGCGGCGGTGTCGGCCAGCGCGGTCAGCGCAACCCGCTGTGACCACGGACCGTACGAGATCCGGGCAACCCCGGCCTCGGCTTGCAGGGCCGGCGCTGGCGTCCCTGGCACGCCGATGGTGCTGATCTTGCGCTGACCGAGAGCCGCGACGAGTTCCTCGATGGTGGCCAGGTCGAGCTTCCCGGGGACGAAGACGCAGGCCGCGCCGGCATCGAGAAACGCCCGGCCGCGCTCGATCGCTTCGTCGACGACGTCAGCCGGATCGCGGTCGACGGCGAGAAGGAACGCGTCGGTACGGGCGTTGAGGACGAACGGGATGCCGGCCGCCTCACCGGCAGCGACCACGGCCCGGACAGTCGCGACGGCCTCGGCGAGCGGACCCATCCCGTCCTCGATGTTGGCGCCGACGACACCTACGTCGATCGCCCGACGTACGGTCTCGCCCGCGTCGCCGTAGCCCCGCTCGAGGTCAGCGCTGACCGGAAGATCCGTGGCCGCGACGATCCGCCCGATCGTCTCGATCATCAGCTCCACCGGGATGTGCTCGCCGTCCTCGTAGCCGTACGACGCGGCGATGGAGTGGCTGGCGGTCGCCAGCGCCACCGTGCCGGGCACGCCAGCCACGGCCTTTGCCGAGCCCACGTCCCACACGTTGACCAGCACGAGCAGCTGCGGGTCGCTGTGCAGGCGGAGGAGCTCGCTGGCCTTGTCACGAAGCGTCATTGCTCGACCGTACGACCTCGGTCTGACACCAGGCTCCGGAGCACTGGCTGAGCGCACCGAGGAGCGAGAGCACCGATATCGGGCATCATGGCAGCCGTGCGAGAGACCGGGATCGGCACGGACCCCGTGAACGATGCCGACGCAGTGCTCGCCATGGTCCTCGCAGACGCCGGCGCGGCCCTCGTCGTGGAGTCCGCTGCGGATCGAGCGCTCGTGCTCGCCCGGATCCGTCGGCACTGGCCGGACCTCCTCCGTGGGCTCGAGCTTGCCTACGCCGACCGCCCGATCGCCGTGGCGAAGGAGGTCGTGGCGCTCGCCGTGCGACGGTTCGGCGAGCGGTCGAGCGACCTGCGTTTGCTCGACCTGCGGCGCATGGTCGAGCCGGACTGGTTCCAGCAGCCGTCCGCGATCGGCTACGCGTGCTACGCCGAGCGGTTCGGCGGCACGCTCGCCGGCGTGGCCGAGCACGTGGACTACCTGAGCGAGCTGGGGGTCACGTATCTCCATCTCATGCCGCTGCTCGCGCCGCGTCCGGGTCCGAACGACGGGGGATACGCCGTCCAGGACTTCCACGAGGTGCGGACCGACCTGGGCACCATGGCCGACCTGCGGGCGCTGGCGACGACGCTGCGGGCGCGGGGGATCTCCCTCACGCTCGACCTCGTCGTGAACCACGTCGCGCACGAGCACGAGTGGGCGGCTCGAGCGCGGGCGGGCGAGAAGCGCTACCGCGAGTACTTCCACGTCTTCGACGACCGGGGGCTTCCCGACGCGTACGAGCAGACGCTGCCGGAGGTGTTCCCGGACTTCGCACCGGGCAGCTTCAGCTGGGACGACGAGCTCGACGGCTGGGTCTGGACGACCTTCAACAGCTGGCAGTGGGACCTCAACTGGCACAACCCTGACGTCTTCGTCGAGATGGCCGACGTGGTGCTCTACCTCGCCAATGCCGGGGTCGAGTGCCTGAGGCTGGACGCGATCGCGTTCCTCTGGAAACGCATCGGCACGACCTGCCAGAACCAGATGGAAGTGCACGCGATCACCCAGGCGTTGCATGCAGTCTCGAAGATCATGGCACCGGCGATGATCTTCAAGGCCGAGGCGATCGTCGGCCCGGAACAGCTGGTCCCCTACCTCGGGATCGGCGAGCACGCCGGCAAGGTGAGCGAGCTCGCCTACCAGAACAGCCTCATGGTCCACGCCTGGTCCGCGCTGGCGGCGAGCGATGCCCGGCTCGCCAGTGCTGCGCTGCGTCGCTTCACCCCCAAGCCGACCACGACTGCCTGGGCGACCTACATGCGTTGCCACGACGACATCGGCTGGGCGGTCGACGACGTGGACGCCTCAGCGGTCGGATGGGACGGGTACGCCCATCGTGGGTTCCTGTCCGACTGGTACGCCGGGACCTACCCGGGAAGCGATGCCCGTGGGCTGGTGTTCCAGCACAACCCCAGTACCGGCGACCGACGCATCAGCGGCACCGCGGCGTCGCTGTGCGGGCTCGAGGCCGCGCTCGAGAGTGGCGACGCCGCGCACGTCGACTCCGCCGTCCGCCGGCTGCTCCTGCTGCACGCGGTCGCCCTCGGCTGGGGCGGTCTGCCCGTGCTCTACATGGGCGACGAGCTCGCGCTGCGCAACGACCACGGCTATGCCGCGGACCCCGGTCACGCAGAGGACAACCGATGGGTCCACCGGCCGGCGATGCCGTGGCTGGTCGCCGAGCGCCGGCACGAGGTCGGCACGCTCGAGCACCGGGTGTGGCACGAGCTGCGGCACCTCGTCGCGACTCGGGCCGGGCTGCCGGCGATGCACGCCGCCGCCGAGGCCGTCGTCCTCGACCCGGTCAACCCTGGCGTGCTCGCTTGGCTGCGACCGCATCCGCGCCAGGCGGTGGTCGCACTGCACAACGTCACCGGGACCACCCAGCACTGGCCGCGGTCCGCCGTCCCGATCGAGGGCCACCTCATGGACACGATCAGTGGGCTCGTCGTCCGCCCGGACGGTCGCGCGGTCGAGCTCGAGCCGTATGCCGCCGCCTGGCTCCGCCGGGCCTGACCTCCAACTCCACGCGGCGATCAACTCCGCGCGGCGATCGATGGGCGCTGGAGACCAAGACACGCCGGCGCGCGCGACCTCCACCGCCCGTTGATCGCGGGCGGCGCGGCCTGGACGACCGCTCAGTCCGTCTCTACGGTCCAGTCCGGCTGGCCGTTGCTGCAGGTGATCTCGACGCGGACCCTGAGCCGTTCGGACTCGAAGTCGACGCGAGCCTCGCCGTCTCCCTCGTCTGGATCGGTCTCGCGCTGGAAGCCCTGAGCCGGGGTCGCCGAGACGACCTGCGGGCTGGCGCCCCGGCACTGGGTGAGGATGTCCCCGCCGTCGGTGCTGATCAGCCTCGTCTCACTCGCCGTGGGTGGCTCCGGCGGCGGCTGGACCGGGGGCTGGGTGGTCGCCGGTGAGTCGCCACCCGGTGGTGGGGTGACCGCCGGCGGGGTCGTGGCTGGAGGCGCGGTCGCGCTCGCGGACGGCGAGCCGCTGGTCCCCGGTGTGGGTGCGTTCGGGTCCGTGCCGGCCTCGCTGGCGGCGAGCTGCCGGTCGACCTCCTGGGCAGACAGCGGTGCTGTGGAGAACCCGACGATGCCGTCACCGACCGCGCCGATCGCCGTGATGCCGATGAGACCGGCGACCACGGCGGCTGCGACCCACCCGAGCCCCACCATGCTGACCCTGGTGGGGCCGGCGAGCGGGAGCCTCATGGCCACCACCTTCACCTACGCGTGGACGGGTCCACACTAAGCGACGGTAAAGGCAACGATAGGTCGACCACACAGGCCGGTCCGGCGGTCCCACGCGCGTTACGGTGCGTCCGTGGCGCAGGTGCTGGTCGTCGAGGACGACCCGACGATCCGGACGGCCCTCACCCGCGCGCTCACCGATCGCGGGCACGCGGTCACCTCGGCACCCAGCGCGATGGCTGGCCTGCAGTTCGCCGTCGACCAGCGTCCCGACCTGGTGGTGCTCGACCTCGGCCTGCCCGACGTGGACGGCCTCGAGGTGCTGCGGATGCTGCGCGGCGTGAGCGAGGTGCCGGTCGTCGTCGCAACCGCGCGCGACGACGAGAAGTCGATCATCGCCGCATTGGACGCCGGGGCAGACGACTACGTCGTCAAGCCGTTCGGTGGCGCTCAGCTCGACGCCAGGATCCGCGCGGTGCTGCGCCGGGGCCCCGAGGAATCGGCGAGCCGCACGGTCGTTGTCGGTGGGCTCTGCCTCGATGCTCGGGCGCGAGACGCGACCCTCGACGAGGTCCCGCTGGACCTCACCCCGCGGGAGTTCGATCTGCTGCACTACCTGGCCTCGCGAGCGGGCGAGGTGATCTCCAAGCGCGAGCTGCTCACCGAGGTGTGGCGGCTCCCGTACGGGGGCGCGGACAAGACGGTGGACGTGCACCTGTCGTGGTTGCGTCGAAAGCTCGGGGAGACAGCGATCGAGCCGCGCTACCTGCACACCGTGCGCGGCGTCGGCGTGAAGCTCCTCGCGCCGGGCCGGTAGCCCTCGGTGCGCCGACGCCTCACGCTGCTGGTCGCCGCGACGATGTCGCTCGTCCTGGTGGCCTTCCTCGTCCCGCTCGCGCTGCTCGTCCGTACGGTCGCGGTCGACCGGGCCGTCCAGGAAGCGACGACACGCGCGCAGTCGATCAGCACGCTCGTCGCCACCGCCGGCCTCGAAGAGGTCCGGCTCAACGTCGATCTGGCGATCGCAAGCGGCCAGGCGATCACGGTCTTCTGGAGCGACGGCAGCACCCTCGGCACCGCCGCCCCGCGGTCGGCCTCGGTCGCGCTCGCCGCGACCGGTCAGAGCCTGACGGCCGAGATCCCGGGCGGTCGGGAGATCTTGTTCCCGGCCAGCGACCCGGGGGGCGGGAGCGTGGTCATCCGCGCCTTGGTCGCCGACGAGGAGATGCAGCGCGGTGTGGTCCGGGCCTGGCTGATCCTGGCGGCGCTCGGGTTGGCGCTCCTGACCGTCGGCCTGTTCGTGGCCGATCGGCTGGCCGGGGCGATCGTCGGCCCCATGCTGCAGCTGTCCGGTGTCTCGCACCGTCTCGGCGCCGGCGACCTCGAGGCGCGGACGGCCGAGAACGGCCCACCGGAGGTCCGCGAGGTCGGGCGTGCGCTGAACTCCCTGGCCGAGCGGATTCGCGTCCTCCTGGCCGAGGAGCGGGAGACCGTTGCCGACTTCTCGCACCGGCTGCGCACCCCGCTCACCGCGCTGCGCCTCGACGCCGAGCAGCTCGACGACCCGGACGACGCCGTACGGATCTGCGGGTCGGTCGATGCCCTGGAGCGCGCCCTGACCCAGGTGATCCAGGAGGCGCGGGCTCGAGCGGACGAGGCGACCGGCACGTCAGGATGCGACGCGGCCGCGGTCGTGCGCGACCGGGTCGACTTCTGGCAGGTGCTGGCCGAGGACACCAACCGGTCGGTCGCCACGCGGCTCGACCCCGGTCCGCTCGAGGTCAGGGTCGGCGCCGCGGACCTCGCCGCCTGTGTCGACGCGGTCCTCGGGAACGTCTTCGCGCACACCCCGGACGGAACCGACTTCGCGGTCGAGCTCGAGCGGGTGCCCAGTGGGGGTGCGCGGCTGGCGGTCGCCGATGCAGGTCCCGGCCTGGCGCCGACGCTCGCCGTGCTGGCCGGCGGTCGACCTCGGCGTGGCGACAGCGGCGGCGGGTCGACCGGGCTCGGGCTCGACATCGCTCGGCGGACCGCGACGACCTCTGGCGGTGAGCTGCTCGTCGAGCCTTCGCCGCTGGGTGGCACGCAGGTCGTCCTCCTGCTCGGTGCTTAACCGGTTCTTAGCGATCGCGCAGCGCGCTCCTAGGTCTCCCCGACCGAGGGTGGGGGTCAGGTTCTCAACCGCCTTCGAACGGAGCCCGACATGCCCATCATGACGAAGATCATCGCCGCGAGCAGCGCGGTGACCGCACTCGCAGTCGGCGGCGCGATCGCGCTCGCGGTCTCCGGCGGCAGCGCACCGGCCGCGGCCGAGACCGGCCCCACGATCACGGCCTCGGCCACCGGGGTCGCCCAACCCGTACCCGCACCGGCCCCGCCGAGTGCCGCCGCTGGTACATCGGCGGGCGCGGCACCCGCGGCTGCGGCCGCGGCAGCGGCACCCGCGGCTGCAGCGCAGGCGGCAGCCCCCGCAGCGGCGCCCCCCGCAGCGCCTGCCGCCGCTGGCACGGCGCGGCTCACTCAGCAGCAGGCCATCGACATCGCGATGGCGCGGGCACCTGGTGCATCGCTCGACCGGGTCCGGATGGAGCCGGAGCACGGCGCCCTCGTGTGGAAGGTCGACCTGTTCGCCGGTGGTATGGAGTACGAGTTCCGCATCGACGCGAGCACCGGAGCGGTGATCCGCGCCGAGGTCGACGGTGACGGCGGAAGCGGGCACGGTGGCGATGACGGCGACCACGACGACGACGGTGACCACGGCGACGACGACTGAGTCGTCCACGACGGCAACACCGACGGCGACCACGAGGAGGGTCGGCGCTCGGAGGCAACGAGGGCCAGCTGATCAGGACACCCGCCGAGGAGCCAGAGCCCGGCGGGCATCCTGATCACGTTCTGACCGCCGTGCCGGGGGCCCCACCCGTTGCAGCAGCGCGCGCCAAGCCCGTCGCGGTGAGTCGGAGGACGTCCCCGGATGGGGTCCAGTCGACGAGGCCCGCGACCCGGAACGCATCGAGCCACCCCTCCATCGGCCAGGACGCCCACCGATCGTGGAAGATCACGCTGTTGCGGACGATGTCCTCGAGATGCTGGTGTGGTGGGCTCTCGACCGCGTGATGCTGGTGCCAGGCCCAAGCGCCGCCGACCCAGTGCAGGGGGATGCCAGCGCGGCGCGCCGACCACGCGAAGTCGGTGTCCTCCCCCCCGTAGCCGCGGTACCGCTCGCAGAAGCCGCCGATGCGATTCCAGTCCGGACGCCGGACCGCGAACGAGAGCGACCAGAACAGCTCCCACCGGTGCTCGCGGAGCAGCTCGTCCTTGCTCGGAACCGGTCGGGCGGGATGTGGCTCCGCCAGCGCGGCGAGATGCGCCGGCGTCACGGGACCGCTAGTCGTGGCGCCGGGCGGCAGGTAGCCGACCGGTCCGGCCACGACACCGCCGACTCGTTCGAGGGCCTCGGTGTAGCGGAGCAGGAGCTCAGGCGCGGGCACGCAGTCGACGTCGAGGAGCACCAGCGCATCGGCGGTGGCCGCGGCAACCCCCGCGTTGCGGGCTGCAGCCAACGGAAGTGGCCCACCGTGATCAGCGACCTCCACCACGCGTACGTCGTCCCCGCCCAGCGCGTCCCGCACGTCTGGACCGCCCATCTGGACGACGACCCGTTCGTGGCTGGTGGGCTGGGCGCGGAGCGCAGCCTGCTGCACGGCGAGGTGGTCGAGCCGGCCACGCACGATGGTCACCACTGCGACGTCAGCCATGGTTCGAACCCGCCCACCGGTGCGCAGCCAGCTCCCGGATAGCGGAGGCAGCGCGCCACGCTCCCGCGCCGTCGCTGTGCTCTGCCCAGACATCGCCGCCGATCTCCACCGCTCGCTCGAGGAGGGCCGGCCATGAAGAACGCGTCGGCCAGGGCTGCACCGCGACGCACATGCCGTGTCTGGCCAGCACGCGTACGTGCTCCTCCTGCTCGCCGAAGGGGCGGGACTGCGGGACGGCGACCAACGGGACCCGGGCAGCAGCGACGTCGGCCACGGCAGACGCGCCGGCTGCCGCCACCACGACGTCGGCACCGCACAACATTGCCCACGGGTCCGGAACGTCGCCGTGCAGGACCAGGCGCGCCTCCGCGTCCGGAGGAAGACCGGCGACCGGCGCGATCGCACCGAGGACGTGCCAGTGCGTCCCGTCGACCGCCGCTGCCTCGACGAGATCGGCTGGGCCGAGGCCGTGGCCGCCGCGACCGAGCACGAGCACCACGCAGGTTCCCGGCCGGCCGCACCGCGTCGGCTCGCGGGGCCGACCGTCGAAGCGCGAGACCATCCCGATCCATCTGGTCTTCGCGAGCCAACGTTCCGGCCACTCGTGCTGGGTCTGACGTGCCCACGGGGCGAGGATCGCAACGGCGGCGTCATAGCCGGTCGCGTGCGCACGGTCGGCTCGGATGCCGCGCTGGGCCATCGCCACGGGCGGCACTGACAGCAACCTGGCCAGCAGGAGCACCTCGACGGAGACGTCACTCACGAGCAGCGTGATCGCAGGCGACGCCAACCATCGGGCCAGCCCGCCGTGGCGTTCGCGCAGTCCCGGGTGGGACAGCGGCGCCCAGTGCAGTGCCCCCTCAGCCGTCACGTCGGCGGCGGGGTCGGGCTCCGGGATGTCGTCGCGCGCGAGCTCGACGTAGGGGGCAGGCAGCCCGGCGGCAGGCCCCAACGAGCCCAGCAGGGTGATCTCGCCGTCGAGGCGGCGGGCGATCGCAAGCGCCCGCTGTCGATGACCCGAGCCGTGACGGTGGACGTAGTAGCCGATCATGTGACGTCGGCGTACAAGTCTTCGTACTCGTCCATCATGCGGGTCGCGCTGCAGGTGAGCTCGGCGTGCTGCCGCGCGTCACCGCGCGCCAGGCCCCTCGCGCGGAGGATGGCCGCGGCCAGACCGTCGACGTCCCCGGGCTCCGCGAGAACTGCGCACGCTGCGGTGACGAGCTCCGGAACGGCTCCGCGGGCGAACGCTGCGACCGGCGTCCCGCACGCCAGCGCCTCCGCGACGACCAGTCCGTAGGGCTCGTCCCAGCACGGTGTGACGACCGCGACGCTCGCTCGCCCGACCAGCCGGGTCAGCGCAGCCTGGTCGAGATGGCCGACCCACCGGACCGTCGGCCCGAGGCGGGGGAGCACCTCGTCCCGGACGTAGGCGTGGTCGTAGGCAGGACCAGCGAGCACCAGCGGGAGGCCAGCCTTCGCCGCGGCATCGATGGCGAGGTGCGGTCCCTTCTCGGGAACCAGCCGTCCGGTCCAGACGGCATATCCGCCGTCACCAGGCCCGACCGACCACAACCCGAGATCGATGCCGTTACGGATCACGCGGTGAATCCGGAGCTTGGGGGACCAGCGCTCGGCGGTGTGCTCCGACACTGCGACGAAAAGGGAGCCAGCGCTGTCGGCTGAAGCGGACTCCAGCCACGGTGTGGGCGGGGTGTGGAGGGTCGTCACGACGGGGCAGCGGAGCAGATCGGCCATCGCGACGGGGAGGTAGTGCAACGAGTTGTTGTGCACGACATCGACGGTGGGGTCGGTGGCGAGCCGGAGCATGAGCTGCTGGTAGGCGTGGTGCTCGCGCATGAACGCCTCCGGCGGCATCGAGACGTCCGCCCTGGCTTCGTCGGACAGCTCGAGCGGCTGGTGGTCGAGGATCTCCATCTGGCCCAGCGCTGGGTCTGAACCCGGACCCGCGAAGACCCGCACGTCGTGACCGCGCGCACCCAGCCCAGAGGCCAGGAGCCAGGTCTGGGCCTCCATACCGCCGGCGAACGGCTGCGCGATGGGATGCCGGCTGCCGGCGATGATCGTGACCCGCAGGTGGCGCGTCATCGCAGCAGGTCCGCGTAGATCGTGGCGTGGGCGTTCGCCACCTGCCGCCGCTGCTCCTCGCGCAGCTGGATCGGGACGGGATCCGGTCGCCCGGCGGCCTGTGCCCGTCGTACGGCCTCGACGAGCGACGCGGCATCGAGCCCGGACTCCTGCAGGTGGAACGAGTGCACGGGACCCTGCTCGGCGTAGTAGCCGCAGTCGGGCGCGATCACGGCGGTACCGAGGTCGCGGCACGCCTCGAGCCAGCCGGAGTGGGTGCCGTAGCGATAGGGCAGGACCGACGCGTCGAGCCCCTCCAGGTAGTCCCAGAGTGCATCGTCGTCGAAGTAGTCGTGGACCTCCACCTGGGCGCCGCGGTCGCGGGCGCGGTGCAGCGCGGGCACCAGTTCTGGGTCGTGACGGGCGCCCGACGGGTCCACGACGTCCCGGTGCACGTCGACGCGCAGCCTCGTGCCGTCCAGCGCGTCCGTCGCGTCCAGGAGCGCGTCGAGCACGGGGACGCCGGACATGCACGGGCGCAGGCTCTTCAGGTGCAGCCCAACCGTGAAGAGGTCGCGGTTGCCGACGGGACGCGCCTGGCGTCGGCGCAGCTCGTCGAGCTCGACCACGTGCGGGTGCGGGAGCACGAGGGCCGTACAGCCCCAGCGCTCGGCAACTTCTGCGGCCGCGCCGGGCGTGAGGGTGATCAGGACGTCGGCAGCCGGCACGAGGACGTCGAGGTGCGCGTCGTGGAGCTCGCGGGTGGTGTGGTGGGGGTTCCGCAGGTCGTGGACGGTCTGCACGAGCGGCTTTCCCGCAGAGCGCAGGACATCGACGACGTCGGCCAGGTCGACGAGAGACCGCGCGTCGAAGCCGAAGTGCACGTGAAAGATGTCGAAGTCGTCAGTCCTCGCCTCGAGCCAGGCGGGTTCGAGAGCGGGAGGCGGCCACCAGGGGTCCTCCGGGTCCTCGAGCCGGACGACCCGACGCGGCCCGTCGTCCTCACCCGGAAGCGGTGCGAGGTGGCGGACGTACACGTGGTCGGTCGGGACGGAGAGGACGGCGACATCGCGGCTGCGGCCCTGAGGTTCTGCCATCACCGTCTGTGCCGCCACCTTCCGTCCCTCATCCGCAGCCATCAGAGGTCGGGCATGACCCGACCAACCGACTGACTCACTGCTGGGGACGACGCGATCCCGGTCCCAGACGGCCGCGGCGGTGAGACGTCGAGCCCGGCGGAGGGGAGACGCGCCGCCCCGTGGCCGCTCGGCGTCGTGAAACCCCGAGCGTCAACCAGTCCTATGCCCATCCGCATTGGAGTCGACCCGTCGACCGGCTGCCACGTGGCGCAGATCACGGAAAAACGAGACCGGCGAGTATGGAATTCACTCGATCGCTTCCGGGTTGGTGCCTAGCATCGTTGCCGGGGCGAGGCCATCGCTCCCGATCACCACCGAACGGAGCCCTCCCGCATGTCGACCACAGCCGCCGGCGGCGCACGAGCCGCGGACAGCACCCCAGACTCGACGAACGGCCACGGTCACCGACACCTCGGGCTGGCCCTCTTCGTGATCGCCACCGCTCAGCTGATGGTGGTGCTCGACGCCTCGATCGTGAACATCGCTATCCCGAGCATCCAGACCGCGCTGGACTTCACGCCGACCAACCTCACCTGGGTCATCAACGCCTACACGCTTGCCTTCGGCGGGCTGCTGCTGCTCGGTGGACGCGCCGGTGACCTGTTCGGGCGTCGCCGCGTCTTTGTGATCGGTGTCCTGCTGTTCACCGTCGCGTCGCTGCTCTGCGGCCTGGCCTGGAGCGAGGCGTCCCTGATCAGCTTCCGCGTGCTGCAGGGTGCTGGGGCTGCTATCGCCGCTCCGACTGCGCTCGCGCTGATCACGACCACGTTCCCGGAGGGTCCGCCACGCAACCGGGCGTTCGCCGTGTACGCCGCCATGTCCGGTGCGGGCGCAGCCGTCGGCCTGATCGCAGGTGGACTCCTCACGGACCTCCTCGACTGGCGCTGGGTCTTCTTCGTGAACGTCCCGATCGGTCTGCTGATCGCCTGGGCCGCGCCGCGCGTCCTCGGCGAGTCCAGCCCCAAGACCGGCCGCATCGACTTCGCCGGCGCGATCACTGGAACAGTCGGCCTCACGGTGCTGGTCTACGGAATCACCCGGGCGGGCAACCCGGCGACGGGTTGGGGTGACAGCATCACGCTGCTCTGCTTCGCCGCCGCGCTGGTGCTCCTCGCCGTCTTCCTGCTCATCGAGTCGCGCCACGGCCAGCCGATCATGCCGCTGCGGCTGTTCGCGGAACGGAACCGCTCCGCCTCGTACCTCGTGATGCTCATCGTGGGCGCAGCGTTGTTCTCGATGTTCTACTTCATCTCGCTGTTCGTGCAGGGGATCCTGCAGTACTCGCCGGTCCGCGCCGGACTTGCGTTCCTGCCGTTCACGGCCGGCATCGTGATCGGTGCCGGGTTCGCAAGCCAGCTGGCGCCCAGGCAGCCGCCGCGGGTGATCGCCGGGGTAGGCCTGGCCCTGTCGACAGTCGGGCTGTTCCTCTACACCCGGCTCGACGCCGGGTCGTCCTACGTCTCGGACCTGCTCATCCCGATGCTGATCATCTCGATCGGCATGGGGCTCGCGTTCGTTTCGTTCACGCTGACCGCGGTGTCAGGCGTGGCCGAGCACGAGTCCGGCATCGCCTCCGGGCTGCTGAACACCATGCAGCAGATCGGTGGCTCTCTCGGCCTCGCCGTGCTGGCCACCATCGCGGCCAGCACGACCACCACCAGGTTCCCCCAGGCGGACGCCGTCGGCGCTCAGCAGCAAGCGTTCGCGCGGCAGACGCCCGGTGTCGAGGCGCCGGACCCGGCGTTGCTCGGGCAGGCTGCGGATGCGCTGACGCACGGGTACGCGACGGCGTTCGGTGTCGGGGCGGCCATGATGCTGGCCTCGCTGATCCTCACGCTCGTCCTCATCAACGCGCCGAAACAGGCACCGGTCGACACCCCGCAGGTCCACGTCGGCTGACGCTTCCGGCCGCGTAGACCGCACGCCTCTCAACGTAGAAAATGATCAAGGAACTCTTGCCCCCTCAACCACGTACGGGGCAAGAGTTCCTTGATCACCGTCATCGGCTGATGCCGGTTCGGCACGGGAAGATCCTCCTTGCTCGCGGCGCGGTGCTGACACACGTACGACCGACGACGCGATCGATTCGGTTCGCGCTCCCGCGAGGCGTTGTCGATCCGTGATCCAGGACCGGTCCACCGGGACCGATCTGGCCGCGTCGGGTCCGGCCGCGGGTCTCGTACGGTGGGCTGGTGCCCGCGACCCTCGACGTGCGAACGAACCGGGCGGCAGTCCAGCGCCGAACGCTCCAGACGCTGTTCGCAAGCCAGGTGCTCGGCGGTGTGGGGGTCGCGAGCGGCATCGCGGCGGGTGGCCTCCTGGCCGAGCAGGTCAGCGGCTCGACGACGCTGGCCGGCTTCGCGCCGACCTCCAGCGTGCTCGGTGCCGCGCTCGTTGCCGTGCCCCTGACGCGGCTGATGGCGCGCCGTGGGCGCCGTCCAGGCCTGGTGGCCGGCTACCTGCTCGGGGCTCTCGGCGCGGCCGTGACGATCGTCGGTGCGTCAGTCGCGAGCTATCCGCTGCTGCTGCTGGGACTGGCCGCGTTCGGCGGAGCCACGGCGGCCGGTCTCCAGGCGAGGTTCGCGGCGACCGACCTCGCGGAGCCGACCCGGCGTGGGCGATCGCTCTCGATCGTGGTCTGGGCGACGACGCTCGGGATCGTGCTCGGGCCGAACCTCATGGACCCCGGCGCCTGGGTCGCCGACCGCATGGGCATGCCTCGCCTGGCTGGGCCGTTCGTCTTCGCCGTCGCCGCCTTCGGGCTCGCGCTCGGGCTGCTGCATGTGCGGCTGCGACCCGATCCGCTCCGCCTCGGGCCCGCCGGGCCGGACGAGGGGATCGCACCGGAACGCCCGAGTCTCTCCTCGACGCTTCGCCTGATCCGCGCGATACCAACGGCTGTGCTCGGGCTGTCCGCCGTTGCCGTCGGTCACACCGTGATGGTCGCGGTGATGGTCATGACGCCCGTGCACATGTATCACGGTGGCGCCACGTTGCGGGTCATCGGACTGGTGATCTCCGGCCACGTCGCCGGCATGTACGCGTTGTCCCCGGTGATGGGCTGGCTGGTGGACCGGACCGGCCGGGTCCCGGTGGTCGTCCTCGGGGTCGGCGTGCTCGCAGTGGCGCTCGCGCTGGCCGGAACTGCACCGAGCGGGCACTCGACCGGTCTGGCCGTCGGGCTCGTGCTCCTGGGCGTCGGCTGGTCCGCCTGCCTCGTGGCCGGGTCGACACTGCTCACAGAGGCGGTCCCCGCCGCGGACCACCCGAGGGTGCAGGGCGCGTCCGACCTCGTCATGGGACTGTGCGGCGCGGTCGGGGGAGCCGTGAGCGGCGTGGTCGTCGGCACCCTGGGCTTCGGCTGGCTCGCGCTCGGCGCAGCGCCGCTCCTGGTTGCGCTGCTCGCGCTCGGGGTGCTCAGGCCGCGCGCCCGCGTACCGGCCTGAGCCGGTACGCGGGTCGTCGGGATCAGCGCTTGAAGGCGTCCTTGACGTTCTCGCCGGCCTGCTTGAGGTCGGACTTGGACTGATCGCTGCGGCCTTCGGCCTCGAGCGACTCGTCGTCCGTGGTCTTGCCGAGGCCTTCCTTGGCCTTGCCCAGGGCACCCTCGGCTGTGTTCTTGGCCTTGTCGACACCGCTCATGATGTTCAGCTCCGTTCGATCGACGACCTGTCACGTGCAACCGTACGCGTTGGAGCGCGGCGGCGATGATCGCGTACCCAACTGTCCCGGGAATGACCCCCGTCCGTCCGAAGGCTTCACTCCTGCAGCTCGGCCCAGACCTCCTGGTCCCGCTCCGCGGTCCAGATCGTCGGACGTTCGACACCGTCGAGCTCCTCCCAGCAGCGCGCGACGTCGAACGGCAGGCAGTGCTCGAAGATCGGCCAGCCGCCGAAGTCCGGTGCGAGCGCCGCATGGGTGGCCGCGAACGCCTCGCGCAACGTCCCGCCTCGCGCTCGTACAGGGCCCACCTCGGCCAGGAGGACGTCGAGGAAGCGGCGGGTCTGAGCGACCGCGGCGCGAACTGCCCCGTCGCCCTGCGCGACCGCGCCGCGACCGCCGACGAGTGTGGTGGCGTCCAGCGCCGCCACCGCGTCCAGCGTCGCGCCGGACCACTCGCGGTGGAACGCGTCGCCGGTGTAGAGCGCCGCCTGCGCCTCGACCAGGTCACCGGCGAACAGCACGCGCTGACGCGGCAACCACGCCACCAGGTCACCCTCGGTGTGACCGCGTCCCAGGTACGCGAGGACCAGGTCGCCCCGGTCACCGCCGAGCGGAATCGTCATGCGGTGGTCGAACGTCAACGTCGGCCAGGTCAGGCCGGGGATCGAGCTCGGTTCCTCGAACAACCTCGGCATGCGCCCGTACTCGCTGGCCCAGTCCTCCCGCCCACGCTCCGCGATCAGGAACCGGGTCCGCTCGTGCGCGATCACGTTCTGGGCGCCGAACGCGCTCGCACCGAGCACCCGAACGGCGTGGTAGTGCGTCAGCACGAGATGGCGTACCGGCTTGTCGGTGTGCTCGCGAAGCTGGTCGAGCCACCTCCGGGCAGCCGCCGGCGTGGCGCGCGCCTCGATGCAGACCAGGAAGTCCTCGCCTTCGACCGCGCCCACGTTCGGGTCGCCCGCGGCCGTGAGCGCGTACACCCCTTCGTCGAGCACCTCGAGCCGCTCGGACTTCTCGCTGAGGTCGGCCGTGGACGCGAACGGCTTCCCGGTCATGCAGACCACCGTAATCACGAAGCCGTCCGGGGACTGTCACCGTGGAGGGGGGTACTGCTGAACCGAGAGAGGTGCCGATCATGCCGGCACGCAAGAGCGCGGGCCCGAGCGTCCGACACCCGAACCTGTACGAGGCCCTTCGCGACTGACGGGAACGCTGCGCAAGCGAGCCGCGTGGTCGATCAGTGGGCGCTCATGGTCACTCCACCCGGCGGGTCACAGAGCCCAACGCCCATTGATGGGGATCGCGGAGTCTCGACCTAGCGGACTCGGTCGTCAGATCGCCCGCATCTGGTTGTTGCGGGCGTCGTGGGTGAGCTCGGCGAGGCCGAGAGCTTCCAGCAGCGGCGGCAGGTACATGCCGAACCGACCGCGGTAGCCGTTGCGCAGGCCGTACCAACCGCCGACCGGGTTGTCCTCGGAGCGCCCCCACGCCTCGACCGTGCCAGCCGCGGCGGGCTTCTTCTCGTCGGCGGCGCCGAGCGGCACCCAGTCGCCCTGCTGCAGCAGCCACGCGTGCAGGTCCTCGATCGCCCGGACGTGGTACTTGAGCGTCGTCGAGCCGACCTGGCAGACCAGCACCGGCGGATCAGCCTCGTCGTCCCGGTACATCGTGTACGTCGACGACCCAGGCGCAGTGGTGAGTGCCCACGGGTCGGCCTTCGTGCCACTGCCCATCTCGATCTCCCTGCTCCTCGACCGCGGCCATGAAGTGCGGCGGCAACGTCTCCCAGCCCGCGCTGTCACGGGCGGGACCATCGTGGCGCGTGCCGGGTCTGAGCGGCGACGGAACGGACGAGCACTTCGTCACCGGTCGAAGGATCTCGGCGATAGCGTGGCGGCCGGCGGGCAGAACACGCGTGAGACCGGCGGGCGTGCCCGACCGGCCGACGGCGGATGGACCTGATGACCCAGACCCACACCTATCGATCGCGACTGTGCTGGGACGGCACGACCGGCGTCGGCTACGACTCGTACGACCGAACCCACCGGGTCGCAGTACCACCCGCCGACGGCGAGCTCGTGCTCAGCAGCGACCCAGCGTTCCTCGGTGACGCGAAGCTCCCCAATCCCGAACAGCTCCTGCTCGCGGCAGCCAGCTCGTGCCAGCTGCTCAGCTTCCTGGCGATCGCCGCGCGATCTCGGATCGACGTGGTTGCGTACGAGGACGAGGCCGAGGCGATCATGCCCGAGGACCAGAAGCCTCTTCGCATCACTCAGATCACGCTGCGCCCGCGCATCGTCGTTGCGCCAGGTGTTGATCTTGATCGGGTCCGGCGTCTGGTCGGAAAGGCGCACGACGCGTGCTACATCGCCAACACGCTCAACGCTGAGGTCGTGCTCGAGCCGCTCATCGTGGTCGCATCGTGATCGACAACGCGATCAGGCTCGACGACCGCCCAGGCGCACTGGCCGGTATGGGTGACGAAGGCTGATGCGCCACCTCGACGCCGGGAGGCAATCGGAGCGACGGCACGGCCTGCGGGCAGGCACCATAGGCGGGTGGTCGAGGCGCTGCGGTCCCGGCTCGGCGGGCTGACGCTGGCCGACGAGGCACGGCTGGGCCGGCGGCTGGCCGGGCTCCGAAAGATCCGTGATCCGCTGACTCGGGAGCGGTCGTCGGCCGCGATCGAACGGGCCGTCGAGGCGGGCGAGGCCACCGTGGCACGTCGGCGAGCCGCCGTCCCGCCGATCACCTACCCGGAGCACCTGCCGGTCAGCGAGCGACGGGCCGAAATCGCCGCCGCGATCGGCGCCCACCAGGTCGTCGTCCTGGCCGGCGAGACCGGATCCGGCAAGACGACGCAGCTGCCCAAGATCTGCCTCGAGCTCGGACGCGGGGTCCGCGGCCGGATCGGGCACACGCAGCCGCGCCGGATCGCAGCGCGCAGCGTCGCCGAGCGGCTGGCCGAAGAGCTCGACCGGCCGCTCGGTGAGACCGTCGGCTACCAGGTGCGGTTCACCGACCAGGTGGGTCCGGACACGCTGGTCAAGATCATGACTGACGGCATCCTGCTGGCCGAGATCCAGCGGGACCGCAATCTACGCTCGTACGACACGATCATCCTCGACGAGGCGCACGAGCGCAGCCTCACGATCGACTTCCTGCTCGGCTACCTCACCCGGCTGCTCCCACGCAGACCCGAGCTCAAGCTGATCATCACGTCGGCGACGATCGAGCTCGACCGGTTCGCGAGGCACTTCGGTGGCGCTCCGGTGATCGAGGTCTCCGGGCGGACGTACCCGGTCGAGGTGCGCTACCGGCCGCTCGAGCTCGACGCGCCCGGAACGGGTGACCCGGCCGGCGGGCTTGATGCGCCCGCTCGGCGACCCGTGGAGCGCGACCAGGTGCAGGCGATCTGCGACGCAGTCGAGGAGCTCAGGCTCGAAGGTCCTGGCGACATCCTGGTCTTCCTCTCCGGGGAGCGGGAGATCCGCGACGCCGCCGATGCGATCGACGGCCTGATCATCGACCGGGGCCTCCGTGACATCGAGACGCTCCCGCTCTACGGCCGGCTCTCCACGGCCGAGCAGCACCGGGTGTTCAGCCCGCACCCGGGGCGGCGGGTCGTGCTGGCCACCAACGTCGCGGAGACCTCGCTGACCGTGCCCGGCATCCGGTACGTCGTGGACGCCGGCACCGCGCGCATCTCGCGGTACAGCAACCGGACGAAGGTGCAGCGGCTCCCGATCGAGCCGATCTCCCAGGCGTCGGCGAAGCAGCGGGCAGGGCGGTGCGGCCGCCTCGCGGACGGCATCTGCATCCGGCTCTACAGCCAGGTCGACCACGACAGCCGGCCGGCGTTCACCGAGCCGGAGATCCAGCGCACGAACCTCGCGTCGGTGATCTTGCAGATGGCGGCGCTCGGTCTGGGCGCGGTCGAGCGGTTCCCGTTCATCGACCCGCCGGACGCCCGCCAGGTTCGTGACGGGGTCGC
>Ga0136615_10000470_pt1 | contig 18323 bp, 19 predicted proteins | sample AntDrymUQ2882206_2_FD_106647 | JGI IMG/M metagenome (GOLD analysis project Ga0136615, IMG submission 106647) | Polar desert sand microbial communities from Dry Valleys, Antarctica - metaG UQ288 (22.06) | ecosystem: Environmental > Terrestrial > Soil > Desert | place: Antarctica: Dry Valley...
ATCGCCCAGGCTGACCACCTGATAACCGCCCGAGTCGGTCAGGATGCCGCGGTCCCAGGCCATGAAGCGGTGCAGCCCGCCCAGACGAGCGATGCGCTCGTGGCCTGGCCGCAGCGCCAGGTGATACGTGTTGGCCAGGATCATCGTGGCACCCGCCTCGCGCAGGTCGTCGGGGTCCAGGGCCTTGACCGTGGCGTTCGTGCCCACGGGCATGAACTGGGGGGTCTCGATCACCCCATGCGGCGTCACCAGGTGCCCCAGTCGGGCGCGCGTCGCGTCGTCAGGCGCCGCCGCGGGCACGCTCTCGAAAGAGATCGGTCGTGAGGACGTCGTATCTTCCGCCACGGGTGCGGTGGCGCTCATCCGCTGATCTGCGCGCGCTCGGCGCTCAGCGCCGCGATGGCCATTGACGCGAGCAGATAGAGCACCGTCACCAGGATGGCCAGCCCGAGCGGCACGGGGTTCAGCAGGAAGCCCTCCGCGCCGCCACCCAGCGTGGGCGCCTCGGCGAGCACGCCGTCGCCGATACTGAAAGGCAGGAACTGGAACCACTCCGGCCCGATCGGCTGCATGCCTTCGCCGAAGCCGGCCCCCGCCAGTGTCGTGACGAGGACCACGGTGGCCAGGATCTGCTCGCCGATGAAGAGCACGATGCCGGTCACCACGCCCGCCAGTTGGCTGCGCAGGAGCATGGCCACGGCGAAACCGATGGCCGCGCGCTCGGTCACTACCAGCGCCCCGAAGCCGAGTGACCGGGCCAGGTCTTCCGCGCCGCCGGCCGCCAGAGGATCGCCCACCGACACGCCACTCAACGCGCCGGCCAGGTAGGTGAGGCCGATGCCCGTCACGTAGGCGAGGAGGATGCCGATGACCAGGAAGACAGCCACCGCGATGAACTTGACGATCACGTAGCGGGCGCGACTCTCGCCCCGGGCCACGACCACACGGAAGACGCCCCAGTTCCAGTCTGCGCCGGCGATGGCGGCGGCATAGGCCACGGCCAGGAGGCTGCCCAGCCCGAAGACGAACTGGTTGATGAAGCCGTATGAGGCAGGGAAGCGCAGGAACATGGGCGCGCCGCGCGGCGCAGCGCCCGTGGTCAGCACCACCAGCAGGAAGATGAGCGCCATGAGACCGATGAGCGACCCCAGCACGAGGTATGACGCCCAGCGGCGGCGCAGCTTGAGGATCTCGGCGGCGAGGAGTCTCATCAGCGTGCCTGCGATCCCGGCTGACCCCAGCCGGGTGGTGGACCCAGGTGCCCTTGGGGGTCAGGTCCGGCCGGGCCGGTCAGCGCCAGGAATGCTGTCTCGAGGTCACTGCCGGACTCCAGCCCACTGGCGAAGACACCTCCCTGGGCCAGGGCGCGGTTCACCTCCGACGCCTGATCGTTCGCCACCCGGACGGCGATCCAGCGCTGGTCTCCAAGGCCGCCAGGAGCCGACTCGACGGTGGGGGACAGGGCGGCCAGGATCTCCAGCGCGCGACCGACGGCCTCCTCCGGGACCCCCACGCGAACTCGCGTTCCTTCGTCCAGGATGCCGGCCAGGGGTCCCTCGCGGACCAGCCTGCCGGCCGCGATGATGCCCACCACGTCGGCCATCTGCTCCATCTCAGGGAGGATGTGGCTCGAGACCAGCACTGTCTTGCCCTGGGACGTCAGGAAGCGCAGCAACTCGCGCATGGCCACGATGCCGCCGGGATCCAGGCCGTTGGCCGGCTCGTCGAGCAGCAGCAGCTCCGGATCGGAAAGGAGCGCGGTGGCGATGCCCAGTCGCTGCTTCATGCCCAGCGAATAGGTCTTGACCTTGTCGCCGGCACGGTCGCGCAACCCGACGAAGCCGAGCACCTCCTCCGCGCGGTGCCTGGGCGTGGGCGGGCCGGCGGCACCGAAGACGCGCAGGTTCTCGCGCCCCGACAGGTACGGGTAGAACGACGGCTGCTCGATGAGCGAGCCGACCCTGAACAGGCGCCGGCGATCGCGCCAGGTATAGGGCTCGCCCAGCAGCTCCATCGAGCCTGCGTCCGGCCGCGCCATGCCCACCAGGAGGCGCAGGGTAGTGGTCTTGCCCGACCCGTTGGGACCCAGGAAGCCATAGACCATGCCGCGCGGCACGTGCAGATCCAAGCCGTCCACGGCCGGCCGCGGCCCGTAGCGCTTGACCAGGCCCTGCGTGGCGATGGCCAGACCGGGGTCTCCCTCGGTCACGCGGGCGTCTCCGATCCACTGCGTCCCTCGCTGGTGATGCCGTCCCACAGCCCGGCATCGAGGCGCTCCCCGCGCCGGGGGGCCGGCACGTCGTAGCGCAGGCCGCGCAGATGATCACGGGCGCGTTCCGTGGCCACGCGGCCCTGGGGCGTCCGATCGAGGAAGCCGAGCTGGAGGAGGAACGGCTCGTAAACGTCCTCGATGGTCTCGACCTCCTCGCCGATGACCGCCGCCAGCGCCGCCCCACCCACCGGCCCCGAGCCGAACTTCTGGACGATGGCGGCCAGCAGCCGGCGGTCGGTGGTGTCGAGGCCCTCGTGGTCGATGTCCATGGCGGCCATGGCCGCTTCCGCCTGGGCTGCTGTGATGCGCCCATCGCCGGTCACCTCGGCATGGTCGCGCACGCGGCGCAGCAGACGGTTCACGACGCGCGGGGTGCCCCTCCCCCGCCGAGCGAGGATGGTCACGGCGTCCGGCTCGATGGTTACGCCCAGGATGCCCGCAGAGCGCTCGATGATCGTCGCCAGCTCGCTGGCGTCGTAGTAGTCCAGTCGGTAGACGGCGCCGAAGCGGTCCCGCAGAGGGGAGCTGATGCGCCCGGCGCGAGTGGTGGCGCCGACCACGGTGAAGGCTTTGAGCGACAGACGCAGACTCCGCGCGCTGGGGCCGCGGCCGATCATCACGTCGATGCCGAAGTCCTCCATGGCCGGATAGAGGATCTCCTCCACCGAGTGGTTCAGGCGATGGATCTCATCGATGAACAGGACGTCCCGCTCCTCGAGGTTGGTGAGGATCGCGGCAAGGTCACCTGGCCGCTCGATCGCCGGACCGGACGTGGTGTGGATGTTCACGCCGAGCTCCCGGGCAACGATGTTGGCCAGCGTGGTCTTGCCCAGTCCGGGCGGCCCGTAGAGCAGGACGTGGTCCGCGGCCTCTCCCCGTTGCGCGGCGGCGGTCAGCAGGATCTGGAGGTTCTGCTTGACGCTGGATTGACCGATGTACTCCGCCAGGCGCCGGGGTCGCAGGCTGGTCTCGACGGTGGCCTCCGCCCCGTCGAGGGGTTCCGGCGTGACGACGCTCGCACCCTCTTCCATCGGGCCCGAGTCTATCAGAGCCGATGACATTTCGAACGGGCGTTCTACGTCACTCCCGGCGCAGGGTGCGCAGGGCAGCCTTCACCCGGTCCTCCAGGGACGTACCGGGAGGCAGTGCCGCGACCGCTCCCCTCCCCGCCTCGCGGGCCTCGGCTGCGCTGTAGCCCAGGGCCTGCAGGGCAGCCACCACCTCCGACTCCGAAGCACCGGCCCCGGTCGCGCCCCCGGCCACAGCGGCCCCGCCGCCAGCCGCGGCGACCTTCTCCTTGAGTTCCAGCACCACGCGCGCGGCCAGGCGCTTGCCCACGCCGCTGACCGCGGTGAGGACGGCCTCATCGCCCTGGAGGATGGCCAGCTGGAGCTCCACCACCGGTCGTGACGCGACGATGGCCAAGGCTACCTTGGGCCCCACGCCGGTGACCGTGGTGAGCAGCGTGAAGAAGCCCAGCTCCTCAGGGTTGCGGAAGCCGTAGAGCGCCTGGAGGTCCTCACGGACCAGGTGATGCGTGTGTAGCTTGAGGGCCGACCCGGGCCGCGCGAGAGCCAGCGTGGGGGGACCGCAAAACACCCTATAGCCGACCCCGCCGACCTCCAGGACCAGCGAATCCGTGCTCACCGAGGACACGGACCCTTGCAGCGAGGCGATCACCGCTCGATGGTAGCCACTCCGGGCGCAACCGCGGTGCATCATGCCGTCGATGGCAGTGGCGATGGATGCGCGCGACCAGGAGATGCTCGCGGGTGAGCAGGGCGCCGCCACGGCGCTGGCCATGCGCATCGTGGTGGCCATGGCCGACGCGGCCGGCGCCGAGCGGCTGATCGATATCACCGGCGCGCACATCGACAGTTGCCTTTATCACGGCCGGGTGGGACTTCGCTTTGCAGAGCGCCTGGCTGGCGACGGGGCGACGGTGCGCGTGCCCACCACGCTCAACGTCTCCGCGCTGGACCTGCTCCACCCAGAGCGGGTCCGACTGACCGAGCCTGCTCGCTCCGAGGCACGACGGCAGATGGCCGTCTACGAATCGATGGGCTGCCAGCCGACCTGGACCTGCGCGCCCTACCAGTTGCCCGGACGGCCGGCCTTCGGTGAGCACGTCTGCTGGGCAGAGTCGAACGCCATCGTCTTCGCCAACACGGTGCTCGGGGCGCGCACCGATCGGTACGGAGACTTCATGGACATCTGTGCCGCCATCACGGGCCGAGTTCCCGAGGCGGGCCTGCACCTGGACGCCAACCGCGTCGGGACCGTGCTCTTCCGCCTGAGAGGGATCGGGCGCACGGCGCTGGACCAGGAGGCGTTCTGGGCGCTGCTGGGCCACGTGGTCGGGGCACGGGCCGGGACCGAGGTGTCGGTGATAGAAGGCTCCCTTGGCGACGTCTCGGAGGATCACCTGAAAGCGCTCGCTGCAGCGGCCGCCTCTTCCGGTTCCGTGGCGCTCATCCACGTCGTGGGTATCACGCCGGAAGCTCTCACCTTGGCCGATGCGCTGGGCGGCCGGTCCCCGGCACGGACGATGGACGTCGGCCCGGACGATCTGCGTGCTGCGGCCGCCGAGCTCACGACGGCCGACATCGGTGGCGCCCTCCGGGCGGTGAGCGTCGGCACGCCCCATCTCTCGCTGGCCGGCTTCGAGCGGCTGACGCCGATGCTCGCCGCGACGCGCATCCACCCCGACGTAACGTTCTACGTCTCGACCGGACGTGATGTGCTGCGAGCCGCCGAGGACCGCGGTTGGTTGCCCGTCTACCGGGCGCCGGGCATCCGGCTGGTGGTCGATACCTGCACTTACATCACGCCGGTCCTCGCGCCGGAGGAGACGCTGGCCATGACCGATTCCGCCAAATGGGCCTGGTACGCACCAGCCAACCTGGGCATCAGCGCGGCCTTTGGGACACTGGAGGACTGCGTCAGGTCAGCTGCGGCCGGAAGGGTGATCCGTGACTTCGGCTGGCTGGACCGCTGAGGGAAAGCCGCTCCTGGCGGGAGCTGCTGCTGGCCCAGCATTGGTGCTACGCGAGCCGCTCTCCTTCTGGGGCGGCGTCGAGCCGGCCACCGGGCTGGTCATCGACACGCATCACCCCTCGCGCGGCCACCTCGTGGCCGGCAAGGTGCTAGTGCTGCCGCACGGACGGGGCTCGAGCTCTTCGAGCACGGTGTTGGCCGAGTGCCTGAGCGCCGGCACCGGCCCGCTGGCGATCCTGCTCGGCGAGGCGGACGGCATCCTGCTGCTGGGTGCGCTCGTGGTGCGTGAGCTGGGCCATCCGATCTGCCCGGTGATCGTCATCGGCGAGGCCTGGCAGTGGATGAGCGACGGGGACATCGTGAGCGTCGCTCCAGACGGGAGTGTGACGGTCACTCCCCAGAGCTGACAGCCGTCAGGCGGCCGCGGGTCGCAGCCCGTGAGCCAGGCAGATGGCCACGGCCAGCGCGTCGGCGGCGTCGTCGGGGCGCGGCAGCTCCACCATACCGAGCAGCGTCTGGACCATGCGCTGCACCTGGCTCTTGTCGGCCCTGCCGTAGCCGGTAACGGCGATCTTCACCTCGTGCGGCCCGTACTCCAGCACCGGCAGCGCGTGCGTCGCGGCGGCCAGCAGGACGACGCCGCGCGCCTGTCCCACGGCGAAGGCCGTTCGTACGTTGCGGTTGAAGAAGAGGCGCTCCACGCCGACCATCTCCGGCCGGTGCAGCTCGATGAGGTGCAGCACGCCGCGATGGATGGACAGCAGGCGCTCGGCCGGGGACGACGTCGCGAGCGTCTCCAGGCAGCCGAAATCGATGAGCTTGAGTGCGTTGCCGTCCCGCTGGACGACCCCGTAGCCGGTCCGTGCCGTGCCCGGGTCGATGCCCATGACCCTCACCGGACCGGCCGGCGGCTCATCGCGCCAGCGCGACCTCGGCCATGACCTCGTCGGGGATGTCGAAGTTGGCCGTGACCCGCTGTACGTCGTCCAGCTCCTCGAGGTTCTCGATGAGCCGCAGGTTCTGGCGCGCCGCGGAGGCCTCCACCTCCACGGTGGTCTTGGGCTGCATGGCCACCTCGGCCGATCCGATGGCCACGCCATTTCCTTCGAGGGCCGTGCGCACGGCCTCCAGCTTGGAGGGCTCGGTGACGATCTCCAGAGGGTCGCCCTCCGTGTCCACGTCGTCCGCGCCCGCGTCGATGGCCGCCAAGGCGATGTCATCGGGGTCGTGGCCGTCCCGGTCGATGAAGACCAGCCCGCGCGTCTCGAACTGCCAGGCCACAGCACCGGCGCCGGCCAGCTGTCCGCCGGCCTTGCTGAAGAGCGAGCGCACCTCGGCGGCGGTGCGATTGCGGTTGTCCGTGGCGGTCTCCACGAGGATGGCCACGCCGCCCGGGCCGTAGCCCTCGTAGACGATCTCCTCGTATCGCTCGGCCTCTCCGCCGCCCACCGCCTTGTCGATGGCGCGCTTGATGGTATCCGCCGGCATGTTCACGGAGCGTGCCTTGTCCACCGCCAGGCGCAGCTTGTAGTTCGCCTCGGGGTCCCCGCCGCCGGCCCGAGCCGCGATGCCGATCTCACGACCGATCTTGGTGAAGATGGCGCCGCGCTTGACATCGTTGACGCCCTTCTGGCGCTTGATGGAAGACCACTTGGAGTGTCCGGACATCGCGGGCGATTCTATATGATGGCGATCCAGCCCAGACTCTCCCAGGAGGTGCCCGCGTCGCATGCCGACCGACAAGCTTTCGCACCTGCGCAACGTCGTCCTGGCGGGCCACGCCGGCTCCGGCAAGACGACCTTGGCCGAACACCTGCTCCTCAAGGCGGGCGCCATCCCTCGACTGGGACGGGTCGATGATGGGACGGCCAGCCTGGACCACGAGCCGGAGGAGCAGAAGCGCAAGCTCTCGCTGTCGCTGGCGGTGTCCGCGCTGGAGACCGAGGGGCATCGCATCACCCTGATCGACACCCCCGGCTACGCCGACTTCGTGGGCGAGATGATCGAGGGCTTCGCGGCGGCCGACGGGGCGCTGCTGACGATGGATGCCTCGGGCGGGGTGGAGCCCGGCACGGAGCAGGCCATCGCGCTGGGCCGGGCGACGAACACCGCGGCGCTGTTCGTGCTCACGCGCTGTGATCGCGAGAACGCCGATCCCAACGCGGCGCTGGATGCGCTGCGCACCGCCTTCGGCACCAAGATCGCGCCGCTGGAGATCGCCATCGGCGCCGCGGAATCCTTCCGCGGTTATGTCGACCTGGTGCATCGTCGCGCGTACCTCTTCGATGGTGGGCGGCGCGAGGAGGTGCCGGTGCCGGAAGAGATGGCCGAGGAGGTCGCGCGTCGGCGGGACCAGCTGCTGGAGGCCGCCGCGGATGCGGACGAAGACGTTCTGACCAAGTACCTCGAGGGGCAGGAGATCAGCGACGCGGAGCTCGAGGCGTGCCTCCACACCGGCGTGCGCGAGAGCGTGCTGGCCCCGGTGCTGCTCTCGTCAGCGGCCAAGGACATCGGCATCGAGGGGCTGCTCGACGCGATCGTGCGCTATCTGCCCTCGCCCGGCGAGGAGCCGCCGGCCGCGGCCACGGACGAGAAGGGCGGGCAGGCGGCGGTGTCACCGGATCCCGACGGTCCGCTGCTCGCGCAGGTATTCAAGACATCGGCCGACCCGTACGTCGGACGGCTCACCTTCTTTCGCGTCCACTCCGGACGCATCTCGTCGCACGATCATGTCTGGAACGCGGCGCGCGAGGAGGACGAGCGCATCGGCCAGGTACTCCGCGTCCGGGGCAAGGACCATGAGCCGGTCGGTTCGATCGGGGCGGGCGAGATCGGCGCCGTGGCCAAGCTGGTCCACACGGTGACCGGCGACACTCTCTCCGGGCGCGACCATCCGTTGACGCTGCCCGTGTTCGACTTTCCCGAGCCGACCTTGCCGGTGGCCATCGAGCCCGCGTCCAAGGCCGACCTGGACAAGCTTGGCAGCGCTCTGGCTCGACTGGTCGAGGAGGATCCCACGGTCCGGGTCGAGCGTTCGACTGCCACCGGCGAGCAGTTGCTCTGGACGCAGGGCGAGAATCAGGCGGCCGTCAGCTGCGAGCGGCTGAAGCGCAAGTTCGGCACCTCGGTGATCACCCGCGAGCCGCGTGTGGCGTACCGGGAGACCATCCGCGGCCAGACCAAGGTGGAGGGTCGCCACAAGAAGCAGACCGGCGGCCGGGGCCAGTTCGGCCACGTATGGCTGGAGATCGGCCCTAATCCCGGCGGCGGCATCGCGTTCGATGAGCGCATCGTGGGCGGCGCGGTGCCGCGCCAGTTCTTCCCGGGCGTGGAGAAGGGCGTGCGCGACGTGGCCGAGAAGGGTCCCCTGGCGGGCTATCCCGTGGTGGACCTGAAGGCCACGCTCTACGACGGCTCGTTCCATGCGGTCGATTCGGACGAGATCTCCTTCCGACAGGCCGCCGCCCAGGCCATGCGCAAGGGCATCCACGATGCGGAGCCGGCACTGCTGGAACCCATGATGAGCGTGGAGGTGCGGGTCCCCGAGATGTACATGGGCGACGTGAACCGTGATCTCGCCACGCGTCGTGGTCGGGTGATGGGCCTCGACCTGGACGGCGATTTCCAGGTCATCCGTGCCCACGTGCCCCAGTCGGAGCTGTTCACCTACGCCACAGAGCTACGCTCCCTGACCGGGGGACGCGGCACGTTCCGCGCCACGCTGGACACGTACGAGGAGGTCCCCTCGCATGTGGCAGCAAAGATCATCGAGCAGCACCAGAAGGATCTGGCGGCGAGCGGAGCCCACTGAGCGGGCCGGCCAGGGCCCGCCGCCGGGGCTGCGCCGCGGCTCATCGTGGCCATCTTCCATCGCCTATCACCCCGGGTGGTGGTAAGTCCCTCGATCGAAGAGATTCCCACCGCCTATCACCCCCGGTGATGGTAAACCCCTCGCGCTGGTCCCCGTGGGCGCTGAGCCTCTCTGGGAGATGCGCGTCAGGGGCGATCCGAGCGTGGATCCCGACGCCGCGGCACCATCCGCTGGCCAAGGCGCTCCGTTTCCAGTGGCAGGATCCCACTTATCATCACCCCCGGTGATGGCTGACGGAAACTGGAACGCTGGTCAGCTCGAAGTGGCGGCCAAGGCCTCGGTCAGGTCGATCCGTCCTTCATAGAGAGAGCGGCCAAGGATCGCGGCGGCCATGCCGGCACCGGCCAGCGCGCGCAGATCGGCGACCGTGGCGATACCGCCCGACGCGATGAGGCGTGCCTTCGGGAAGGCGTCACGAAGCGCGATCAGCGTCGCGAGATCGGGGCCGGTCAGCATCCCGTCGCGTTCGACCGAGGTCACCGCAAACCACCGGAGCCCGGCTTCGCAGAGGCGCTCCACCGCGGGCCCGTAGTCCTCCCCTGCCGCGCCGGCCGTCCAGGCGGAACCGACGGCCATGCCTCCCCGCACATCGATGGCTGCCACGATGCGTTCCGCGCCATGATCCTTGACGAGGTCCGGCCCCAACCGACGGTCACGCAAAAGGGCCGTGCCCAGGATCACTCGATCGGCGCCCAGCGCCTGCATCCGACGAGCATCGTCCGAGGTACGGATCCCTCCGCCGACCTGACAAGGGATCGATACCGACGAGATGATCCGTTCCACCAGCGAGGCTTGGACAGGATGGCCGGCACGCGCCCCATCGAGGTCGACCAGGTGCAGGCGCCGGGCTCCCTGCTCGGCCCACTGTCGCGCCACGGCCACCGGATCGCTCCCGAAGGTCGACTCCCGTTCGAAGTCGCCTTGCCGCAGGCGAACCACCCTGCCCTCGCGAAGATCGATGGCCGGGATGATCTCCATTCCCGCGTCACGCTTGACAGCTACCATGCGACCACTCTACCGTATTAGCATGCTACTACGCGAGCGGGCCGAGAAGATGCTTCGATGACCGGCGAATGGCGATCCCCCACCACTGACGACCTCCTCGACGCCATCGCGGCCCTGCCCGATCGTGAGGGCGCGGCGAACTTCATGCGCGATCTTTGCACCTTGCGCGAGTTGCACGACATGGCGCAACGCTGGCAGATAGTCCAACTGCTCGACCAGGGCCGCCACTACGGTGAGATCTCCCGCGAGACAGGCGCCAGCACGGCGACGGTCACACGCATCGCGCAGTGGCTCAAGCATGGCACGGGCGGTTACCGGAGCGCGCTCGAGCGCGGTGCGGGCGTGGCAGCGCGCGAACGAGGTGGCGATCCCGCGTCGCGGGAGCCGGTAGAGAGCGCCACGGCGCGCCAACCATGACCCTGCCTCTCGATCCCTCGCGCATCCGTCTGGCCGTGCCCAACAAGGGCCGGATGCTCGACCCGACGACGGCGCTCCTGCGGGATTCGGGCCTTTCGTTCGAATCCACCTCCCGCGCGCTGGTCGCTCATGCCGACAACTTCCCGCTGGACATCCTGTTCGTGCGAACTGAGGACGTCATCGAGTTCGTGGGCGACGGTGTCGCGGACCTGGGCATCACGGGCACCAACCTGCTGGTCGAGGCTGGTGCGGAGCTGCCCACCCTGCTCGAGCTCGGCTATGGCCGGTGCCGGCTGGAGGCTGCCGTGCCCAGCGACTCTGACGCGCAGGAGCTGACCGACCTGGCCGGGATGCGGCTCGCGACCAGCCACCCCCAGACGACCCGCCGCTTCTTCGACGAGCGACGGATCCGCGTGGAGGTGGTGTCGATCAGCGGGGCTGTCGAGGTGGCCCCCCGAATGGGTCTGGCCGACGGCATAGTCGACCTGGTCTCGACCGGCTCGACCCTGGTAATGAACGGCCTTCGCTCGGTCGGTCCCCTCCTCGCGAGCGAAGCCATCCTGGTGTCCGGCCCTCGGCCGAACGGCACGCATGCCGAAGGCATCGACGATCTCGTCACGATGGTGCGCTCGGTGGTGGCTGGCCGACGACGCAAGTACCTGATGATGAACGCGCCCAGGGAGGCGCTCGAGCGGATCGAGGACCTGCTGCCCGGCCTGGCATCGCCCAGCATCATCCCGCTGGCCGACGAAGCCATGGTGGCGGTCCATGCGGTGGTCGCCACGGATGAGGTGTGGGGACTGCTGCCGCGCCTGCGCGCTGCGGGTGCCTCGGGGATCCTCGTGCTCCCCGTCGAGAAGTTGGTGCCATGACCGCAGTGGGGCTACCCCAGAGTCCACTCATCGTCCTGCGGCGCGTCCGCCTGGTCGATATGGACGCCGCCGCTCGCTCGTACATCGTCCAGCGCGGTAGCTCGGCCACGCCTGAGCTCCGCGAGAAGGTGCGTGCCATCGTGGCGGAGGTGGCCAGGGGCCGTGACGACGCAGTTCGCGACGCCAACCAACGGTTCGGTGGCGGCTTGTCTGCTGGTTCGCCTGGGCCGTCCCGACTGACGCTCGACCGAGCGACCCTTCGCGCCGCCCGCGACGCGCTCCCGACGCCACTCCGCGATGCACTGCTGCACATGGCTTGCAACATCGAGCGGTTCCACGCGGCACAGGTGCCCGCACCCGAGCAGTGGATCGACATAGGGCCGGGCATCCGGGTCGGTCGGATCTGGCGACCCCTGGATCGCGTGGCGGCCTACGTGCCCGGCGGGAGCGCCGCCTACCCGTCGTCGCTCCTGATGAGCGCCATCCCGGCACGGCTGGCCGGCGTGCGCGAGTTCGTGGTGGCCAGTCCAGCGGGCCGCGACGGCACGCTCTCCCCTGCCCTGCTGGGCGCGGCCGGTCTGATGGAGGTCGATGAGTTCGTCGTGACCGGGGGGGCGCAAGCCGTCGCCGCACTGGCCTATGGCACGGAGAGCATCGGCGCGGTGGACAAGGTCGTGGGACCGGGGAACGCCTGGGTGACAGCAGCCAAGCTGGAGGTCTTCGGCCAGGTGGCCATCGACATGCCGGCCGGTCCCTCGGAGGTCATGGTCATGGCCGACGATTCGGCCGATCCGGCCCACGTGGCGGCCGATCTCCTGAGCCAGGCCGAGCACGGGCCAGATTCGCCGGCGCTCCTGGTGACGACATCCGCTCGGCTGGCCGACCGGGTCATCGAGGCCATCGCCCGTCAGCTGCCCGACCTCCCGCGCCAGGCGGAACTCCGGGCGTCGTTGTCGACCGCGGGGCTGATCATCGAGACCGAGACCCTCGCCGAGACGTTCGACTTCGTGAACGAGTACGCGCCGGAGCACCTGTCGGTGGTGGTGGAGGACCTCGATGCCGCGCAGGCGGCCATCCGGCATGCCGGTTCGGTCTTCCTGGGTGCCTTTGCGCCCGAATCGGCCGGCGACTACGCCACCGGCTCCAACCACGTCCTGCCAACCGGCCGCCTGGCGCGCGCGTATGGAGCGCTGAGCGTCGAGTCCTTCGGCAAGTGGCTCCAGGTGCAGCGCGTGACGCGCGAAGGGCTCGCTTCGGTGCGCGCGACGGTGGCCGTGGTGGCCGAAGCCGAAGGGTTGACGGCACATCGTCGCGCCGTGGAGATCCGCTTCGAGTCGGAGGCAAACGAGACATGACGGATGTGGCAGTGCCGGCCGCCTCGCAGGTCTACACGTGGGAACCGTCGAACCGCGCCATCGCCGAGCGCTACGGGCTGCGCCCGGAGGAGATACTGCGCTTCGACACGAACACCTCGCCGACGCCACCTGCCTGGGCCGCGGCCACGCTCGGCGGCGACTTCGAGCCGCCGCTGAACGAGTACCCCGACAGCAGCTACGCCGAGCTGACGGCCGCGGCCGCGACGTATCTCGGCGTCGCTACGGACCGCATCGTGGTGGGCGCGGGCGCCGACGAGATCCTGGACATGGTTGCCAAGGCGTGGCTCTGTGAGGGCGCAACGGCCCTTCTGCCGACACCCACCTATGCCATGTACGGCGTCCTCAGCGCCCAGCGTGGCGCTCGCATCGCCCGCATCCCGCGGCGCGGCGGGGACGATGGGTTCGGGCTCGACCTGGGTGCGCTGTTGCCCCGCCTGGCCGGGGCGTCGGTCGTCTGGCTGTGCGACCCGAACAACCCCACCGGTGCCCGTGAGGATCCCGACCGGCTGCTGGTACTGCTGGACGTAGCGTCGGCCGTGCCGGATCCGCCGCTGGTGGTCATCGACGAGGCTTACGCCGAGTTCGTGGAGGGCAGCGCCGTCTCGTGGCTCGACCGGTATCCGCACCTGCTGGTCGTGCGAACGCTCTCGAAGGCGTTCGCGCTGGCGGGCGCGCGCGTCGGCTATGCCGCTGGTTCCCGGGAGACGATCGCGCAGCTGGAGCGGGTCCGTCCGCCGGGCAGCATCTCGACGGTCTCTGCGACGCTCGGCGCTACGGCGCTCGGCCGGCCCGACGTAGCCCGTGCCAACGTGGCGTATCTCTCGGCCGAGCGCGAGTGGCTCGCCGGACGCCTCGCCGAGGCCGGCTGGCCACCCGCTCCCAGCGTGACCAACTTCCTGCTCACCTCCCTCGGCGATGCGTCGCGCGCTGAGGCTGCCGGCGAGCACCTGCTCCGTTCGGGCATCGTGCCGCGCACCTTCCCGGCCGACCACCCGCTTGCCGAGCATCTCCGCCTCACGGTGCGCAGCCGCCCGGAGAACGAGCGGCTGCTGGCGGTCATCGAGGGCTGGCGATCATGAACGGTGACCCTCGTCAGGCCGAGGTCCGCCGCCAGACCCGCGAGACGCGCATCACCGTGCGGCTCTCCCTGGACGGTTCCGGTCAGGCCGATGTCGCCACCGGCCTCGGCTTCTACGACCACCTGCTTATCTCCCTTGCCCACCACGCGCTCTTCGACCTGTCGATCGAGGCCGAGGGAGACCTCCACATCGATGAGCACCACACCGTCGAGGACATCGCTCTGGGCCTGGGTGAAGCAGTAAGCCGAGCGCTGGGCGATCGTGCCGGCATCGAGCGCTTCGGGGAGGCGTCCGTGCCCATGGACGAATCGGTTGCGACATGCGTGCTGGATCTGTCGGGCCGGCCGTACGCCGTCCTCGACTTGCCCTTCCGTGGCGAGCGCATGGGCGCCCTCCCGACCCAGCTCGTGGAGCACGCGCTCGAGTCTTTCGCGCGGACGGCCGGTGCCACCCTTCACCTGCGGGCCAGCGGCCGCAACGATCATCACATGGCCGAGGCCGCCTTCAAGGCACTTGCCCGAGCCCTGCGTCGTGCGGTCGCCATCGACCCGCGGCGCACCGGTGTCGCTTCCACGAAAGGCACGTTGGAGGGGTCGGCCGACACACCCGAAGGGTCAGGCCCGTGACGGAGGTCGCTCTGGTCGACTATGGCGCGGGCAACCTGGTCAGCATCCAGCACGCGCTGGAGCGAGCCGGCGCCACGGTGCGCCAAGCCAGCCGCCCGGCCGACCTGGTGAGCGCCGACGTGGTCGTCGTGCCGGGCGTGGGCGCCAGCGGACCGGCCATGGCGCGGCTTGGCCGGCAGGGCCTCGACCGCGCCATCACCGACGCCGTCAGCGATGGAGCCTGGTACTTCGGGGTCTGCCTCGGCCTCCAGTTGCTCTTCGAGCGTTCCGAGGAGGACGGGGCGGAGATGCTGGGCTTGCTGGCCGGATCGGTCGAACGGGTGCCGGACGCTCCACGCCTGCCGCACATCGGCTGGAACTCCCTGGAGCGCCTCCGCGAGCACCCGCTTCTCGATGGTGTGGCTGACGGCGCGCCGGCCTACTTCGTGCACTCCTTCGTGGGCGTGCCGGACGATCGGTCCACGGTGATCGCCGAGACGGAGCATGGCGGCCGGTTCCCGAGCATCGTCGCCGCAGGACGTGTCATGGGCATCCAGTGCCACCCCGAGCGATCCGGGATCGATGGCTTGCGGATCCTGACCAACCTGGTCCGGCTCGTCGCGCCCGATAGCCCCGCTCCAGAGCGCTGAGCGTGCTCCTGCGCCGCGTGATCCCCTGCCTCGACGTGGCCGACGGCCGCGTGGTCAAGGGCACCCGCTTCGTGGACCTCTCCGACGAGGGCGACCCGCCCACGCTCGCCGCACGCTACGCGGAGGCTGGGGCGGATGAGCTCGTGTTCCTGGACATCACCGCGGCGCCGGAGGCACGGGGCACGTTGTTGGACATCGTCGAGCGCACCGCGCGCAGCGCCTTCGTGCCGCTCACGGTGGGCGGCGGCGTGCGCTCCACGACCGACATGAAGGCCGTGTTGCGCGCCGGCGCGGACAAGGTCGCGGTCAACACGGCCGCCCTCCGCGATCCGGCGTTGATCCGGCGCTGTGCGCGGCTGTTCGGCCGGCAGTGCGTGGTTGCCTCCATCGACGCCCGCGCGCGCGTGGGGCAAGCTGTCGAGTCGTCGGGCTGGGAGGTGGTGGTGCGCGGCGGTCGCGAGCCGACCGGCCTGGACGCGGTGGCCTGGGCGCAGCGTCTCGCGGAGCTTGGTGCCGGCGAGGTGCTCCTGACCTCCATCGACCGCGACGGCACGCGCGGCGGCTACGACCTGGAGCTGATCCGAGCGGTCGTCGCGGCGGTGGACGTGCCCGTCGTGGCGTCCGGCGGTGCCGGCACGCCGGCGGACATGGTGGCCGCCATCACCGAGGGTGGCGCGGATGCTGTGCTGGCCGCCTCGATATTCCATCGTGACCTGCACTCCATCGCATCGGTGAAGGAGGCACTGGCGGCTGCGGGCGTTCCTGTCCGACTCGCGCCGGTGGCCGCCTGATGGAGCGGATCTCTGCCGCGGCCACCATTGGGCCCCACCCCGACGCCGACGCCGTGCGCTGGGGCCCCGACGGCCTCGTGCCAGCGATCGTCCAGGACGCCGCCGACGGTCGCGTCCTGATGGTGGCCTGGCAGGACCGCGAGGCGCTCGACGCGACCCTGCGGACCCGCGAGGTCCACTTCCACTCGCGCTCTCGTGGCCAGCTGTGGCGCAAGGGCGAGACCAGCGGCAACGTCCTGCGGCTGGTGAGTGCTCGACTCGACTGCGACGGCGACGCGGTGTTGATCACGGCTGATCCGGCCGGACCGACCTGCCACACCGGCAACCGGTCCTGCTTCGACGACGTCGCCAGCGAGCCCGTCCTCATCGCACCTGTCCAGGGCTTCGCCTGGCTCGAGACCCTCTGGTCGACCATCGCGGGCCGCGCCGCCGCCCGCCCGCCTGGCTCCTACACGACGCGGCTGCTGGAAGGCGGAGTGGACGCCGTGGCCCGGAAGGTCGCCGAGGAAGCCACGGAGGTCGTGCTCGCCGCGAAGGACGACGCCGCGGCGTCCAGCGACGTGACACACGCCGCCCTGACCGGCGAGCTGGCCGATCTGCTCTACCACGCGCTGGTCCTGGCGGCGGAGCGCGACACGCCCCCCGTCGCGATCATGGAGGAACTCAAGCGCCGGCACGCCGGCTGAGGGTCAGCCGGTCCGGCGCCCCACCGCCAGGCGTTTTTTGCCGGCCCGCACGACAAGGTAACGCCCGGCGACGGGTACCGGGACGGCCTGGTCAGCAGACGTCACCCGCTCGCCGCCGACTGACAACCCACCCTGCGCGATCGCTCGGCGCGCGTCGCCCTTCGACGCGAACAAGCCGCTGGCCAGCGCCAGGCCGACCACGTCGCCCCGCAACACCTCGTCGGTCAGCTCAAAGCCGCCGACCTCGCGGTACAGCACGTCCAACACCTCGGGATCGGTCACGGGTGCGCCGGAGAAGGCCGCCTCGGCCACCCGCACCTGCCGCTCCGCCTCTTCCCGACCGTGGACGCGGGCCGTCAGGTCGAAGGCCAGCGCCCGTTGCGCTGCCCGCGTCCCGGGTGCCGCCGCCTGTTCTACGGCGATGGCCTCGATGACCTCCCGCGTGAGCTCGGTCAGCCAGCGCAGGTGCTGCACCGCCAGCTCATCCTCGTCACCGATCCAGTACTGGTAGAACTCATAGGCGCTGGTCAACGTCGGATCCAGGAACACCGCACCGCGTTCTGACTTGCCCATCTTCACGCCCGAGCGCGTCAGCAGCAGCGGGCTGCACAGTCCGAAAGCCGGCGGGTCGGCGCCTTCCTCGCGACCCTCCGCTCGGCGGATGAGCTCCAGGCCGGCCGTGATGTTGCCCCACTGGTCGGCGCCACCCATCTGGAGGTCCACGCTGCGGTCGCGGTGGAGGTGCAGGAAGTCGGCCGCCTGCAAGGTCATGTACGAGAACTCGGTGAAGGACATACCCGCGCCCAGGCGCGCCTGCACGGAGTCCTTGGCCAGCATGTAGGGCACCGGGAAGTGCTTGCCGACATCGCGCAGGAAGTCGAGCATCGAGTACGGCGCCAGCCACTCCCGGTTGTCGACCAATAACGGCTCCGTTGGGCCGGGTGAGAAGTCGATGAAACGTTCGAGCTGACCCCGGATGGCGGCGGCGTTGGCGGCGATCTGTGCGTCGTCCAGGAGCTTGCGCTCGCTGCTCTTGCCAGACGGATCACCGATCATGCCCGTCGCGCCGCCGATGACCACGAACGGGCGGCCACCGGCGCGCTGGAGGTGTGTCAGCAGGAACACCTGGAGCAGGTGTCCCACGTGCAGCGACGTGGCGCTCGCGTCGAACCCGATGTAGCCCGCGATCGGTCCGCGGGCAAGACGCGCGGCGAGGCCGGGGCTCTGCTCCGCGATGAGCCCCCGCCACGCGAGCTCGCCCAGGAAGCCCGTGGGGCTTGCGGTCGTGTCGGCCTTGGCGGCCTTGTCGGCGGCTGCTTCGGTCGGCGTCGTCATACCTCTCCTATGCTAGAGTCCCGGCCGAGATGCAGACCAGCCTCGCACGTCGGCAGGCGCGGCGCCTGGAGGACGGTCGCCGAGGCCAGGGCAGCGGCCCGCGCCGCGTGGTCGCCGGCCTCTCCTTCCTCCTCTTCGCGACGATGGCGGCTGTAGCCATCGCTGCCTTCGTGGGCGTGGTCGGCGTCTTCGCCGTCTTCAGCCAGGGGCTGCCCAGGGCCAGCGACCTGGAGACCATCCAGTTCGTCGAGGAATCGGTCGTCTACGCGCGCGACGGCGAGACGGAGCTGGCGCGCTTCAGCTCTGGCGAACAGCGCAACGTGGTGGCCTTCGCTGACCTGCCGCCGGTCCTCATCGACGCCACGAC
>Ga0136615_10000471_pt1 | contig 18307 bp, 16 predicted proteins | sample AntDrymUQ2882206_2_FD_106647 | JGI IMG/M metagenome (GOLD analysis project Ga0136615, IMG submission 106647) | Polar desert sand microbial communities from Dry Valleys, Antarctica - metaG UQ288 (22.06) | ecosystem: Environmental > Terrestrial > Soil > Desert | place: Antarctica: Dry Valley...
GCGGCGATAGCCGGCGGCACCACGCTCCGGGTCGCTGCGGTAGAAGCGCAACACGCCGTGGCCTACGGTCGGTAGGTTGATCTCACGGACACACTGTTGCGAGGACCGGTTGAGCTCGGGCTGACCTTCACCGACGACGAGTTCAAGCGCTCCGTTCGCGTCGCAGAAAGTAGACAGGACCAGTCCAGAATACTGGGACGGCTTATTCCGCCGCGACGAGCTGCGCGCCGGCGTCGCCCCCCGCGACGAGCGCCGCGTAGCGCCCGTCGGCCGCCATCAGCTCCTCGTGCGTGCCACGCTCGGCGATCCGGCCGCGGTCCAGGACGACGATCTCGTCGGCGTCGCGAACCGTGGACAGGCGGTGGGCGATCGCGATCGTCGTGCGTCCCTCGGCGAGGCTGTCGAGCGCCTCCTGCACGGCGCGCTCGGTCTCCGAGTCAAGCGCGCTCGTGGCCTCGTCGAGCACGAGCACGAGCGGGTTTCGCAGGATCGTGCGGGCGATCGCGATGCGCTGCTTCTCGCCACCGGAGAAGCGGTAGCCACGCTCGCCGACGACCGTGTCGTAGCCGTCGGGCAGCGAGGCGATCAGGTCGTGGATGCGCGCCGCGCGGGCAGCGTCGACGAGCTCTTCGGAGGTGGCGCCCGGCCGCGCGAAGCGCAGGTTGTCGGCGATCGTCGCGTGGAAGAGGTAGGTCTCCTGGGAGACGAGCCCGACGGTCGCGGCGAGCGACTCGAAGGCCAGGTCGCGCACATCCACGCCGTCGATCGTCACGCGGCCGCCGGTCACGTCGTACAGCCGCGCGACGAGATAGCCGATCGTCGTCTTGCCCGAGCCGGTCTCGCCGACGATCGCCGTCTTGGTCCCGGGCGGGACGACGAGGTCGACGCCGCGCAGCGTCTGCACGCCGTCCTGCTCGTACTGGAAGGCGACGTCCTCGAAGCGCACCTCGCTGCGGATCCTCGCGCCATCCGCGCCCAGGCGGACCGGGTGGGCGCGCTCGGTGAGGTCGACCGGCAGGTCGAGGTACTCGAAGATGCGGTCGAACAGCGCGCGCGAGGTCTGGATGTCGATGCCCACGTTCAGCAGCGACGCGATCGGAAACAGCAGCCGCGTCTGCAGCGTGGTGAACGCCACGACCGTGCCGATCGTGATCGCCGACGAGCCGCTGGCCATCGTCATCCCGGCGAACAGGTACACGAGCGCGGGCATGATCGAGAAGCTCATCTGGACGGTCGACATCCGCCAGCGGCCCGCCATCCGCGACTGCACCTCGAGGTCGGCGAGCTCCTGGGACTCCGCCGTGAAGCGATCGACGAGCTCGCCGGAACGGCCCATCGTCTTGCCCAGCAGGATGCCCGAGACCGACAGCGACTCCTCCACGAGCGAGCTCATGTCGGCCAGGCGGCCCTGCTTCTTGGACGTGATCCGCTTGCGCTCGTTGCCGACGCGGCGCGTCAGCCAGACGAAGAACGGCAACAGCACGAGGCTGAAGATCGCCAGGCGCCAGTCCAGCAGCGCCATCGCGACGATGGTCGCGAGCACGGTCGTCACGTTGGAGACGATCGACGTGGCCGTCGAGGTGACGACGTTCTGCACGCCGCCGATGTCGTTGGCGATGCGCGACTGCACCTCGCCGGTGCGCGTGCGCGTGAAGAACGCCAGCGACAGGCGCTGCAGGTGGCGGTAGACCGCGGCGCGGAGGTCGTGCATGACGCGCTGGCCGACGAGGTTCGACAGCCAGGTCTGCCCGACGCCGATCACGCCCGTCGCGATCGAGATGAAGACCATCCCGCCGACGAGCCAGGCCAGCAGCGTCGTGTCGCCGTCGGGGATGGCGTGGTCGAGGATCTCGCGCAGCAGAAATGGCGAGACCATTCCGAGTCCCGCGCTGAGCGCGATCAGGCCGAGCACGGCTCCCAGTCGCGCCTTGTAGGGCGCAAAGAGGCGGGCGATGCGGCGTGTCTGCGGGTTCATGTGCGTCCGGGCAGTGTAGATGGTTGCACACGCAACTACAACATCGGTGCGCGATGCCGACATACTGCCCCGGTGTCCGAGGCGCCGCCGCTCTTCAGCTTCGAGTCGGTCAGCGTCGGCCCGCAGGACGCGCGCCGCCTGGAGGGACTCGACGCGGAGCTGCCGCCGGGCGGGCTGACGGTCATCGCGGGACCTTCGGGCTCGGGGAAGTCGACGCTGCTGCGGCTCTGCAACCGCCTCGAGGTGCCGTCGGTGGGCGTCGTGCTCCACCGCGGTCTCGACGTCGCGCAGCGCGACCCGCTCGCGCTGCGTCGCGAGGTCGCGATGGTCTTCCAGCGCCCGGTGACGTTTCCCGGCAGCGTGCACGACAACCTCCGCGAGGCCGATCCCGACTGCGACGAGGCGCGCGGGGCGGCGCTGCTCGAGCGCGCCGGGCTCCACGTGAGCTTCCTCGCGCGCGACGCCGGCGAGCTGTCCGGCGGTGAGGCGCAGCGGGCGTGCCTGGCCCGCGCGCTGGCGACGAACCCGCGCGTGATGCTCATGGACGAGCCGACGTCGGCGCTGGACGGCAGGGCCGCGGCGGTGCTCGAGCGGCTCGCCGAGCAGCTCGTGGACGACGGCGTGCCCGTGGTGTGGGTCACGCACTCCGACGAGCAGCTGCGGCGCCTCGCCGACCACGTGCTGCTGCTCGAGCACGGGCGGGTGGACCGCAGCGGCTCGGTGACGGAGGTGTTCGGCGATGGAGAACGGTGACGTCGGCTATCCCGGGCTCGCCGCGTCGCTCGTGCTCATCGCGATCGGGCTGCTAGCTCCGCTTGGTGGTTGAAGTCGTCACGGACGAGTCGTGTTTTCAGGCCGCGATAGCGGCCTGCTCAATTGCTAGCGGGTCTTGTCGGGACGCGGCGGCACGTTCGGAGAAGGCCATCCAGGACCGCTCAGAAGACGACCGTGCGCGCACCGTCACGCACGACGCGGTCCTCGCAATGCCACTGGACCGCGCGGGCGAGGACGGTGCGCTCCACGTCGGCGCCCCGGCGTTCGAGCTCCGCGGCCGAGAGGCGGTGCGTGACGCGCACGACGTCCTGCTCGATGATCGGTCCCTGGTCGAGGTCCTCGGTCGCGTAGTGCGCGGTCGCGCCGACGAGCTTCACGCCGCGCTCGTGTGCCCGCTCGTGCGGCGCGGCGCCGGCGAACGCCGGCAGGAAGGAGTGGTGGATGTTGATCACGGGCACGGCGACCGCCGCCAGGAACGCGGCCGACAGGATCTGCATGTAGCGCGCCATGACGACGAGGTCGAAGTTGCCCGTCAGCAGCTCGAGCTGGCGGCGCTCGGCCTCCTGCTTGGTGTCGGCGGTCACCGGGATGTGGACGTAGGTGACGCCGAAGGCGCGCACCGCCTCGGCGAGGTCGGCGTGGTTTGAGATCACGAGGCCGACATCGAGGTCCAGCTCGTCGCGGCGCGCCCGCCAGAGCAGGTCGAGCAGGCAGTGGTCGTAGCGGCTGACCATGATCGCCGCGCGTTTCGGAACCCCGGCGGCGGTGAAGCTCCAGTCCATCCCGAAGGGCATGCCGACCTCGGCGGCGAAGCGGCGCTCGAGGTCCAGGCGCATCGCCGACAGCCCCGCGCGGTGAAAGACGGTGCGCAGGAAGAAGGCGCCGCCCTCCGGGTCGGTCGAGTACTGGTCTGACTCGATGATGTTCGCGCCGTGCTCGTACAGGAAGCGCGACACCGCCGCGATGATCCCCGGCTGGTCCGGGCACGAGACGAGCAGCCGGCCGATGTCGGGGGTGCTGTTGGGCCGCGTCACGCGGTCAAAGCTACCTGGCAACATCTCGCGTCATGAGCACGGAGGCAGCGGCCGGCCGTGCACGCCGCCTGACGACGGCGCTGCGCGAGGACGAGACGGTCAGCCCGCTCGAGCTGTTCTTCGACCTCGTCTTCGTGCTCGCGTTCACGCAGTGCACGGCGCTCATGGCCGACGAGCCGACGTGGGAGGGGCTGGCGAAGGGGCTGCTCGTGCTCGGCGTGCTGTGGTGGTCGTGGGTCGGCTATGCGTGGGTGACGAGCGTCGTCGACCCCGAGGAGGACGCCGTCAGGCTTGTGATCTTCGCGGCGATGGGGGCGCTGCTGATCGTCGCGCTCTGCGTGCCCGAGGCCTTCGGCGACTCCGCGCTGATCCTCGCGTGCGCCTACGGCGTCGTGCGGATCGCGCACATCGCGCTCTTCATGCTGGCCAGCCGCGACCAGCCCAACCTGCGCTCGTCGGTCATCGGCCTCGCGATCTCCACGGGGATTGCGAGCGGGCTGCTCGTCAGCGCCTCGTTCGCCGACGGCACGCTGCAGGGCGCGCTCTGGGCGCTCGCGCTCGTGCTCGACATCGGCGGGCCGTACTTCTTCAGGTCAGCGGGTTGGCAGCTCAAGCCGCACCACTTCGCCGAGCGCCACGGGCTGATCGTGATCATCGCCTCGGCGAGTCGATCGTTGCGGTCGGCGTGGGCGCCGAGCACGGCGTCGACGCCGGCGTCGCGGTCGCGGCGATCGTGGGGATGGCGGTCGCGGCAGCACTGTGGTGGCTGTACTTCGACGTCGTCGCGCTCGTCGCGGCACGGCGGCTGGCGGACGCCGAGCCTGGCCGCGAGCAGAACGAGATGGCGCGCGACTCGTACTCGATCCTGCACCTGCCGATGGTCGCCGGCATCGTGCTCGTGGCGCTGGGGATGAAGAAGACGCTCGGCCACGTCGAGGACCCGCTGAAGCTCGTGCCCGCCGCCGCGCTACTGGGCGGCGCGGCGATGTACCTGGTGGCGCACGTGGCGTTCCGCTACCGCCACATACACACGCTCAACACCCGGCGGGTGGGGCTCTCGGTGCTGCTCGTCGCGTTCATCCCGGCGGCCGTCGAGATCCCGGCGCTCGCGACGATCAGCGTGCTCGCGCTGGCGCTCGCACTGCTGATCGTCGTCGAGACACGCAGCTACGGGGAGGCGCGCAAGCGCACACAACGCGAGCTGCGCCGGGCGGGGGAGCACTGAGTCACGTCAACGCCGGTTGCGGGACGGCGTACCGCTCACCGTGCCCGCGCCTGCGCGCCAGCGCGGCGACCGGCGCCATCACGCCCTGCACGATCCAGGCCGGCACGAGCGGCGCGCCAACCTCGCGGCGAAAGCGCCGCACGAACAGCACGAGGTGCAACGGCTTGGGCATGCCTGAGCGCAGGACGTGGCCCTCGTGGGCGAGCTGCGCGGTCGTGACCAGCAGCTGCTCCATGTCGAGCGCCGGCTGCACCTCCACGCGGACGCGGGCTGGGCCGTCGCCGCCGTTGGTGAACCGGTGCACCCGGCCGGCGGGGACGACGACAGTCTCGCCGGCCCGCGCCAAGATCGTGCGCATCCCCAGCCGGAACCGCATCGTCCCGTCGAGGATCTCGAAGCGCTCCTCCTGCTCGGGGTGCACGTGCGCGCCGGGCACGCGGCCGTCGGCGGCGAGGTCCAGCTCGAACTCGAGCAGGGCGCCGGCGGTGTCCGCCGCGGTGCGCACGAAGGTGATGCGCTCGCCGCTGACGGGGTTGTCGATGATCTGTCCTGCGCGTGCCATGATCGCTCCTTCGGCGGTTGGTCGTGGTATGACCAAGCCTCCGCTCGGGGCGGCGATGGCTCGTCGGTCGCGCTGACGATCCGGGCTCCACAGAAGCGGTGGTCTTGCAGGCCTTCTCGCGGAGGAGGGGGGGCGGTCGGGTCCTCCACGCGGAGGAGTTCTCGGTGAGACCCGGGTCGTGCGTGGCGAATCGTGCTCGGATATATGCGAGCACGATTCGCCAGGCGCAGCGTCCACACGCATGACGGCGAAGCCGGTCTGCCGCGATCGGCCGACGGTCCCCCAGCGCCCGCGCCCGCGTCACGCCGTCTTCATCGACAACGTGCCGCCGCGGCGCTGCGGGGTGGCTGGGCGGCCCTGGCACCTCGAGAGCCCGCGGGCCGGGCGGGCCTCCGCAGGATCGAGGCCCGGGCGTCCTACCCCCTGGGCGAGTTGTTCACGTGGGCGATGAACAGATCGACCCGGCGCGGGGGAAGCGGGCGCGCTGAGCGTCGCGGGCGACTTGTTCACGTGGGCGGTGAACAGTTCGCCCTGGCGTGGGGGGAGGCGGGGGGCGCTGAGCGTCGCGGGCGAGTTGTTCACGTGGGCGGTGAACAGATCGACCCGGTGCTGGGGAACCGGCGCTGGGGTGGCCCCGGCGCTCCGGGCGCTCCGGGCGCTCCGGGCGCTCCGGGCGCTCCGGGCGTCCCCGGCGCCCCGGCGCTTGCGATCCCGCGCCCAGATGCGCCGGCCGCCCCGCGCCCCTCAGGCGCCAACCACGGGGTGTGACGGATAACCCGCGCTCGGCGCGGATCACTTCGACACACCCTCCGGCTGGCACGTTGCGGTGGGGGCGCATCTGGCGAATCGTGCTCCGATAGCGAGCACGAGGTGCCACGAGTGATGGGCGCCGGAGGGTCGTGACGCGTCAGGTGCGATATCGCCCCTACGGCGACACGACCACCGGCGCCGGAGGGTCGTGACGCGTCAGGTGCGGATATCGCCCCTTGCTGCGACACGACCAGTGCTGAGGTCCACCATGCTGTTCGTCAGCGCGGGCGCGGGCGATCCGTCAGCCGAGCCACGCACACAGCCGGCCAGCGCCCAGCGCTACTCCGAGCCGGGCCCCTGCCCCGGCGTCACGAGCCCCGACTCGTACGCCAGCACCACCGCCTGCACGCGGTCGCGCAGGCCGAGCTTGCCGAGCACGTGGGTGACGTGCGTCTTGACCGTCGTGTCGCCGAGCACGAGCGCGGCGGCGATCTCGGCGTTGGACATGCCGCGCGCGAGCAGGCGCAGGACCTCGAGCTCGCGCGGGGTGAGCTCGTCGAGCTCGGACGGCGGGGTGCGGCGCGCCGGTCCGATGCGGGCGAACTCCTCGATCAGGCGGCGGGTGACGGTCGGCGCGAGCAGCGCTTCGCCGTCGGCGACGGCGCGGATGCCGTCGACGAGCTGCGGCGGCGGCGTGTCCTTGAGCAGGAAGCCGCTGGCGCCGGCCTGCAGGGCGTCGTAGACGTACTCGTCGAGGTCGTAGGTGGTCAGGACGAGCACCCGCGCCGGGTGGCGAGCGGTGATCTGCCGCGTGGCGGCGATGCCGTCGAGCTCGGGCATGCGGATGTCCATCAGCACGACGTCGGGCCGCAGCCGCGCGACGCTGTGGACGGCCTGGTTGCCGTTGGAGGCCTCTCCGACGACCTCGAGGTCGGGATGGTTCTCGAGCACGAGCCGGAAGCCGGCGCGCACGAGCGACTGGTCGTCGGCGATCAGCACGCGGATGCTCATAGCGACGGCCAACCCTGCGGATCGACCGCGACGATCGTCGCGCGATGGCGCGCGGTCATGCCCGCCCGATCGGAAGTCGTGCCCGGACGAGGAAGCCGCCCTCGGGGCGGCGGCCGACGTCGAGCGTGCCGCCGTAGAGGGCGACGCGCTCGCGCATCCCCATCAGGCCATGACCGGAGGACCCGCTGCGCGGCGGCGACGCGGCGTCCTGCGGCCCGCGCCCGTCGTCGCCGATCTCCACCTCGACCGCGCGTGCCTCGTAGCGCACGACGACCCAGGCCCGGGCGCCACCGGCGTGCTTGGAGGCGTTGGCGAGCGCCTCCTGCACGATCCGAAACGCGGCGAGATCCACGCCGGCCGGTAGCGCCGCCGGCTCGCCCTCGACGAGCAGGTCGACGGGCAGCCCGCCCGCCCGGGTGCGCATGGCCAGCCCGTCCACCCGCGTGAGGCTCGGATGCGTCGCGGCCGGCTCGCCGCCGCCGGCGGCGAGCGGGCCGACGAGCCGTCCCAGCTCGTCGAGCGCCTCGCGGCCGACCGTGTCGAGCAGCGCGGCGATCTGCGTCGCGCGCGCAGGGTCGCGCTCGACGAGTCCGTCGGCGCCCGCGGCTTGGATCGCGATGACGCTGAGGTTGTGCGCGACGGCATCGTGCAGCTCACGCGCGACCCGCGCGCGCTCGGCCGTCATCGCCGCGCGCGCCTGCTGCGCGCGGGCGCGCTCGCCGCGCGCGGCGCTCTCGTGCAGCTCGCCGGTCAGGAGGCGCTGCCCGGAGACGGTGCGCCCGATGATCCACGGGACCGCCGACCCGCCGAGGATCGCGGGCAGCACGCCCTCCGGGTAGAAGACCGCGGCGTGCAACCCGGCGCCGAGCGTGAACAGCACGAGCCCGGCGATCGCCGTGCGGCGCCCGGCGTATGCCCCGACGGCGTAGGAGGCACAGATCAGCGCGACGATGTCGCAGATCGGGATCGAGTCCGGGCCGACCGCGACGCTCTGCAGGGCGACGGCGGCGAGGACCGCGCCGGCGACGAGCGTGGGACGCTCGCGGCGCCAGCGCAGCGGCACGGCGATCGCGACGGCGGTGAGCGCGCCGAGCGCGCGCTTGTCGGGCGCCACCGTCAGCGCGAGCTCGAGCTCGGCCGCAACGAGCAGGACGGCGACCAGTGCGCGGTCCAGCGTGTCGCGGCTGGCGGCGCGCCACGACCGGCCCCGGCGCGCCGTCGCGCCCAGGCCGGTCTGCGGCGCCTGCGGTTCGGGTGCCGGCATCTGCGGCGTCTGCGTCGTCTGCGGCGTCTGCGGCATCTGCGGCGTCTGCAGTGTCTGCGGCGCGACCGCCGCACCGCGGGCGGCCGCCGGCGGCGCGAGCCGCGGAGCCTCGCCGTCATGGCGCAGCACGCCGAGCACGCGGCGCACGTCGGCGAGCGCCTCGCGCGAATCGCCGGCGATCTTGGCGAACAGCCCGCGCGCGGCGGCGTGCTCCTGCCCGGCGAGCAGGCGCGGCAGCTCCTGCGCCTGGCTGACGATCAGCCCCAGGCCGTCGGCGACCGCCGCGTGCAGGTCGGCGGCGATCCGCATGCGCTCCTCCTCGGCGGCGTGGCGGGTGTCGCGCTCGCGCTCGCGCTCGAGGCGCTGCGCCTTCTCGCCGAGCTCGCGCTGGAGCAGCACCTGGCCGCGTACCCAGCGTCCGACGAGCAGCGGGACCGAGACCGCGATCGACGTCAGCACGACGTCCGCCGCGCGCTCGACGGCCGGGTCGAACACGGCGCGCGTCGCGACGAGGACCGCCGTCGCGCAGAAGGCGCCGGCCAGGCCCCGATCGTCGGCGTGGCGACCGGCCGCGTACAGCGCGAGCACGAAGGCCGCCAGCGGCGTCACCGACTGGCCGACGAGGAAACCGTCCAGCGCGGCCTGGATCAGCAGCACGGCGACCACGGCGAACAGCGCCGCGACCGGCGCCCGGCGGCGCCAGGCGAGCGGCAGCATCACGGCGGGCAGCGCGAGCGCGCTCACGAGCTGGCTTCCGTCGCCGGGCGCGAACAGCACCTCGAGCTCGCCCCAGACGATCAACACGAGCGCGATCAGGAGGTCGCGCCGCGACGACTCGTGGCTGCGCGCCACGCTGGCAAGGAGGGCTCCCACGACCTCACCGTAACGCGCGCCGCCCGCGCCGCCCTCGTGCAGACGGACGAGCCCGATCTCCTCCTTGCGGACGAGGCGCGACGGCGCCTACTGCGCCAGGAGGAGCAAGAGATCGCCGCCGCGGCCGACGACGGCGGCACCCGTCCTCGTGAGGCTGCCACGACACCGTCGACCAGGAGGCTCTCGTGTCAGCTCTCACCCGTTTCGTCCTCGCGCACAAGCGCATCGTCGTGCTGTTCTGGCTCGTGCTCACCGTCGCCGGCGCGGCCGCCGCCGGTCCCGCGTCGCGCGCGCTCGATCCTGAGTTTTCGGTGCCCGACAAGGAGGGCTGGCTGACGAACGTCGAGATCGCCCAGCGCTACCGCGGCACCGGCGGCACCGGCACGCCGCTGCTTCCCGTCGTGACGCTGCCGGCCGGCCGGACGGTCGACTCGCGCGCCGTGCGGGCCGACCTCGACCGGCTCGACGCGCGGCTTCGCCAGGCGATGCCCGGCGCGCGCATCGCGTCCTACGCGTCCACCGGCGACGACGCGTTCGTCTCCAGCGACCGGCGCACGACGTTCGCGCTGATCTACGCCACGCCGGACCCCGGTTCGACGTTCGGCGAGAACCTCCGCGCCGAGCGCGCCGCGCGCTCGGCGATCGCCGCGGTCACCGTCGCGGGCGCACCGGTGCACCTGACCGGCATGGACGCGCTCGCCGAGCAGAGCGGCGGCGGCGAGGGTCCCGGCGTGCTCGTCGAGGCTGTGCTCGGTGCCGCCGGCGCGCTGCTCGTGCTCGGCTTCGTCTTCGCCTCGTTCTTGGCCGTCGTCCCGCTGCTGATGGCCATCGTCTCGATCCTGACGACGTTCCTGCTGCTGCTCCGGCTGACGCAGCTGACCTCGGTGTCGCCGATCGTGCAGTTCCTGATCGCCCTGATCGGGCTCGGCGTGGCGATCGACTACGCGCTGATCGTCGTCTCGCGCTGGCGCGAGGAGCGCGCGCACGGCCACAGCGGCGACGAGGCCGTGCAGCGTGCGATGGAGACCGCCGGGCGCGCGGTCGTCTTCAGCGGCATCACGGTCGGGATCGGCCTGTTCGCGCTGATCGCGCTGCCGCTGCCGTTCCTGCGCTCGATGGGCTACGGCGGCATGCTGATCCCGCCCGTCTCGACGCTCGTCGCGATCACGCTGCTGCCGGTCGTGCTGGCGAAGCTCGGCGCGCGGCTGGACTGGCCGCATCGCCGCACCGACGACAAGGCCAGCCGCGCCTGGACACGCTGGGCCACTGCGGTCGCTCGGCGGCGCTGGCTCGCGGCGGGCGCCGGCATGGCGGTCGTCGTGGCGCTCGCGCTCGCCGCCACGGACCTGCAGCTCGGCAGCTCCGACGCCGACACGATCGCCCGCTCGGGCGACGCCAAGGACGGGCTCGTCGCGCTGGAGCGGGCGGGCATCGGCGAGGGCGCGCTCATGCCGCACGAGATCCTGATCGACGGATCGACCGATCCCGAGCGGGTCGCGGCGGACCTGCGCGCGGTCGACGGCATCCACGGCGCCGTGGCGCCCGAGGGCGCGATGTGGCGCAGCCGCGGCAGCACGCTCGTCGAGGCGATCCCGCTGCCCGACAGCGGCTCGGATGCGGGCGGGCGCACGCTCGAGGCCGTGCGCGCCACCGCACACGCGGCCGGGCCGGACGTCCGCGTCGGCGGGCAGCCCGCGTCGAACGCCGACTTCATCGACGCCGTCTACGGCAGCTTCCCGCTGATGATCGCGCTGATCACGATCACGACGTTCGTCCTGCTGGCGCGAGCCTTCCGCTCGCTGCTGCTGCCGCTGAAGGCGATCGTGCTGAACATCCTCAGCGTCGCCGCGGCGTGGGGCGTGCTCGTGCTCGTCTGGCAGCACGGCTACGGCTCGGAGCTGATCTGGGGGATCCAGGCAACCGGCTCGATTCCGTCCTGGATGCCGCTGATGATCTTCGCGTTCCTGTTCGGCCTGTCGATGGACTACGAGGTCTTCATCCTCAGCCGGATGCGCGAGGAGTACGACCGCACCGGCTCCACGGAAACCGCGGTCATCCAGGGCATCGGCCGCACCGGGCGCCTGGTCACGAGCGCGGCGCTGATCCTGTTCCTGTCGTTCACGTCGATGGCGTCGGGCCCGGAGACCGACGTGAAGATGATGGCGACCGGGCTGGCCGCCGGGATCCTGCTCGACGCGACGGTGATCCGCGCGCTGATCGTACCGGCGGTGATCTCGCTGATGGGTCGCTGGAACTGGTGGCTGCCGAGCTGGCCGGCGCGGCTGCTGCGCGTCGAGCCGTCGGTGCTGACGCCGGCCGTGCGGCGCGCGTCCTGAACGACCGCCGGCGCGGGCGCGATCCGCGCCCGGCGCCGGCCTCGGCGCCGGCGCCGGCGCCGGCTCGGCGTCGTGCACACTGCACACGTGCGCCAGCCGTCGCGCAGCCAGCTGCAGCGGATCGCCGACATCGCGATCCCGGTGGTCGTGGTGCTGTATCTCGGCGGGCTGGTCTCCGACCGCCCGAACCACAGCGGCGAGCTGCTGACGCTCGTCGGGATGCTCGCCGCCGCCGCGCAGGGTGCGGCGCTGTACTGGCGACGCTCGCATCCGCAGATCGTGATGGCGGTCACGCTCGCCGGTGGCCTCGTGACGCACCTGATCGCGCCGTACGGGGTGTTCCCGGTCGCCGCATTGATCGCGATCGGCTCGCTCGCCGCCGCCCGCCCACCGCGCGTATCCCTGCCGGCGATGGTGGTCCTGCTCGGCCTGACCGCCCTGAACTTCGTCACGGGTCCGGTCGGCGACGCCGCCTTCGCGATGGCGTTTCCGATCGTCGCGTGGGCGCTGGGCGAGGCGGCCCGCAACCGGCGCGCGGCGATCGAGGAGAGCTCGCGGCGGGCAGCCGGCGAGGAGCAGGCGCGGATCGCCCGCGAGCTGCACGACGTGATCGCGCACAGCGTGTCGGTGATCGTCGTACAGGCAGCCGCGGCCGACGACGTCTTCGACGAACGCCCCGATCAGGCGCGCGCGGCGCTGCGCTCGATCGAGTCCGCCGGACGCGAGGCGCTCGGCGAGCTGCGCCGGCTGCTGGCCCCTGTGCACCGGGTGATCGACGGCGAGGCCGCCCAGCCGCAGCCCCGCCTGGAGCGGCTCGGTGAGCTCGTCGAGCCGCTGCGCGCTGCCGGCCTGCACGTCGCGGTGCGGCGCGAGGGCGTGGACGGTGCGGGCGCGGTGCCGGCGGGCGTCGACCTGTCGGCCTACCGGATCGTCCAGGAGGCGCTCACCAACACGCTGCGCCACGCGGGCGCGACGCGGGCCGATGTCACTGTCCGCTCGCTGCCCGGCGTACTCGAGGTCGACGTCGTCGACGACGGTCGCGGCGCCGTCGCCGCGTCCGCGTCGGGCACCGCCGGCCGCGGCATCGCGGGGATGCGCGAGCGCGCCGCGATGCTCGGCGGCACACTCGACGCCGGGCCGCTGCCCGACGGCGGCTTTCGCGTCCACGCCCGCCTGCCGCTGGAGGCGTCGCGGTGAGCATCGCCGTCGTCCTGGCCGACGACCAGGAGCTCGTGCGCAGCGGCTTTCGGATGATCCTCGACGCGCGGGAGGATCTCGAGGTGGTCGGCGAGGCCGGCGACGGCGCCGAGGCCGCGGCGCTCGTCGAGCAGCTGCGCCCCGACGTCGTGCTGATGGACGTGCGGATGCCGGTCATGGACGGCCTCGAGGCGACGCGGCGGATCGTCGCCTTGGGCAGCCCGGCACGGATCATCGTCCTGACGACCTACGACGCCGACGAGTACGTCTTCGCCGCCCTGCGGGCGGGCGCCAGCGGCTTCATGCTCAAGGACGTGCGACCGGCTGACCTCGTCGAGGCCGTCCGCGTCGTCGCGCGCGGCGACGCGCTGCTGGCGCCGTCGGTCACCCGGCGCCTGCTGGATCGCTTCGCCGACGCGCTGCCCGGGCCCGACGCCGCCCCTCCGCCGGACCTCGCCGAGCTCACCGAGCGCGAGCTCGAGGTGCTGCGGCTCGTCGCGCTCGCGCTGTCCAACGCGGAGATCGCCGCGCGCCTCGTGCTCACCGAGGCGACGGTCAAGACGCACGTCTCGTCGATCCTGCGCAAGCTCGGGCTGCGCGACCGCGTGCAGGCGGTAGTGCTCGCCTACGACGTGCGGCTCGTGCGGCCGCGCTCATCCTGAAGGCGCAGACAAGGTCCATCCTCGCGCCCGATGTGCCGCACGGCTTCCGCGCGGATCATCAGGGCATGAGCCACGACGACGATCGATCCGGCACCTCCGTGGCGAAGGGCATCGGCGGGTTGCTGCTCGCCGTGATCCTCGTCAACGTGCTGCTGCGGGTCGTGCCGCTGCCCGATCTCGACCTGCCGTCGATCTCGCTGCCCGACTTCCCAGCCTGGGTCCACGCCGTCGTGCAGGTCAAGAACTGGGCGGTGGGCGTCTTCATCGTGGTCGTCATCGTGTGCGTGGCGATCGAGCAGCACGGCAAGCGCGACGGCGAGGACGGCGACGGCGCCGAGCAGCCGCGATGATCGAGGCCCAGGGACTCTCCAAGCACTACGGCGCCACGGTGGCCGTCGACCAGCTGACGTTCGACATCAGACCGGGCGTCGTGACGGGCTTCCTGGGCCCCAACGGCGCCGGCAAGTCGACGACGATGCGGATGATCCTCGGCCTCGACCAGCCGACGGCGGGCAGCGTCCGCATCGACGGTCGCCGCTACCGCGATCTGGACGCGCCGGTGCGCGCGGTGGGCGCACTGCTGGATGCCAGGGCGGTGCACGGCAAGCGCACCGCGCGCCAGCACCTGCGCTGGCTCGCCGACGCGGGCGGGCTGCCGCGCGGGCGCGTGGAGGAGGTGCTCGACCAGGTCGGCCTGGCGGAGGTCGCGGGCCGCCGCGTCGGCGGCTTCTCGCTGGGCATGTCGCAGCGGCTGGGGATCGCCGGCGCGCTGCTCGGCGATCCGGCGATCCTGCTGTTCGACGAGCCGATGAACGGGCTGGACCCGGAGGGCATCCGCTGGATCAGGACGCTGCTACAGCGCTTCGCCGCCGAGGGTCGCACGATCGTCGTGTCGAGCCACCTCATGCATGAGATGGAGGAAACCGCGCAGCACGTGCTCGTGATCGGGCGCGGGCGGCTGATCGCCGACACGAGCATCGCTGAGTTCACGCAGCGCGCGGCGGGCAGCCACGTGCACGTCGTGTCGCCCGATCGCGCGCGGCTCGGCGCCCTGCTCGAACGCGCCGGCGGTCAGGTGCAGGCGGGCGATGGCGATGACCTCGCGGTGAGCGGTCTGGCGGCGGCGCGGATCGGCGATCTCGCGGCCGAGCACGGGCTGTGCGTGCACGAGCTCACGCCGCGGCGCGCGAGCCTGGAGACCGCGTTCATGGAGCTGACCCACGACAGCATCGAGTACCGCCCGGAGGTGCTGTCATGACCCCGTTCACCGCCACGGTGCGCTCGGAGTGGACGAAGCTCGTGTCGCTGCGCTCGACGAAGCTGCTCGTCGTGCTCGGCGTCGTCCTGGGCATCGTCATGACCGGGCTGCTGGCCTGGGTCGCCGGGATGACCTACGACAAGTGGGACGCCGCGGGCCGGCGCGACTTCGAGCCGATCGGCACCGCGCTCATCGGCGGCATCCTCTTCCTCGTGCTCGGCGTCAAGGCCGCGACCGCGGAGTACGGCTCGGGGATGATCCGGCTGACGCTGACGGCGACCCCGCGGCGCGGGCGCGTGCTGGCCGCCAAGGCGCTGGTCGTCAGCGCGATCTCGCTCGGCGCCGGGCTCGTGCTCATGGCCGGGATGTTCCTCGTGGCGCAGGCGATCTTCGCCTCCTACGGGATGCGGTCGGCGAGCCTCTCGGACGCGGACGCGCTGCGCACCGTGCTCGGCGGCGCGGTGCTGTCGCCGCTGTTTCCGGTCATCGCGCTGACGCTCGGCATCATGCTGCGCAGCACCGCGGGCGCGGTCATCGGCATCTTCGCGCTGATCTTCGCGCCACCGTTCCTCGGCGGGCTGCTGCCCGCCTGGTTTGCCGAGAACGTGGTCATGTACCTGCCGGGCGCGGCGGGCGACGCCATCTCCGTCGGGCACCTGCCGGGCGCGGGCGACGACCTGCTGGCGCCCGGCGTCGCCGCCGTCGTGGTCGTCGCCTGGCTGGTGGTCTTCCTCGGCGCCGCGTGGGCGGCGTTCGAGCGGCGTGACGCCTGACGCGGGCGCGCACGCGTCACCCCATCCCTAAGCACAGGGCCACCGTGCGCGGGGCGCGGATAGAGTCGGCCCACATTTCGTCCAGGCCAAGAGGAGATCAGTTTGGGCTTTGACCAATATCACGAGCCACCCGAGGAGCTGAGCGCGGAGGCGCGGACGTTCGCGCGGATGATCGTGTCCCTGCAGGAGGAGGCCGAGGCGATCAGCTGGTATGACCAGCGCATCGCCGTCGAGACCGATGCGCAGGCGCGCGCGATCATGCAGAACGCACAGCAGGAGGAGTTCAAGCACTTTGCGATGGACCTCGAGTTCCTGCTGCGACGCACGCCGAAGTGGAAGGCCGCGATGGAGAAGGTGCTCTTCACCGAGGGCGACATCGTCGAGCTAGGCGAGGAGGCCGAGGAGGCGGCCGACGAGGCACCCGAGAGCTGATCGCAGTGTGGGGGAGTCGCGACAGGTGGCGCGTCACGCTCGACGGTGAGCGTGGCGCGCCCGCGGCCCGCCGGCGCGTGCGGGCTACGCGACCGCTTCGCGCTTGGCCGCCCGCGCCGCCTTGACGCGGCTGGCTTGGTCGAGCGCGACCTTGCGCAGGCGCACGACGGTCGGCGTGACCTCGATGCACTCGTCCTCGCGCAGGAACTCCAGCGCCTGGTCGAGCGACAGCTTGCGCGGCGGGACGAGGCGCACGAGCTCGTCGGCGTTCGACGAGCGGTGGTTGGTGAGGTGCTTCTCCTTGACGGCGTTGACGTCGAGGTCGTCGGCGCGCGCGTTCTCGCCGACGATCATCCCCTCGTAGACCTCCTCGCCAGGCCCGACGAACATCGTCCCGCGCTCCTGCAGGTTGAACAGCGCGAACGACGCCACCTTGCCGCGGCGGTCGGCCACGAGCGCGCCGGTCGGGCGCGTGCGCAGCTCGCCGAACCACGGCTCCCAGCCCTCGAAGACGTGGTGCAGTATGCCGGTGCCCCGCGTCTCGGTGAGAAACTCTGTGCGAAATCCGATCAGGCCGCGGGCGGGCACGATCTGCTCCATGCGCACCCAGCCGGTGCCGTGGTTGACGAGCGACTCCATCCGCCCCTTGCGCAGCGCAAGCAGCTGCGTCACCACGCCGACGTATTCCTCGGGCACGTCGATCGCGACGCGCTCGACCGGCTCGTGCGTCTTGCCGTCGATCTCGCGCGTGAGCACCTGCGGCTTGCCGACCGTCAGCTCGTAGCCCTCGCGGCGCATGATCTCGACGAGCACCGCGAGCTGCAGCTCGCCGCGGCCCTGGACCTCCCACGTGTCGGGCCGCTCGGTGTCGAGGACGCGCAGCGAGACGTTGCCGATCAGCTCGGCTTCCAAGCGGCTGCGCAGCTGGCGCGCGGTGAGCTTCGAGCCGTCCTGACCGGACAGCGGCGACGTGTTGATGCCGACGGTCACCGACAGCGACGGCTCGTCGACGGAGATGACCGGCAGCGGGCGCGGGTCGGCGGGATCGGCGAGCGTCTCGCCGATCGTGATCTGCGCGATGCCGGCGATGGCGATGATCTCGCCCGGTCCGGCCTCATCGGCGTCGACGCGGTCGAGGTTGTCGGTGACGTACAGCTCGGAGATCTTCGCCTGCTCGATGGTCCCGTCGGCGCGACACCAGGCGACCTGCTGGCCCTTGCGGATCGTGCCGTGACGCACGCGGCACAGCGCGAGACGGCCGACGTAGGGGGAGGCGTCGAGGTTCGTGACCTGCGCCTGCAGCGGATGGTCCGGGTCGTAGACGGGAGCGGGGATGTGCTCGACGAGCAGGTCCATCAGCGGCTTGAGGCTGTCCGCGAGGTCGTCGGGATCCTCGGTCGAGGCGTGCCCGGCCTTGGCGTTGCAGTAGACGATCGGAAACTCGATCTGCTCCTCGTCGGCGTCGAGGTCGAGGAACAGCTCGTAGACCTCATCGACGACCTCGGCGATGCGCGCGTCGGGGCGGTCGACCTTGTTGACGACGAGGATCACCGGCAGGCGCGCCTCGAGCGCCTTGCGCAGCACGAAGCGCGTCTGGGGCAGCGGGCCCTCGCTGGCGTCGACGAGTAGGAGGATCCCGTCGACCATGAACAGGCCGCGCTCGACCTCGCCGCCGAAGTCCGCGTGGCCGGGCGTGTCGATGATGTTGAGCTTGACGTCGTGCGTGGCGCCGGTCGGCATATGGCGCACGGATGTGTTCTTCGCGAGAATCGTGATGCCCTTCTCGCGCTCGAGGTCCATCGAGTCCATGACTCGTTCGTTGACGTCCTGGCCGACCCGAAAAGCCCCGGACTGCCACAGCATTGCGTCGACGAGGGTCGTCTTGCCATGGTCGACATGGGCGACGATCGCGACGTTGCGTAGGTCTTCTCTGAGCGCGGGCATGGCGCACCAGGGTAGTGACCCGCTACATTGCCGATTTGAAAGGCCGGAGCCAGAAGGATCCGGCGAAGAAGTGCCAGCGCCCGGTGTCGTTGCCTGAACAGCATCCTCGGGGTATGCAGCACAACATCCGAGGAGAATCGGTATGCCTACCGGCACCGTGAAGTGGTTCAGCGACGACAAGGGCTTTGGCTTCATCAGCCCCGACGACGGTCAGAAGGATCTGTTCGTCCATCACAC
>Ga0136615_10000472_pt1 | contig 18292 bp, 12 predicted proteins | sample AntDrymUQ2882206_2_FD_106647 | JGI IMG/M metagenome (GOLD analysis project Ga0136615, IMG submission 106647) | Polar desert sand microbial communities from Dry Valleys, Antarctica - metaG UQ288 (22.06) | ecosystem: Environmental > Terrestrial > Soil > Desert | place: Antarctica: Dry Valley...
CGACTACGTCCAGCAGGCTTTCAATCATGAGGCTTCCAATCCCGAGCTCCCGACGGGCATCGACCGCATCGAAGGCGATCAAAGCAGCGCAAAATCAGGTGACCATAGCGGTGCGGTGGACGTGGATATCGCCGTTTTGGATACCGGTATCCAGAAAAATCATCCCGACCTCAACGTAGCGGGTGGCTACAACTGCGCGTTTGGCGGCACTAGCGAATACGGTGATGGCAACGGCCATGGCACCCACGTGGCCGGTACAGCGGCGGCTAAGGACAACGGGTCCGGAGTCGTCGGCTCTGCTCCAGGCGCGAGGCTTTGGTCGATGAAGGTCCTCAACAGCAGTGGCTTGGGCTTTACCTCTTGGATCATCTGCGGCATCGACCGAGTCACCAAGCATAACAAGGAGGCGGGATTAGAAGACATCGAGGTGGCCAACATGAGCCTCGGCGGCAGCGGCGGCGACAGCACCTGTGGCGGCTCCGACTCGTACCACAACGCGATCTGCAGATCGGTGAATAAGAACGGCGCCTATGGGAGCTATCCTGGCGCGACCTACGCTGTTGCCGCCGGCAACAGCAGCACGAATCTCAAAGGCTCCCGCCCAGCCACCTACGACGAAGTCCTTACCGTCACGGCGGTGGCCGACTTCAACGGTAAGCCGAGTCCTACCGTGGCCGATAGAGCGGCCGCGACCTGCCGCTCGGATGTAGACGACACAGCAGCAAACTTCAGCAACTTCACCACCGTCGGTCACACCGACGCTGGCCACACCATCGCCGCGCCCGGCGTATGCATCAAGTCAACCTGGAAGGGCGGCACCTACGACACGATCTCGGGCACGAGCATGGCTTCGCCGCACGTGGCCGGAACGGCGGCGCTGTGCATCGCCACCGCCGGCACCACAGGAGAGTGTACCGCCGGACCTTCGGACGTCATGAGCGATCTGCGCGGCGACGCTGCGGCGCAGCCAGCGAGCTTTGGCTTCGCGGAAGACGCGCACCAGGTAACGACCTCCGGCAGCCGCTACTACGGTTACCTTGAGTACGCAGGAGGTTACTAGGGGCTTCTCGGAGTCAGAACTAAGCGAAAAGGAGAGCCGGGGTGTGTAAGCCTCGGCTCTCCCTTCACGCCCTTATTCACCCGATTAATCCCTCTCCGAACAGAGCCACTGACGAGTCCTAGTAGCCCCGACTCTCCCAGTAAGCCACGACATCGTCGTAGAGGTTCGGGTAGCCAGGGCCGGGTCCGTAGTAGGCATGGCTTGTGTAGCCTACCAGCCTGCCGCTTATCCAAGGCCGGGGGTGGTTTGCCACGAAGCAGTAGAGGCCGGGTGCGTAGCCGTCACGCTTATGGTTGCCGGAGACCCAGATGCGCGTGTTCGCATCACGGCTGCGTATGCCGTTCACGGCGGCCTGAGAAGCCTTCTCCCAGGTGGGGATGCCGCCCGGCAGGTCGTACGGTTCGTTCATTATATCGTAGCCCACTACGGCCGGGTGGTCTTTCCACGCCCCCGCGAGCCGGTTCCACAGGTCCTTATAGGCGCTGATAGGAAGTTCTGGGGAGCCGATGTCCTTGTAGTCCTGATCGCCAAAGAAGTAGGCCCCATAGTTCTGAACCGAGGGAATGATCTGCATCCCCACCGAAGCAGCGTCATCGAAGCAACGCCTTAAGCGATCAAGTTCCACACTGTTGAGCGGCTTGTTGATGTTGGGCTGTAGCCGTTCCCATCTAAAGGGCACGCGGGTGAGGTTGAGGCCGCGACTACGCAAATACGCGAAGTCCGCCCGGTCAGGGTAGACGTAGTCCCCGCCGTAGGCGCCCGGCGAAGCGGCTGAGAACCCGGTCTGCGTAAAGGCCCCGGCGCTCGCGTTCATGCCACGCATGGAGGCAGCCGTGGGGGGGTGGGCCTCCACGACGGCAGCTTGCTCAAAGGCCACCGAGAAGTTGCGCTGGTCTAACGGCACATCGTCGCGGTCGGGGCCGTAGACCTTCAGGCCGTTGGCACCGGTGGTGGTGTGAGAGGCGACGTGAGCCGTTACCGCCGTTATGAACGTGTCATTGTTGTCAATGAGCCGGTAGACCCTATCGAGAAGGGTTAGCCATTTGTTTACCTCCTCTGGAGGCCAGCCTTTCTGGGAGTTCGGGACACTGTGCTCACCGAGGTAGCCGGGGACGCCAGCGTTCCTGAGCCAGGCGACCCACTCGGAGAACATATCGTGGGTCTGGTGCTCGAGGGCGTTGGAGATCTCTGCAGGCATATCTTCGTGTGCCGCAGTCCTCCTTTCTGGAAGACCGCCCAAGAGTAAGCTCCCGGATCCCGCCGTGGCGGCCAGTGCTATGAAGTCCCTGCGCGTGTACTTCATGCCCTCGTGCCCCCATCACTAGCTTCGATGTGCCCAGGTGTTTATGAGTGCAATGTATCATACATAGCGTATCGGACGCGAAGAATCGACAATGAATCTGTAACCGCCTATTCACCAATCTCCTTGATTGAAGGCGGATTCTTCGCAGTCCATCAAGACAGTATCTTCGTATGCAAGACCCCGAACTCTCCTTTACCCTCTCGAAATGAGAGGGCCGCCAGATCATCGCTTAAATCCTCAAGCTGTTCTCAATCGGCCTTCTCAGGAGTTCGCACAAATCGCGGTCAGGAGAGGCCCCTGCGCTCCTCATCATCTCCGCCCTCTTTATCTTTGAGCCCCTTGAGCCAATCCTGGAAGGTAGGCCCGTTGCGCATCTCGTCGCCTCCCAGAGCCTGCCCGTCGGGCATCATGGCACCGTAGAGTGACATAGCTGCACTATACTGCTCCTCAGTCCATCCTAAAGTATCTCTCATGTCAGACCATCTCAGGTCGGCGTCGCCAAGTCTGGCTCCGCTCAGGTCGACCTCCTTTAGGTCGGCTCCGTACAGGTTGGCCCCGCGTAAGCTAGCCTCCCTCAGGTCGGCGTCGCCAAGTTTGGCCCCGCTCAGGTCGGCCCCGCCCAGGAATGCCCTGCTCAGGTCGGCTCCGCTTAGGTCGGCTGCGTATAGGTTGACCTCCCTTAGGTTCGCCCCTCTCAGGTTCGCCCCTCTCAGGTTCGCCCCCTTTAGGTCGGCTCCGTATACGTTGGCCCCGCCCAGGAATGCCCTGCTCAGGTCGGCTCCGCTTAGGTCGGCTCCGTATAGGTTGGCCCCGCGCAAGCTAGCCTCCCTCAGGTCGGCGTCGCCAAGTTTGGCCCCGCTCAGGTTGGCCCCCTTCAGGTCCGCCGCGATCAGATATGCTGCGATCAGGTCGGCCCCTGCGAGGCTTAGTACGCTACGGCCTGTGGTGATCAGGCCAGACTCATACAAGAACTCTACAACGCTCCCTTTTCGCCCGCCGTCTAGCCTCCTTAGTATGGTCAATGTCCGGGCCCGCGCTAAGGTACGTACTGCATCGCCTTCTTTCGACTGTCGCAATGGCTTGTCGTTGTCGAGCAGCAACTTACCAATGTGGTCGAGATACGCTTGTAGGGCGTTGTCTTGCCTGCGTTGATCGGCTATGTCTCGATCGGCATGAGTCAGACCCGCGGCGATTTCTCGGTCCAAGGACCTCTGCCGTTCCGTGAGCAGGTACCCTCCGATTACCAGCACAACGGGAACGATCAGGAGCTCTAGCCAGTCCCAGGCTGTTTGCCCGGGGAAGCCGGTTCCCTTCCACTCGAAGAGGTAGCTGCAGAATACGATGATCGCGAACGCGAGGACAGCGACGATGCAGACTACCCACAGCAGCCCTCTGACGCTAGTAGGACGCCAACGATGATGTGGTAACTGGATCACTTGGCTCTCCTCCCTATGAGGAGAATTATGAAGCATCGCACTAGTTCGTGCGAGTGGGTGCCTTTCGTGTACTCCTGTCAAGATAATTGACGAAGATTCTAGGTTGGAATCACTCTTGTTGGTCCAAGCCCACCGCACGCGGGGCGGAACCTACGGTGGGCCCGCCGGGAGAGAGAATCGTGCCCGCCAAAAGGACTCGGGCGTGCCGCCAGACTCGTTCCCAGAAAATGTCGCGAAGGAGACTAGGATCTGTATGATCTCTTTGGGTAGGGTGCACACCTCGCTCACCTTCCTTGGCAGATTGCGCTGACGAGCGTACCCTACCTTTTCCGCCACGAGTGGCTAGGGTCCAACTAGGTTTGAAGACTCATCCAGGATTGACTAGATTACGTAATATTGGGCATGTATACACGCTTTGATAGTTTGTACTATGTGATGGAGCCGATAATGGACCGCAGCAGGCTGATATAGAGAGTCGCAGTTCGTCGCTATGAGGCTGGTAGGCTTCCTTTGGCTATCGTTGATCAGGTTCGCAAACAAGCGAACTAAGGATCTGCGTACCTTACGTCGAGTAGGGATATGGTTTTACATGTCTATTGTACGAGTAAATATCTTCCTGCCTCCTCCTAGGGTAATCCTGCTCAGTCCGCCAAAATCCGGCACACACTTGCTAAGCGATTGTCTATCTTTGATGCCCAGAATGATGTTCTCCGGCAGACGCCTTGCGCTACCCGAGTTTTACACCCATAGCAAGCCCCGCAGCGTTCAATCTGATCCTTCGAAGGTGGCGCGTACTCTCGATAAGCCCCGTCTTAGACGGTTTTTGGGAGGATGTCCACAGGGCATGTTCGTAACCGCGCACGCACGGTTTCACCCAATCCTTCGCGACCTCATGAGGGAGCTTCAATTCAAGCAAATCCTTTTGCTCAGGGATCCCCGCGACGTTGTGGTCTCAAACATGTTCTACACTAAGCGTGAGCCAGGCGTTCAACACCACAAATACTACGCTGAAGCACTGAGGAGCGATGAGGAACGCATCATGGCGACCATCCGCGGCTTTGGACAGGATACGCTCACCGACCACCCTAGAGCATCGATAAGGGAGATGTTTGAGGGGTATACCCCTTGGCTTGATGATCCCTCTACGCTGGTGGTTCGGTTCGAAGACCTGGTTGGTCCGCGTGGCGGTGGGGTTAGCGAAAGGCAGCTTGACGAGATTAGACGCATAGGAGATTTCGTGGAGCGCCCCTTAAGTGGAGAACAGGCGCAACAAATAGCTCGGAAGATGTATTCGAAACGGAGCTTGACGTACAGAAAGGGCATAGTAGGAGATTGGCGAAACCACTTTACCGAGGACCACCGGCGTATCTTCAAACAGGTGGCGGGAGATATACTGATCAGGTTAGGTTACGAAAGTGATACGGACTGGTAGAGGTGCCAGAGGACGGTCAAGGCCCGAGTCGATACTGTTGGTGGGAGAAGCGTCCCTCCAAGGCCTCCCTCACGGCGGTTTCCGGAAGGGTCAACCCTTCCGGAAACCGCGCTCTCAGGACTTGACCTCTGCCCTCCCGAGAAGGCACACTTATCTTGCTGAGATGGGATAAGAGCTTGCACCAATAGGCGAATAGCTCATGAGTCAACGGACAGGGGGGAGGCTGCGCAGCCGCTGTGGGACCTACCAAGTATGAAAATCGCTCGCCCGTTGGCGCGGGCTCGAAGGAGGAGCAAGCGAGGGAGCATCCTTCTGAATGAATGATCATAGAAAATCCACAACAGCGGCCCTGGCTCCAATCGAACACGAGCTGCAACATGCTACGAGGCCGTGGCGTTGGAACTCGACCTGGAAGCAGCGAGGGGCTGCTGCCGTTCTGGTTACCTCGGACGTCCTGCTCGCGCTCCTTATCTGGCTGATAGCTTTCAATCTTCACGCCACGTGGGGTCGTGGAGAGTTGTCGGTAGTGTCCGTTACCGCTGTGGTGCCAACCATAGTCATGTGGACAGGGTTGCGCATGATGCTAGGGTTGTATCCAGGTTATGGGTGGGACGCGGTTGATGAGTTACGCCGCCACACCTACGCTACGCTTACCACCCTAGCCATACTCGCAATCTTCGCCGTGAGTCTCGGGGTGGGAGACCTGCTCTCGCGCCTGCTCTTGGCTCCGGTCTTCCTGGGCCTCCTGCTGTTGGCCCCTTTCGTACGGTCCCTAGTAAAGAGCGGATTGAACAGGGCACAGCTGTGGGGCAAGCCGGTAGTGATCCTGGGCCACCAAGAACCCAAAACTGATCTTGTAGACCTTCTTAAGGCAAATTGGGGGTTGGGATACAACCCCGTCGCCGTCTTTGACCATCGCCTAGCTGCAACGGAAGCTCAGATTCAGGGTATCAGCGATCAGCAGGCACCAGTTGGCGTCTCGGGCCTGTCCCACCAACAAGACGTGGATACCGTCATCTTCGCCATGCCCAACGCGTCCCGCGAGCAGTTAGCCAGGCTAGTTAGCCTGACGGCCATCCATTTCCGGCACGTCTTGATCACACCAAACCTTAGCGGGGTTACGAACTCGGCGGTCGTGGCCAGGAATTTAGCTGGGACCTTCACGGTAGAGGTCAAGTATAATCTTCTGAACCCTTGGGCCCTGAGGGCGAAGCGGATGATCGACCTTTGCGTCACGGTGGTCGGGGGAGTCTTGGCGCTTCCGCTCTTCCTCGTGCTCACCCTGTTGGTCTATGTGGAGTCGGGGGGGTCCGTCTTCTATAGTGACATGCGAATGGGCCGGGACGGCAAGATGTTCTCGTGCATAAAGTTTCGTACCATGGTGACCGAAGCGGAGGACCTGTTGCAGCGGATACTCGAGGAAGACGAAGTGTCGAGGGAAGAGTACTCCAGGTACCACAAGCTGCGCGACGACCCTCGAGTTACCCGCGTTGGCCGGCTTTTGCGCAAGACGAGTTTGGATGAGTTGCCGCAGATCTGGAACGTCATCAAGGGTGAGATGAGCCTGGTGGGACCCCGTCCCTATCTGACACGTGAGTCCAAGGAGATAGGAATGGCGCAAAGCGAAATCCTGCGCGTACGCCCGGGCATAACAGGACCTTGGCAGGTCGCGGGTCGTAACCAAACCTCCTTCCAAACCAGGGTCGAGATGGACGCATATTACGTGCACGACTGGTCGGTGTGGCTAGACCTCGTGCTTCTGGCTCGCACCGTGAAAATCGTTCTGAAGAGCAGGGGAGCTTTCTGAACGGCTTGGGGAGACTTCCCAAAAAAGTTGCGGTGAGTCGTGTATGCCCGCGTTAGCCACCAGGCGTGTAGGCAGGGAGGCGAGCGTATGACGATGCCGAACTTCCTCATCATAGGCGCAATGAAAGCGGGAACGACCGCGCTCTATACTTTTCTCAAGCAGCATCCTCAAGTCTATATGAGCCCGGTAAAGGAGCCGAACTTTTTTGCCTTCGAGGGTGAGAAGATGAACTTCCGTGCGCCACAGGACCAAGAGGGGATAAACCGCACCTCAGTCACCGACATAACCGCCTACCGAGCGCTATTCCGCGGGGTGACCAGCGAGAAGGCAATCGGCGAGGCGTCCCACTGGTACCTCTACAGCCCCAAAGCTCCCGGGCGCATACGGCGCCACCTACCCAAGGCGAAGTTGATTGTCGTTCTTCGCGACCCGGTCGAGAGGGCATACTCGCAGTATCTGCACTTCATCCGGGACGGCCAAGAGCCCCTCACAGACTTTGCACGGGCGCTCCAAGAGGAGCAGACGCGTATACACAACAACTGGGCTTTCGGACGCTACGCCAGCAGAGGCTTCTATCACGCTCAATTGAGACGATACTTCGATGCGTTTGACCGAAGTCAGATCAAGGTCTACCTGTACGAGGATTTCAGCGCTGATCCCATCGGGGTGCTCCGGGACACATTCCGCTTTCTCGGGGTGGACGAAGTGTTTGTGCCAGAGATGTCTGTCAGACCCAATGTATCAGGCGTTCCGAATAATAGAGCTCTGCATGCCCTGCTTACGAGGCCGGAGCGAATCAAGGCCATCCTCAAGCCATACCTCCCGCCCAAGTTGCTCCGGTTCGCCAGCGACCTAAGGGATCGTAACCTCGCCAAGCCGCAACTCGCGCAGGAAGAGCGGCGGCAGATGGCTGAGATGTATCGGGAGGACATCCTGAAACTCCAGGACCTCATCGATCGAGATCTTTCGAAGTGGTTGGAGTAAGTGGTTCCCGCCCAGCGGAGGATACGAGGTGAGAAGATGCGGGTTGCCGTGTGCGTGATAACGTATCGACGTCCCGAGGGACTGAATCGCCTGCTGAACGGTCTCAACGGCTTGGTCTTCGAGGAGAATCCCCTTCCCGCTCTGGAAATTATCGTCGTCGATAACGATCCGACCGGCTCGGCACAAGCGCTCTGCGAAGGAGCGAAGCCAAACCTAAGGTGGCCGCTCAAGTATGGCGTTGAGTCACGCCGAGGCATCCCCTACGCCCGTAACAGGGCCATCGCATCCGCCGGGCCGGACATGGACTTTGTGGCTTTCGTGGACGACGACGAGGTGCCCCTGCCATCTTGGATGGATGAACTTCTGTACGTCCAACATTCGTACGACGCCGACGTAGTATATGGTGCTGTCCTACCTTTCTTCGTGGAGGATGCACCCGCTTGGATAGTCAAGGGACAGTTCTTCGAACATACTTTCGTGCGGGCTCAGTATCCTACCGGTCATCTCTTGGAGCTGGCGGACACAAACAACGTTCTCCTACGTTCGCGGGTTTTCGGAGGCATGGACAAGCTGTTCGACGAACGTTTTGCGTTAACTGGTGGTAGCGATACGCACTTCTTCATGAGGGTGTTCCGCGCGGGGTACAAGATAGTTTGGGCGGCAGACGCTCGGGTGCACGACTGGGTGCCCAAGAATCGCGCCAACGCCAGGTGGATTCTCCAGAGAGCTTACCGTCTCGGGAACACCCGTAGCCTGTGCGAGCTGGACCTCGCACCCGCGGTCGCGGGACGAGTGGTGCCCATGATCAAAGGAGCTGGGCGAATCGCCCAGGGGATACTGCTCATCCCCGTGTCGCTCACCCTAGGCCGTCACGCATTTGTTGGGGCTCTGCACAAGATTTGCTACGGTGCGGGGAGGCTCGCAGGAGTGCTAGGCGTGCAGTATGAGGAATACCGAAGGTTTGGCGGAAATAGCGTCACAGGTGATCGCGGTAGTAAGACAATAGCCTTTTGCGGCACCCGCGGCCTACCTGCAAGGTACGGAGGTTTTGAGACCGCGGTGGACGAGATCACCCGACGCTTTGTCCAGAGAGGCTATAATTGCGTCGTCTTTAGCCGCTCGTACTCCGATACCTCATCGGCGGAGTACCACGAAGGTCGCAGACTGATCCACGTAAGGGGCAGTTCCCGACGTACCTTGGACACCTTCTTCGCCTCCTTTCAGGAGGGGTGGCATCTGTTGCGCCACCGTGGCGAGTATGATTATGTCTTTTGGTTCAACAACGCCAACTTACCTGGGATACTGCTGACGCTTTTGGCGCGCATTCCTATGTCTGTGAACACCGACGGCCTTGAGTGGCGCAGGCCGAAGTGGCGTTGGCCCTTCAAGGCCTACTCTTTTCTTTCTTCCTTTCTCATCTGCAGGTTGTGCGAGAGTTTGATTTCCGACGCCAGGGAGATCCAATCATATTACAAGAGAAGGTTTTGGAAGGATACCCACTTCATACCCAACGGCAGCCCACGGGTACAGACCGTTCCCCCGCACAGGAGATCGGCCATCTTGGAGCGGTACGGGTTGGTGCCAGGGCGCTATTTCCTGCAGATAACCCGCTTCGAGCCGGACAACCTGCCACTCGATACAGCGCTCGCCTTCCGAGCTGCCGGTCTGGCAAGGGACGGGTTCAAATTGTTGCTTGTTGGTTACAGCCGTGAGACGCCGTACGCGCGGCGGATCAAGGCGATGTCGGGCAGCCACGGAATCTCTGTCCTCAACGCCATTTACGATGCCGAGGCATTGACTGTTCTCCGGGAGAACTGTTTCTGCTATGTTCACGGCAACTCCGTCGGGGGCACCAATCCCGCGTTGCTCGAGGCCATGGTGAGCTGCCCGAGGATTCTCGCCGTCGACACGATGTTCAGCAGGGAAGTGCTCGGAGACACCGGATACCTCTTCACATCGGCAAACATGGCGGCTTCCTTCCGCGGCGTCCTAAGCAGCCCCGACCGGTCGACGGCCATGCGAGACCGGGGGCAGGCGCATTATCGGTGGGACTCGGTGGCAGAGAGCTACATGCGCCTGGTAGAAGGACAGTCGGCGGCCTACAGCGTTCAGCCAAAACAAAAGGCTGATAGCTGACCGCTGTAAGCCTTACACACGGCGCTGTCAGCGCCGTTCTTTCAAGTCAAAGCTCTTGCCCACGAAGGTCGCGTCCGCAAAGGCGGCGTTCCTGATCTGCTCATCGTACCTGGGCATGGTATCGGAGGGCCGTGTCTCGTCGATGCCGGGCACATCGGGCAGCCCGTCGGAGTAGTCGACTGCCCTGAGCTGCAACGGCGCCCCCGCGCGCACCTCGAGCGTCAACTCGACGCCGTCTTCGGGGAGATTATGGAACTCCACGCTCCATTGGCCCCGCGATCCAAGCTTTGCGGTCTCCCCGACCGGCTGCCCATCCACGGCCGTCGAGAGTACCGGGGTGTCCGACTCCAGCCACAACGAGAGGTTCTCAGCACCCCGCGGGGACGATATCCGAAGCCTGAGCGTCCGCGTATCCTCGCTCGTGTCGTCGCCGAGTACCTCTACGGCGGGCGCAGCGAGTGACACCGCGGGTGCCTCTTCCAAGAGGCCGGGCGGTCCGGAGGGCAGGAAATCTTCTAGACGTCCCCGTTCGGCGTTCGGCCCGACGAACCGCGAGGTGTAGTTGTCTGTCTCGTCGTCGAGGGTGGCCCATACTGCCTCCCCCGAGTCGGCGTCGAGGGCGTAGAGGATGCTGTCGGGGCGAGGATGGTCGGCGTCGAAGCCGGAGAGCAGGCCCCCGGCCACAAAGAGGCCCGCGGCGGCGAACGCAAGCCCTAGGGATGCCCACACAGGCGCGCGGGCGCCTTCCCCACCGACCAAGGCCACGGGCCCCGCAAGGAGCCCGACGCCGAGCACGACGAATACGGCCGTCACGGCCGCCAGGCTCACGGTGAGCGCGAGGTACAGCAGGTAGATGAGTGGTGCCAATAAGGCGATAGCCGCTGCGCCAAAGAGCACCAGGATGGCCGTGCGGACGTAGGAGGCTTTCGAGCCGCTACGCGCATCGGGTAGGACAAACGAGGCGGCGAGCCCGATCAGCGCGAGTAGAATCGGCCAGGTGAAGACGTAGCTTGCGCGGGGCATGAACGCCGTGCTCAGGCCACAGAGCACTAGCCAGGGCACGAGCGCCCCGACTGCGATATTGTGCGCGCCAGCCCGGCGGCCGGCTAACCCGTACAGGGCGAGGGCGAGGGCGAGGGTCGCGGCCAGAAAGCCCAAAGCATAGATCCCACTGTGGTAAACATCGCCCCGGCTAATCTCGACTGGGCGTCCGCCGCCCACAAAGCGTAGCAGCGGCAGGAGAGCAGCGACAACCGCCGGGATGAGGACGACCGCGAGGAGCGAGGTTAGAAAGCTACCCAAAGTGCCGCGAACAGTAAGGAGTCGCCGTCGCAGGCCGAGCACGACTACTCCGGCGAACACGACAGCCACGAAAACCGAGAACACGACGGCCCATCCGGCGGGGTAGCGGACCAGAAAAAGGCCGAGCACGTCAAAGTACACTGGCTTGCCCAATTCGCCTGCGGGGGGGGCCATATCTTTCGGGCCGGCGTCGCCGAAGTACCGCGCCAGGGCAAGGGCGTACGAGCCGTGATGTTGCAGACTATTTTCGTCTACGTTGCTCGGGGTATCCAACGCCGTATGGTAGCGGGTGGAATCGCCGAAGTACCCGAAGTTCAGCCCCGCCATGTCGGCATCGTATTGGAACACGGTCAGATCTGTATTCACCGACATACGTGTGTAGATCGCAGCGCTGGCCGAGGACGCAATGGGGCGGGGGGCCGCGCGGGCAACCCCCTCAACGAGTCGCCACTCACGCGCATTCGGGGTGATCTGGAACACCGCGGAGGGGCCACCGCTCCCACGCGCCTCGAAGTTTAGCACGGCGCCCACGTCGTCGGCCCAAGGATGCTCCTCGACGAAGGCCTTTGCACCCAAGAGCCCGGTCTCCTCCCCGTCAGTGAACAACAGGATCACGTCGTTGCGCAGCGGGGGCCCCGACGAGAGTGCACGCGCGGTCTCGAGCAGCGTCGCCACGGCCGTCCCATCGTCGTTCGCGCCCGGGCCGGCTGCCACCGAGTCGTAGTGGGCGACCAGCATCACCGCCTGTCCACCGCCGCCTCGCGTGCCCTGGATCCTGGCGAGCACGTTTCTGGGGGTGCCCGCGCTGTAAGGGAATCCAAACCGCTCGTTCACCACCGTCGCCGTCTGCACCTGCGGGTCGAGACCGAGCGACTTCAAGCGGTCGAAGATGTATTCTCGTACCTCGGCGTTCTCGGGCGAGCCTATGGGGTGTGGCTCCTGGCCGATGCGGTCCACGTGCTCCATGGCTCGGGCGGAGGAAAACTCCCCTGCCGGAGCATCCGGCGGCTCGGCGGCGATAGGCTTGGTGCCGTAGTAGGCAGCAAGTGCGGCGCACGCCGCCAGCAGCAGGGACACCAGGACGCCGGGAGGGATGTATCGTCGTCTGCCTCGGGAATATCGTCTCACTTTTCGGGCTCTATGGACCCACACTCACCTGTAAGGGCGCCCGTAGTGGCAGCCGCCCTTACGATAGTCTCCGTTGGAGACCTCCACGTTGCTTGTAATTGGTCATTACCGTACCAAGCACGTCGACCCCAACGGCCCCAAGGCTTCTCACGCTTTGTCGCACAGATTTCTTGCGTGTCTTCTTTGCGTCGATTACGAGAAGTACACCATCGCTTTGAGCAGCAAGCATGGCTGTGTCGGAGACCAGATCCACGGGTGGCGCGTCCACGAGTACATAATCGAAGCTCTCTCTCGCCCGATGCATGAACTCGACGAAGCGCTCTGAGCCTAGCAAATCGGCGGAATCGTGCGACTCGGGTCCCGCGGTCAAGACTTTCAGCTTCGGCACAGGCTCATACCACGCGTCTTCGAGGCCGCATTCTTTCATCAGTACACTAGTCAACCCGCGGATATTTTGAAGCGCAAAGAAATTGTGTAGCATGGGCTTCTGGAGGACACCATCGATCAGTAGCACATCCTTCTCTGCCTGCGCCAGCGCCACAGCCAGGTTGGCGCAGATGGTGCTCTTACCCTCCCTCGGCCTTGAGCTGCTCACCACAATGACAGTGGGAGAATTGTCCGCGGAGGGGTATAGCAGGTTGGTGCGTAGCGCGCGGTATGCCTCCGAAGCAGCGCTTCCGGGATCGGAAAGGGCGATCAAGCCCCCAGAGGGATCGCCGGCATCATTCTGTCGGCGCTTACTGTGTCGTCGAGCGGAGATAATTACGCCTACCTCGCGCCCCGTTGCACCTCGGGCGGCGGCACAACCCCGAACACAGGCGCCCCGGCAACCTCCTCCGCCTCTTCGGAGGAGCGCCAGCTGTCGTCCAGAAGTTCAAGCACCAGCGCCAGTCCCACACCGACCATCAACCCTACCATCAGTCCCAGAAGACCATTAAAGATCAGCGCCAACACCCTAGGCAGCAGAAGGCTCTTAAGGAAAGGAATGGGGCGTACTCCGGACGATTCCGGTACCACAGCCTCCTCCCACGTCATGATCCTTATACCCTCGGCGCCGGTTACTTCGGCGACCTGCTCCGAGAACACTTTCCCGATGGTGTTGGCGATCTGTTGAGCCCTCGCTGGATCAGGGTCCTGATACGAAACCTCGATGACTTGCGTGGCGGGGATCTGCTCTACCTGCACGTTATCGAGTAGATCATCTGGGGACATCGACAGACCCAGTTGCTGAATTGTGCCGTTGGCTACCGGTCTGGTCGCTACCACCTCCGTCATGGTCACCGTAATCTCCCCCAAACCCTCGACTTGGGCCCCCAGGCTCGAGGGAACCTCGTCCGCCTTCTGCGCAACCAGTAACATGGTCTTGGACTCATAGAAGGACGTCTGCGCTAGGGTGAACCCCACCGCCACCCCGACGAACACCACGGCGACGAGCACGACTATCCACAACCTTCGCCAGATGGACAGGAGTAGATCCCTCAGGGAGATGTCATACTGCTCAATAGGTGCTTCGTACCTTTCCGTTGCCTTCACAAAGATAGCCCCCTACGTTACTTATTTAGCTATAGCCTCACGGACGTACACGAAATTTCCATCGATCGGTCGGACCAGCGGGTGAAGTGTAAATGCTGTCCAGCAGCTTGTCCAGCTAAAACTACGACGACGCTACAGAGCGGACTTATTGCTCAAGAGATCGTCGTAGACTCGGGTGAATTCCTCGATATACCGGTCAACGCGGAAACAGCGCTCAAAGCGTTTCCTCGCTTCCCGACCCATCTCCTCCCGCCGAAACGGTGAGGCGTCTAACTTCCTCATCGCCGCTAGAAGGGATGTGGCATCACCGGGATCGACTAGGAGACCGGTGCGATCGTCGTCTACTACCTCGGGAAGAGCCCCGATCCGCGAGGCGATCACCGGTAACCCCGCCGCCATGGCTTCCGCAGCGACGAGGCCGAAAGGCTCGGGCTCGATCGAGGGCACCACAACCACGTCGGATGCCTCGTACACACGGCCAACCTCGGCCACGTGAGAAAGGCGGACCGCCCGCCCGCGCAGCGTATCCGAAGACTCGATGCGACGGTCGACGGCTTCGGTTAGCGACTCTTGGCCGGCGAAACTGTCGCCAACGATCAAGAAGCGAACGTTCTCGGACTCGGCCGCAAAGCGCTCCGCAGCGTCGAGGAATACGGAGTGCCCCTTCCAGCGGTTTATGCGCCCTACGAGGGTGAAAACCGTGTGCCCCGGCCCCGCTCCAATGACAGCCCGCAACGGGTCCTCTACGTAACCACACAAACGGGACTCGTCGACCCCGTTGAGTATCACCTCTATCGGCGCCGAGGTGGCGAGACGGGTCCGACGATAATGGTCGGCGGTTGCTCGCGAGTTGGCAATTACCACGTTAGACGTCGCCGAGCTTAGCGTCGCAAGCAATGAGGCGACGATTCGCGGTTGGATTATGATCTCGTGTACGTGCCAAACCCGTGTACACCCGACCAACCGAGCGGCCAGCCCGGCGGGGAGCACGCCGAGCGTGTTATTGTGAACCAAAGCTACTTTCCGCTCGCGGATGAGGTTCACGAGCCACCAGATAGATCGGAGCGAGAGGGCGAGGTGGAAGAATCCCCCAACGCTCATGTACTTGCGTCGGATTACCGGAAGGTCGGGACGGACCAAGACCTCCGCGCCGGCCTGCCGCAAGCGTGAAACTAGCGGGCCGTCATAAGGAACAACCACGAGGGCACTGAATCTCTTGGGGTCGAGCCCAGACACGAGCTGCAGGAGTGTAATATCGGAGCCGTAGAGGTCCGCCGAAGCGTGCACGAAGAGTAGCGTAGAACGAGGGGCGGACAATTAGGGTGCAACCTTCGCCATTCGCCGATCATCCATCAGCGAGCTCTCGAGGCATTCTTGCCGATTCGGGCTGGGCTCTTTCTTACGAAGCCGTTATCATTGGCGATCTTGCTATATCTAACATGTTGAGTAATCGGCGTGAGGGCCGCCGCTACGAACAGTACCCACATGAGGTTATTCTCTTCTGGAGCCGAAGCCTCCATAAGGCCATTCAAAGCATAAAACGTAAGGTATGTTAATGGCCAAAGCCCGTCTGCCGTCCTGGTGTAGTGGGCACACGTGATCGCCCGCAGAAAAGCCCACGATAAACAAAGCAAGAATACCGATACCCCTAACAAGCCCAGGTCGAGCCAAACGGACAAGATGGTGTTATGGGCATTAGAATAGTCGGTTCCGGTCATGAGCGAGACCAGGGCGGAGGGCCCCTCCACGCCTCGCCAGAAGGCGCCGTAGCCGTAGCCCAGCCAAGGCCGCTCCTGAATCATGTCCAGCACGGCCGACCACACTACCGTGCGTCCAGTGAGTGTTGTATTCTTCCCTAAAGCAGCCAGCACGGTTTCCGCATTGATCAAAAGCAATATCACAGCGCCCGACCCTAGCAGCACCGCAGCGATCAAGAACGGCACCGCCGCAGTGTAGCGCCACCGTAAAGCTTTGTACATGGGCCAAAGCGGCACGAAGATCAGAAGGAGAACTAGGGCTCCCTTTGATCCTGAAACCAAAACAAGGACCAACGCGACGACGCAGCCAACCCACGGTAGCCACCGGTGGCTGCGGGCAGTAGCAGCCAGTATAAAGAAGACCATCGCGGCTAGCGCCATGCTCTTACCTAGGGCTTGCTTATGTCCAAAAACCCCGCCGATGCCCACACCACCCTCAGGGTCGTCCGCGACCCCACCAGAAGGTCCTAGAACGATATACAACAAGCTGAGCACCGCCATTATGCTCAGAGCCCAGGCCAACAGTCGCAGCTGCTCCCTCCAGCTGTAGCGTGTGGCGAGATAACCGCCGAACAGGGTTGTGCCTGCCAACGCTATGCTGTTGCGCACGGTAGTGCCCGGCTCATGAGACCACAGGGCAGAGATCAGGGTAAGCGCGACCAACAGACCTATCAGGAGCCACATGATCTTGTTTCTCGTAACGACGTAAAGTACGCGTTTGTAACGCAAAAGGAGGAAAAAGAAGGTGACCAAGTAGATCCCGGACCACAGGGCTTGTTCCACGGGGTTACCCCCAGAAGCGCTGTCAGGCGAGATGCCGAAAACGCCGACCATCAAAACACCCATAAACCCCGCCAGGAGTAGTATGGTAAGAAAGGCGAACCCTTTCTCGATCAGCGTCTGAATGCTGAGCACCGCTCCGTCCCCTCTAAATCGTGTTAGCCGCTCTCACTTCATTCCTCGTTGGGTCTCTCCCCGACCGAATGACCTTTGCCGGGCTTCGAGGAACGAATCTTATGCACGCCAGGACGCGTCTACCGATGGCCTTGGCCACCATGATAAAGGAATCAATTGCAGAGTTCGCGAAGCTTGAGCGCCGTTAGGGCGCTGCCAGCCCGGTTGCCTGTTGATGATCGGGCCGGTCGGCATGCTCGGACGACAGGAAGCGCCCTATGGCTGCCCAAAAAGCCTCGGGCTCCTCGACAAACGGATGGTGGCCGCTGCGCTCGAAGCTGACAAGCCGAGTATCGGGGATTCCCTTCGCCAGTTCTTCGGAGCAGGAGGGAGGCATCTGCGCATCATGGGCCCCCGCCAGGACCAGCGTCGGCGCACGGACCTCCTGCAGCCGTGGGCGATAGTCGAGACGCCGGGGGGCATCTGCCCTCCGAGGCAGCGGATCCAACCACCTAGCTCGTGGACCTGCGTGGCGTAGCAGGTCACGTCGACGCACTGGCCGGGGCACGAAGTAGGTCTGATCCACGAACGATGCGCGCCGGATCACGTTCCACATTAGCTTCTCCACTGCCTCCCTTTCGGAGAGAATCAACGCCACCATCCAGAGCCGCCAACGCCAGTAGAGCGGGTGGCTGCGGTTCCAGAGCGCCCCATGTGCCTTCTGGTAGGAAGCCATAGCCGCAAACGTGCCCGCCAGGATGAGGCGTCGCACGCGCTCCGGACGTTCGATGGCGAGCCCGAGCGCGGCCCAGCCTCCGTGGCAGTGACCCATTACATCCACCGGGCCCTCCACGCCGCAGACCGTTAACGCCTCCTCGGCGCATTCGAGCATCTCATCCATATTGAGGCGCGTGGGGCGACGCGATCGTCCGGACTGCGGCGCGTCAAACGTAATCACCTGCCTCCCTAGATCTTTCAGCCCCCTCACGAGCGCTTGCATGACGGGACCAGGGACGGCCGAGAGGCCGTGTGGGTAAGCCATGAGTAGTATAGGCTCGCCCGAGCCGTAACGGTAGATCGCCAGACCATCATTCAATATGCGGCTCGATGTCCGCCCCGACGTATCTGCCATTGACACAGCTTACTCCATCCGCGGTAAAACTCAAGCAAGCAACTTCTGCTCTTGCCTCATATTCTTGCTGTACGCTTTGGCAGCGTCCGGCGGCCGTAGTTCGGGAAGACGGGGCTCAGGTTTCTAGAGGTCTCTGGGGCTGAAAAGCATGGGAGAATCCTCATCCACGAACAGAAGGTGCCACAATTCGATGTAGAAGACCAAGACGAACAGTTTATGGTACGCCCCGTTGCCGGCGCGGTACGCGGCGAACATGCGCCTCAGCGCCCTCTTGTTGTAGATTGGCCGATCGAAATGCTTATGCTCCAAGACACGGATCACCAACCTGGCGGATTGTTGCTCGTCGGTGCGCATCCGGTGGCCCCCCGGTACTCCCATAGCTCCAAGC
>Ga0136615_10000473_pt1 | contig 18286 bp, 21 predicted proteins | sample AntDrymUQ2882206_2_FD_106647 | JGI IMG/M metagenome (GOLD analysis project Ga0136615, IMG submission 106647) | Polar desert sand microbial communities from Dry Valleys, Antarctica - metaG UQ288 (22.06) | ecosystem: Environmental > Terrestrial > Soil > Desert | place: Antarctica: Dry Valley...
CTCGAAGCCGCGCTCGCCGAGGTCGCGCACGATCCACTCGACCGCGACCGCGGTCTGCTCGAGCGCCCTGCGGTCGTCGTGGAGCAGCACGATCGAGCCCGGCTCGACCCTTCTGAGCACGCGACGATGGATCGCCGCGGCGCCCGGCGTCTCGTAGTCGTGGGGGTCCACGTCCCACCGCACGGTCACCAGCCCGGCGAGCCGGGCCGCCAGGACCACCGACCGCGTCACCGCGCCGTACGGAGCCCGAAAGACGCGCGGGGTGACGCCGGCGGCGTCGCGGATCACGGCGTTGGTCCGCCAGAGCTGGCGGAGCGTCTCGCGCGGCCGCCCGGCGAGGCGCTCGTGGCGGAGGGCGTGGTTGCCGATCTCATGACCCTCCGCCAGCGTCCGGCGCAGCAGCGCCTCCCGTCCGGGCACCCGCTCGCCGAGAACGTTGAAGGTGGCGCGCGCTCCGTGCCGGCGCAGTGCCTCGAGGATCGGCTCGGTCACGCGACCGGGCCCGTCGTCGAAGGTGAGCGCGACACGGCGGAGGTCACGCGGGCCGTGTCGTCGCGCGGTGAGGATGGTCATCGAGTCGGGCGGCCGCCTGCCGGGGGCGGCGCGCTCGCACGGTAGGGCTACGTCTTGAGGAAGAACCCCGCCTCGTCCAGGACCTCTTCGCGCGTCATCGGCCTGCCGAACGGACCGTCGGGAATCTTGCCCTTAAGCCGATCATCGCCCTGGAAGCCGTTGCCCGCGAGCTCGTTGAGCGCCGCGGCGTGGCGCGCCTCGACCGTCGCGATCGTACCCGCCGTCGCGAGAAGTTGGAGGTTCTGAATCCGCGGCGCCTGGCCGAGGTAGGCGGCGGCGCCCAGGTTCTCGACCACCGCGGCCACGTCGAGGATCTTCTCCTCGCCGGCGGTGATGACGGCTCCGAAGTTCGTCTTCGGCCTGGCGACCGGGGTGCCGCCGAGCTGCTTGGCCACGCCGGCGAGCGCATCCACGTGCTCGCTCTCGTTCTGACGGATGCTGCGCATCAGCCGCGCGATCCGCGGCTCGGTGATCTTGTCGCTCTCGATCACCTGCTTGTAGAAGTCCTCCTCGAGGTACTCGAGGAAGAGGGCGTAGTTGACGATCTCGAGGTCGTTCTTCGGCTCTGGCGAGCCCGTGCTCTCCTCCGCCGCTCCGCCGCCCTCCGCGCCGCTGCCGCACGCGGCGGCCAGCGTCGACAGCGCGGCGGTGCCCCCCGCGACGCCGACCAGCTGCATGAATCGCCTGCGCGACGCGGCGTATCGCACCTCGCGCTCTGAATCGGTGCCGCCCCGGGCGGCCTGCCCCTCGATCTGGCTCTCTGGCATCGCTTCGCTCCTCACCCTTGCCCAGCGTCGAATGGTACCCGTGCGGTGAGAAGAGAGCGGAACCTAGGCTCTATCGTCTCGCCATGCTGGCAGACGCCGCACCGGAGATCCTGCTCGTCCGCCACGGTGAGACCGAGTGGAGCCGCTCGGGGCGCCACACCGGGCGCACGGACGTGTCGCTCACCGAGGCCGGTCGCGGCCAGGCGCGGCGCCTCGCCGGCCGGCTGGCCGCCCGGTCCTACGCGCGCGTGATCACCAGCCCGCTGAGTCGCGCGCGCGAGACCTGCCGGCTCGCAGGACTCGACCGCGACGCGGAGGCGCGCCCGGAGCTCGCCGAGTGGGACTACGGCGACTACGAGGGACGGACGACCGCGGACATCCGCCGCGAGCGGCCCGGCTGGACCGTGTGGCGCGACGGTTGCCCGGGGGGCGAGACCGCCGACGAGGTGGGGACGCGCCTGGAGCCGCTCATGGCCGGGCTGCGAGCGAGCGACGGCGACGTGGCGCTCTTCGCCCACGGCCACGTCCTGCGAATCCTCGCCGCGCGGTGGATCGAGCTGCCCGCGAGCGGCGGCGCGCGACTCGCGCTGGGCACCGCCGCCCTCAGCGTGCTCGGGTACGAGCGCGAGACGCCCGTCCTTCGCCTCTGGAACGATTCCGACGCGTGATCGGATGACGAGCCTGCTCACGGGATCCATCACCGCCGAGGGAGCGCGCATCTACCAGGAGGGGATCGTGGAAGGGCAAGCCGGTCTGGGCGGTCGTGTCCCTGCTGGTGCCGGTCGTCGGCCTCGTGGGCGGGCTTAGGCTCGCGCGACCGGGGTCGGTCTGGTCGCGGCCCTACTCGACGGCGCGAAGGGCGCGCGCCGAGGCTCGCTAGGCACGCCGCTCATCGCGAGCTGGCGCGCCGTTGAAGGCGGAGGCTCACGAAGGCCAGCAGCCAGGTGAGCTGCGCGGCGAGCGGGCTCAGCAGGGCGATCGGGACCGAGACGAGGAAGGCACCCGGGGTGGCGAGCGCGCGCAGCGTTCCGAAGGGCTCGGTCGCGGGCCGGTCGGCGGCCCGCACTAGGTTCTGACGCAGCGCGTAGCCGATCATCAGCACGTTGACGAGGCTCGCCAGCCCGAGAACCGCCGCGTAGTCATCACCGCGCGTCGATCTCGCCGTAGGTGCCCAGCATGTCGCTCGTGAACGGCACGAGCACGATCAGCGACAGGTACACCAGGTTGGCGACCATCAGCCGCCCGTCGAAGCCCTCGAGCGTGGCGAAGAAGCGATGGTGGACCAGCCAGAGCCTGCCGACGACCGCGAAGCTCAGCGCGTAGGCGAAGAAGTGGGGTGCCAGGTCGACGACGCCGCGCGCGAGCGCCGCGCTGTCGTCCGACGATACGTTAGGAACCTCGAGGTTCAGCGTGAGGAGCGTTATCGCGATCGCGATAACGCCGTCGCTGAACGCCACGATGCGCCCGAACTCGGTCTCATGCTCGCTGCGCGCAAAGCGACCCCTGCCGGGCGGCGGGCTAGTGGTCGCTTCGCCGGCCATCCTCCCGTGTTACGCGGGATGGTGCGAGAACCCTGCCGCGCGACGGAAGCTAGGGTTTCGCCTCCTTCCGGGCGCCGCGCGTGCGGCCGGACCCGGGGCCGAACCCGACCAAGGACGCTCCCCGCTGACGGACCTCTCGTTCACGGGCCTTCTAATCGTCGCCGCGGCGGCGTTCCTCGCCCCGCTGCTGGTGGACCTCGCGCCGATTCCGGCCGTCCCCTCGATCGTCGTGGAGCTCCTCGCGGGGATCCTCCTGGGACCGTCGGTGCTCGGGCTCGTCTCGATCGACGAGCCGATCCAGGTGCTCTCGCAGGTCGGCCTCGTCTTCCTCTTCTTCCTCGCCGGACTCGAGATCGCGTTCGACCGGATCGGCGGGCGGCCGCTGCGGCTCGCCGCCTACGGGTTCGCGGTCTCGATGGCTCTCGCGCTGATCGTCGGCGGGGGGCTCGAGGCCGGGAACCTGGTCGAGACCCCGCTGTTCGTGGCGATCGTCCTGGCCGCTACCGCCTTCGGAATCGTCGTGGCGGTGCTGAAGGACGCCGGCCAGACCACCAGCGCGACCGGGCAGCTAATCATCGTCGGGGCGTCGGTCGCGGACTTCGCAACGGTGCTGCTGCTCTCACTCTTCTTCTCGCACCAGGGGTCGGGGCTGGAGTCGACCGTACTGCTGCTCGCCCTGTTCGCCCTCGCCGTCGCCGCAGTGGGCATCGCCCTCTCGCGCGCCCGGCTGTCGCCGCGGCTCGGCGAGGCGGTGGCGCGCCTCGAGCGGACCACCGCGCAGATCGGCGTGCGCGGCGCGTTCGTCCTGCTGGTCGGGTTCGTTGCGCTGGCGGCCGAGTTCGGGCTGGAGATCGTCCTCGGGGCGTTCCTCGCCGGGGCGATCCTGCGTCTCGTCGGGCAGGGCGAGCTGCTGCGGACGTCGCGTCTCGGCGAGCGGCTCGAGGCCGTCGGCTTCGGCGTCTTCATCCCGATCTTCTTCGTCGCGAGCGGCGTTCAGCTCGACTTCTCGTCGCTGTTTGAGAGCGTGGAGACGATCGTGCTCGTGCCTGCCCTGCTGCTCGCGCTGCTCGTGGTCCGCGGAGTTCCCGCGTCGTTCTACCGACCGCTCGTGGGCCGGCGAGCGGTGCTGTCGATCGGGCTCCTTCAGGCCACGTCGCTGCCGTTCATCGTGGCGGCCACGCAGATCGGGGTTGAGCTCGACAAGATCGAGCCGGCCACCGCCGCGGCCCTCGTCGCGGCCGGGCTGCTGTCGGTGCTGTTGTTCCCGATCGTCGCGCTCCGCCTGCTCGGTGCCGACGACGCCGAGCGGGCTGGTCTTCAGGAGGCCGGCGTCGCCGAGGGGGAGGGTCTGTGAGGCACCCCGACCGCTTGAGCGACAAGGATGGGATGTTCTCGTTCGGGCGCTGCGCCGACGCGGCCAGTGATGGCAGACCTGGACCCGCTCGCCGCGGGCATCGAACGCGCGCTTGACGAGCTGCCGGCGCGCGCCTGATGCCGGATCCTGCGGTGGCGCGACGCCAGCCGGCGGTCCTCCTGCCGGGCGGGGGGGGCCGCTTCGGAGCTGCGCATCTCGACCGCCGATATTGTCCGCGGTCGGATGCACGCGCAAGGGCTCGGCAGACGATGAGCGACCGCCGCTACCGGCTCGCCGCGCGACGAGCTCGACTCGTCGTCGTCTTGGTGCTCGCCCTGCTCGCCGGGCTGGCCCTCGCCGCCTGCGGGGGCCCGGACCCAGAGGAGGAGATGGCCGCGATCGAGGAGGTGGCGATCGGCTACGGCGAGTCCGAGGGCGCCGCCGCCTGCGACTTCCTGAGCGCGAGCGCGCTCGACCAACTCGGGGGAGAGAGCGGCTGCACGCGCGAGTTCGAGAGCGTCCCGGCGGCGGAGTTCGACGTGCTGGAGGTCACGGTGGAGGAGGAGACGGGGGCCGCCACCGTGAAGAACGTGGAGAGCGAGATGGACGTCGACCTCGAGTTCGTCAAGGAGGACGAGGAGTGGAAGATCTCCTCGTTCCCCGGCCTCGACCAGATTGCTCCGCCGGCCGGCGAGGCGCCGACCGACGAGTTGCTGGCGCCGCCCGGCGAGGGCGGCCTTGCCCCGCCGGGCCCGGAAGCACCGCCGCCCGCCGGCGGGACCCAGACGACTCCCTGAGCCGGCGCGCGGCCAGAGCCGCGCACCAGCCGCTGAACGCGCTTGCGTGAAGCTGCCGTTCGTGTACGACCGCGGTCAGTCGGCGAGATGCGGAAGGACGTCCTCCGCGAAGCGGAGGTTCGTCTCCTCCACCGCCTCCGGGTCGGCGCCGAGCGACCCGGGCACCACCACGATCCGCTCGATTCCCAGGTCGCTCAGTCCAGCCAGGCGCTCGACCACCTCCTCGGGAGGCCCCACCAGAGCGAAGCGATCGATGAAGTCGTCCTCGAGTTGCCGGGCGTGAGGGGCGTCGCCCTGCCCGTGACGGCTTTCGTCGTAGCCGGCGGCGAGGCGCTCGATCCCTGAGCGCGTGACGTCGGAGAGGCCGGTGGCAGGAGCGCCCTCGGTGGCGAAGCGGGCAAGTATCGCGGTGCTGCCTCGCACCAGGTCGCGCCCCCGCGCACGCTCCGAGTGGACCGCTACGTTGAGGTAGGCGCCGAGTGAGACCGGCCTGCCGTCCGCGGCATCGTGGGCGGTCGCCACCGCCCACCGGAGACGGTCCGGCTCGGCGCCGACAGTGAAGTCGATTCGCTCGGCGTGGCGTGCGGCTGCCGCGATCACATGCGGCCCCGTGGCCGCGACGGCGACGGGCACCTTGCGCCGGCGCTCATCCGGCAGCCAGGCGATGCGGCTGGTGAAGCCGTCGAGCGTCGCCTCCTCGCCGCGCAGGTAGGCCTGGATCGCGGCCAGCGCGCGCTCGAGCTCGGCGGTCGAGACCGGGCGCTGGCCGATCTGAGTCAGCGCGGAATCGCCCCGACCGAGCCCGAGGACGGCTCTCCCGGCGGTCTCGGCCTGAAGCGTCGCGGCCGCTGCCGCGGTGACGGCGGGGTGGCGCGTCGCCGGATTGGTCACTCCGGGGCCGAGGGCCAGGCGCTCGGTCGCCGCGCCCGCTAGCGCGAGCTCGACCCAGACCTCCGCGTTCAGGTTTTGGCTGTCGGCAACGAGGAGGCCGGCGAACCCCCAGTCCTCCACCTGGCGCGCACGCTCGACGACCCGCCCCGGAAACGCGAACGTGTGCATCCAGAAGTCGATGCGCCGCAACCTAGTCGACTCGTGCAGGACGGTCGATGCTTGCTGACGGTCAGTGGCTGAGTCCAGTCGGGCTACCGACGGCCGCCGCCTCGGCCGTCGCTCGAGATAGCCCCGGCGGGAATCGAACCCGCGCACCAAGGTCGAAAACCTTGTGTCCTGCCACTAGACGACGGGGCCGCGTAGGAGGAGGAGTGTAGGCCCCAGGTTCGACGCGTCTCCTGGATCCGGTGAGCCGAAGCGGCCCTTCGATCCGGCCGGCGGCTTGCGTAGTCTACGAACATATGTTCGCCGGCACAGGAACGATCCGTAAGCCGGTCCAGTATCGAGAAGCCCGTCGCTTACGGCGCGATGAGGGGATGCCCCTCAAGCGCATCGCCGCGCGCGTGGACGTCTCGGTCGCGACCGTCCACGCCTGAACGAGCGACATCGAGCTGTCGCAAGCGCAGATGGAGCGAAACATCCATGGACCTCGCGGGCCCGCGAACCCCGCTTCCATCGCGGCTCGCGCCGCGGCGTGGACACGGATCAGCCGCGAGCGACGCCGCGCCTACCAGCAAGAGGGTCGATCTCAAGCGCGCCAGGCGAACCCACTTCACATGGCCGGCTGCATGCTCTACTGGGCGGAAGGGAGCAAGAGTCGTAACTCCGTAAGGCTGACCAACTCAGACCTCAACTTGCTCCGCTTCTTCTGCTCCTTTCTCAAGACGTGCTTCGAGCCGGAGCCGGAAAGGTTTCGGGTGGCTTTGCACGTCTACCTCGGAAACGGACTCTCGGTCGCGGAGATCGAAAACCACTGGCTCGACGCCCTCGGCCTACCTCGGAGCTGCCTTCGCGCGCACGCCATCGATGTCAAGCCGACGTCGAGCAGCGGCCGCAAGAAGAACAAGCTGCCCTATGGAGTCTGTTCGCTAGAGATCTGCAGCACCGAAATCGTCCAGCACATCTACGGGGCGATCCAGGAGTACGCCCGGTTCGAGGAGCCGCGGTGGCTCGGCTAGCGCGACGTCGGACGCCGTGGGGCCCCGACTACACTCGGCGGGCCTCCGGGCGGTTAGCTCAGTTGGGAGAGCGCCTGCCTTACAAGCAGGAGGTCGCCTGTTCGAGCCAGGCACCGCCCACTACTACTACTACTACTACTACTACTACTACTGCAAGACCGCCGCCGAGGCGCAGTTCCCGGCTCACCGTGGCAGCCCCCTGGCCCGTCGACTCACGCCCGCCCACGGATCGCCCTCGGACTCCACCCGGTCGGCCACGTTCTTCAACGTCCAGCGGTCCGGCTTGAGCCTCGACTCCGAATGCTCCTCCCAGCGCAGGGGCACGGCCACCGGTGCCCTCGGCTTCGCGCGCACTCCGTAGGGCGCCACCGCGTGCTGGGCGTAGGCGTTGCGGTTTACGTCGACGTAGATCTTGGTTCCCCGGTCGGCCTTGCGCCACTCGAGCGTCAGCCGGCGCGGGTCGTCGCGCACCATCTCCTCGGCGAGCGCGCGGGCGAAGCGGTGCACGTCGCCGAACCCCGGCCCCCGGCGCAGCGGACAGACGACGTGGATCCCGCGCGAGCCCGTGGCCATGGCATAGGGCACGAGCCCGGCGTCGCGCAGCCGCTCGCCCGCCTTTCGGGCGGCGGTGGGCACGTCCGCGAAACCGCCTCCCGACGGGTCGAAGTCCATGATCAGGCGGTCGGGCCGGCGCGGCTCGTCGGCGCGCGAGAGCCAGAGATGGGGGGTCACCACGTTCTGTCCGGCCAGGTAGACGAGCGTCGCGGCCTCGCCGGCGAGGGCGTGGGTCACCGTGCCTCCTCGCTTGGGCACGGTGGCGCGGTCCACCCAATCGGGGAAGTAGCCGGGGACCGCCTTCATGAAGTAGCCTGGCCGCTCGACGCCGTCGGGAAACGCCTGCAGGGCGAGGGGGCGCTGCTTGACGTAGGGGAGCATCACCGGCGCGACGCGCTCGTAGTGGCGGGCCAGGTCGAGCTTGGTGAGCTTCCCGCGCGGGAAGAGCACCTTGTCGGGGTGGGTGACCTTCACCTCCCGGCGGCCGACCCGCATGTGCTCGGTCATCCCTCGCGGACCACGTGCGATGCCGGCTTGTCGAACCGGAGGCCGAGGAAGCGCGGGTGGCGCAGACGGCCGTGCCGCGTCCACTCCGCGAACCCCACCTGGGCCACCAGCGTCGGCTCGACCCACGTCGCATCGCGCTCGTTGATGGCGCTCGCGTCGGCGAACGGAGCGACGTCCCGCCTGAGCGGACGCAGGCGGCCCGCGAGGTCGCGCAGCGTGGCGCGGTCGAAGCCGGTGCCCACCCTGCCCGCGTAGAGAAGCTCGCCGTCACGGTGGTGGCCGAGGAGGAGGGCGCCGAGCTCCTCTCGTGACCCGCGCGGAGGCGTGTAGCCGCCGATCACCATCTCCTGCGCGCGGTCGCACCCGGAGCTTGCTGGGCATCGTTGGGTCACCTATGGCCGGGGGCCCCGACCCGGGCCAGCTTCGGTCAGTCGGCGTCGGTGGAGGACGCGAGCTTGCGCTCGCCCTTCTCGCTGAGCCTCCAGCGTGCGGTCCCTCCGGTCTCCGATGCCTCCTGCTCGATTAGACCGCGATCTGCGGCATTTCCGAAAGCCTTCTCGAACTGTGCCGCGCTGACGTCGACCCCGAGTGCCTCGGCAACGCCTTCCTTCGTTGCGGGTGCGATCTCTCCGGTCTTTCGGGCTACGTCGAGCCGATTAGGCTTTGCCATGGGCCAGTCTCCTTGTTAGAGGGCGGGGCGTTCGTGAGCGAGACGACCAGACATTCTGTCGCGATTGGGCTCTAGCCGCTCGCGACGGGCAGCGGCGCCGCGCGGGCGATCTGGACGTGGCTGAGTCCGCCGAAATAGGCGATCTCGATCGCCCGGCGTCGATGCACTGGTAGCGCCGAAAGCACTCTCGCGAGGGCGTCCCCCGGCGGGGTCGCCGGTCGGCCCACGGCTGCGAGCCGCCGCAGCGCTGATCGCGCGCGCGCTCCGAAGGCGCTGTCCGCCCCCGCCCACAGGGCGAAGCACAACCCGCCTGCGGTGCCGGTCGCCGTGAGGAGCACTCCGGCCGCCGCCACCGCGGCCACGCCCTGCGGTCCGAGGATGAGGACGGCCGAGGCGGCTCCCACGCTCGGGCCGATCGGAAGCTGCGCGAGCGAGACCATCGCGATCAGTACGGCGATCGCGTCGAAGATGGAGGCGTCGACTCCCACCGCGTGTAGCACGAGCCAGTTGCGGGCGATCTGGGCGAAGACGGCCACCAGGACGAGCCCAACGAGGGGTCCCCCGCTGGCGAGCGTCCTCATCACGGCGAGGCCGCTCCAGAGCCCGCGGACCTTCCGCAGAGCGAGCGAGCGAAGGCCCGCGCTGAGGCTGAGCACGGCGATCACGGCGGCGGCCGGCGCCCACCACGGAAGTCCCAGCGGGCCGACGAGCGTGAAGGACGCCAGCGCGGCGAGGGCGGCCTCGACGGCCAGGATCGGCACTTCGGCGGCCACGAGCGCCGGCACTCGGGGGCTATCGGCAGGAGCGGACCGGCGGAGGGCGGCGATCCGAGCCGCGACCGCCAGATGGTTGCTGATGAGGCTTCCGACGAAGCCCATGCTCGACGCGCGATAGAGGCGCCGGCGGCCCACCGCGCCTCCAGCTGCCCTGACGCAGGCGAGCCATGCCTCGCTGCGAGCGAGCAGCGCGATTAGCTGGAGGGCGATCGCGATTACGATGACCCAGGCCGTCGCGCCGGTGATCCCGGCGACGAACTCGTGGCGCTTGCCTGCGAGAGCGACAACCAGAGCCGCGGCCACGGCGATCGACACAAGCACCGTCAGGAGCGTCTGACGACTCGCCAGCCACAGGAGCAACGGCGCAAAACGCCGTGCCGGCCTGGTCAGATTCTGCGGCCCGCCCTCAGACATTCCCCGTACAACTGCCCGGTTGTCGATCTGCCAAACGTCCTGCCCGTCAGTCGGGAAGCGGCCGAGGGTGCGTTCGGCAAGCGAGGCCAACTGCGGCCTCGCTGAAGAAGGGCCAGATCGCCTCCGACGCTCTCGGTCCTCGCGGGTCCGCGTAGGCGCCGCCGGCCGCGCCGCCCGCCCAGGCGTGGCCAAGGCCGTTCATCGCGACCTGCTCCAGGACAGGGCGCCCGTCGCCGTCCGTCCAGCGGCGTCGCAGATATGGGTGCCGCCGACGCTCTAGGATTGCGATTGGTGCCCATCACCTTCGTCGGCCCGCCGTGCGCACGGCGGGGCTGCCGTGGCCCCGCCTGGAGGGAGCGGCTCTGTCCGCGCTGCTGGCGCTTGGCGCGCTTTCTCGGCAGGGACGCGGCGATGTTCGTGTACGAGCCTGCCGACGGGTACCGCGACGAGAACGACGCCGTCGTGCTGCCCTGGAGCGCGTGGGACGAGGAGGCTCGCGCCCGTGGCGGCGGTGTCGCCGACCTGTTCGCCGAGCCGCCCGCTGAGGATCGCTCCACCCGCTAGCCGGCTCAGCCCGGGCGCAGGTGCCGCCCATCTCGGCGCGCATCTTGACGCCGAGCGGCAGATCAACTATTGCTGCCCCGTCGCGTCGTCCTGATGCTCGGATGGGTAATCGGAGCGCGCAATCGTCCACTCCAGGAGGGAGCTGTACATGAAGCGCTTCTCAGCAGTCGCCGTGCTCGTCGTGGCCGCGCTGCTCGTGGTGTCGGCACTCGCGATGGCGGCCCAGCCCGTCCCCGGCGGCATCTACACGGGCAAGAGCACCGCCAACGACCGCGTCTTCATCGACGTGTTCAACAACGGCAGGAAGGTGAAGGTCGCGAAGGTCAAGGACCGTTGCGGGGTCACCTGGCGGATCCGCAGGCTGGAGATCGACAACCGAGGCCGGTTCTCCGGTCGGCAGACCGACGGCAGCGGCGACCTCGTCTTCAAGATCCGCGGTCGCTTCGTTGAGCGGCGACAGATCACCGGCCGGATCGACGACACCACCTGCAAGAGCCGCGAGTCGCGCAGCTACGCGGCGAGCTTCGACCGACGGGGGTCCTGAGGCGGCGAGCCGGTAGGCGTCAACGGGCGCCTACCGGCCCCTTCGTCGCAGCCTCCTCGGCTAGCGTCGCCAGGCCGGTGAAGAAGACCGTGAGCATGGTCGAATAGAGGTCGTCGGGCACCGCGTCGCGCTCGAGCAGCTTCTCGAGCGCAAAGCCGTTGGCCATCGCGAATGTCATCAGCGAGATGTGGGCGAGCGGCAGCGGCGGCTCGATTCCCGCCTGCTCGCAGCTTCGGCGGTAGACGTCGGCGATACGCTCCTGAAGCGTGCGGTAGCGGGTAACGAGCTCCTGTCGAAAGTCCTCGTTGCGCGCGGCGTGGGCGGCGAACTCGAAGAACAGCCGCTGCCACTCGGGATCGGCGGCGAGGTAGCGGACGAAGTCGTCGCTCGCCGTTCGGACCTGGGCCTCGAGCTCCGGCGAGCTGGTGGTGGCGCGCTCGAGCTGCTCGATGCGCTCGGCGAAGCGCTCGTCGAGCATCGCCAGGAACAGCTCCTCCTTGCTCTTGAAGTTGGCGTAGAAGGCGCCCTTCGTGAAGCCGGCGTCCTCGGCCACCTCGTCGATCGAGGCCTGCTGGAGCCCGCGCCGCGCGAACACCCGGGCGGCGGCCGCCATCAGGCACGAGCGCGTGTGCGCCTGCTTTTCCTTGCGGGTCATGCGCATCGTCAGACACCGGCTCCGTCGGTCGAGTCGATCACGACCTCCGCTCGTCGGCTCGGGGTCAGCGTGATCGCACGCCGGCTGATGCGCTCGGAGGCCGGTCGCGCGGCGCGCAGCCGCGCGCGCGTGGCGACCACGGACAGGACGGCCTTCATCTCGAACAGCGCGAAGCTGGCGCCGAGGCAGCGGCGCACCCCGCCCCCGAACGGGATCCAGGTGTAGGTGCCGGGCGGGGTGTCGAGGAACCGCTCGGGAAGAAAGCGCGCCGGCTCGGGGTAGACGTCCGGCCGGCGATGGATCAGGTAGATGCAGGGCGTCACCGAGGCGCCGGCGGGCAGCAGGTGCCCGGCGATCTCCACCGGCTCGGTGAGCCGGCGGACGACGATCGGGAGCACCGGGCGCAGCCGCAGCGTCTCGTGGACCACCGCGTCGAGGTAGGAGTCCTCTCCCGCGGCCACCTCGTCGCGCAGCCGGTCGAGCTTGTCGGGGTGGCGCACGAGCCGCTCGACCGCCCAGGCGAGCGCGGTCGCGGTCGTCTCGTGCCCGGCCACCAGCAGCGTCATCAGCTCGTCGCGAAGCTCCGCGTCGGCCATCGCGCGGCCGTCCTCGTACCGGGCCTGGACGAGCATCGACATCACGTCGTCGCGCTCGGCGACGTCGGGGTCCGAACGGCGACTGCGGATCTCGTCGAGCAGGAGCTCGTCGACGGGGTCGAGCGCGCGACGCAGGATCCGCAGGCGCCCGACGCGGTCCGGGCCGAGCGCGGCGAACGCGACCATGCTGCTGCGATCGGTCGTCAGATCGAGCGCGCGCCGCAGCGCACCACGCAGGCGGTCGAGGCGCTCGGCCTCGCGCACGCCGAAGACCGCCCGCATGATGATCTCGAGCGTGACCGCCTGCATCCGCGGCCACAGCTCGAGTGGCTCTCCGATCGGCCAGCGCGCGACCTCGGCTTCGGCGATCTCGGTCATCAGCTCGCCGTAGCCGCGCATTCGCTTGCCGTGGAAGGGCGGCAGCATCAGCTTGCGCTGGCGCATGTGCGGCGCCTCGTCGAGCAGCAGCACGGAATGCTCGCCGAGGATCGGGCGCAATATCGCGTTGCCCTCGCCGGCGTGGAGGAAGCGCGGGTCACCCTTGAACACCTGCTCGACGGCGCTCGGGTCGGAGACGAAGACCCATGTGCCCTCGCTCGCGACGCGCAGCGTGAAGACGTCGCCGTAGCGGTCGCGGCAGCGCTCCATGAACGGTCCCGGACGCGCGATCCAGCCGAGCGTCTGGAGCGCTCGCGGGTAGCGCGGTCCGGGCGGGAGCGCGGGCTCGCGGCCGGCCGCGACGGCGCGCGTCGAGGGCGCGTCGACGGTGACAGCGCCGGCGCTCACGTGCCCGCCCCCAGGGGTCGTGCGCCGGCCAGCGACTTGATCGACCGAAGCGGGTGCGCCCGTGTCATCGCGCAGGGGCGCTCCGACGCGAGCCGCGCCGGGACAGGGTCGGTGACGTTCTTGAGCCAGTGAAGGCGTCGATCGCCGAGCGCTACGCGACGCACGCGTCCGGCCGCCTCGCGGGTCGCCTCCGACACGAGCACCTCGCCGCCTCCCGCGACGGCGCACAGGCGGGCCGCGACGTTGACGGTCGCGCCGTACCAGTCGCCCTCGCGCGAGACCGCCGGCCCCGTATGCATGCCGACTCGGACCGGTGGGAACCCAGCCACGGCCTCCAGCTCGCCGACGATGCCCAGCCCGAGCCGAAGGGCCAGCGCCGGGTCCTCGCAGCGGAGCATCATCGCGTCGCCGATCGTCTTGACCTCCTCCGCGTCGTGGGTCGAGAGCAGCGGGCGCACGCGGCGGTAGAAGTCGAGCGCGACCTCGGCGGCGCGGTCGTCGCCCTGCGCCGCGGTGAGCGCGGTGAAGCCGACGAGGTCTGTGAAGAGGAAGGTCTGGCCGCCCGCCACCATCTGCATACCGGAGAGTATCTAAATACCGCGGGGTATGCAAGCCGCTCGGGAAACCGCGACAGAGGCCGCCGGCCTGCCTCGGCCGCGAGCTAGCCTCGAGCGCGATGCTGAGCACGATCTTCATCGGCTCGCGCAACGAGTTCGACGAGCTGCTCGTGGACTGGCTAGCGCGCCGCACCGACCTGCGCGGCGTGGTCTGGACGAGCTCGACCGCCTGGCAGCGGACGCTGCGCGGCAGGGCCGAGTTCGCGCGCAAGCGCGCTCGGCGCCACGGCGTCCGCAAGGCCGCGGACGAGGCGGCCTTCTACCTCGTCTTCCACAAGCTGCTCAAGCAGGCCGACGACGACGAGCTGCGCGCGCGCGTGATCGACGCCTACCCGTCCCACGACGGGAAGCCGCAGTGGCGCGGGGACGCGATCTCGGCGAGCGACGTCAACGCCCCGGAGGTGCTCCGCTTCCTGCGCGAGCGAGACCCCGACCTCGCGCTCGCGATGTGCATCACGAACTACTTCGACGATGCGATCCGGGCGATCCCGCGTCACGGCGTCTTCCTCTGGCACGAGGGGTTCACGCCCGAGTACAGGGGCCTCTACTCGCCGTTCTGGGCGGCGCACAACCTCGACTTCGACCGGATCGGCTACACGCTGCTCCGCATGAGCGACGAGTTCGACGCCGGCGAGGTCTTCGTGCAGGGCGCCGCGCGCGACGTCGACCCACGCCGGCACGGCCACCTCTACATGGGCCACAAGGCGATCTGGGACAGCCTTCCGGACGTCGAGCGCTTCCTCGGAGCGCTCGAACGTGGCGAGGCCCGCCCCATCAGCCGTGCGGGCGCCGCGTCGGGCATGTACACATACCCTGGCCTGAGCGATCTGGTCCGCCAGCGTGTTCGGCTGCGGCGCCTCGGCGCGCGTCGAGGTTCAGCGCGGGCCGAATAGCGGTATTCCCCATCCGACGGGGCGGCTCCGGCACAGGGCGCGCCCCGCACGGGACACGACATCGGGAGGGCGAAGTGCGGTACACAAAGCTCGGCGAGACGGATCTCGAGGTCTCGCGCGTCTGCTTCGGCACCTGGCAGACTGGAGGCGACTGGGGCGCGGTGGAGGAGCGCGAGGCCACGGCCGCGGCGCGCAGGGCGCTCGAGCTCGGCGTCAACTTCTTCGACACCGCCCAGGGCTACGGCTGGGGGGAGTCCGAGCGCCTGCTCGGCAAGTCGCTCGAGCTCGGCTCCGCCGCGCGGCGCGAGGAGGTCGTGATCGCGACCAAGGGCGGCCTGCGGATTGATGGGGAGGACCTGCTCCGGGACTCGAGCCGCAAGTGGCTGCGCAAGGGGATCGAGCAGAGCCTGCGCGCGCTCGGGACCGACTACGTCGACCTCTACCAGGTGCACTGGCCCGACGGCAACACGCCGTTCGAGGAGACCGGGGCCGCCCTTGCCGAGCTCGTGGACGAGGGCAAGGCGCGCTACGCGGGGGTCTCGAACTTCAGCGTGGAGGAGATGGACGAGCTCGGCCGGACGCGGAAGGTCGACTCGCTACAGCCTCCCTACCACCTCTTCCGCCGCGACGTCGAGGACGAGGTCCTGCCCCACTGCCGCGAGCACGGGATCGGCGTGCTGGTGTACGGCCCGCTCGCCCACGGTCTGCTGACCGGCAAGTTCGACACCGACACCGAGTTCGACTCCGACGACTGGCGCGGCCAGTCGAGCGTCTTTCAGGGCGAGGAGCTCGAGGGCAACCTCCAGATCGTCAAGGAGCTCGGGCGCTACGCCGAGCAGCGCGGCAACAGCGTCGGGCAGCTCGCGATCGCCTGGACGCTCGCGAACCCCGCCGTGGACGTGGCGATCGTCGGCGCCCGCCGGCCCGACCACATCGAGGGCACGGCGCCCGCCGCCGACATCGACCTCTCATCAGACGACCTGCGGGACGTCGAGGAGATAGTGGAGGGCGCGGTGCCGGTGGGCGGCCCGTCGCCGGAGTCGGCCTAGGCGGCCTCGAGGCGGCGCACGGCGTCGGGCACGTCGGCGAGCTGCTCGGCGACGAGGTCGGACTCCACGCCCAGGAAGCGGGTTGTCCGGCGCCCGCGCGAAATCCAGGCGGCGCGGAGCCCAGCGAGCTTGGCGCCGGCGACGTCCCACTCGTTGCCGGACACGAGCAGGATCGAGTTGGCGGGCCCGCCGAAGGCCGTTACCGCCTGCGCGTAGACCTCGGGCGCGGGCTTAAAGAAACCCACGTCGTCGGCCACGAGCAGGTGCGCGAAGCGATCGGAGAGGCCGGCCGCCGCGACCATGGACTGGACGCCCTCACGCGTGCCGTTCGAGAGCACCGCGAGCTCGCGACCCGCGAGCCCGGCGAGCGCTTCGTCCGCGTCGGGGTAAGCGGCCAGCGAGGACAGCCCGGCGGCGATCTCGTGCGCCTGAGACTCGGACAGCTCCAGCTCCAGCTCGCGCGCGGCGGCCTGCAGCGCGAGCACCGCCAGCTCTCCGAACGGGCGGTACGCGCCGGCGGCGGTAGCGTGCCAGGTCGACGGAACGAGCCGTGCCAGGAGGAGGTCGTAAAGCTCGCCCCCGCGATCGCCGACCGCCTTCCGCGCCCGCCCGCGCAGCCCGTCGAGGTCGAACAGCGTACCGAAGGCGTCGAACGCGATCCCGGACAGGCGCACGGCGCGCCAGCCTAACGCCGGTCCGGCTGGCCGGCTGTGTCGCTTCTCGAAAGTGATCCCTAAACGAGTCTCATGAAGGGGCCATTTCTCAAAGGAAGGTGGTGCACAGCGGCGGCTCGCCCCGCCCGAGCGTCACCCCTCGCGAGCCTTCCGAGTACGCTGCCGCGTCGTGGGAATCGCGCGAATCGTGATGCTGCTGCTCGCCGTGGCGTTCGGCGGGTTCATCATCTACCTGGCGTTCCAGGAGCTGAACGACAAGACCGAGGTCGTCGAGCCGGAGGGTGGCGAGGCCGCGACCCCGGGCGGGGCACGCACGGTGGTCGTGAAGATGCGCGACATCCGGTTCGAGCCCGAGAGCGTGAGCATCCGCGCCGCCCAGACGGTGCGCTGGCTAAACCAGGACCAGACCGACCACACCGTCGTGAAGGTGTCGGGCCCGGGCGAGGACTTCGACTCCGGCGACATCGCCGGCGGTGACTCCTACGAGCAGTCGTTCGCCGACAAGGGGATCGTGGAGTACATGTGCGAGATCCACCCGGACGCGATGCGCGGCGAGGTCAAGGTCCTGGGCGACTGAGCGACGGCCCTCGCTCGAGGGCGAGAGGGAGCCGCTAACCCGCCCCGAGGCCGTCGGCGGCGGGATGGGATGCGTCGGTGAACTCGCGGAACAGGCCCGTGACCACGAACGCCGTCTGCTCGCCGATGTCCACGGCGTTGTCCCCGATCCGCTCGAGCGCGCGCGCCACCAGCAGCATGGTCATGGCCCACTCGCGCGTGTCGGCGTCGTCGCCGACGTCGAGCGCGAGCCTGAAGACCTCGCGGTTGAGTCGGTTGATCTGCTCGTCCTGACGCGGTAGGTCCTCCGCCAGCGCGACGTCGCGCAGCGCGAATGCGTGCTTGGCCTGCGACACCTGCGAGGAGGCCTGGCGCCCCATCATCATGATCCGCGACACGATCTCCTCGCGCGCGGGCGGCTCGTGACCCGCGAGCGGGATCAGCTTGGCGATGTTCACGCACTGATCGCCCATCCGCTCGAAGTGCTTGATCACGTCGAGCACGGCGGCGACGAGCCGGAGGTCGGTGGCCACGGGCGCCTGGAGCGCGAGCAGCGAGAGCACACCCTGGTGCACCTCCAGGTAGCGACCGTCGATCCGGTCGTCGTCCTCGACGATCATCCCGGCGAGCTCCACGTCGTGCTGCTCGAGCGCCTCGAGCGTGCGGTCGAGCGTCGCGACCACCAGGTCGAGCCCCCCCAGCGCCTGCTGCTCGAGCTGCTGAAGCTCCTCCTGGAAGTGGATCCGCGTCGTGTCCGGCATCAGCCGACCTTCCCGGTCACGTACTGCTCGGTCCGCTGGTCGGACGGGTTCGTGAACATCTTCTGGGTCTGCTCGTACTCGACGAGGCGTCCGCGCGGGTTGTCCTCCGTGTCGTCGAGGGCGACCATCAGGAAGGCCGTCATGTCCGACACTCGCGCCGCCTGCTGCATGTTGTGGGTGACGATCACGATCGAGTAGTTCTCCTTCAACTCGATCATGAGGTCCTCGATGCGCCCGGTCGAGATCGGGTCGAGCGCCGAGCAGGGCTCGTCCATGAGGATCACGTCGGGCTCGATCGCGATCGAGCGCGCGATGCAGAGCCGCTGCTGCTGCCCGCCCGACATCCCGTAGGCGTTCTCCTTGAGGCGGTCCTTTACCTCGCCCCAGAGTGCGGCGCGCGTGAGGGCGCGCTCCACGATCGCGTCCATGTCGTCCTTCATCCCGAGGATGCGTGGTCCGAAGGCGATGTTGTCGTAGATTGACTTCGGGAATGGGTTGGGCTTCTGGAACACCATCCCGATCCGCTTGCGCACCTCCACCGGGTCGATCTTGGGCCCGTAGAGGTCCTC
>Ga0136615_10000476_pt1 | contig 18240 bp, 17 predicted proteins | sample AntDrymUQ2882206_2_FD_106647 | JGI IMG/M metagenome (GOLD analysis project Ga0136615, IMG submission 106647) | Polar desert sand microbial communities from Dry Valleys, Antarctica - metaG UQ288 (22.06) | ecosystem: Environmental > Terrestrial > Soil > Desert | place: Antarctica: Dry Valley...
TGCGCCCGCGGCCGCTCCGGCCAGCACTTTGGCCGCCGTCTTCTTCATTTGCGTCTTAACGGCTGAACCCTTTTTAGCGCTGCCCTTAGTACCGACTTTCTTACGCGCGGACTGCTTGCTTGCTTTTTTCGCTGGCATTTTTTCTCCTTAAAGAAATGGTTTTTGAACGTTGTAGGGTCGTGAAATGGGCGTCCGGTGATACCTTCGCTCAGTTGCGTTTCAGAATACGAGAATCAATGCCATTTCTCAACTGATTCCTGACCAGTATCGATGAGGAACGTGGTTTGAGAGCCTGAGTCTCGGCGAAGACTCCCTCGCGGGCGGAGTGAACGGCGCCAACCCTAGTATCGACTGTTCACGCCTTTCACTCTTTCACTGCCGTCCCTTCCGGTTCTTGAGGAGGAGAAATGACGAGACTCTCTTTGGGTTCGGTGTATAGCGCGCTCTCGGTGTATTTCTGGTGCAAATACTTAAACCCAACCACGAGCACCGCACTCGCGGGCAGCGCCAGCAGCACACCGAAAAACCCGAACAACTGGCCAAAAGCGAGCAGCGCAAAAATCACCAATACCGGATGCAGCCCGATGCGGTCTCCCACCAACCAAGGTGTGACGACCATTCCTTCCAGTAATTGCCCGAGAAAGAAAACGATCCACACCGGGACCAACCCTCCGAAACTTTGGAATTGAATCAATCCGGCGAGCGTAGCGAGCACGAACCCGACGATCGCGCCGAGATAAGGAACAAAAGTGAGCATCCCCGCCAGGATGCCGATCGGCAGCGCAAAGTCCAGACCCACGAGCCAAAGGCCCGTGACATAAAAAACGCTTTGCAACAGCATGACCGACGATTGACCGCGTAAAAATTGTCCCAGGACTTTGTCGACATCGCGAGCCATAGAAATGGTTTCGTCTCGAGCGCGTCTTGGAATCGTCTCACCGATATGCGCAATCATGAGGTCCCAGTCGCGCAATACGTAAAACAACACCACCGGCACGAGCACCAGATTGATCACGAATTCGACTAATGCGAGACCGCCGGTTTTCAAACTAGGTATCAGATTGGCCGCGAAACTTTTGGCGGCGGGAAGATTCTCCATCAGCGCCTGTTTTATTCCCTGGATATCCAGTACGAAATCAATTCCGAAACGATGCAACCAGGGTGTTATGTAAGAGCTTAGCGCGTCCAGATGTTGCGGATAACGTTGCATCAATGTTATCGTCTGCTGTTCGAACAAGGGCACCAGAATGACCACGATCAAGATCATAAGCCCGATCAACAAGAACATGACTATGACGACACCGAGTGTACGAGGGATTTTTTTGGCTTGCAGCCAATCCACTAGCGGGTCGCCCATGTAAGCCAGAATCGCAGCTAATAAGAACGGCGTCAGAATGGGGCTCAAGAGGTAAATGAGAACGGCAATGACCACGGCAAGCGCGAGCCAGAAAAAAGAACGCGCGCTTAAAGCTTGTTCAGAAGACATTGGGCTAAAGTCGGTGGCGCTTGCTGGTTGATCTTCGAGCGGTAACTTTAGCGGTTGACGATTCATAACTCAATTGAAATGAGCATAATCGGTCGAGCGCGCCTGTACTTGCTTATTGCCTACTTCCGCACGAGATCCGGCCGCATCGCCACGCCGCACCAACGCGCGTGGGCGGACATTGAAGGCGCGATCAGGGGGAAGACGAGCCGGCTCTTCTCGAGGAATGCGAACGCGGCGAAGATGTCGCGAAGAAGAGCTATGAGAACGCGTTGAGTAACGACCGCCGCAAGCGCGGCGGTCGTTACTCTAATGCGCGAGGCTCTAGAAGACGCCTAGCAACGCCAGAATGATGATTACGGTAAGTGGTACACCCAGAAGCCACAATATAATAGGCATTTTAATCCTCCTGTTATCCTGAAACCAACGATAGCTCCGCTTGCGCCTCGGCCACGCCGAGACAGGCTTAAGCTCAGTCATGTTGTGTGCCAAGAGCGGTGCCATGAAGGAGACACGCAATTTCAGTAGGATAGCCAATAGTCTCGGGGTTGCCGGGCTTGCGGAGGAGCCCCGATCGGTAATCGTTGCCGCTTCGCGGGGAAAATCTTACAAAAGGGCCATCTGCTCCAGCTTCTATCTCACGGGCTTGCGTGTAGAAATACCGACTTTAAGAGCCGCCAGGAGCACGGTTCGTCAGGATGGGATCGGGGCGTCCTTGTCTCGGGATGCCACGGCGCATTCCGCCCTCAACGATAGCAAGGAGCTCACGGTCCGCGGAGCCGCGGACGTTTTTTTCAAACCCATTCTCTCGGTCTCAAGAAATTCTCATAGAGATTGGCCTCGGCGCTACCGGGCTCGGGCTTCCAGTCATAGCGCCACTTCACCAAAGGCGGCAGTGACATGAGAATGGATTCCGTGCGTCCCCCCGATTGCAGGCCGAACAGCGTACCGCGATCGTAGACAAGATTGAATTCGACATAGCGGCCGCGCCGATAGAGCTGGAAGTCGCGTTCGCGTTCTCCATATGGCGTGTCCTCGCGGCGCTTGACGATGGGTAGATAAGCAGCCAGGTAATGATCGCCGACGCTGCGGGCGAAGGCGAAGCACTGCTCGAAGCCCCAGGCGTTGAGGTCATCGAAGAACAGGCCGCCGATCCCGCGCGGCTCGGCTCGATGGCGGAGGTAGAAATACTCGTCGCACCAGCGTTTGAAGCACGGGTAGACCTCGGCGCCGAAGGGCGCGCAAGCCGCCTGGGCGGTGCGATGCCAGTGACGCGCATCCTCGTCGAAGCCGTAGTAAGGTGTGAGATCGAAACCGCCGCCGAACCACCAGATCGGATCACTGCCCTCGGCCTCGGCGCTGATAAAGCGCACATTGGCATGCGAGGTGGGGACGTACGGATTGCGTGGATGCATCACCAGCGAGACGCCTAGGGCGCGGAATCTCCGTCCGGCGAGATCCGGGCGCTGGGCGCTGGCCGCGGGCGGCAAGCGTGCGCCATGCACTTCGGAGAAGTTGACCCCCGCCTGCTCGAACACACGCCCCTCTACGAGCACCCGCGTCAGACCGCCGCCTCCCTCCGTGCGCCGCCAGGGATCGTCTATGAAACGTCCTACGCCGTCTTGTTCCAGCGCCCTACAGATCCGGTCTTGGAGATCACGCAGGTAGCTCCGTACCGAGTCGAGCGGCAGCGCCGTGTTCATGCTTTGATCCTCGTCCAGGTTCCGAAAAACTTATCCTGAGAGCTTGTGAAAAAATCGTCGCGAGCAAAGAGAGGTCGCGTTCCGCCGGAGCGCAGGAACCGGAGTGTATATCGAAATACATGAGGATTCCGAGCACCGCCGGAACGCGAGATCCCGAGCGCAGCCGATTTTTTCACAAGCTCTGCGTTATGCTATAAAGGCCTTTTTATCAGGGAACCCCCATGAGCCCACGCGCAGCACAGGTACAACGCGATACCCAGGAAACCCAGATCGGCGTGACCTTGGATCTCGATGGCTCCGGTCAATCGGATCTCCATACCGGGATCCCCTTTCTCGACCATATGCTCGATCAGGTGGCGCGGCACGGGCTGATCGACCTCAAAATCGAAGCGCGCGGGGATCTGCACATCGACGCGCACCACAGCGTCGAAGACATCGGCATCGCGATCGGTCAGGCGCTCGCGCAAGCGCTCGGCGACAAGCGCGGGATCAGGCGCTACGGCCATGCTTACGTCCCGCTCGATGAGGCGCTGTCGCGGGTGGTCATCGACTGCTCGGGACGGCCCGGTCTCGTGTTTCACGTGGATTTTCCGCGTGCGCGGGTCGGGGATTTCGATGTCGATCTTTTCTACGAATTCTTCCAAGGATTCGTCAACGACGCGCGCGTGACGCTCCACATCGACACGCTCCGCGGCCGCAACGTCCATCACATTATCGAGACCGTCTTCAAAGCCTTCGGCCGCGCCTTGCGCATGGCCGTCGAGCCCGACCCGCGGCTTGAGGGCGCCGTACCCTCGACCAAGGGCAGCCTCTGAGAGCTTGTGAATAAATCTACTGCGCAGCCCGCCCGCATTGCGCGGTGCTCGGAATCCTCATGTATTTCCACATACACTGCGGTTGCTCGTCTCATCCTTGAGACTCGCCCCTTCGGGGCTTATGCGCCGTTTCGCTCCCGGCGAAACGGTCCTGCGCGCCGTGCGCCTCGCGGGCGGGCGTGCTCGCTACGATTTCTTCACAAGCTCTAAGAGACGCCGCGCGCCGTTCATCGCACGATGCAAACCGTCGTTGTTCTCGATTACGGCATGAGCAATCTGCGCTCGGTCGCCAAGGCCCTCGAGTACGTGTCGGAAGGCCGGCACCGCGTCCTCGTGAGCGGCCGCCCGGACGATCTCGTGCGGGCCAATCGCATCGTCTTCCCGGGACAAGGCGCGATCGGCGACTGCATGGAGCATATCACGGCCATGGGTCTCGATCGCGCCCTGCGCGAGGTCCTTCCCGCGAAGCCGTTTCTCGGGATCTGCCTGGGGTTGCAATCCCTGATGGAGTGGAGTGAGGAGGGAGGCGGCACGCCGGGCCTCGGGGTATACCCGGGACAGGTCGTGCGTTTTCCACGGGAGCTGCATGCCCCGGCCAGCGAGGATATTCTAAAGGTCCCGCACATGGGTTGGAATCAGGTGTGGCCGGCGGGTCCTCATCCTTTGTGGGCAGGTATTGCTCCGGGCCAGCGCTTTTACTTCGTCCACAGCTATTTCGTGGCACCCAAGGATGAGGAATTGAACGCTGCTTATACGGAGTATGGCGTGCGGTTTACCTCCGCGCTCGCGCGCGGCCCGGTCTTCGCGGTGCAGTTCCATCCCGAGAAGAGCCAGCAACCGGGACTGCGTTTGCTCAAAAACTTTCTGCACTGGGACGGAAACGCTTAAGGATCCGCCTCCTTCGTCTCCCGCGCCACCGCCCGGTAGCCGATGTCCGGGCGGTAATACATCCCCTGCCATTGGATTTTTTTAACCCGAGCATAGGCGAGCGACTGGGCCTCGCTGACGGTAGCGCCGCGTGCGCATACACACACCACACGGCCGCCGGCCGTGACGATCCGTCCCTCCTTTATCGCGGTGCCGGAATGAAAGACCGCGGTGTCCGCGGGATGTTCGCCATCGAGGCCCGCGATCACATCGCCCATGCGAGGAAGTCCGGGATAGCCCGCAGCCGCAAGCACGACACCAAGGGCGGCGCGTTGATCCCAGAGCGGCTGGATTTTCTTCAGACGGCCCGTAAGCCCCGCCTCGATGATCTCGACGAGATCCGAGCGTAATCGGAATAAAATGACCTCGGCCTCCGGATCACCTAAGCGGCAATTGTACTCGAGCACCCGCGGTGTGCCGTCGGGAGCCACCATGACACCGACATAGAGGAAGCCCCGGTAGGGCCGGCCCTCCCGCGCCATCCCGCGAATCGTGGGCAGCACGATTTCGCTCATTACGCGATCGCTCACCGCCCGGGTGACCACAGGGGCAGGCGAATAAGCCCCCATGCCCCCGGTATTGGGTCCGCGGTCCCCGGCATCGCGCGCCTTATGGTCCTGCGAGCTCGCGAGCGGCAGGACATCGATGCCGTCGCTCACTACGATAAAACTCGCCTCCTCGCCTTCCAAGAACCCCTCGACGACGATTTCCTGCCCGGCGCTGCCGAAGGCATGGCCCGCGAGCATATCGCTAGCCGCGCGGACGCCCTCCTCGGCGGATCGAGCGATAACCACGCCCTTACCCGCCGCGAGGCCGTTGGCCTTAATGACCAGCGGGAGCGCCTGGGCTCGAATGTACGCGCTGGCGGCGTGGAGATCCGAAAAAGATGCGTAAGGCGCCGTGGCTATGCCGTGGCGGTCCATAAAGGACTTCGCATAGACTTTGGAGCCCTCAAGCGCGGCCGCCGACCCGCTCGGACCAAAGCACCGGAGCCCCGCCTCGTCGAAGCGATCCACGATCCCGGCCACCAGCGGCACCTCCGATCCGACCAGGGTGAGGTCAATCCGAGCGCTCCGGGCGAAGGCGAGGAGCGCCGTGATTTCGCCGGCCGGGATGGCGACGTTTTCAACCTTGGGTTCGCGCACCGTGCCGGCGTTCCCCGGCGCCACGTAGACGCGATCGACATGTGCGGAGCTCGCCACCTTCCACGCGAGGGCGTGCTCGCGCCCTCCCCCGCCGACGATTAGAACCTTCACTTCATGAATGGCGGAAGTGCCGGATCCCCGTGAAGACCATGGCCATGCCCTGCTCGTCGGCGGCACCGATCACCTCGGTGTCGCGGATGGAACCGCCGGGCTGGATCACCGCGGTGACGCCGACCGCCGCGGCGGCGTCAATGCTATCGCGAAACGGGAAGAAGGCGTCCGAGGCCATGACCGAACCTCGGAGATCGAGGCCCGCGTCGGCGGCTTTCATGACGCCGAGGCGCGCGCTGTACACCCGGCTCATCTGGCCGGCGCCGATACCCACCGTCTGGCCGGCCTTGGCGTAAACGATGGCATTCGATTTGACGAACTTCACCACTCGCCATGCAAACAGCAGATCGGCGATCTCGGCTTCGGTCGGCGTACGCTGGGTCACGACTTTCACACCGGTAAATTCTACCGTGGCCTCATCCCGCTCCTGCACCAAGAGGCCGCCGTTCACGCGCTTGTAATCGAACGTCTTCCGAACGCGTGCCTCCGGTCGAGCGACCGTGAGCACGCGCACGTCTTGTTTGCGTTGCACTACCGGGAGGGCCTCCGGCGCGACGCCCGGCGCGGCGATCACCTCGACGAATTGGCGCGCGAGGATGGCCTCGGCGGTGTCCGCGTCGAGCATGCGGTTGAAGGCGATGATCCCGCCGAAGGCGGAGGTAGGATCGGTCGCGTAAGCACGCTCGTAGGCCGCTCGCGGCGATTCGGCGAGCGCTACTCCACAGGGATTGGAGTGCTTGACGATGACACAGGCGGGCCCGGAAAAGGAAAACACACACTCCAAGGCCCCGTCAGTGTCGGCGATATTGTTGAAGGAGAGATCTTTACCTTGAAGTTGTTTAGCCGCGGCGACGCTACTCGGCGGAGGATCGGTTTCCGCATAGAAGGCGGCGCGTTGGTGGGGGTTTTCCCCGTAACGGAGCTCTTGGCGCTTGGCATAGCGCGGGCAATACAGGCGCGGGAAATCTTCGTCCTCCGCCTGGGTTTCTAGATAAGCGGCAATCAAAGAGTCATAGCGCGCGGTATAAGCGAATGCCTTGGCCGCCAAGCGGTAGCGCGTTGCGGCGCCGATGCTGGCGTTCGCGGTCCGCATCTCTTCGATGAGCGAGGCATAATCGTCCGGGTCGACCATGACCGTGACCGCGGCGTGATTCTTGGCCGCGGCGCGTACCAGGGCCGGGCCGCCGATGTCGATATTCTCGATCGCCTCGGCGAGGGTGCAATCGGCCCTCGCGACGGTGCTTTCGAACGGATACAGGTTGACGACGACCAGGTCGATGGGACCGATCCCGTGGGCCTGCATGAGCGGCTCATCGACACCTCGACGGCCGAGGATGCCGCCGTAGACCTTCGGGTGCAGGGTCTTGACGCGCCCGCCCATGATTTCGGGAAAGCCCGTGTAGTCCGAGACCTCGATGGCTTGCAGGGCGTGCTCCGCCAGCAGCCGCGCCGTACCCCCCGTCGACAATAGCTCCACACCCTCCCCGGTCAAAAACCGCGCGAGATCCACCAGGCCGGTCTTATCGGAGACACTCAAAAGCGCACGTCGTATGGACCGCATCGGCTGGCCGGTTCCTGACCGCGGCTAGATCAAGCTGTATTTCTTGAGGCGGGCACGCAGGGTGTTGCGATTTAGGCCCAAGATTTGGGCCGCTTTCGAGAGGTTGCCACCGGTATGCGCCAGCACGGCCTCGAATAACGGCCGCTCGACTTCGCTAAGCACCAGCTCGTAGAGCCCGGCTGGGCTATGGCCGTTGAGATTGGCAAAGTAGATCTGCAAGGACTCCGTGATGCACTGATGAATCGGTTGATTTCTGCGCTCGACGAATACCGCTTGCCGAGGAATCTCGTGGTCTACTATGCCTGTCATGCCGGCGACCTCTCCTATTAATTATCATGTGCGCCATCCCCTCTAGCCACAGGCGGTTATCGTAGTGTTTCGTTCTTAAGAGATTGCGCCCGCCTCCCCAGTGCCCAACGCATAATCTCTCGATGATCTGTACGGCGGAGTGTTACGCGCCCATGATAACGGGAAACGAGTCTTGATTGAAGCCATTGACAACGGCTTTAGGACCGCCGCCGGGCGAGCGCGCCTTACAGGAACTTAAACTCGAAACTCACCGGGTTTTTCCGCGGGCCTTGCACTTCCAGAACGATATGAACCGGGATCCCAGGCGGCATCTCCAGGGCCGGGTCGACGTGCTTTTCGAGGTACTCCTTGGGCACAAACCGGCGAGCGGCAAGGACTTGGCCATCCGTATCGTACAAACCGAGCTGCAGTACCGGGTAGGGCTGGGGGAATTCCGCGTGATTGGTGAAAAGGGCATTGATCAACAGCGCGTCTGCGGCACGCGGATGGACGCGCACATCGCGCGAGACCAGCCGGATCAGGCCGGGATCGCGGTAGCGGGGCAACCGGCAATGCCAGTGAGCGCAAGCCCACTCAAGCGGCGGGCGGGCTACGGGGAACAGCGCGAGCAGGCGGGCGCCTTGAAACCATGCGATCTGACCCAGCAGCAGCATCAGAAGCATGACGGCCCCCGCGCGCCACAAGCTAGCGCGGTGTTTCGGGACCAGCCCCTCGATGGCGGTGAGATCGAGCGCCTGCGCTAGGGCGCTGTCGGCAGCCTGAGCCCCATCGGTGCGGCCCGCCGTGGCGTCTCCGGGCGCAGCACGCGTTGGGGCTTCGCTTTGCGCGTCGACCAAAGCCTCCAAGGCATCGAAGACGCCGTGGCAAATCCCACAGCGCACCTTGCCGTGCGCCGCCTTGAGCTCGGTCGCGGAAAGGCGAAATAGCGTACGGCATTCCGGACAGCGCGCCAGCATCGTTTCAGCGCCCTGGCGCGCCCGCCCCGGTCAGCCGCCTGGCAGTCACGAGGACCCACTCCTCGAGCCGTTCGACCGCAGTAGATTTTTTCACAAGTTCTCAGGTCAGTCCCAGCTTCTTTTCAAGATAATGGATATCCATAGCGCCCGCGCGAAATCCCTCGTCATTCATCATATTGCGATGCAAGGGCAGATTGGTCTTAATCCCGTCGATCACGATCTCGGTAAGGGCGTTAATCATGCGCGCGAGCGCGATGGTTCGGCTCTCGCCATGGGCAATGAGCTTGCCGATCAAGGAATCGTAGTAAGGCGGAACCGCATAGCCTTGGTAAATATGCGTATCCAAGCGGATCCCGGGACCGCCGGGCGGATGGAATAAAGTGATCGTGCCGGGCGAGGGCATGAACGTTTCGTGATCTTCGGCGTTGATCCGGCACTCGATGGCATGGCCACGGAGGATGATCTGGTCCTGGCGATAACTCAGAGGTTCGCCGCTCGCGATGAGGATCTGTTCTTTGACGAGATCCACCCCAGTGACCATCTCGGTGACCGGATGCTCGACCTGAATGCGCGCGTTCATTTCGATGAAGTAAAACTGAGCATCTTGATAGAGAAACTCGAACGTGCCGGCGCCGCGGTAGCCGATTTCCTGGCAGGCTTGCACACACCGCATGCCGATAGCATCCCTAATTTCCGGGCCCAAACCCGGCGCGGGCGCTTCTTCGATGATCTTTTGGTGGCGCCGCTGCGTCGAGCAATCGCGTTCCCCGAGGTGTATGACGTTGCCGTGGGTATCGGCGAGGACCTGGATCTCGATGTGGCGCGGCGTCTCGAGGTATTTTTCAAGGTAGACGGAACCGTTTCCGAAGGCCGCGTGGGCCTCTCCGCGGGTAAGGGCGATGGCGTTGGGCAGCGCGGCTTCGCTATGCACCACCCGCATGCCGCGCCCTCCCCCGCCTCCCGTTGCCTTGATCATGATCGGATAACCGATCGCGCGTGCGATCCGGAGGTTCTCGTCGACATCGGCGCCGAGGGGTCCGTCGGAGCCAGGCACGCAGGAAACTCCCGCTTGCTTCATCGTGCGGATAGCGGATACCTTGTCGCCCATCAGCCGGATCGTTTCCGGCCGCGGGCCGATGAAGATGAATCCGCTTTGCTCGACGCGCTCGGCGAAGTCGGCGTTTTCCGCGAGGAACCCATAACCCGGGTGGATGGCCACGGCGTCGGTAACCTCGGCGGCGCTGATCAAGGCTGGGCCGTTCAAATAACTCTCCGCCGAGGGCGCCGGACCGATGCACACCGACTCGTCGGCGAGGCGCACCGGTTTTAGATCGCGATCCGCGGTCGAATGAACCGCAACGGTCTTGATCCCCAGCTCGCGGCAGGCGCGTAAAACTCTGAGCGCGATCTCACCCCGGTTGGCAATCACGATTTTGTCAAGCATGGCTCAGAGATTGTGAATTAATCTACTGCGCATCCCGATCGCTGCGTCGCGTGCTCGCTCCTCGCCTATCTACCTGATATGTCTCGTCGCTCGCTCCGCGGCTCCTTGCGCTCGGGCTTGCTCGATACGAACGAAACAAGGAGGCGTCCCTGCGAGCAAGGATTCAAGTTCGTTTTAGTACGAACAGGGGCTGGTCGTACTCCACCGGTTGGCCGTTGTCGACCAGAATCGCGGCGATAGTGCCGTCGCTATCGGCCTCGATCTGATTCATGACCTTCATGGCCTCGATGATACACAGAATCTCGCCCCGTTTTATCCGCTGACCCATCTCGACGAACGGTTTGCTGGTCGGAGAGGCGCCGAGATAAAAGGTTCCGACCATCGGAGCGGTGATGGAATGACCTTCAAAGTCTGGTTTCGGTTTAGCATCGGCGGGAGCGACGGCATGCCCCGGCGCGGCGGGGAGCTGCGGATCCGCTAGCTGTAAGAAGGGCTGGCCCATTGGCGGGGCCCGATAGCGGCTGATCCGGACGGATTCCTCTCCCTCGTGGATTTCGAGCTCCGCAATCCCGGACTCTTCCAGGAGCTCGATTAATTTTTTTACTTTCCGGATGTCCATCTTTTTCTGGTAGAGTGAATTAGTTGGCATGGGCTCGCAAGCGAGCGATCGCTGCCTGTAAGGCAAGCTCATATCCCTGTGGTCCGAGACCGCTGACAATCCCGACCGCGACGCCGGAAAGATAAGAACTGTGGCGAAAAGCCTCGCGCGCGAAGATATTGGATAGATGAACTTCGATAAACGGGATCCTGACGGCTACGAACGCATCGCGTAGCGCGATGCTCGTGTGCGTGAAAGCGCCGGGGTTGATAATGATAAAGGCGACGCTTTCCGAGCGCGCGCGATGAATACGCTCCACCAACTCGTGTTCGGCATTGCTCTGAAACGAGGACAGCGTGTGTCCCGCGGACAGCGCCAGGGCCTCGAGGCGGGACTCGATCTCGGCGAGCGTCGTGGTACCGTACACCTCCGGCTCACGTGTTCCTAATAGATTAAGGTTGGGTCCGTTGATGAGCGCCAGTTGCGACATGCCTGGTTCTTTAATCGCGGTTAGTTGCCGGCTTGTTTGCGACACATTAGCATAAGTTACCGGCGGAAACGAGCAAACTACCGGCTATTTTGCGGCGCGGCGAAAGGCCGCGCGGAACCGTCAGCGAGGAATTTAAGCGGGAACGCGGAGCAGCCGTCGTATGAGATTCTCGATTTCGTCCCGGCGCACTTGACCGCGCTGAGTGAAGGCGATTCTCCTGTTACGGTCAACGATCACCGTGTAGGGTAGCGCGCCGATCGTATTACCGTAACTCAGGGCAACTTGGATGGCCTCCTCCTCGCCGATCAGCGTCGGGTAATTGATTCCGGCCATGTTCGCGAATTCTTGCGTCGTACCAAGCTCATCGATCGCGATACCCACGATCTGCAAGCCCTTTTCTTTATAGTCTTCTTGGAGCGCTATGAGCTCCGGGATCTCCTTTTGGCACGGAGGACACCAGGTAGCCCAAAAGTTTAGTAGCAAAACTTTTCCGTTCCACTCGCTGATACGGCGGCTCTCGCCTCTGAAATCCTTGAGTGAAAAATCGGGCCGCGCCTGTCCCACGAGGGTCGAAGGTGAGGAGTCCGCCGGCTGCGCGAGCTCGCGGAGAAGATAGCCCCCGCCTCCGGCGACGATCAGAAACAAACAATAAAATGCAAACCGGTAAGCCGTGCTCAACGGCCCAACACCCGATCGAGGTGTGAGCGAAAAGCTTCCGGCTCGACAAACCCGACAAGACGTTGATTGTGAAGCTCGGTACCGTCCGGTGTGTAAAAAAGCAAGGCCGGCGGCCCGAAGACCCCGAGGCTCGCGAGCAGCTCGCGGTCCTCCTCATCATTGGCCGTCACGTCCGCTTTTATAAGCGTTAATCTGGTAAGCTGTTGGCCGACCATCTGGTCGGCAAAGGTATGTTTTTCCAGCTCTTTGCACTCGACGCACCAGTCCGCATAAAGATCCACCATCACCGGCTCGGCACGAACGCGGGCCGCGCGTAACGCCTGTTCCAAACCCGCGGCGCCTTTGACCCGCATGAAGCTCAGCTTGACTGGCGCCGTGGTGGATCCCTGCGCGAGGAGTGCGGCGCCCGCGAATGGACGCCACATATCGGTGGCCCCCGCGGCCGCGCCGACGATTAAGAGGCTGCCGTAAGTCAAAACCAACAACCCGGTGCCGCGCGCCAGGCGGTGGCCCCATGACGCGGTTTTACGGAGGAGATCGAGGGCCCCCAGGAAAATCGCCCCGGTCGTCAATAACAGCCCCCATAACAATACGCTGAGCGCCGGCGGCAGCAAGCGTTCCAGCATTAAGACCGCGACCGCGAGCATTCCAAACCCGAAGAACGTCTTGACCTGTTGCATCCAAGGCCCGGCTTTGGGCAGGAGCTTCCCGGTCGAGGTTCCCACCGCTATCAGCGGTAGTCCCATGCCGATGCCCAAGCAAAAGAGCGCCATCCCGCCCAGCACCGCGTCACCAGTCTTACCGATATAAATCAAGGCCCCGGCCAGGGGCGGCGCCACGCAAGGTCCGACGATCAGGGCGGAGAACAATCCCATCGCCGCGGTGCCGTGCAAGGTTCCGCCTGCTTGCGCGTTACTCGCCCGGGCGAGGCGCGTCTGCCAACTTGGCGGCAGTTGTAGCTCGAACCAACCGAACATCGACAAGGCGAGGCCGACAAAGACCGCGGCAAAGAACACCAGCACCCACGGGTTTTGAAACGTCGCTTGCAAATTGTGGCCGAAGCGTCCGGCGATCACCCCCATGAGCGCGTAGGTCGCGGCCATCGCCACGACAAATACGCTCGATAAAATAAATGCCTTGCGCGTGGTTACGTGCTGGCCTTGGCCGGCAACGATTCCAGAGAGAATCGGGACCATGGGAAACACGCACGGTGTAAAAGCGAGGAGGATCCCGAACCCGGCGAACATAGCCAGCGTCGCGAGCGCGGCGCCGCCTTCGAGTTGCCGCGCCAACGCATCGTGCTCGGCGACGGGTTCGCTTGCTCCTCCGTAAGCGGAGCCGGCCGCCACCTGCGCTGGCAGTCGCAGGCTGAGCGTTTTCTTAATCGGAGGGTAGCAAATCCCGTCTTCGGCGCAGCCCTGATACCTAAGTGTTAAATCGACCTCGGCCTCGCCGGGGCGTGGGCGCCTGAGCGACAGCGGGACCGTGATGGACCCGGTATGCACCTCGACGGATCCGAACTCCGGATCGTCCTTGAAGTGCCCCGAGGGAAGATTAATGCGCCCGAGCCGGACGTCGCCGTCGGTCAGGTCAAATCCGAATTTATCCTTATAAAGGTAATAACCGTCGGCGATGTCCCAGCGCGCGGCGAGGGTCGCCGGATCTTTGATGTCGACCGTGACCCGAAATGCTTCGTCGGGAGGTAAAAACTCCCGGTGGCCCGGTTCGCCCGCGAAACCGCGCTTGAAATCCTCGAAAATATTCGCCGCTCCCAGTTGTTCATTGGCAAACACGGGTAGCAACGTTCCAAACAACCAAACGAAACAGGTAGCGCTGACAGTCTTCATGGGGCCGCATTCACCATCTCGTTAATCCAGCTTAAATACGGGCTCGAGCCCCGCACTATAGGGACCGCGATGATTTCGGGGAGTTCATAGGGATGTTCCGATTTTAACAAGGATTCCACCGCCTCGTAACGCGATCGGCGGGTCTTGATCAAGAGCAGGACTTCGGCGCTCGATTCGAGCTTATCGGCCCAGCGGTAGATCGAGCGCACCGCGGAAAGGATATTGACGCAAGCGGCGGCGCGTTGTTCGACCAACCGGGTTGCGAGCCGGCCCGCGACCGCGTTGTCGGGACACGTCGATAGCACGAGTAGGTAGTCGTCGCCATCCGTCATCGCCGATCCTCGTTTAGATTGGGCATGCCGGGTCCGGGGATCGGTTGACAGGAACGGCGCGCCACCTATAATTAGCACTCACAAGAAGCGAGTGCTAACCCCGCTTTGTTTTTCTATCGCACATCGGAGGAGGTCAATAATCATGAATATTCGTCCCTTACACGATCGGGTCATCATCCGCCGCCTAGAAGAAGATCGCAAGAGCGCCGGGGGTATCGTCATCCCGGACACGGCCGCGGAAAAACCCATGAAAGGAGAAGTCGTTGCCGCCGGTCCCGGTAAGCTCAGCGATGATGGCAAGCTCAGACCGCTCGACGTCAAACCCGGTGATAAGGTGCTTTTCGGCAAGTATTCCGGTACCGAAGTCAAAATGAACGGCCAGGACATAGTGGTCATGCGGGAAGACGACATCATGGGCGTCATCGAAAATTAAATCTTTACTATAGAGGTGAAACATGGCACATAAAGAATTAAGGTTTAGCGAAGATGCCCGCAGGCGCATGCTTGCCGGAGTCAATATCCTCGCTAATGCGGTTAAGATAACCCTGGGTCCGAAAGGCCGGAACGTGGTGCTGGAAAAGAGCTTCGGATCGCCGACGGTGACCAAGGACGGCGTGTCGGTCGCCAAGGAGATCGAGCTCAAGGACAGGTTCGAGAACATGGGCGCCCAAATGGTGAAAGAGGTCGCCTCGCACACCTCCGACGAAGCAGGCGATGGCACGACGACCGCCACCGTGTTAGCGCAGTCGATGCTGGTCGAAGGGGTCAAGGCGGTGGCGGCCGGCCTGAATCCGATGGATCTCAAACGCGGCATAGACAAATGCGTGGCCGCGACAGTTGAGGAATTGAAAAAGCTATCCAAGCCCTGTAATGACGAGAAAGCAATCGCCCAGGTGGGCACGGTCTCGGCCAACGCCGATGCCGCCGTCGGGGACATCATCGCGCAAGCGATGGCGAAGGTCGGCAAGGAGGGCGTTATCACCGTCGAGGACGGCCAGAGTCTCGAGAACACCCTGGAGGTCGTCGAAGGCATGCAGTTCGACCGCGGCTATCTCTCGCCGTACTTTATCAATAACCAGCAGAACATGAATGTCGAGCTGGAAAACCCGATGATCCTCATCCATGACAAGAAAATCTCCAACATCCGCGACTTGCTGCCGATCCTCGAGGCCGTAGCCAAATCGGGACGGGCGCTGCTCGCGATCTCCGAAGACGTGGAGGGCGAGGCCCTGGCCACGCTGGTCGTCAATAATATTCGCGGTATCGTCAAGGTGGCGGCGGTCAAAGCGCCCGGCTTTGGCGACCGCCGCAAGGCGATGTTGGAAGACCTCGCAATCTTGACCTCGGCCACGGTCATTGCCGAAGAGGTCGGGCTGAGTCTCGAGAAGGCGAGCTTGGGAGATCTCGGAACCTGCAAGCGTGTCACTATCACCAAGGAAGAGACGACCATCATCGGCGGCGCGGGCGATCCCAAGGCCATCGAAGGCCGGGTCAACCAGATCCGCGCGCAGATCGAGGAGTCCACCTCCGATTACGACAAGGAGAAGCTCCAAGAGCGCGTGGCCAAGCTCGCCGGCGGCGTGGCCGTGATTAAGGTCGGCGCAGCCACCGAGACCGAGATGAAGGAGAAGAAGGCGCGGGTCGAGGACGCCTTGCATGCGACGCGCGCGGCCGTCGAGGAAGGCGTGGTACCGGGCGGTGGCGTGGCCTTCATCCGGGCGCTGGAGGGTTTGAATGCGCTCAAGGGCGAAAATCACGACCAAGACATCGGCATCCAGATTGCCAAGCGCGCGATGGAGGAACCGCTGCGTCAGATCGTCGCCAATGCCGGCGAGGAGGCCTCGGTCGTTCTGTCCAAGGTGAAGGAAGGCAAGGGCAGCTTCGGCTACAACGCCACCACCGGGGAGTATGGTGACATCGTCAAGATGGGTATCATGGATCCGACCAAGGTGGCGCGCACGGCCTTGCAGAATGCCGCTTCGATCGCGGGACTCATGATCACCACCGAGGCGATGGTGGCCGAAACACCGAAGGACGAGGAGAAGATGCCGGGACGCCACGGGCACGGCGGCATGGGCGACATGGACATGATGTAAACCCGAAGGGATCCACTCTCACCATTAGAAACCCCGCGCAACCCGCGGGGTTTTTTTATAAGCGGGAAAGATCGAGCCCCGCGCGATCGCTGGCCCAAACCTCTGCCAGCCGTCTCTCGGCGACACGTGCTTGGTGTTTGTCACCCCGCCGCTTGTAGACTTCCGTGAGGCCATAGAGCGCCCAGCCGTTGTGAGGCGCCTCGCGCAGGCTCGCCCGGAATGCATCCTCGGCGCCGGCGAGATCGCCCGAGAGCAGGAGCACGGCGCCGAGCGACTGGCGCACCGGATAGTACCAGTAGGGCGGCTCCGAGTAGGAAAGCTTATCCTGAATGGCTACCGCCCGCTCGAGCTCGGTACGCGCGGACTTCAGGGCGCCTCCAGCCTGGGCGATGCGAGCGAGTAACACGTGGCGGGCGAGCGCCAGCACCTCGCCCGCGGGGATCCCGCCGGCCGTGAGTGCGGAAAAGTCCGCGCGAGCCGCGATTCCTGCGATCGCCGCCGCCGCGCGCTCGGCGGCCTGGATATCCTTACGGGACGCATGGGCCACGCCGCGAGCGTAGTGCCACATCGCTTGAACATAGGGCAGGCTGGATCCGGGATCGCGCAAGGCCCACACGGTTTCGGGCGCGCTGAACTGGGCGTGGGCAAAATAAGGCGCCGCATGAATGGGCTGCACCCAGGGAATGGCCCGGGCCGCATCATTGGTCACCACCCGCGCGAGCTTCTCCGCCGCGGCGATGGCGGTCTTGCCGTCGCCCGCCATCTGGGCCGCGGCCATGAGCGAGTGCACGTTGTGCGGATAATAGGCGCGCGGGTAGATGCCCTCGGGCGCCGCTTCGGCGATATAGGCCTCATCGGCCGCTACCCCCGCCTTATTCACGGCCAGCGCGTCCAGATAGCGGCCCATGCGGAAATAGATGTGAAAGGGCATGTGCACGAGATGGCCGGCGCCGTGGCATGAGGTCCGCGAGACGCATGGCATGGGGTTCCGCCCGCTCCGGCCGGTCCGAGGCCTCGACCATGTGAATGTAGTAGTGGATAGCCCCCGGATGGTCAGGATGTTTGTCCAGTACCCCTTCGAGGACGGCGAGGATCTCCGCCGTTCTGCCTTTCGGCTGGCGGCCGTTCGATGCCCAGTAGTCCCAAGGCGTGAGATCCATCAGGGCCTCGGCGTAGAGGATCTGGATGTCCGCGTCCTCGGGGTAGCGGGCCGCCACTCGATTCATGGCCGTGGCGTAGGCGGCATCGAGAGTCGCCCGCTCGGCGTTTTCGGAATAGCGCCTGCCCAGCGCCTCGATCAGTGCTCGTTCACGGTCCGAAGCATAGCGGGCCTTCTCTTGCGCCTTGCGCAGGGCCGCGAGCGCAGGCTTGACTGCGGCGGAGTCCATCGGCGCGTTGATGTTGGGGCCGAGCACGAGCGCCTCACCCCAGGAGCAGAGGGCGCACTGCGGATCGAGCCTCTGCGCCATCCGAAAGGCGCGCCGCGCTTCGGTATGGTTGAACGCGTAGGTGAGCCGCAGGCCTTGATCGAAGTACTTCTGGGCGCGTCGACTAGTTGTCGTGACCTTGTAGGTCAGCGTACCGAGGTTGTCCCAAAGCGGTGGCGGGCTCTCGATGAAGGACTCAGACGGGCGGAGCGCTTGCTGCGCGAAGCCCCCGACCTCGCCCCGGACCGCGTGGTCGTGCTCAGCGGCTGCTTGCGCACTGGCGATCAGTACCGTCGCGATCCCGGCGGATATAGAACA
>Ga0136615_10000478_pt1 | contig 18175 bp, 13 predicted proteins | sample AntDrymUQ2882206_2_FD_106647 | JGI IMG/M metagenome (GOLD analysis project Ga0136615, IMG submission 106647) | Polar desert sand microbial communities from Dry Valleys, Antarctica - metaG UQ288 (22.06) | ecosystem: Environmental > Terrestrial > Soil > Desert | place: Antarctica: Dry Valley...
GGCGGGTTCTCCGCGTACTTGATCGTTCCATCGGGCCGGTGATGAAACCACTCCGGGTGCTCTTTGACCCAGGGGTGGTCGGGCGAGCACTGGATGGCGAAGTCGAGCGCAACCTCGATCCCGAGTTTGTTCGCTGCAGCCGCGAAATCATCGAAGTCCTTGATCGTCCCCAGCTGGGGGTGGACGGTCGCGTGTCCTCCCTCGGGGGCGCCTATTGCCCACGGGACCCCCACGTCTGTCGGACCGGCTTGGAGGGAGTTGTTCTTGCCCTTGCGATTGGTCACGCCGATCGGGTGGATGGGAGGCAGGTAGACGACATCGAATCCCATGGCCGCGATCTTGGGCAGAAGGCGAGCCGAAGTCACAAAGGTCCCGTGACTCCCCTTGCGGCCTGTCGAGCGGGGAAAGAACTCGTACCAAGCTCCAGTTCGAGCCCGTTCGCGATCGACTCTCAGCTCGAGGGCGGGTCTATAGGTACTCGCGCCCTCCCTGCTGTGACGGGCGCGCATGATGTCCCGGAGCCCAGGATCGAGGAGCGCCGCCACCCGCTTGTCTTTGAAACCGCCCGAGGTGCTGCCGCCTCCGGCGCTTATGACCTCGAGAGCTCGTGCCAGCTTCTTCCTGTCCGTCGCCGAAACGAGCCGCAGGTGTTTCTCGAGCAGGAGCCTTCCTTCTTCGAGCTCGAGCTCGACATCCTGACCCACCTCGACCCTGCGCGCGAGGGCGCGCGCCCAGGTGCCAAAGTGGTCTGTCCACGCCTCGATGGTGAATTTGTAGCGACCGATGCTCGTAGGCGTGAATTCACCCCCGTAGCGGTCGTTTTCGAGGAGTCGCATCGGCGCCTCGGACCAGCGCGCATCGCCGGGTCCCTTGTAGCGGATCACGCACAACAGAAGATCGGGGCCGTCTCGAATGATGTCCGCTTGAACGGGTACCGAGTCGCCGACCACGGCCTTGGGACGGTAGCGGCCTCCGTCGATCTGAGGAGAGACGCGTTCGATGGTCACATGCCCCAGATTGAGGTAGGACCTCATCGTCTCCTCTCGTTTCATCCAATTGTCCTCATGCGCTGCCCATTGATGCCGATGGTGGACGGGGGGCATCGTCGCACAAGCGGCGCCGGTGCGGATTGGCGTGATTGGAAGAGAGTATAGAAAGGTCGATGCCGTGATCGGAGTGAGGTTGGGCTGGGCCGGCGGCATGCCGCCGAACAAAGGAGCGCGATGAAGGCGATTAGGAGCTTCGCGGTAAGGGCCTCCCTACCCGAGCCGCTGCGTGCCCTGCAGTCGATCGCTACGAACCTGAGATGGAGCTGGAACGACCGTGGAGTTGACCTCTTCCGTTGGGTCGACGAGGCCACCTGGGAGCGTTCGGGCCACGACCCGGTACGCATGCTCGGTCTGGTGCCCAGAGAGCGTTTCGACCAGCTCATCGACGACGAGCCGTTCATGGCCTTCCTGGCCGCCGTGGCTGCAGACCTCGAGCGCTATCTGCGGGAGCCGCGCTGGTACCAGGCACACACCTCCTCGCCCCCCCTCAGGGTCGCTTACTTCTCTCCCGAATTCGCCATCACCGAGGCACTCCCGACCTATTCGGGCGGTCTCGGCGTCCTTGCAGGAGACCACCTCAAGGCCGCCAGCGATCTCGGCATTCCCATGGTGGGGGTCGGTTTGCTCTACCGGCAGGGCTACTTCCGCCAGCAGCTCAGCTCGGACGGCTGGCAGTTGGAGCGATACCCCTCCTTCGACCCCCACGACATGCCCTTGACCTTGATGTCCTCCCCGGACGGAGCCCCCCTCAAGATCGAGGTCGACATGGCTGGGGTGTCCTGCGCCGCCCAAATCTGGCTGGCAAAAGTCGGCCGCGTGGGGCTGCTCTTGCTCGACTGCGACATCGAAGACAACGGCAGTTTTGAGCGTGAGGTGACCGACCGGCTCTATGCCGGCGGCAGCGAGCACCGGCTGCGCCAGGAGATCGTCTTGGGCATAGGCGGAGTGAAGGCGCTGAAGCTGGCGGGCTACAAAGCCGATGTCTACCACTCCAACGAGGGCCACGCCGGTTTCATGGGGCTCGAGCGCATACGAGAGCTCGTCTGGGACCACAACCTGTCGTGGCAGGAAGCGATCGAGGCGGTCCGGGCGGGGACCGTTTTCACTACCCACACTCCGGTTCCTGCAGGCATCGATGTCTACGAGCGGGATCTGATGGAGCGTTACTTCTCCTCGTTCGCCAAGGAGTGCGGCGTCTCCTTCGACGAGCTCAACGATTTGGGCAGCCCGCCTTCGGCGGAGCTGCCGAGCGGGCTCTTCAACATGGCGATCATGGGCTTCCGCCTGGCCGGCCGCGCCAACGCGGTCTCGAAACTCCACGGAGAGGTCTCCCGAGTGATGTTCGGCCACCTGTGGCCGGAGGTACCCCACGACGAGGCTCCCATCAGCTCGGTCACGAACGGCGTACACACCTCTTCATGGCTCGGCCCGGAGATGGCCGAGGTGCTCGGCCGCCGGCTCCCTCCCGGCTGGGCCGAGTCGGTCGGAGCACGCTGGGAGAAGGTCTCCGAGATCCCCGACCTCGAGCTGTGGCGGGCCCGGGAGCGTGCGCGCGAGCGACTCGTCTACTTCGTTCGCCGTCGACTGCGAGCCCAGAGTGGGCCGGGGCAGGCGTCCCCCTCCGAATCTGCCTGGATCGACGAGGTCTTTGATCCCGGTGTGCTCACAATCGGGTTCGCTCGTCGCTTCGCGCAGTACAAGAGGGCCACTTTGATGCTGTCGGATCCCGACAGGCTCAAATCTCTGCTGCTGTCAAGCGAACGTCCCATCCAGATTGTGCTCGCAGGCAAGGCTCACCCGCGTGACGACGGCGGCAAGGAGCTCATCCGCCAGCTCGTCCATTTCTCCCGCGACAGCGAGGTCAGGGGACGGTTCGCGTTCATAGAGGACTACGACATGGAAGTCGGCCGCATGCTGACCCAGGGTGTGGACGTGTGGCTCAACAACCCCCGGCGGCCGCTGGAGGCGTGCGGGACCAGCGGGATGAAGGCGGCTCTCAACGGAGCCTTGAACTGCTCGGTGCTGGACGGTTGGTGGGACGAGCTGTACGACGGCGAGAACGGGTGGGCGATCGGGAGCCGGGAGCCGTTCGACGATCTCGGCCATCAGGATCTGGTCGATGCCGACGCCCTGTTCGACCTGCTCGAGAGCGAGATCATCCCCCGCTTCTACGATCTGCGGGACGGGTCCACGCCGCGTCGCTGGGTGCAGCGGATGAAACGCTCGATCGCCACCCTGGGCCCGGCGGTGACCGCAGACCGCATGCTGCGCGACTACACCCAGCACCTCTACGAGCCAGCCGCTCGCCAGGGAGAGACACTGAGCGCGGATGGGTTCAGTCACGCCAGGGCGCTGGCCGCGTGGGCGCTCCACATTGCGGAGCGCTGGGACGATGTCTCCGTTCTCGAAGTCGAGGGGGAGGAAGCGGCTGCCGGGGTGGGGGAGCAGCGCAGCGTCACCGCCAAGGTGCGAATGGGACGACTCCAGACCGAGGATTTGTGCGTCCAGCTTGCTCATGGGCGGGTGGGGGCGGCCGGCGAGCTCCTCAGTCCAGAGCTCGTGAACATGGCGCCCGAGGAGCAGAACGACGGCGTGTGCCTCTATCGGGGAGTGTTCACGACCGAGGCGCCGGGACTCTACGGCTACGCGGTGCGAGTCCTTCCCTCCCATCAGGACCTGCCCCACGCAATGGACCTGGGGCTCGTCACCTGGGCTTAGTCGCAGAGACCGCTCGGCGGGCTTTCCGGGCCTGGTGGTCAAAGCGAACCTGTGGACATTCGGCCACCGATTACTCTGGTCCTAAGAGGACTGTGGGGGATTGCCACCGCACGCGGTGAGCTTTGCAGTCCCTCATCGAGAGGCTGAGGATGGCCGACGAGGGCGACGGCAAAGAGGACAAGAACCGGCACGACCGGGAGCTGATCGAGCTCCTCAACGAGCTGCGGGTTGCGCTGCCGGGGGTTCAGGTCTTATTTGCTTTCCTGCTCACGGTCGCCTTCTCTCAGAGGTTCGTGGACATCACTTCAAACCAGAAGAAGGTCTACTACCTGGCCGCCCTGTGCGCGGCTGCAGCCACGGCGTTTCTCATCGCGCCCTCCGCGTTCCATCGCATCCAGTTCCGCGAGGGTGACAAGGAATGGCTTGTGAGGTTCTCCAACCACCTGTCCGTGGCGGGGCTGTTCTTCCTGGCCTGCGCGCTCTGTTGCGTGCTCTACGTCATCTCGGACTTCGTCTTCGGCGGCACCATCACGCTGGTATCCACCTTGGGAAGCGTGGTTTTGTTCTCTCTGTTGTGGTTCGTGCTGCCGCTGATGCGAAGAGCGCGTTCTTGATGGACCCAGCTGCAGAGATCGTCGACGTCGTCGATGAAGACGATCAGGTGGTCGGCTATGCGGCTCGCGCCGAGGTCAGAGCGCAAAAGCTGCTGCATCGCGGAGCCACGATTGTGTGCCGGAACTCCAAAGGCGCCGTCTATGTCCACCGCCGCACCGAGGACAAGGACGTTTTTCCCGGCATGTTCGACCCCTGTCTCGGGGGCATGGTGAGCCGGGGGGAGAGCTACGAGGCGGCCGCCCGCAGGGAACTGGCCGAGGAGCTCGGCATCGAGGACGCGCACCTCTGCTTCGTCTTCAAACACCTCTATCTAGGCGGAGATAATCCGTGCTGGACCGAGGTTTACGAGGTCACTTGGGACGGGCCGGTGGCCCCCCAGGCCGAGGAGATCGCCTGGGGCGAGTTCATGGAGGTGGACTCGCTGCGGGCCAAGCTCGAAGAGTGGACGTTTACTCCCGACGGCCGCGAGGTTATCGAGCGCTACCTTAGCGCACGGGAATGACGGTGGCGGAGGCGAAACAGTCGCCTGGAAGAATTGGCATGGCAGCCAAACGCGCGTTTGGACGATCGCCTACCGATTCGGTGGTCAAACGCGCGTTATGGACGATTGAGGACCAGGCTGCGGGTCGATAACTTGCCTTGCCCATGACCGACGTGTGCTCTCTTCAATGATCGAAGTAGCGAACCTTTCCTATAAGCACCCCGGCGGCGTGTCTCTGCTCGAAGGAGTCTCCTTCAAGGTTCCCGACGGGTACAAGGTCGCACTCGTGGGCGCCAACGGCACCGGCAAGACGACCTTGCTGCGTTTGATTGCGGGCGAGGACCGGGCTACTTCCGGACAGGTCCGAGCCGACGGGCGCATCGCCTACATGCCTCAGTTCATTGGGATGATGGGGGAGACGTCGAAAGTCAGAGATCTTTTGCTGCGCTTGTCGTCTGCGAGCCTGATGCGGGCCGGCGCCAGGTTGCAGGCGGCGGAGGCGAGCACTCACGAGTCTCAGGAGGAGAGCGCCCACCTGGAGTATGCGGATGCCTTGGTGGCATGGGGGGAGGCAGGGGGTTTCGACGCCGAGGTCCTGTGGGACACGTGCTCATTGGCTGCGCTTGGGAAGAGGTTGGAGAAGGTATCCGACCGCCTCTTGTCGTCATTGTCGGGCGGAGAGCAGAAGCGGCTAGCTCTAGAGGTCCTGCTTCGATCCGAAGCTCAGGTGCTGCTACTCGACGAGCCAGACAACTTCCTCGATATTCTCGCCACGCGCTGGCTCGAACAGGTCCTGAATGAGTCCACGAAGACGATCCTGTTCGTCAGCCATGACCGCGCTTTGCTCGCCGCGGTTGCGACGCGCGTCGTAACGATCGAGGGCCACAGGGCATGGACTCACCCCGGCTCCTATGCGACCTATCACGAGGAGCGTGCTCGTCGTCTGGACCGGCTCGAGGAAGAGCACCGCCGCTTTCAAGACGAGCGCGACCGCCTAACCGCCATGATCCGTGAATTCAAGCAGCGATCGATCTACAACGACAAGTTCGCAACCAAGGCCGCGTCGACGGAGAAGCGCCTCGAGCGTTTCGAGCGAGACAATGCTCCGCCTGAACTAGCCCGGCCACAAGACGTCAAGATGCGGCTTCAAGGGGGCCGCACCGGCAAGATCGCCCTGCGCGCCACAGCCCTCGAGATTCCCGGGATCGTCCGTCCCTTCAACGTGGAGTTGTACTACGGCGAGCGCGTGGGCGTGGTGGGATCAAACGGAACCGGTAAGAGCCACTTCCTCCGGCTGCTGGCGGGCGAGAGCATCGATCATCGCGGTAACTGGAAATTGGGGGCGCGCGTCACGCCCGGGCTGTTCTCTCAGACCCATGATCATCCTGAGCTTGCCGATGTGGAGCTGCTGGAAGTGATGTCCAAATCGGGGTTGCGGATCGAGCAGGCGATGCCGGCGCTGAAGCGCTACGAGCTGCACAGGGCGGCCCGAACTCCTTTCTCCGTTCTGTCGGGAGGGCAGCAGGCGCGCTTTCAGATCCTGATGCTGGAGATGGCGAGTCCCACCATGCTGCTGCTGGACGAGCCTACCGACAACCTAGACGTGGATTCCGCTGAGGCGTTGGAACAGGGTCTCGCCGGCTATGAAGGCACGGTGGTGACGGTCACCCACGATCGCTGGTTCATGCGCTCGATGGACAGGTTCTTGGTGTTCGGCTCCGATGGAGTCGTCCAGGAGCGCATCGACTCGCCCTATCTGGTGGACGCCCGGGCCTGAGGATTGGTGGGCCGGGATCCGATAGGAGACGAGCGGTCAATCCACACTCTTGAGCACGATCGTTGAGATGTTATCGATGTCGATCAATTCGGAAGCCTTGAGGAAGCGCTGGTTCTCCTCCAGCAGGGGATTTGTGGTGTCGATTGCGACCGTCCATTCGACTCCCCATTCCTCGGGAGGGAGTTTGAACGGCACCTGCCTAGGAGCCGCATTGAACAGGAGCAGGAAGCTATCGTCGGTGATGCGCTCGCCTTTGGGTCCCGGATCGGGTATGGCTTCACCGTTGAAGAACACCATCAGGGACTTCGCGAGGCCGTCTTTCCACTGCTCCTGGGTCATCTCTCCACCTTCGGGAGTGAACCAGGCGATGTCCGAAACACTCGATCCATAGATGGAGCGGCCGAGGAACCACTTGCGTCTGCGAAACACGGGATGGACTTGGCGGAAAGCCATGAGCCTGCGAGTAAAGCTGAGCTGGACCAGATTCTCGTCTGTGAGCGCCCAGTCGACCCACGAGATGTCGTTGTCCTGACAGTATGCATTGTTGTTGCCCCGCTGTGTCCTCCCCATCTCATCCCCACCGAGGAACATCGGTACGCCTTGTGAGAGAGCGAGTGTGACCAGGAAGTTCCTCTTCTGCCGCTCCCTGAGCGAGACGATGTCGGGATCGTTAGTGTCGCCCTCGGCCCCCAGGTTCCAGGATCGGTTGTAGTTCTCCCCGTCGCGGTTTTGCTCGTGGTTGGCTTCGTTGTGCTTGTCGTTGTAGGAGACGAGGTCGTTGAGCGTGAACCCATCGTGGGCGGTGACGAAGTTGATGCTCGCGTAGGGGCTGCGCCCGTCCTCCTGGTAGAGGTCGGAGCTCCCGGTGAGCCGGTAGGCGAACTCGGCGAGGCTGTGATCCTGACTGCGCCAGAAGTCGCGCATCGTGTCCCGGTACTCACCGTTCCACTCGGACCACAGGGGCGGGAAGTTACCTACTTGGTAGCCGCCCTCGCCCACGTCCCACGGCTCGGCGATGAGCTTCATATCGGAGAGCACGGGGTCTTGATGAATGATATCGAAGAAGGCGGACAGCTTGTCCACATCGAAGAGCTCGCGCGCCAGAGTAGCGGCGAGGTCGAAACGAAAGCCGTCGACGTGCATGTCGATCGCCCAGTAGCGCAAGCTGTCCATGATCAACTTCAGGACCTGGGGGTTGCGCGCGTTTAGCGAGTTCCCCGTGCCGGTGAAATCGCGGTAGTAGCGTGGGTCATCCTCCATCAGTCGGTAGTAGGCGGCATTGTCGGCGCCCCTAAAAGACAGCGTTGGCCCCATGTGGCTGCCCTCGCCCGTGTGGTTGTAGACGACGTCGATGACGACCTCTATGCCGGCCTCGTGAAACTCTTTGACCATCTGCTTGAATTGGATCACTTGGCCGCCGGCAGCCCCCGCCGAGCTGTAGTCGCTGTGGGGAGCGAAATACCCGATGGGGTCGTAGCCCCAATAGTTGTGCAGACCCTTCTCCAAGAGATGGCGGTGATGGATGAAATGGTGGACGGGCATCAGCTCGATGGTGGTGATGCCGAGCAGGAGGAGATGCTCGATGGCGGCGGGATGTGTCAGCCCCGCATAGGTGCCGCGCAGCTCTTCGGGGATCCCCGGGTGCGTCATTGTGAAGCCCTTGACGTGGGCCTCGTAGATGACGACTTCGTGCCACGGTATGCGCGGCGCGACATCGTCTCCCCAGTCGAAGGTGGGGTCTATGACAACGGATTTCGGGACACTCGTGCCGGAGTCCTCCGAGGACGGCTGGAGGTCCTCCGCGACGCCCACGACGTAGGCGAGCACCTTGTCGCCGGGTTCGACCCTGCCCTCGATCGCCTTCGCATAGGGATCGATCAGCAGCTTGTGGCGATTGAAGCGCTGCCCCTGCAGGGGCCGGTAGGCTCCGTCTACGCGGTATCCGTAGCGCTGTCCCGGCCCGATCCCGGGCAGATAGCAATGCCACACGAACGCAGTGACCTCGGTCAGGGGGACGCGCCACTCGTTGTTGCCGTCGAAAAGGCACAGCTCGACGCCGGTGGCCTGCTGGGAAAATATGGCGAAGTTGGTGCCGTTCCCGTCCCACGTCGCGCCGAGGGGATAGGGAACTCCGGGCCACACATCCATGGGGGCCGAGGATAAAGGGGCGGGAATGGGGCCCCGGGACCCCCGGCCCCGGCTGGTGCTCGGGCAACCGGTTTCCCAGCCTGCCGGCCACCACCCCACCGTGGTCAGCGGTTTCCTATCCGCTGGTCGGCGAACTTCGGGACAAGACGCAGGCTTATATAGCCGCTTTCATCCCAAACCCTCCATCTGACTAGGCTCGGCTCATCAGCCTGAAGCGGTCATCGCCGGCTCGCGGGAGCTCGGGGCGCCGGGTGCCTGCTCGGGCAGCCGCATGCCGGGGAGGAACAACGCCGCAAACGTGATCACGGCCCCCGTCAGCCCCGCCACCACCAGAGTGGTGCCGGCGCCGATCGCGACGGCCACCGGCCCGCAGAGGGCAAAGGACAACGGCAACAGGGCGGTCGAGATGAGCCAGTCCAGACTGGACACCCGCCCCAGAAGCGCCCCGGGAATGTGCTTTTGCTTGAGGGTCATCCAGGCGATAGTGCCCGCCGTCTCCAGGGCGTGGAAGCAGACGCTGGCGGCCACCAGCTGCCACATCGTGCCGGCTACCCCGTAGCCGGCAACCGCGAGGGTGGCCAGGGTCCAGGCGAGGTACATGAAGGTTATGGGCCGCTTGGGGACGCCCCACCGGCCGAAGGCGAGGGCCGCGCAGATCGAGCCGGCGCCCCCGAGCGCGTAGACCAGCCCCAGGTCGGAGGCATCGCCCCCTAATTCGTTCTTGACCACGAACGGCACGAGCGCTTCGGCCGGTCCCATGAACAGGAGATAGGCGAGTGCCGCCGCGCCGAAGGTGCCCCAGAGCCACACGCGGGAACGCACGAAGGCGAATCCGGCCACGAGCTCGCTCTTGAGGGAGCCGAGGCCCACCCCCGCTGCTCCCCGGCCCCCCACCGACATCGCACAAAGACACGCCGCCGAGACGGCGAAAGTCCCGGCGTCGACGAAGAACGCCGCCCCCGGTCCCCAGGCTCCGATGATCCAGCCGCCCACTGCGGGTCCGATCATCCTCAATGCCAGGGGCTTGACGAGCTGATCCAACGAATTGGCCTGGGGATAGAGATCCTCGGCCACGACGTCCACCACGATGGCGTCGAATGCAGGACCGAAGAAGGCCATGCCGGCCCCGTAAACGGCCGCCAATGCGGCGAGATGGAAGAGCTCGAGCCGTCCGGTGAGTGCCAGCACGGCCATGGCAGCGACTGCGATCCCTCTCACCACGTCGGAAGCAAGCATCACCCGCCGGCGGGGGAAGCGATCGGCTATCACGCCTCCGACGAGGAGCAGGGCGATGTGAGGCACCGACAGCGCCAGCCCGACAAGTGAGAAGGCGGTGGGAACGTTCGACAACGCGTATGCCTGCCACGCCAGAGCGACAAGGAATATTCCATCGCCCGTGAGCGAGACTGCCATTCCGCTCCACAGGAGGCGAAAGTCCCGGCCCCTGAAAGGTTCCAGTAGTCCGCGCCGGGCGAACCCCCCCGAGCGGTCAAGGGCCTCGTAGCTGTGCATGCTAGCGGCTCGGCGCGGTAGCCGTGCTGCGTTCGTCGGCGGTTTCGAGCCAGTCCAACAGCGCGTCGATGTGCATGGGCTTGGCGAAGAGGAAGCCCTGGCCGGAGGCGCAGCCGAGCTGCATCAGACGGTCCATCTGGCCTGGCTGCTCGATGCCTTCTGCAACGGTATGAAGATCCAGCGCCTCGCTCAGCTTCACTATGGCGGCGGCAAGCGCGGACTCCTCGGCCCCCTCGTTGACTCGATTGATGAAGGAGCGGTCGATCTTCAGGATGTCGACCGGGAAGCGGCTGAGATAGCTCAGAGAGGAGTAGCCGGTCCCGAAGTCGTCGACGGCAAGCTTGACCCCCAAATCCTTGAGCGCGTTCAGCTTGGCGATGGTGCTATCCGTGTCGATCATCAGCATGCTTTCTGTGATCTCCAGAGTCAGGCAGCGGGGGTCGAGCCCCGAATCGGCAAGCGCTTCCCTCACGTCATCTATCAGGTCGGGCTGCTGTATCTGTTTGGCGGAGAGATTCACGCTCATGCCGAGATTTGCCATGTCCGGGCGTCTGATCTGGAGAAGTCGTGCTCTGCTGCAGGCCTCTCGGAGCACCCATCTCCCCAGGGGAACGATAAGGCCCGATTCTTCGGCTAGAGAGATGAACTGATCCGGGCCTATCAGACCGCGCTCGGGATGGTGCCATCGAACGAGTGCTTCGACGCCGCTGACGCGCCCGTCTCCCAACCCCACGATCGGCTGGAAGTTGAGGTCGAGCTGATGGTGCTCGATCGCCCGCTGCAGCTCGCCCTTGAGCTGGAGCCGGTCCAGGACATCTTCGTGCATCGATGGCTCGAACACCCTGTAGGCGCCCTTTCCATCGCGCTTGGCAAGGTACATTGCCACGTCTGCGTTACGCACGACGTCGTCGGCCTGCGTGGTCATAGCTTCCGCGCCTTCGAGGATTGCGATGCCGATGCTGGCGCTCACGAAGAGCTCCCTGTCCTCGACGGTGAAGGTGGTGGCAAGGGTCGTGAGTATCCTGTCGGCGACCTCTGCGACATAATCGGGTCGCTCCACGTCCTCGAGCAGGATCGCAAACTCGTCGCCGCCGAAGCGCGCCACAGTATCCATGGGGCGCACCGAATCCTGCAGCCGCCGTGCGACGATCCTGAGAACCTCGTCTCCGTACGCATGGCCGAGACTGTCGTTGATCGTCTTGAAGTCATCAAGGTCGACGAACAGTACGGCCAGCCCCATCGAATCGCGTACCTGCCGGGCGAGCCCATGATTAACGCGATCGGTGAACAGGGCGCGGTTGGCGAGTCCTGTGACGGCATCGTGAAAAGCCTGGTGGGTAAGCTCCTTCTCGAGCGCTTTTCTTTCGCTGATGTCGCGTGCGTTGAGCACGATTCCCTCGACGTTGGGGTCGGCCAGGAGGTTGGTGCTCAGGACCTCGAAATGAATCCAGTTTCCATTCGCGTGGCGCAGCCGACACTCGACTGCTTCGGGATTCGAGTCGTAGTGGGCCGAAACCAGGTTTAGCAGGCTTTGTGCGTCGTGCGAATCCATCAAGGCGACGAGCTTGGAGCCGGCGAGCTCGCTACGCCCGTAGCCGAGCACCCGTTCTACGGCCGGAGACTGGTAGGTGATCGTGGAGTCGGCTTCGATGACGGTGATGAGGTCGGATGAATGCTGTACCAGCGAGCTAAAGCGCGCCTCGGAGCGGCGGCGATGCAGGTCTTCCGAAAGGGTCACGCTCTCGAGAGAGAGTGCAACGTTGGCCGCCAGCGTGCGCAGCGCGTCCGATGACGCGCGGGCCAGGTCCGAGGTGCCGGCCACGAACACGAAACCCAGAACCGTCTCGCGCAGGAACAGGGGGAAAGAGAATACGTGCGGGACTCCGTGGGGCAGTCTGAGAACAGCGCTCGCTCGTCCAGCATCCAGGGGTTGGACGCGCCGGACCTCGCCCGTCGGCCAGAACAGGTCGTCCACTTCCGACTCGAGCAGCACCCACTCTTCCAGGGTGCGTGAAGAGTGCGACTCTTGGGCCGCGACGATGCACAGCTTGCCGGAATCGGAGAACAGCGCCAGCAAGGCATGGCGCTGGCCCTCGGCGAGGGTCAGCATCGCGTCGAGCGCGGCCTCATAGACCTCTTCTCGAGTGGAGGCCGCCACCAGGGCACCACCGGCTTCGCGCAGCCCGCGCTCACGCTTGGCCGAACGCTCGTGCTCGCGCAGCAAACCAGACATCCGGGCCACGACCAGCAGGAACAGGGCCGCCGACCCGGCGATCATCACCGGAAGCTCGATGGGTTCGCCGCGCAAGAGCTGAATTGCCTGCACCGCTGGCGCCATCAGCGAGGCCCCGGTCAAAAGAAACATCCTGGATCTCGATACGGTGGTCGAACGGAACGGGGCCGGTCGCTCCAACATGCGCATGGACGGGTGCAGAGCCGCTGCGCCCCAGAAGATGTAATAGGCGGCCCATCCGACGTCGAGGATCCCGCCCTCCACGTAGGGAGCCTCCAGCGATACGATGCCGAGCGCGGCATCGGCCGCCAGCAGCGAGAGGGCGCTGATGCCCAGCAGATAGAGCGCCGGCCGCCTTTCCGCCGAATCGACGGACAAGCGGATCGCAACCGCGAGCAGACACACGTCCATGGCGGGATAAGCGATCAAGACCATCTTCTGGATCAGCGGCAGCGATGCATCGTGCGCATAGGGAGCCATCAGGAAGACCCACGCCAACAGACCCACGCCGGTGGTGACGATGAGGGCATCGATCAGGCTGGGGCGGTCGCCGTCCGGGTTGCGCCGGTGAATCAAGACCAGCAGCCCGGCAATGAGAGCGGGGTAGACGCTCAGGTAAAAGAAGTCCCCAACCGACGGGAAGGGGACGTCGGTCTCGGAAAGTGCCTGATAGCCGTAGTAGAAGGCGTCCCCGGAGACGAATAGGAGTTGGCCGAGTGCGAACAGGTTCCAGGCCAGCTTGCAGGAGGGCTTGTGCAGCCTTATTCCCACGAGGATTGCGACCGCCGATGAGATCCCAATGAGGTTGAACAGCACTCCGTTGCCCTTGAGCCCGGGCGCGAAGTAGTAGGCGAGGGTGAGTGCGGCTCCCAGCAGAATGTAGAGCTGCCAGGCTCGTTGCGACGGCGACTTCACTCTAGAGTCCTCGGTTGTTGGGGACGCTCATTGGCCTAGCCTCCCGACCAGCGAGCGACTTTCGAGGGGTTCTGCAAGGTGAACTTGTCCGCAACCTCCTCGAGCACGGTGACCAGATGTGCGATTTGATCGTCTTTGTTAGCTGCCGTGACCTGGATGCGGAATCCGACCTCGTTCTTGGGGACCAATGGATAGGCGGCCAGGGTTGCGTATATCCCTCGCTTGAACAGGTATCCGCCGACTTCATCCACGTCTTGATGATCGGCAAGGGGGATCTCGACTATAGGAAAACCGGACCGATTCGGGGTCGCGATGCCGAGCTTCTCCAGGCAGGTGAGCACGGTGTTGGTCTTGCGATGAAGGTCCGCACGGAGCTGGTCACCTCGGACTTCGTTGACCTCGAGACCGGCGAGCGTGGTAGCAAGCGAGGCGATGGGGGAGGGGCCCGAGTAGAGGTAGGGCGGCGCTGCTATCTTGAGCATGTCCTTCAGCTGGGTGGGACAGGCGATGAAGGCAAGTAGGGACGAGAACGACTTCGAGAGGCCGGCGACCAGAACGACGTTCTCATAGCTCTCGCCGAAATGCTTGACGATGCCGTTGCCGCGCATGCCGTAGTCGCAGAGCTCGCCGGAACCGCGCTCCCCGATCACCCCAAAACCATGAGCGTCGTCGATGTAGAGCAGAGCGCCATGGTCGCGGGCGATGCTTGCGAATTGCCGCAGGTCGGGGGCGTTGCCGGTCATGCTGTTGACTCCGTCCATGCAGATGAGCTTGGTCTTGGAGCCGTCGGCAGACATTAGTTCTTGTAGGTGGTCTGGATCGTCGTGGCGGAACTTCTTCACCTTGGCGCCGTGATGGCGGGCGACTTGACAACCGTCATAGATCGTCTTGTGGGCGCGGCCGTCGAGAAAGATCGTGCCCGACCCGGCAAGGATCGGTATGACCGACATATGGATGTGGGTAATGGTCGGCAGGGCGAGCACGTCTTCGGCGCCCAGAAGCTTGGTGAGCTTAGCCTCGATCTCCTCGTAGATCACGGGGCTGCCGAGCAGACGGGACCAGCTCGGGTGTGTGCCCCACTTTTCGAGATAGGGCAGCACGGATTGGATCACCGTGTCGTCGAGGTCGAGGCCGAGGTAGTTGCAGGATGCGAAGTCATAGAGCCAGTGATCGCCGATGCGAATCCTGCGGCCGTCGATCTCGTCGATGACCGCATCGAGCATCGGGTGACGCTCCTTGAGCCGTGCTAGATCGGAGACCGTTTCCAGCCAACGATCGAGCCAGCTTCCCCGAGGAGAGGCGGCTGCGGTAACCCGCTGAGCGCGAGCTCTGTTGGAAGAGAAGCCCTTTAGGAGCGTATTGGGTGCCATGAGGAAGTTATCGGCGTTGGCTCACTTCGGCGTATCCGCAATCTACGCAGCGCCGCCCCACCGCAGCCGAGGCCCCCTACCCCGCCGGTGGCAACTAGTGGCTACTCTGCAACCTTTTTTCCACCACTCAGCAATTTGGGACTCCCTAGAGCGACGCCCGAAGCACTGAGGGCCCCGTGCGGCGCGGGTCGCCGTCGTCGGGCTCGAGCGTTATCCATACCTCCGGATAGGCGGCCGGGGACACCCCGACGGGACAGCTCAACGTCATCGAGTTTCCGTCCGAAACCTGAAAGGAGCCCGCCGAGACCCAACCCTGCTCCCCCGACAGCCAGACTTCATAGTGGTGGCCGGCCGGAGTGTGGGGCAGCCCCTTGGCCCACACCACGATGCGGTGGTTGCCGTCCGGTTGCCGCACGAGCTCACCGCGGGCCGAAACGCCCGTGGAACCCGACTCGACGAAGGAGATCGCCCGCACCGGCGCACCGGTCGGCCCCAGCTGCTGCTGCATGGCTTGGATTCGGTCTCTGGCATTGGAGAGATCGGAGCGCCACGCCATTCCGAACGCCGCCAGGGTCACGGCGGCCGCCGCCAACGCGGGGGCGAGCACCAACCGGATGCTCCTGCCCTGCAGCCTGGATGCGCGCGAGAGGTCCTTGGTCGACGAGCCCTCGCGGCCGGCCGGGTCGGGCTCGAGGGTGACCAGGGTGAGCACTTCGTGCTCGAGGTGGCCGGGCGGGCTGTGCTCGAGGCCGGAATGGGAGAGCACCGCGGTCACCAGGTCAAGCTCCGAGAGCTCGCCGAGGCAGGCCCCGCAGGCCGCAAGGTGCTCGTCGAAAGCGGCCGCCGAAGCGTGGTCGAGCTCACCCGAGAGGTAGGCGGGAAGATCGAGGCGGACCTCGCTGCAGCGTTTCATCGACTGCTCTCCTCCACCACACCTCGTTCGACGAGGCTGCGGCGCAGGCTCTTGAGTCCCGCATAGAGGCGCGTCTTCACAGTGCCGAGTGGGATCCCGAGCGTGCGGGCGACTTCCGCCTGAGTCATGTCCCGCCCATAGGCGAGCTCGATGATCTCTTGCTGTTGCCGGGGCAGCCGCTTCAGCTCGAGGGAAACCTGCCACGCCTCCCAGGCCTTTTCTTCATCCAATGTCTCCTGTACGCGCGGGGGATCCGCCACCGCTATGGGCCGGCGGGCGCGCTCGCGCGCGAGGTCGGCGGCGACATTGCGAGCGATGCCAAAGATCCACGACGATGCCGCGCCGCGGCGCACATCGAAGGTGGTCGCCCGTCTCCATATCCGAAAAGTGACCTCTTGCACTAGCTCCTCTGCCAGCTTGGGATCCGACAGCCATCTCATGCCGACGGAGTAAAGGGGCCTTTCGAAAGCCCGGTACAGCTCTCCCAGAGCGTCGGGGTCGCCGCGGGCCACAGCGCGCAGAAGCTCGTTCTCTGCGTCGGCTCTGGCCATCCCTCTATTAGCTCCCGTCTCACTACCGCCGCCGCCCCGAAGTTCGACTGCGCCACTGACACTCGCAGTCGGCCGCGCTGCCTATCCTCTACCCTTCTCGGCGCTAGTGGTAAGCGGCTGCTAGATTCTCTACAGATGCCGATTCGCGCCGACGCCTTAGCCCTCGAGCGCCTGCTCCAACTCCAGAGCGAGGACAGCTCCCTGGACAGGAGCCGCAGGCGCCTCGAGCAGCTACCCGAGAGAGCCAGGCTCGAGAAGCTCGAGCACCAACTGGAGGAGCTCTCCTCCGATGCAGACGTGGCCGCACGCAACAGAGACGATGTCGCGCGCATTCAGGATCGGCTCGAGGGGGAGATCTCCGTGCTGGAGCAAAAGCTGCAACGAGAGCAGCAGCGGATGTACTCGGGGCAGGTCTCGAACCCCAAGGAGCTTTCGAACCTGCAGGCCGAGGTGGAGATGCTGACGCGTCGGCGGGGCGGCCTCGAAGACGAGCTGTTGGAGACAATGGTGGCGCGGGATGCTGCCGTCTCCACCCTTCAGTCTTTGAGCTCGGAGCGCAATGAGCTGTCGTCTTCGGTTTCGGAGCTGAGCTCGGAGGTGGCGCGCTTGTCGGGAGAGATCGAAGCCGACTTGAGTGCGCATCAGCAAGCGCGGGACGAGCTCAAGAGCAGGCTGTCAGAAGAGCTTGTCGCGCTCTACGAGAAGATCCGCTCCGCGAAGGGGGGCGTTGGTGCAGCCGCCCTGGAGCGGGATACCTGTCAGGGGTGTCATACGAAGCTACCGGCGCGAGAGGTCGAGCGCCTGCGTGCCGAGGGTGGCCTGCAGCGTTGCGACAACTGCCGGCGCATTCTCGTGGTCCCATGAGGTCTGTTCTCTACACCGACGGTGGAGCGCGGGGCAATCCCGGGCCTGCGGGTATCGGAGTGGTGCTCGAGGACGGCGACGGCGGGATCGTGGCGGAGATGGCCGAGGGAATCGGGCACGCGACAAACAATGTGGCGGAGTATCGCGCGCTCATAGCCGGCCTCGAGCTTGCTCTCGAGCGCGGCTGCACCGAGCTCGAAGTCCGGATCGACTCGAAGCTCGTTGCAATGCAGGTGCAGGGACGGTGGAAGATCAAGAGCGACGCTCTCAGATCTCTGGCTCTGAGAGCACGCTCGCTGTTGGATCGCTTCGGGCAGGTCTGCATCTCTCAGGTGCCGCGTCTCGAGAATGCGCGCGCCGACCGTCTCGCCAACGTGGGAATGGACTCCGTCTCGGTGACGGAGCCGGGCAGTGCTCCGCATCAATCCCAGATCCTCTAGTGCTGCTGTGGCACCTGGGTGTGGCGGCGGTGATCACCTACGTGAGCCTGGGGCGGCGGCGCATCGACTATCGCTTCGTGCTGGCGGGGGCGATCGCACCCGACTTCGTCGACGGAGTGCTGCGCCTCGCAGTGCCGGATAACTCCTCCGGGCGCTATCTCGCACATTCCCTCCTGGCCGTCGTCGCGGTGGCGATCGCGATTTTGGTCCTCACTTCGGGAAAACGACGCTTGGCGGCGTTCGGACTTGCGGTCGGCTGGCTCCTGCATCTGGTGGGCGACGGGATGTGGAACTCGCCGCAGACATTTCTGTGGCCGGCGTTCGGCTCTGCTTTCTCCTCCTCGCCCGCCGAGCCCTACTCCTGGGACCTTCTCACGAGCCCTCTGTCCCACCTCAGCACCTGGGGCGCAGAGGCGGTGGGGGCCGCCTGTTTGGCGTGGTTCTACGTCGCCTTTCGCCTCGGCAGCGAGGGACGGCTGCGCCGGTTCCTCTCTGACGGTTACCTGCGCCCGTAGCTCCGGCCGAGGGTGTCGTCGGATGACATATGGCGGTAAGGTGGGGGCGCGTTGTGGAGGGGGAAGTCCGGTCA